>JADMIO011197714.1_pt1 | contig 79530 bp, 46 predicted proteins | sample 8958161 | NCBI WGS metagenome assembly JADMIO01 (sample SAMN16585339, study PRJNA669376) | soil metagenome | isolation source: Crop rotation soil | place: USA: Cullars Rotation, Alabama | collected 2011 | reverse complement strand
CGCGACAACTTGTCCACGTGGAATTCTAAGCTTAGGATCCCAATGTGCTGGAAAGGCGTACACTGGTCCGCGGCGCCTGTCCGGCCTGCAGAAGATCGCCCCCGACGGGTTCAAGAAGTTCAACAAGGGCATGGACCCTGTCGGCGCCGGGCTGCGGCTGGGGCCGGTCAAGCCGAAGGACGGCGAGCTCATCCTGATCGGCGAAGGCCTCGCCACCGTGGCCACGGTGCACCAGGGCATGGAGCGCTCGTACGCGTCCTTCATCGCCTTCACCGCGGGCAACCTGCTGCCGCTGGCAAGGATCCTGCGGGCGCTGTACCCGGCGTCGCCCTTCCTCTTCATCGCAGACGACGACGCCTACCTCGAGGCGCAGCTCAACAAGCGCCTCGCCAACGAGTACAGCGTGCGCGAGCACTACAAGGTCCTGGACGCCGAGCGCACGATGGAGTCGAAGTTCGGGCCGATCTCGGTGCGTGCGGACATCCACGACGATCCGCGCGGCATCCCGACCATGACGGTCGGCATCCGGGTGAAGGAGCAGCTTCGCACGTTCGTCGTCACGAACGCGGGGCGCACCAAGGCCTGGGAAGCGGCCGCGGCCGTGGGCAATGCCTGGGTGGTGCATCCCAGGTTCGAGGCGCGCGAGCTCTGGCTGGATTGGGAAAAGCCGCGCCTGACGGACTTCAACGACCTGCTGCTGGCCGTCGGGATGGGGCCGGTGGTCGACCAGGTCGGCAAGGCCATCAAGGAGGTCGAGGACGCGCACGAGCTCGCCCGCGGGCTCGCGGCCGGAACGCCACCACCCGCCGAAGGCGCTCCAGGCAATGGTGGGGCAGGCAAGGGCGGCGGCGACGAGCCCGACTGGCAGCTGCACGGCAGCCTGATCAGGCGCTTCACGCTGGTAGAGCGCTCCGGAGCGGCCTGGGACGTCGAGCGGGGCGTGCTCTGGAAGATCGAGCACATGCGCCTGTCGTTCGGCAACCGGGCCGTCGGCATGTGGCTCGCCTCGCCGCGCACGCGAAAGATCGACCAGAACCGCGTGGTGTTCGACCCCACGGGGCAGGTCGACGGGAAGACGCACGTCAACCTTTTCCGCGGGATCGAGCTGAAGCCCTCGACCGCGTCCTGCGAGCGGATCATCAAGCTGCTGCGCTACCTGTGCGGCGAGGCCGAGGACCACAACACGCCCATCTCCGACTGGGTGATGAAGTGGTGCGCATACTTCGTGCGCAACGTCGGCGCCAAGATGCGCACGGCGATCGTCATGCACGGCCCGGAGGGCTCTGGCAAGAACCAGTTCTGGTCGGTGATGCAGGAGATCCTGCACCCGTACTCGGCGCAGATCGGGCAGGCGGAGCTCGAGGACAAGTTCAACGGCTGGCTGTCGCAGCGGCTCTTCCTGCTGGCCAACGAGGTTGTGACGCGCGCAGAGATGAGCCACCACGTCGGTAAGCTGAAGGCGTACGTCACCGAGCCCTTCCTGCACATCCGCACCGCGTACATGGACGCGCGCTACGAGGCGAACCACGCCAACCTGGTGTTCCTGTCCAACGAGTTCCAACCTCTGAAGATTTCGCCGGGCGATCGCCGCTACATGGTGATCAGGACGCCGGCGGTGATGGACCCGTCCTTCTACCGCGAGGTCGCGGCCGAGCTGAAGGCCGGGGGCGCTGCGGGCTTCATGCGCCACCTTCTCGAGCTCGAGCTCGGCGCCTTCGACGAGCACACCAAGCCGATCGTCACCGACGCGAAGCGCGACCTGATCGAGGTCGGCATGCTGCCCTCGCAGCTCTTCTGGCAGGAGATCAAGGAGGGCATCGTGCTCCTGCCGTACTGCCCGGCGCTCGCTGACGACGTGTACCGCGCGTACGTGATCTGGTGTGCGCGCCGCGGCCACAAGATGCCGGAGGCCCAGAACCGATTCACGCCGTCGTTCATGAGCATGAACGGGGTGCGCCGGCGGGAGATGCGCGTGCCCGACCCTGAAAAGCTCTACGAGATCGGCCTGGTGGAGGAGAAGCTCGCCAAGCGGCGCATCTTCTACATGGGCGAGGCCAAGGTCATCCAGCACCTCGACCAGGCGAAGCCGGTCACGTACGCCGACGAGCGGGAATGGGTGGTCGCGGGCATCAAGGCGTTCCGGATTGCGCTCCGCGCGTACGAGGCCGAAGGCGGCGGCGAGTTCGGTTCGCGCGGATCGGCGCGAGCCGGTGATCGAAGCGGTCAGGAGGCGGCGCTGTGACGGCGCTTTCGTGGCGAGGGTGGCGAGGGTCTGCCGAGGGTATGGCGAGGGCTGTGGATATCGCGTGTTTCTGCAGACGCGACAGCACTTTGCCGAGGGTGGCGAGGGTCAGCAGGCAATGCGCGCGCATGCGCACGTGAGCGCGGGCGGGCGCGGGCGCATGCGGACCCGCCCGGGCCCGCGTACGCGTACGCGCGTGCGCGTTGCCCCTCTCCATCCTCTCCATCCTCGGCAAGAGGTGGAGGGAAAAGGGGATTTTCGTGGCGAGGGCATGGCGAGGGTGGCGAGGGTCAACAGGGGGATGAATGGCTGAGAAGCCCGGGGTGCTGGAAAGGCTGGGCGTGGCGATGAACAGCGCCGACCTGGCGCCGGTCGAGGAGCGGATCGGCGCCGTCGAGCTGCTCGGCGCGCTGGCGTACACGCAGACGAATCCGGATGCGACGGCGCATGTCGAGCTGGATGCGGCGGTGATCGATCCGCGCACCGAGCTCGCCTCGGTGCTCGTTCGCCTCAAGTACGGCGGCGACCGTGTTCTGGGTGAGCGGGCCGTGCGCCTGCTCGTACTTTGGGTGCACAACCAGCGGGCCTACCGCAAGTGGAAGCTCCGGGCTGGGGACACCACGCTCGAGCGGTTCGTGCGCCAGGGCCTGGCCGAGTGGCTGTACCCCGTATGCCAGGTCTGTCAGGGCAGGGGTGTGCTCGGCATGGACAAAGGGGCGGCGGTGTCGAAGCGCGTACGGTGTAAGCGCTGCGACGGCACGGGCGAGGTAAGGCTCAAGTCCACCAACGTACGCAGGACGTGTGCACCGTGTCACGGGATGGGCGGCATGACGGTATGGCGCCAGATCCGCGGCAAGCCGCGCGAGTGCTACTCCTGCATGGGCACGGGGGCGCGCAGGCCGAACGATGCCGAGCGTGCCCGTGTGCTCCACGTGGAGCAGCGCGTCTACCAGCGTCATTGGCTCAGGCGCTTCGATTGGCTGGGGTCAGGGCTCGATCGGCTAGATAGGCTAGAGCAGCACTGTTTGCAGTCCCAGCTGAGATCCGGTACAAAAGGCGCGTAACTGTTGTCTTCGGCGTGCCCCTCAATGAGGGGCCGATGCTTCGACCGGCGGGACATAAGAAAAATAAAACTGAGCCCGAAGGACCACCTCGGGCGGAGCTATTCCCTAATACGAAACTCGCGCGGGTCCTCCCAGCGGTTGAGCGCAATGCGGACGGGACGACCGCGGTTTTCGTCTAGCTGCGTCGGCGCATTAGGGTTAACTAGTCTCTCCGGGGTCTCGATGGGCAAGAAGGTCAATCAGACCGAGCTCGCCGAGATCCTCGGCAAGAGCGACGTGACGATCTGGCAGTGGCAGAAAGAAGGCCTGCCGATCGACCAGGTCAACACGCGAGGCCAGTCGAACGTGTACGACACGGCCGCGGTCATCGAGTGGATCGAGCGCCGCGCCGAGAAGCGGGTGCGCGACGAATCGCCGCGCGATGCGCTGGCGCGTGCCCAGACCAAGCTGATCGAGCTCGAGCTTGCAACGAAGTCCGGCGAGCTCGTTTCAGCAGCGCGAATGAAAGAGGGCTTCGCCCGGATCGTGGTGAACGCGCGGATGCGCCTGCTGCAGGTCCCTGACCTGATGGCCGGAGCGCTCGACGTGGCGCAGCTCAAGTTGCTGAGGAGCCAGATCACCGAGGCCCTCGAGGAGCTGGCGTCCCATGGAATTTTCGGCAACGGAAGCGCAGGCGCTGGCGGAAGTGGAGATGGGCTTTCGCCCGCCGGTGAAGCTGGGCTGCGCGAAGTGGGCGGAGACGAAGCGGATCCTCAGCGACAAGACGCCGTTTCCGGGACCGTTTCGGCTCTCGATCGCCCCGTACCTGCGTGAGGTGCTCGAGGCGCTGAGCGATCCCGTCGTGACCGAGGTGGTCGGGCAGAAAAGCGCCCAGATCGGCTGGACCGACGGCGTGCTGGTGAACTGGCTCGGCGAGATCATCGACGAGGACCCGGCCGCGACCATCGTCCTCTTCCCCTCGGACAAGAAGGGGCGGGAGTTCAACGCCGAGAAGTTCATGCCGGCGGTCGAGGACACGCCGGCGATGAGCGAAAAGCTCAGCGTGAAGTCTCGCGCGCTCGAGAACCGGCAAGATTTCAAGCTCTTCGCGGGCGGATTCCTGAAGTTCGTGGGCTCGAACTCGGCCGCGAACGTGAAGTCGACCACCGCGAAGAACGTCGCGGTGGAGGAGCCCGACGACTGCAACCTGAACATCAAGGGGCAGGGCGACTCGATCACGATGGCGGAGGAGCGCAAGAAGCGCTTCCCGGGCGGCAAGATGCTGATCGGCGGCACGCCGTCGATCCTCGGCGTTTCGGCGATCGTCGGTCGCATGGAGTTCACCGACAAGAACCAGTACAACGTGCCTTGCCACCACTGCGGCGAGGCCGCGCCGCTCGTCTGGGCGAACGTGCGCTGCGGCCGGCAGCCGGACCTGCACCACCCGGTGTTCGGCGACCACGCGCCGGCGACGACGCGGTACGTGTGCCCGAGCTGCGGCGGCGAGTGGACCGACGCCGAGCGCATCGAGAACATCCGCCGCGCGGACCGGCTGAAGGTCCAGGGCGTGCCGGGGGTGGGCTGGCAGCCGAGCGCGGCCTTCAACGGCAAGCGCGGCTTCTACTTCAACGAGCTGATGAGCGTGTTTCCCGGCTCGAGCCTCGCGGACCTGGTCGAGAAGCATCTCGCCGCGAAGCACGCGCTCGAGTCGGACGGCGACGTCTCGAAGTTGATCGTCTTCCAGAACCAGACGCTCGGCCTCGCCTGGGAGTACAAGGGCACCACGGCCGATCCGGCGGCGCTCGAGAGCCGCGTCGAGGACTACCCGGAGTGGTTCGTGCCCTGGGGCGGGCTGGTGATCACCGTCGGCGTCGACGTGCAGCACGATCGCCTGGCCGTGGTCGTCAAGGCATGGGGCGAAGGCGAGGAAAGCTGGCTCGTCTGGGCCGGCGAGCTGCACGGCAACGTGCTCGAGCAGGAAGTCTGGACGGCGCTCGACACTACGGTCGTTTTTCGCAGCTATCGCCACGTCGCCGGCGTCGAGCTCGCGGTGTCGGCGGTTTCGGTGGACTGCAGCGACGGCCAGACCGCCGATGCGGTGTATCGCTACTGCCGCGCGGCCAACCGGAAGTTCGGCGTGGCGCGCGTGATGCCGATCAAGGGCTCGACCACCGCGGACGCGGAGATCTTCCGCAAGCCCGGCTCGCCGCTGGAGGTCGACGCGCAGCACAAGGGCGCGAAATACGGGCTGCGGCCGTACATGGTCGGCGTATCGCGCGCGAAGGACCTGGTGCTCGGCGCCGACGAGTCGGCCGGCCGGGTAAACCTGCGCAACGCCGACGGCCAGACCGGGCGCGGCGCCGGGCGCATGCACTGGTACCGCGCGATCCTCACCTCGCGGCCGGACTACTTCCGGCAGCTGACCTCCGAGGTGAAGGCGCCGGCCCGCGACCTGAAGAAGGGGCGCGGCACGCTGAAGAAGGTCTGGCAGCGCAAGATCGGCCAGCGCAACGAGTTCCTCGACTGCGAGGTGTACGCGCTGCACGCGGCGCGCGCCCTTCGCATCGACACGTACACGACAGGGCGCTGGACCGAGATCCGCCGCGCGCTGCTGCAGCAGAACCTGTTCGCGCCGGCGGAGACGCCGATCGCGGAAACCAACACCCAGCCCGCCGCGGAAGCGCGCGAGGGGGAGGCGGCTGTCGTCGAGGCCGCCTCCCCTGGACCGCTGCCGGTGGCGCCGAAATCGGCGCCGACGAGACCGGCGCGGCCGCCCGGCCGGCGGATGCGCAGCTCCGGCATCCGACTCTGAGGAGAACCGCATGGCGGGAATCACGCTGGCGCAGGCCGAGACGCAGCTCGCGGCGTGGCTCGCCGCGAGCACCGCCGTCACGAGCGGGCAGTCGTACACCATCGGCACGCGGCAGCTGACGCGCGTCAACTCGAAGGAGATCCTCGAGCAGATCGAGTTCTGGGATTCCAAGGTCAAGGAGCTCGCGCGCGGCGGCTCCGGCATCCGCGTACGCGGGGGCACCCCGACGTGAGCCGCTCCCAGGTGCGCCAGGCGGTGAAGGAGGCCGCCGGCATGAACGTGCTCGAGCGCGCGCTCGCGGTGGTGGCGCCGCGCCTGGCCGCGCGGAGGATGCAGGCGCGCATGTTCATGGCGCTCGCCGGCGGGTACACGGGCGCCTCGCGCTCGAGGCGGCAGACCTCGGAGTGGAAGCACAGCAAGAACGCCAGCGCCGACGCCGACACGCTGCCGGACCTGCAGGACCTGCGCGACCGCGCGCGCGACCTCGCGCGCAACGAGCCGATCGCCGCCGGCGCGATCGGCGGCGTGGTCACCAACGTCGTGGGCACGGGCCTCGCGCTGCAGTCTCGCGTCGACCGCGCCGTACTCAACATGAGCGAAGAGCAGGCACGCGCGTGGCAGGAGAAGACCGAACGCGAGTACAACCTCTGGGCCGAGAGCACCGCCTGCGACGCTACGCGTACGCAGAACATCTACGGCCTGCAAGCCCTGGTGTTCCGGTCCTCGCTCGAGAGCGGCGACGTGTTCGTCACGACGCCCCTTCGCGAGCAGCCGCTGCCCGGCATGCCGTACCGGCTGGCGCTGCAGGTGTACGAGGCTGACCAGGTCTCGAACCCGAAGATGGCGCAGGACACCGACGCGCTCGCCGGCGGCGTTGAGCTCGACAGGCTCCGCGCCCCGGTCGCGTACCACTTCCGCAACAGCCACCCGGGGTCGATCAACCGGGTGTCGCTCGAGTGGTCGCGGATCGCGGCGTTCGGCGAGCGCACCGGCCGGCGCCAGGTGTTGCACGTGTACGAAAAGCTGCGCCCGGGGCAGACCCGCGGGGTGCCGTACCTCGCGCCGGTGATCGAGAGCCTGAAGATGCTCGGCCGCTACACCGAGGCCGAGCTCATGGCCGCGGTGATCTCGGGCATGTTCACCGTGTTCGTGAAGAGCGAGCGCGGCGGCCTCGATCTCAACGACCCCACCGGCATCGGCGAGGAAACCGGCGCGCAGGCCTCCGACAAGGACTCGAAAATGGCCGCCGGCGCCATTGTCGACCTGAATCCGGGCGAGAGCGTCGAGTTCGCCAACCCGGGCCGGCCGAACCAGGCCTTCGACGGCTTCGTCAACTCGCTTTGCACTTTCCTCGCGGTGGCGCTCGAGGTGCCGCGCGAGGTGCTCCTCAAGCAGTTCACCGCGAGCTACAGCGCCTCGCGCGCGGCGCTGCTCGAGGCCTGGAAGTTCTTTGCCAAGCGCCGCGCCTGGCTCGCCGCGATGTTTCTGGACCCGGTGTACGAGGCCTGGATGGACGAGGCGGTTTCCAAAGGCCGCGTCGCCGCGCCGGGCTACTTCGCCGACCCGATCATGCGCCGCGCGTACCTCGGCTGCGAGTGGATCGGCGACGGCCCGATCAGCCTCGATCCGGTCAAGGACGTCGAGGCCGCCAAGGGCCGCGTGGAGCTCGGCATCTCGACCATCGACAAGGAATCGGCCCTGCACGACGGCGGCCGCTTCCTGCAGAACCACGAGCAGCGCGTACGCGAGCAGCAGGCCCGTGTACGCGACGGCCTGGGCGAGCTCGCGGCGCCCGCCAAGCCGGCGCCGGGCGATGGTTCCACGGGGAACCCGCCGCCCAATCCGGACAAGCCCGAGAAGGAAGAGGCGGCCGCGCCGGTGCCGTTCATCGCCGAGGGCGCGATCCAGGTCACCGTGCAGCCCGCGCCGGTGACCGTGAACGCCGGCGATGTACACGTCGAGCCCAAGCGCCCGCTCGCGTACTCGTTCGAGACCACGCGCGACGGCCGCACCATCGCCCGGCCCCTCGAGGAGACCGGCAAATGAGCGGCAAGTACAACGAGGGCCGCGAGGCATTCCTCGCTGGAGACCTCTCCTGGACGCGCGACGAGATCGTCGCCCAGCTCGTCTCGAAGGAGTACGTCTTCAGCGAGGGCCACAAGGCCCGCGACCTCAAGGGCCGCATCGGCAAGCCTGTGTCCCTCGATGGCAGGACGTCGACCGCCGGCTGGGCCAAGTCGAAGCTCATAGTGTTCAAGGCCGTCAGCGGGCCAGAAGTTGCCGCGGTCGTCTTCCTGCGCGAAACCAAGGGCCAGCTGCTCATCGCCCACATCGACGAGATCGTCGACGCCGAAGGCAAACCGGTGTTTCCGATGACGCCCAACGGCGGCGACATCGAGGTTGAAGCGCCCGAGAAAGGCTTCTTCCGCCTGTGATGCCGGCCGGCATTCTCAACCAGCGCTTCGGCGCCACGGCCGCCGCTGCGGCGTTCTACGCGGGCTACAACCCGGCCGTCTGCTATCTCGGCGACTCGATCGGCGCCGGGCACCCGGACTTCACGGGGCCGCACGAGAGCGGCGGGCCGACGGGCGACCAGACGAACGAGATCTGGTACTGGCTCAAGCAGTCGAGCATGTACGGCTCGGGCTTCACCTATGACAACTTCTGCGTGGGCGGCTCGAAGATCTCGGACGTGGTCAGCGGCCAGCTCTCCGGTGCCGCCGCCGCCACACCGCGCTTCTTCCACATCGTGTGCGGCGTGAACGACATCGCGAACAGCGTCAGCGCCGCGACGATGAAGTCCGGCCTCGACACGATCTACGCCGCGCGCCCCAACGGCAGCTATCTCTTCATCAACGAGGTGCTGCCCTGGACGGCGGGCGACGATACCTACGCGGGCACCATCCGCACCTGGAACACGACCGAGCTGCCGGGATGGGCATCGGGCAAGAACGTGCGCATCGTGCGCTGCCACGACCAGATCGCGCGCTTGCGCGTCTCTACCGGGCAGCAGGACAACCTGATTGCCGACTGTGACGCCGACGGCATCCACCTGCAGAAGCCGACGGGACCCAAGGTCATCGCCTCGCTCGTGAAGGCGGCGTACGACTCGCACTTCGCATGAATCGAATCGCGCAGATCAAGGCCATGCTCGCCAGCGGATCGGAAGAGTCGCGCGCGTATCTCGCGCCGATCATCGAATGCTTCGCGGACACGAGCCGGCCTCCCGAGCAGATCGCCGAGGCCATTCGCGCGCGCCTCGCCGAGCTGGACCGCGAGGCACGCGAATTCTGGCTTCAGATGGCCGATCGGATCTGCGAATGAGCGTTGCCTTCGACGCCAAGGGGCCTAGCACCGGCACGACGTCGTCAGCGTCTAACACCATTTCGTGGACGCACACACCCTCCGGGACGCCCACTGCGGCGGCCGTGGTGATCGGCTGGGTAGACACTGGCGGAAAGACCATTTCGAGCGTGACCTACGGCGGCACGAGCATGTCGCAGGCCGGGAGCACTCAGATTTCCGCCTCGGGTTTTTGGAAGACCGCGATCTTCGGGCTCGCCAACCCGGCTTCTGGCGCGCAGACCGTCACCGTGACGTTCTCCGGAGCGTTGAGCCACGGCGGCACTGGGCAGTCGATCACCGTCACGGGCAGCGACACCACGACGTGCTTCACCGGCAACGCGAGCACGAGCGGAACGACCGACCCCGCCAGCCTGAGCGTCACATCGCAGAACGACGAATTGGTGATTGACGTCTTCTGCGACAACACCCGCACGCTGACCAGCTATGGCAGCGGACAGACGGAGACCACGAACGCCGCACCGACTTCTGGTCTGGTCTACGGATCACGAAAAGCATCCGCCGGGTCGAGCGAGACGATCACGATCAACTGGTCCGGCAGTGGCGAGTACGCGCACAGCGCCGCTTCGTTCAAATTGCCCGGCGCCGGGCCCGCACCGACGCTCCCTCAGCTAGAGCGCGGCACGCGCGGGCTGGTGCGCGGGCTTACTAGGGGAAGCTGAAGACATGAGCGCGTTCCTACGCAAGTACAACACCGCCACGCATGTCTACATCCCGATGGTCAAGCGCGGAGTGGTGGACTTCGCCGTCGGCGCTGACTGGACGCCGGCAAACGGCGACGTGAAGGTGGTCATTGACGGGGGTGCCGCGGCGAACATCGGTACGCTGCCGACCGCGATTGCGATGGGCAATGCTGCGGTGTGGGACTTCACCATCGCCAACACCGAGGTCGCGGGCAAGAAGATCACCGTGTCGATCTCGGACTCCGCGACCAAGGCGGTCGAGGACAACATGTTCCTCATCGAGACCTACGGCCACGCGAGCGCGGAGTACGCGAGCGACCCGTCGGTCGCCGCACCGTCCGTGACGCTTGCGGATGGAGTGACGCATGGGGGTACCACCGCGCTCTTGCAGCTCGAGCGCGTCGTGGTTGCGTCCACCACATCCAACCAGCCGGGGATCAAGGCCACCGGCAATGGGACAGCGGCCGGCTTGCAGGTCATTGGCGGGGCGACGGGAAATGGCCTCCTCGCGCAGGGCGGGGCGACCTCTGGTAGCGCCGTTAAAGCCACCGGCACGGCTGGCAATGCAATCGCGCTGGAGCTGGCGGGACAGGGCTCGGCGGCGGGTATGAAGGTCACCGGCGGGGGCACTGGGGCTGCGCTCAACCTTGTTGGTGGCGGTACGTCTGGAGACGGCCTGCTCGTTACCACCACGAGCGGCCACGGCTTCAGCATCACCGCTACCGGCACTAGCAAGCACGGTGCGGTCTTCACGGGCGGCGACGGCGGGACCTCGGATGGTGTGAAGGCGGTGGCGGGGACCGGCGGCGTCGACCTGCGTGCGGCTATCACCGGCAACCTCACGGGCGCGGTGTCCGGCGCCGTGGGCAGCGTGACGGGCGCGGTCGGGAGCGTGACCGGCAACGTCGGCGGCAACGTGACGGGCTCCGTCGGGTCGGTGGCCGCGGGCGGCATCAGCGCCGCGAGCTTCGCGGCCGGCGCGATCGACGCCGCGGCGATCGCCGCCAACGCGATCGGCGCGTCCGAGCTCGCGGCCGACGCGGTGGCGGAGATCCAGTCGGGCCTCGCGACAACGAGCGCGCTCGCCGTCGTGGCGACAGACGTTGCCTCGACGCTCGCCGCGGTGGACACCGAGGTCGCGGCGATCAAGGCGAAGACCGACCTGATCCCGGGCACGCAGGACGGCTACACGTTCGCGCAGCTGCAGGCGCTGATCGCGGCCGTGCTGCTTGGCAAGGCGAGCGGGCTGGGTACCAGCACAGCGGTGTTCCGCTCGGCCAATGACAGCAAGGACCGGGTGACGGCGACGGTGGACGCGGACGGCAACCGCACGGCGGTCACGCTCGACGCGACCTGATGCTCGGGCACCGGTACTTCGGGGCTCGCTATTTCGGGCCGCGGTACTTCGGGCCTGATGTAGAGGATGACGAGGCGCCCGCGGCCGGGGAAGGCGGGTATTTCGGGCACCGTTACTTCGGTGCGCCGTATTTCGGGCCTCGCTACTACGGGCCTGCGCTCGACGGCGGCACGCAACCGGAGCCGGCGACCACGCCAGCACCCCACGGCCACGTGCTGCCCGATTGGCTGCTTGAGCGGCTGCTGCGTGCGCAAAAGCGCCGTGTACGCGCTCGGCGGTGGAAGGAGAAGGACGAGTACGGCGTCGTGCGCGCGCGCCAGGTGCGCGAGCCGCGGGCGGCGCGGGCGCTGGCGATTGCGGCGGGGCCGGAGTTCGGTGTCGCGGTGGCGCGTGCGGTGTACGCGGCGCGGGCGGTTGCGCTCGAGGAGCAGGCGCCGGTTGACGCGGTGGTGCGCCGCGGGCTGCCGAACCGCGCGGTGATGGCGTTCTTCATCGACCAGGTCGGCAGGGGCTGACGAAAGGGACATCCACGTGAGAGTGATCGACATCGTCAACGCGCCCTGGGCGCTCGAGCCGCGGACGCACGACCAGCTGATCGCGATCTATGCCGCGTACCTGCGCGGGGAGAAGATCGACCTGCAGGCGATCGAGGCGCAGCTCGGGCGGCCGCTCGCGAACGAGCAGAAGGCGACGTACGACATCCACGGCGGCGTCGCGGTGATCCCGGTGCATGGGGTGATGGGGAAGAAGATGAACCTCTTCAGCCAGATCTCGGGTGGGGCCTCGACGCAGCTCATCGGCAACCAGATCCGGGCGGCGCAGAACGACCCGCGCGTTCACGGCATCCTGCTCGACATCGACTCGCCGGGCGGCGCGGTGGACGGCACGCAGGCGCTGGCCGACCTCATCCACAGCTATCGCGGCGCCGGCAAGAACATCGTCGCCTGGGCCGACGGCTCGATGACCTCGGGCGCGTACTGGGTGGGCTCGGCGGCGAGCAAGGTGCTGATCTCGGGCGACACCACGATCACCGGCTCGATCGGCGTGGCCACCAAGCACGTCGACGTGTCGCGCGCGAACGAGAAGTACGGCGAGGTGCATACCGACATCTACGCCGGCCGCTACAAGCGCATCGCCACGGAGAACGCGCCGCTCTCGGACGAGGGCCGCGCGGCGCTGCAGGCGATCGTGGACCAGATCTATTCCGTCTTCGTCGACAGCGTCGCGCGCAACCGCGGCGCCACGGCGGAGGCGGTGCTCCAGAACATGGCCGACGGCAGGCTCTTCGTCGGCCGGGCCGCGATCGCCGCGGGTCTCGTGGACGGTGTTGCCACGTTCGACCAGGCGCTCGCCGAGGCCTGAGCAGCAGGAGTCTTCAAGCGCGTAGCTCGGGCGGCCGGTGCGCCGCCCGTGTGCAGGCAGCAGCGCGGGAGCCGGTGCGCTCCTTCGTCGTGCGGGCCGCGCGTGGCCGTCAACCCCTTTTCCCAATATCCCGAAAGGATCTCCATGATCACCCGTGACTTTTTGATCACCAACCACGCGGACCTCGTCGAGGCCTTCCGCGCGGAGGGCCGCGACGCCGGCCTGATTACCGGCCGCCAGGAAGGCGCGGCCGCCGAGTGCGCGCGCATCAAGGGCGTGCTCGCCGTGTCCCTGCCGGGCCACGAGAAGCTCGTCAACACGCTCGCCTTCGACGGCAAGACGACCGGCCCCGAGGCGGCCGCGCAGGTGCTGCAGGCCGAGCAGAAGAAGCTCGGTAAGACGGCCGAGGACCTGGCCGCCGACGCCGCCGTCCTCAACGGCAAGCCGGCGCCGACGCCGGCGGCGGATCCCGCGGCTGCGGCCGCGCCGGTCGTCGACCCGAACCTGCCCATCGAGGAGCGCTGCGAGAAGGAGTGGAACGCCGACGCGAAGCTCCGCGGCGAGTTCACCGACCTCGCCGCGTACACGGCCTTCAAGAAGGCCGAGAGCGGCGGGCGCGTGAAGATCCTCGGCAAGCAGAAGGCCGCCTAACCCGCGGCCTCAATCTCAACCAGACACGAAAGGAAACGCAATGAAGAAGCTCATCCTCATGGCGGCCGCGGCGTGCGCATTTGCGCTGTCGGCCGGCGCGTACGCGGTGGACGGCCAGGCCGTCGCCGCCCAGGCGGAAGTCCAGCAGGCGCAACAGCCGGCGTACGGGCGCTCCACGCTCGGCACGTCGATCGAGGCGGCGAAGGCCGCGTACGCCGAGGCGGTCAAGCCCGGCGCCACCGCGGCGGAACGGGCGGAGTCGTTCTGGCACATGATCTCGGCGCTGCTCTTCGGCACCGGGGGCGTGGCGCTGGGCATGACCACGCTCGCGGTGAACAAGTCGCGCGCGTTCGAGGTCGGCAACCGCAACGAGTTCGGGGTGATCGACAACGACATCATCTACGAAGGCGCCGCGGTGGGCGTGGTCGATGCGACCGGGTACGCGCAGCCCCTGGCGTCCTCGGCGAACCGCTTTGCCGGCTTTGCCGAGCGCCAGGCGGACAACACCATCACCGGCCACGCGGCCGGCTTCGTCAACGTCACGGTGGTCGAGAGCGGCAAGGTGCAGCTCTCGGTGACCGGCGCGGTGATCACCGACGTCGGCCAGCCGGTGTACGCGAGCGACGACGACACGTTCAGCTTCAGCCCGGTCGGCGGGATCTTCATCGGCTACGTGCACCGCTTCGTGAGCTCCGGGGTGGTCGTCGTGAAGTTCGACGCGCCGGCGCTGCGCGACCCGTGGGGGCACAAGACGATGCGCGAGACGCTCACCGGCACCAAGACCTTCGACGCCGAGGACTGCGGCAAGCTCTTCGTGGTCACCTCCGGATCCGACGGCCTGGCGCTCACCCTGCCGGCGATTGCCGCGGGCCTCTCGGGCCTCACGATCATGGCCGGCGGCGCGTTCGGTAGCACGGCGGTCACCGTCGACCCGAACGCGTCCGACATGATCCTCGGGCCCGACATCACCGGCGCGGACAACAAGGACCTCATCTGCACCAAGGCCACCCAGCGCCGGGGCGACTTCGTCACGCTCATCGCCGGCGACGCCGACGGCTACATGGTGACGGAGCTGCGCGGCACCTGGGCGCGCGAAGCGTAAGCCGGTCCACCAACACCTCCTCATCCAAGAAAGGAAAAATCCAACATGGACCAGCAACTTCTGTCCAGCCGGGCGGTGCTCGGCATGTACTTCGCGCGCCTCGAGAACCCGGTCAACGCCGGGTGGATCGACGGCATCTCCAACCTCTTCGGTAGCGACCAGGCCTCGGAAACGTACCCGTTCCTCGGCCAGGTGCCGCGCTACCGCGAGTGGATCGGCGGCCGCCAGGCGAAGGGCCTCCGCGGCAGCAGCCTGACCATCCGCAACAAGCACTACGAGGCGACGCTCGAGATCGCCCTGCGCGACCTGCGCCGGGACAAGACCGGGCAGCTGCAGGCGCGGATCAACGAGTTCGCCGACGAAGGCGACGCCCACTGGGGCACGCTCCTCTCGGCGCTCGTCCTGGCCGGGCCGTCGACCACCTGCTACGACGGGCAGTACTTCTTCGACACCGACCACAGCGAAGGGGACTCCGGCACGCAGAACAACGACATCACGGTCGACATCTCGGCTCTGCCGTGCTCCGTGCACGGCGTGGTGACGGCTCCGAGCGTGGAGGAGATGCAGCAGTCGATCATCGCCGGCATCGCCGCCATCCTCAGCTTCAAGGACGACCGCGGCCGGCCGATGAACTCCAACGCCCGGAAGTTCGTGGTGACGGTGCCCATCAGCCTCTGGGTCCCGGCGCAGGCCGCGGTGAAGGCGATGCTGACGAGCGCGCTGCTGCACAACGTCAACCCGCAGCTCGCGGCCGGCATCGACGTCTCGATCGAGATGATGCCGGAGCTCACCTGGACCGACAGCTTCGCGGTCTGGCGCACGGACAGCCCGATCAAGGGCCTCATCCGGCAGAACGAGCAGGACCCGCAGGTGAAGATGAAGGACGAGAACTCCGAGTTCGCGTTCGACAACGACGCCATCCAGATCGGGTCCGACGCGTGGCGCGGGGCCGACTACGGCCTCTGGCAGCGCGCCTGCTACGTGACGATGACGTAACGATCCTCCTTGCCGGCTGAAGCAAGGCCGGCCCTTTGGCACGGGCGCTCGCGGGCGCCCGTGTCCTTTTCTGGCGGCCCTCGGGTGATGGCCGCGAGCAAAGGACACCTCAACCAGGGAGCGAAGCATGCGAAAAGTCAAAGTCGAAGCGGCCGTGTACACGGTCGTGTCCGGGATCCTCGGCCTCAGCGCCGAGCAGGCGCGTACGCGCCTCCACTGCCTCAGGGCCGTGAAGACCGACAAGAGCGGTGGCGGCACCTACGAGGTGCTCAAACCCGTGCAGTTCAAGCGCGGCGAGGAGTTCGGGTTCTCCGGCGAGGTCGGCAAGAACGGCGAGCTCTCCGACCCCGAGGCCGAGGAGATCAAGCGGATGGAGCAGGCCGAGACGCTCGAGAAGGCGGTAGCCGCCGAGCGCGCGCGCCTCGAGGCCCAGTTCCAGGCTCGCTTCGACAAGGCACTCGCCGAGGCGAAGACCGAGCTCGAGGCCAAGATCCGCGCCGAGCTGCAGAAAGCGTCGTAGACGTGGAGTTCTCGGCCGCCGAAGCCGCCGCCGTTGCCAGCCCCGAGGCCGGCGCGCCGCCGAAGCGCGTGGCGCTGCTCGGCGCCGGGCCGTCCCTCGCGCATTACCTCGAGGTGTGCAAGCGCCACGGCGGCCGCCACGCGGTGTTCGACGAGGTCTGGTGCATCAACGCGCTCGGCGACGTCCTGCAGTGCGACCGCGTCTTCTTCATGGACGACGTGCGCTACGGCGAGGCCTTCGTGCGGATGCAGCCCGCGCACGGCCTGGCCGCGTGCCTGAAATGGCTCAAGCGCCACCCCGGCCCGGTGTACACGAGCCGGCCGCACCCGGACTACCCGGGCATGGTCGCCTTCCCGCTCGAGGAGGTGGTGCGCAACCTGGGCGTCGCGTACTTCAACACGAGCCCCGCGTACGCCGTCGCGTACGCGATCCATCTGGGCGTCAAGGCGCTGTACCCGATGGGCCTCGACTACACCTTTGCCAACGCGCACGTCGCCGAGAAGGGCCGCGCCTGCTTCGAGTTCTGGCTCGGCGTGGCCGTGGCGCGCGGCATCCGCGTGCACACGCCGCCGTCGACGAGCCTGCTCGATTCCTGCGCGCCGGCCGCCGACCGCTTCTACGGCTACTGCACGCAGGAAGTGCGGGTCGAGCGCAAGGACGGCGAGCTCGGCCTGCGGTTCATCGAGCGGCCGCTGCCGTCGGACGAGGAGATCCAGGCGCTCGACCGCGCGCAGGACCGCACCACGCATCCGAACCCGATCATCGCGAAGGCGGCGGCGGCGCTCGACTACGAGGCGCAGCAGCGCAGCGGCGCGGCCGCGGCCGAGCTCGAGGCCTGATGTTCACCGAGGACCTCGACGCGTTCCTGAACACGAACGAGCACGCCGTGGCCGCCACGTACAACGGCGCTGCCGCGGTGAGCGTCATCTTCGACAACGACTTCCTGCGCTCGGTCGGCATGGTGGACACGACGAACCCGGTCGCGATCGGCAAGGCGTCCGACTTCCCCGTCGCCGGATCGCCGGTGGGGAAGACCCTGGCGATCGGCAGCACGACGTACACCATCCGCAGCTACCAGCCGATGGACGACGGCGCCTTCGTCGCCCTGCAGCTCGAGGCCGCCTGATGGCGAACAACCTGCGCACGCAGTGCCGCGACGCCGTGAAGACGCTGGTGACCGGCCTGACCACCACCGCGAGCAACGCCTTTGCCGGCCGCCCGGAGTCGCGGCCGCTGCAGGAGAACGAGCTGCCCGGCCTGCTTGTGTACACGAACGAGACCGAGAGCGAGATGGTTTCCGGCCAGCGCGGCAGCCGCCGCAAGGTCAACAGCTGCGAGCTCGTCGTGCACGGCGTGGCGCAGAGCACCTCCGATGTCGACGCCACGCTCGACACCATCGAGAAGGAGGTCCTGGCCGCCGTCGAGGCCTCGCCCACGCTCGGCGGCCTGGCGAAGGACCTCTACCACGTCGGCAGCAGCAAGGTCACCGATCCGGAGGCGAAGAAGCCGACCGGCGAGATCCTCATCCGGTTCACGCTCGAGTACCACACCCGCGAAGGCGTTCCCGACGCCGCGCTGGCCTGACCCACCACCCCTGAAAGGAAAACCATGAAGAAGACCGTCCACCTCAGCGGCCGGAGGGGCAGCATCGTCGCCGCGCGGCCGTTCACCCTGAAGCTCTTCCTGCTGTCCCTGCTCGCCATTGCGCTCGAGCCGCTCGACCGCTACTGGGGCACGCACCTCGCGTGCTGGGCGAACCATAAGGGCAGCGAGGGCACGGTCAAGTTCGGCGCCAACTCGATCGGCGAGCTGCGCGGCTGGGAGCTCACGGAGACCAACGAGCCGATCGAAGACACGACGCTCAATGACACCGCGCGCACATACAAGCCGGGCTTGAACTCCTTCACCGGCTCGGCGACGGCCTTCTGGGACGAGAGCGACACCGCGCAGGACGCGTTGACGATCGGCGCCACGGGCACGCTCACAGTCTACCCGGAGGGTACGGCGTCGGCCGCGGACTACTACTCCGGCGCCATCATCGTCACCGAGATCACGCGCCGCGCGGCCATCCAAGGCATCGTGGAGGTCGATTTCAACTTCCGCGGCAACGGTGCGCTCTCCAACGCACAGGTGACCTGATGGCGGTCGTTGACGACAAGGTCTCGGCGGCGCTGCTCGCGCGCATCAAGTCCCACTTCGCCGGGCTGGGCGTCGGCAAGGTCGAGGTGCCGGAGTGGGGCGAGGACGGCAAGTCGCTCTTCGTGTACTTCAGCCCGCTCACGCTCCAGGAGAAGCAGCGCCTCGAGCAGGCCCGGGACCGCGAGGGCCGCATTGCCGCGCTCGCCGACCTGGTGGTCCTCAAGGCCATGGACGCCGAGGGCAAGAAGCTTTTCACGGTCGAGCACAAGGCCATTCTGCTGCGCACGGCCGACACCGACGTCCTCTCCCGCATCGCGAATGCCATCGCGGCCGGGCCCAGCCAGGAGGACGCAGAAAAAAACTCGAGCGGGACTTCGAGCTGAGGTTCAGGTACCACCTCGCCGAAGTCCTGGGCCGCACCGTGCAGGAGCTGGAAGAGACCATGAGCGCCACCGAGCTCACCTACTGGAAGGCGTACTACACGCTGAAGCGCAAGGCGCAGCAGGGCTGACGTGGCCGGCATCGCCATGGATTTCCGCTCCGACATCAAGCGGGCGGTGGCCGAGTTCACCACGACGCGCCAGGACGTCGAGACGGCGACCTTCCGGGCGCTCAACCGCACGGTCGACGCGGTGGGCACGGCCTCCGGGCGCGAGATTCGCAAGGTGTACAACGTCAAGCAGCGCGCCATCACCTCGGCGCTGCGCAAGCGCCGGGCGAGCCGCTCGAGCCTCTTCGCCAGCCTGATCGTCGAAGGCGTGAAGCTCGGGCTGATCGAGTTCGACGCCCGGTGGTCGCGCAAGCAGCCCGGCGCCAGCGTCAAGATCAAGGTCGGGGACATCCGCAAGACCGTCGCCGGCTCGTTCATCGCGGCCGCCACCCGGAATAACGCCCGCGGCGGGGGTTCGATGGGCATGCGGCAGGTGTTCCGCCGCGTCGGCAAGGAGCGCTACCCGATCCGCACGCTGAAGTCGATCAGCGTGCCGCAGGCGTTCTCCAACCAGGCGGTGCTGACCGCGCTGCAGTCCGTCGCGGACACCACCTTCAACAAGAACCTTCTGCAGCAGATCCGCTACCTCGGGGGCGCCTGATGGCCGTCAAGAAGCACAACGTCCATTTCGACGTCACCGCCCAGGACGGCGCCTCGCGCGCGCTGAAGACGGTCGAGTCCAGCCTGAAGGGCGTGCAGAACGCGGCCAACACCGTGAGCACGGCCTTCAAGAGCGTGCTCGCCGCCACCGGCGCCGTGTCGTTCGGCACCGCGATGATCAAGTCCGCCAGCGAGGCGGAGCAGGCCTCGAACCGGCTGCAGGCCACGCTGCGGGCCACCGGCGGGTCCGCCGCCCACACTAAGGAAGAGCTGGACGAGCTCGCCGAGAGCATGCAGAGGAGCCTGGGCTTCAACGATGAGTCCGTGCGCAACGCCCAGTCGACCCTGCTCAAGTTCGGCAACATCCACGGCGACGTCTTCCGCAACGCGCTCAAGCTCTCCGGGGACCTCGCCGCGTTCATGGGGACCGACGTCCCCGAGGCCGCGCAGATGATCGGCAAGTCGCTCCAGTCGCCCACCGAGGGGCTGACGATGATGGAGCGGCAGTTCGGCAAGCTGACCGACGCGCAGGAAAAGCACATCAACGACCTGGTGAAGCAGGGCCGGGCGATCGAGGCGCAGAGCGCCATCCTCGAGCTCTGGAAGACCAAGGTCGGCGGCGTCGCGGAGGAGATGAACACCGGCATCCTCAAGGCCACGCGCGACGTCGGCAATGCCTGGGACGATCTCCTCGAGTCGCTCGGCAAGACCGAGATCGTCGGCGGCACGGTGAAGGGCATGCTGGGCGGGATCCGGGACATTCTCCGGGACATCACCTCGCTCGTTGCCGGCGAGAAGGGCGATCCGTTCCAGAAGCAGAACGAGCGGCTCGCCGAGCTGCAGGACAACCTGCAGCGCCTTATGGCCACGCGCGGCAAGGGCTGGGGCGGCCAGAACCCGGAGAAGCTCGCCCAGGTCGACGCCGCCATCGCAGCGAACCGCGCCGAGCAGCGCTCGATCGTCGAGCTGATGCGGGCGCAGCAGGAGCAGGACGCCTTCGAGAAAGGCATGCAAGGCTCGCTGAAAGAGACGGTGCTCGGTGGCAAGGACGGAACCGCCGAGGAAGAGGCCAGGCGGAAGGCGGAGGCCGCCCGCCGGCTTGCAGAGAACGAACGCGTTGCCCGGCAGATCGTTGACGGGGAAGAGGAGCTGCAAAAGACCATCACCGAGGCGCAGGAGACCTGGCAGAAGCAACGCGCGGAGGCCGAGAAGCGGGCGGCCGACGACAACGCGGCCATGTGGAAGCAGGTCTTTAAGGAGATCGACGACGAGCAGGACCGCGAGATCCAGCGCGGCGCCGAGCTGCTCGAGGCGCTGAAGGTCGACAACAAGGCGCTGAAGGAGAAGGATGAGCTCTGGAAGTCGCTCGGCATGACCATGTCGTCGTACTTCGAGAAGTCGCTCTTCAAGATCCGCAGCTGGGCCGACGTCCTCGAGTCCGGCAAGGCGCTCCTGATGGACATCGTGCAGATCTCGGCGCGCGAGCTCGTCACGAAGCCCATCGGCACCGCGATCGCCGGGGGCGTGCAAAGCGTCGGCTCAAGCCTCAGCTGGGACAAGCTCTTCGGGGGCGATTCCGGTGCCGCGACGAACGGCGGTTTTGCGTTTGCAGAAGGCGGGAATCCGCCGGTTGGTCGGCCGTACCTCGTCGGAGAGAAGGGCCCTGAAGTTCGCATCGACGGCGGGCCGGGAACGATCATCCCGAACCACGCGCTCGGCGGCACCACGTACGCGCCGGTCATCAACGTGCATTTCTCGGCGAACACGCCCGCGGCCGTACGCGACGCGGTGTTCTCCATGCTGCCGGCGATCAGCGAGGCGGCGAGCGGGCGCACGCTGGCGACGCTCCAGGCGTCTGGGCGGCTGTAAGTGGCGATCACCTACCCGCTCGCCTTCCCCACGGCGAAGGCGCCGTGCCAGGTCTCGCTGCGAGCGCTCGAGGTGGCGGGCGTGCAGGCCTCACCGCTCAACCGCGTACACGAGGTGCACGACTGGGGCGGCGACGGCTGGGAGGCCGACGTGGTGCTGCCTCCCATCACGCTGCGCGCGGCGGCGGCGGCCTGGGTGGCCTTCCTCGTGAAGCTGCGCGGGCCCGTGGGCACGTTCCTGATGGGCGACCCGGTGTACACCACGGTACGCGGCACCTGGCTCGGCGCGTCGCCCCTCCTGAACGGCGCGCACTCGGCGGGGGCCCGGACCATCGCGATCGACGGGCTGGCCAACGGCGCCACCGGCCTCGAGATGGACATGCTGCAGGTCGGCACTGGGTCAACCGCGTGCCTGCACATGGTGATCGCGGACTTCGCCGCCAACGGCTCCGGCCAGGCCAGCGTCGAGATCTGGCCCGAGCTCCGCGCGGACTTGCTGGACAACGCGGCGATCACCATCGCCAGCCCCAAGGGGCGCTGGCGTCTCGCGAACGTTTCGCGGGAGTGGACGGTTGACCTCGCGCAGCGCTACGGCATCCGCTTCTCCTGCGTCGAGGCGAGGGACTAAAGCATGGCCGAGCGCGACCTCACCGCTGGCATGCTCACGGAGATCGCCGCGGGTACCAAGCGCCCGCGGCTCTTCTTCGAGGGCGAGTACGACTCCAGCGGCTCGGCCGCCTACCTGCGTCTCTTTACCGGCGTGGGTACGATCAGCTGGGACGGCAAGACGTGGACCGGCGGCGCCTCGCTCCTCGAGATCTCGCCGATCCGCGAGGGCACGTCGCTCGAGCCGATCGGCTTCTCGGTGACGCTGAACGGCATGCCGGCGGACAAGCGCCAGCTGGCGCTCTCCAGCATGCGCAAGAACAAGCCCGGCCGACTGTGGCTCGGCTTCGTCGACGCGTCCAACGCCGTGGTGGACGAGCCTTACCCGCTGCGCCGCGGCCGCTTCGACATGGCGCCGATCTCGCGGTCGGGCGCCACCATGGCCATCAGGATCAGCTACGAGGACCGCTTGGTGCTGCTCGATCGCCCGGGCGGCCCAAACGGCGAGCGGCGCTACACGCCGGAGGACCAGGCCCGCCGCCTCGCCGGCGACCGCGGCTTCGACGGCGTCGCCGAGCTGCAGGACCGCATGGGTTCCTGGGGGGCGTAGGCGTGCGCCTGCAGGGCTGGGAGGCGCGCCTCGCCGGCGTGATCGAGGACGCGCGTACGCGGCCGTACGTGCTCGGCGAGCACGACTGCTTCCGTGTTGCCTGCCTGTCCGTACAGGCGCTCACCGGCGTCGATCGCTGGGCCGAGTTTGCGGGCAGGTACCGCACACGGCGGGAAGCGTTGCGGCTCATCGCTCAGCACGGATCCAGCTTCGAGGCGTGCTTCGACCGCGTGCTCGACGCCCCTCGCGTCGGCGTACGACTGGCGCGCGCGGGCGACATCGTGGGACTCCAGACAATGGACGGAGAAAAGCATCTTGGTGTCGAGAACGGCGGCCAGACCGCGTTCCTCGCCGAGCACGGGCTCCTCTTCGTCCCGACCCTGACGTGCCTTTGCGCCTGGCGGGTGGGCTAGATGGCTGCCTTCATCATCGGTGCGGCGATTGCGGCCGGTGTGGCTGGAACGGTGGCGGCTAGCGTCGCGGCTGGGACGCTGGTCTTGGGCTTTTCGCTGACGGCCTTTGCGACGGCGGCAGCCCTTGGCGCCATCCAAGCCATCACGGCGAAGAAGCCCCAGTCGGCCGCCGCGCAGCCCTTCGCCGCGGCCGGGCGGAACGTGTCGATCCGGCAGCCGATCTCGCCGTGGGAGGTGGTGATCGGGCGGACGCGCAAGGGCGGGCCGCTGACGGCGTACTGGGAGAGCTCGGACCGCAAGTACGTGCACTTCGTCATCACGCTGGCATGCCACCGGTCGGATGCGATTGAGCAGATCTGGTTCGACGACGAGATCGTGCCGATCGACGCGAACGGACTGGCGTTCGGCAAGTGGTCGAAGGTGATCACCGATCAGGGCGTGAGCAACCAGCTCGGCACGATCCCGGGCTCGCCGTACCAGGTGACGGTGTCGGGGTTCGGCGCGCTGCACAACGCGGCCATCTCGGGCGTGATCGCGAACATGACCGACGTGAGCCCGAACGCGCCGGCGGCGCGCGGGGAGTTCTCCCGGTCGGGCAGCACGTTCACGTTCCACTCGAGCGCGGCGGGCCTGACGTACTCGATCAACTTCTACCCGCAGAGCACGACGCAGTCGTACGTGCGCATCAAGAAGTCACTGGGCGACGAGGGCACCTCGACGCAGCCCTTTCCGGACTTCGTGGCTGAGTCGAGCGGGTACTGGACGCAGGCGCATAAGCAGTACGGGCATACGAAGATCTACGTGCGGCTCGAGGCGGCGCCTTCGGTGTTCCCGAACGGCATTCCGAACGTGACGGTGGTGATGCGCGGCGCGTCTCTCTTCGATCCGCGCACGGATACCAGCGCGTACTCGGACAACGCCGCGCTCGGCGTGAACCACCTGCTGACGAACACGGACTACGGCTTTGGCGCCGTGTACGCGGACGAGATCAACGATGCCGCACTGGTCGCGGCCTCGAATGATTCGGACGACGCCGTCACGCGCGCGCTCGGCGGCACGGAGCGCCGGTACACGGTGGGCGGCAGCTTCAGCCTGGCGCAGACGCCCCGCGAGGTGATCGGCCGCATGCTCGGGGCCTGCGCCGGCACGCTCGTGAACGTGGGCGACCAGTGGTACATCAACGTCGGCGTGTACCACGCGCCCACGGTGACGCTCACCGAGAGCCACTTGGCCGGCCCCACCACGGTGAACGCCTTCCTGCCGGCGCGCGAGTCGTGCAACGGCGTGAAGGGGGTGTACGTCGAGCCCTCGAAGAACTGGCAGCCGACGGACTTCCCAGCTGTGCAGTCCTCTTCGGCGCTCGAGGACGACGGCGACGAGGCGCAGTGGAAGGACGTCGACTACACCATGTGGGTGACGTCCTCCGGACAGGCGCAGCGCCTGGCGAAGATCGATCTGCTGCGTACGAGGCAGTCGCTTTCGGAGGAGTCGCTCTTCAAGGTCAAGGCCTTCGAGGTGATCCCGGGCCGCACGGTGGCGCGAACCGACAGCGACATGGGCTGGACGGCTAAGGCCTTCGAGGTGCTCGACAGCGAGTTCCAGATCGTGCAGGGGGACACGCGCAACGGGCCGGTGATGGCAGTGAAGCTGCAGCTGCGCGAGTCCGCCGCGGCGGTGTACGACTGGACCACGGACGAGGACGGAGAGGCGGATCTGGCGCCCAACACGTCCCTGCCGGATCCTGGCGTAGTGCCCGTGCCTGGTGCGCCCAGCGTCACGGAGGAGCTCTACGTCACCACCGGCAGCGCAGGGGTGAAGAGCCGCGGCACGGTGACGTGGGTGGTGTCCACGTACCCGTTCGGGGCCGCATACCAGCTCGAGTACAAGCTCACCAGCGCCAGTACGTACACGCTGCTTCCGGTTATCCGGACTGCGGCGGGGGCCACGGGTACGGTGTCGCAGCTGATCGACGACCTGCCTGCCGGCCGCTACGACTTTCGCGTCAAGGCGCTCGGCATCGGTGGCGCTCAGTCGGCGTACTCGGAGATGACGAACCGCGAGATCTTCGGATTGCTCGCGGCGCCGTCCAATCCGGCCAACTTTGCCGTGCAGGCGTACTCGGGCCAGGCGAAGTTCACCTGGGACAAGCCCACGGGCAACACCGACCTCGACGTCATCATCGGCGGCCGGGCGTTCGTGCGCTGGTCGCCGCGCACCAGCGGCGCGACGTGGAACGACGGCTCGCTCGTCAATCCGGACGGTTATCCCGGGGACACGACGATCGGCTTCGGCCCGCTGATGACGGGCACGTACATGATGAAGTTCCGCGACTCGAGCGGGAACTACTCGGTTACCGAGGCCTCGTTCGTCGTGACCGAGGCGCTCATCACCGGGATGTCGACGCTGGTGACGGTGACCGAGCATCCGGCGTTCAGCGGCACGAAGACCAATGTCGCCGTCGCCGACGGCACGAACCTGCAGCTCGTGGGCGCGACCCTGTGGGACGACATGCTCACCAGCATCGACTCGTGGGACCAGGTCGACTACCTGGGCGGGATCGTGACGAGCGGCTCGTACGCGTTCGCCTCGAAGATGGACCTGGGCTCGGTGAAGAGCGTGCGGCTCTTCTCGACCATCCGCTCGACCGGCTTCGACACCGGCGACTTGTGGGACAGCCGCACGAACAACATCGACGACTGGGGCCTCGTCGACGGCGGGCCGGTGGAGGACGCCGAGGTGAAGCTGATGGTGCGCATCACGAACGACGACCCGGCGAGCGGCGGCGCGAGCTGGGGCAGCTGGCATGCGCTGGGCCTCGTGGCCGACTACAACACGCGCGGCTTCGATTTCCGCCTGGATTTCACCAGCGCCAACGTCACGCACAACCGATACGTCGACCAGCTCTCGGTCGTCGCCAAGCAGTAAACAAGGAGAACCTGCATGCCTTACCGCGCGAAGTTCGACGCGGCGGACATCTATTGGGGTCCCGAAGAGGTCGCCGAGCTCGGCGCCACGGACCTCGAGGTGCCGGCCGATTGCGACAACAAGCCGGGCGCCTACCGCGCCCACCGCGACGCGGAAGGCCGCGTCACGCGCCTCGACCCGCTGCCGCCCCACCAGGTGGTGGAGCAGCCCGGGGTGCCGACGATCGAGCAGGCGTTCTACGGCTTCCTGTCGGGCGGGGCGAGCGATGAGCGCGTCAAGTCCTGGGTGGCCTGGTTCGAGAAGACCTTCGACGCGAGGGGGATGCGCAAATGAAAGACCTCCTCGACCGGTCGCGTACGCGGGCCGAGCGCCGCCGCCGCGACGAGTACCTCGGGCACGTCCTGAGCCGCGGGCTATTCTCGCAGGACGACCTGGTGGTGGCCAACGCGTCCGGCGCCACCGTGCGAGCGGACATCAACAGCCAGCTGCAGGCGCTGGGCAGTCGCATGTCGGGCACCTCGGCGCCGGGGACTACGTACGCCCACATGCTGTGGGTCGACACCACCAACAACGTGGTGAAGCGCCGCAATGCGGCGAACACCGGCTGGATCGCCGTGGAGACCTCGTCCGAGACGTTCGTGGTCTCGCGCTCGTCGAACACGATCCTCGGCGTCTCCGACATGGGCAAGGCCTTCGTCGCGACCGCCGGCTTCACGCAGACCTTCACCGCCGCGGCGACGCTCGGCGACGGCTGGTGGTGCGCTTACCGCGTCGCGTCTGGCGCCGCGGTGGTGTTCGATCCGAACAGCTCGGAGAACGTCGACGGCGCCACCACGAAGACGATCACCGGCCCCGCCGAGGGCCTCGTGTACTGCGACGGCAGCGCCTTCTATACCTACGGGTTCCGCGGCGCGTCGGATCTGCTCTTCCTCGATGCCACGTACGACATAGGCAAGAGCGGCGCCACGCGTCCGCGCGACGGATTCTTTTCGCGCAACTTCGCGATCGGCGGCACGCTCGGCGTAACGGGCGTCACGACCTTGACTGCCGGCGCGCTGTCCGGGCCGAGCGGATCGTTCACGGTGCAGTCGATCTCCAGCATCAACTGCCTGTCCGACAGCACCCAGAGCAACGCGGCGCTGAACCTGCGGCAGAGCAACGCCACCAATCAGTTCGGCATCTTCATGAACTACAGCGCCGCCACGCCCAACGACGCCGGGCATGCGTTTGCGTGGTTCGAGGATGCGAGCGCAGTCCGTTTCAAGGTGCTCTCCAACGGCGGTGTCGCCAACTTCTCGGGAAATGACGTCAATCTGTCGGACGAGCGGGTGAAGCCGGTCGTCGAGTCCCTCGCCGCTGCACCCGGGCTGCTCGATGCGCTGTGGGCCGCGTTCGCGTCGATCGACTGGAGCCGCTTCAAGTACGCCGACCAGACGCATGACGACTGGAACTACGGTTATACGGCGCAGGAGATCCGCGACCGGTTCAAGGACGTGGTGCCGGCGCTCGTGGAGACATGGGATCTTGCGCCGATGCGTCTGAAGCACGCGACGCAGCGCGTGAAGCGAACGTTCCAGCAGGTGGTGGTGCGTGCCGGGAAGTGCGTCCTGGTGAAAGAGGAGATCGAAATCGACGAGCCGCTCTTCGACGCCCTTCCGATCGAAGACGAAGACGGCAACCCGGTGATGGTGGAGACGAGCCCGGGCGAGATGAAGCAGGCGCAGCAGTTGGTGCCGCGGATGCGCGAATCCACCGACTCCGAGCTCCTCGCTGTCTACCACGAGGACCTGAAGAACATCGCCTTGGCGCTGCAGGCCTATGCGATGCGGCGCATCGAGGCACTCGAGGCGCGGTAACAAATCGCTGCCGCGCGGGGGCGCGGCTCCAGGGGGACCACCGGGAGGAGTCAAGGGATGAACATGGGAGGCGAATCTACCGTTGCCGCCGGGCTGGCCGCGTCGAGCGGTGTGGCGACCGTCGTGGCGACGATCGGCGAAGTGACGACGCAGGTGCTCGGCGTGCCGCTGCCGGTGCTGCTTGGCGCGGCGACCGGGGCATTCCTCGCGCGCGCCTATTTGCCGGCGATTGGCGCCGACGGGCAGCCGCTCAACTTCTTCCGCGCGCTCGGCATCTCGATCGCGTGGACGCTGGCCGGCACCTGCTCGGCGCCGCTGGTGCACGCGGTGCTGCCGCTCTTGCCGGGGCTCGGCGCGCTGAAGCTGCCGGCCGGCGCGCTGGCCGGCGTGGCGGGGCTCGTGGCGGCGGCGCCGGCGTGGTGGCCGAAGGTGTGGCCGCTTATCGCTGCGCGGCTGCCGGGGGGCGCCAAATGACCAAGCTCGAGATCCTGAACGTCGTCCTGGCGTTCCTCGGCACGCTGGTCGCGTTTGGCGCGCTGCACCGCATGACGCCGAAGACCGAGTGCACGATCATCTTCGCCTTCGCCCTGACGGCCGCCGGCCTCGCCGGGCAGGGGCTCGGCGCCATCCTCGAGTGGCTCGGCCGGGACGCGTGGCAACCGGCCTTCGACACGCTGATCTACGGCGGCGCCACGGCCCTGATGATCGGCACACGCCGGCAGACGATCTGGCTGCAGCCGGACTGGATGCCGCGGCTCTCGCTGCTGGTGAGCTCCATCACGCTCGTCGCGTTCCTCGCCGGACTGGAGGTCTGAACATGCCAAGAACGATCATTCCGTTGCCGGTGTACGCCGCGGCGGCGCTGGCCCTCGCGTACGCGCTTTCCGGGTGCGCGGTCCTGCCGGAGTGCGAGCCGCTGAAAGCCTCGATGGTGCCCCACGAGGGGGGGGTATTCGTGGTGTTCGATGAGGAGAACATCGCGAAGCTCTGGAAGCGGCAGCGGGATCTTCAGGAGGGCCGCTGCAGGCTCTACCCCGAGGGCTCGACGTGATCACCGTCGAGCAGTACTTCATGGGGCGCGACCTCGTGTACGCGCTCGAGGTGACGCAGGGCCTGCGCGCGAACGCGGCGAAGCTGGTCGACCGGGTGAACCTGCTGCTCGATCGCGCGGCCGCGGACGGCGTGGCGCCCGGGATCGACGAGAAGACCGGCAACGACGTGGCGAGCGGCTGGCGGCCGCGGGCGGTGAACGAGCGCACGGCCAACTCCGGCAAGAACAGCACGCACATCGCGGGCCTCGGCGTCGACCTGCAGGACACGCCGAACCGGGATCTCGCGCGCTGGTGCGTGAGTAACCTGGACGTCCTCGAGGAGCTCGGCCTTTACATGGAGGACCCGCAGTGGACGCCGGACTGGGTGCACCTCCAGATCGTCGCGCCAGGATCCGGGCGCCGCGTGTACATCCCGTCGACCAAGCCGCCGCTCGTCGCGGCCCTGCCGGAGCAGCTCGCCTAAGTGTTCCCGCTTCCTTTCCCGCCGCTGTACCTCGTCGTGTTCCTCGCCGGGTTGTCCGCCGGTGGGTACGGGGTACACACCTGGTACAAGGCGCAGATGGTCGACGCGGTCCAGGCGGCGCGCACTGTGGAGCGCGCCGGCGTGCAAGCGGCCAACCAGGCCGACCTCGAGTACATCGCCCGACTCGAAAAAGAGAAGGAGGCCGCGAATGCCAAAGCTGCGAAGTGGAAGACTGCTTTCGACCAGGCTGCCAACGGCCTGCGCCGCTGCGCTGTTGGCCCTGAGCTGCTCGGCATGCTCAACCAGGACCGATCGGAGCCTGCTCCCCGACCTGCCGCCCAGCCTGAGCCAGCCCCCGCGCAAGCTCAAGCCGGTTCCGACTGTGCCGCCGTCATCGACACCTACCACTGGAACATCGAAAACGTAGTTGAGCCGAACCGGATCCAGATCGAGGAGATGCAGCGGTTCTACCGCGAGCTCCAGCAGGAATTCAATCGTCGCCGGGGAGGACTCTTCATGCGCTAGCCCCCAAACCACAGGCGGGAATTTCACTGCAAGGAACGGATAGCGCCCGGGCCCGCGAGGGTCCGGGCGTTTTGCTTTTGGCGGGGGTAGAATGCCCCCCGTCAGCGGACCCGGATGCGCTTCCAGGTACCGGAGCGAGTCCCCGCAACCAATTCAGCAGCCTTGGGCCCGTAATTGCGGCCGGAGGCGCATTTCCGGCGACACCGCGATGTCGCCGAATGGCTGAAATAGTTGTAGCCGGACTTGCAGGCGGCGGGAAAACCCGCCATAATCTTGGTCTCACTTGCTGCGGCTTCAGTCCAAAACACCGGACGCGCCATGCGCTTCGCAGGTCCGGGAGCCAGCGTCGGTGGGATGACGCAGCAAACGCTCTTTAAAAATTCGCAGCCGATAGGTGTGGGCGCTTGATCGGAAGGCGCCACGCGAACATTGAAGGAACGCCTTCGGGCGTTGCGTCCTTGTTCAAATGGCCAAAGCATCAAGCAGTTCACACGAAGTAAACCTCGTTTACTTTGAGTGAGTAACAGCAGCAAAAGGATTGAATTGAAGAGTTTGATCCTGGCTCAGATTGAACGCTGGCGGCATGCCTTACACATGCAAGTCGAGCGGCAGCGCGGGGGCAACCCTGGCGGCGAGCGGCGAACGGGTGAGTAATGCATCGGAACGTGTCCTCTTGTGGGGGATAACCAGTCGAAAGACTGGCTAATACCGCATGAGATCGAGAGATGAAAGCGGGGGACCGCAAGGCCTCGCGCGAGAGGAGCGGCCGATGCCGGATTAGCTAGTTGGTGGGGTAAAAGCCTACCAAGGCGACGATCCGTAGCTGGTTTGAGAGAACGACCAGCCACACTGGGACTGAGACACGGCCCAGACTCCTACGGGAGGCAGCAGTGGGGAATTTTGGACAATGGGGGCAACCCTGATCCAGCCATGCCGCGTGTGTGAAGAAGGCCTTCGGGTTGTAAAGCACTTTCGGACGGAACGAAATCGCGCGATCTAACAAGCCGCGTGGATGACGGTACCGTAAGAAGAAGCACCGGCTAACTACGTGCCAGCAGCCGCGGTAATACGTAGGGTGCGAGCGTTAATCGGAATTACTGGGCGTAAAGTGTGCGCAGGTGGCTTCGCAAGTCGAGTGTGAAATCCCCGGGCTTAACCTGGGAATTGCGCTCGAAACTACGGAGCTGGAGTGTGGCAGAGGGAGGTGGAATTCCACGTGTAGCGGTGAAATGCGTAGAGATGTGGAGGAACACCAATGGCGAAGGCAGCCTCCTGGGCCAACACTGACACTCATGCACGAAAGCGTGGGGAGCAAACAGGATTAGATACCCTGGTAGTCCACGCCCTAAACGATGATGACTAGTTGTTGGAGGAGTTAAATCCTTTAGTAACGCAGCTAACGCGCGAAGTCATCCGCCTGGGGAGTACGGTCGCAAGATTAAAACTCAAAGGAATTGACGGGGGCCCGCACAAGCGGTGGATGATGTGGTTTAATTCGATGCAACGCGAAAAACCTTACCTACCCTTGACATGCTAGGAACTCTGCAGAAATGCAGAGGTGCCCGAAAGGGAACCTAGACACAGGTGCTGCATGGCTGTCGTCAGCTCGTGTCGTGAGATGTTGGGTTAAGTCCCGCAACGAGCGCAACCCTTGCCATTAGTTGCTACATTCAGCTGAGCACTCTAATGGGACTGCCGGTGACAAACCGGAGGAAGGTGGGGATGACGTCAAGTCCTCATGGCCCTTATGGGTAGGGCTACACACGTCATACAATGGCGGATACAGAGGGTTGCCAACCCGCGAGGGGGAGCCAATCCCAGAAAGTCCGTCGTAGTCCGGATTGAAGTCTGCAACTCGACTTCATGAAGTCGGAATCGCTAGTAATCGCGGATCAGCATGTCGCGGTGAATACGTTCCCGGGCCTTGTACACACCGCCCGTCACACCATGGGAGTGGGGTTCACCAGAAGCAGGTTGCCTAACCGCAAGGAGGGCGCCTACCACGGTGAGCTTCATGACTGGGGTGAAGTCGTAACAAGGTAGCCGTATCGGAAGGTGCGGCTGGATCACCTCCTTTCTAGAGAAAACCTTCCTTTCCCGCGCCCACACCTATCGGCTGTGCATTGAAGAATGCATGCCGTAAAGACGACCTAGATTCAGGGTCTGTAGCTCAGTTGGTTAGAGCACACGCTTGATAAGCGTGGGGTCGGTGGTTCAAGTCCACCCAGACCCACCATAACCAACGGGGCCATAGCTCAGCTGGGAGAGCGCCTGCTTTGCAAGCAGGAGGTCACCGGTTCGATCCCGGTTGGCTCCACCAGTCACACGGTTCTCCAGACTCATGGCAGGACACCCCCTGGCGGGGCGTGCTGCGATTAGTTTGTTCGGCTGCTCTTTAACAATTCGGAAGAAGTGAAGCGAATCCGGTTTTCTCAAAGCCGGGTTCGTCTGGGTATGAGATTGCATTAACGAGCTGTGGGGATTTGTCTCCCCATTGCTCACCAAGCGCTTCCTATGAGCCTGATTTTCAAACCACGCCGCTGCCGAGCGGTGCTCAGGGTTATAGGGTCAAGTGAACAAGTGCATGTGGTGGATGCCTTGGCGACAACAGGCGACGAAGGACGTTGCAGCCTGCGATAAGCCTCGGGGAGCTGGCAAGCGAGCTTTGATCCGAGGATTTCCGAATGGGGAAACCCGGCCCGCAAGGGTCACCGGCCTCTGAATTCATAGGAGGTCAGGAGCGAACGTGGTGAACTGAAACATCTCAGTAGCCATAGGAACAGAAATCAACCGAGATTCCGAAAGTAGTGGCGAGCGAAATCGGAAGAGCCTCTGCGATTTAGTCATTTCTCTAGCAGAACGGTCTGGAAAGTCCGGCCATAGCGGGTGAGAGCCCCGTATGCGAAAGGGAAGTGGTGGAACTAGGCGCAGGACAAGTAGGGCGGGACACGTGAAATCCTGTCCGAAGATGGGGGGACCATCCTCCAAGGCTAAATACTCGTTGTCGACCGATAGCGAACTAGTACCGTGAGGGAAAGGCGAAAAGAACCCCGGGAGGGGAGTGAAATAGATCCTGAAACCGCATGCATACAGACAGTGGGAGCCCGCAAGGGTGACCGCGTACCTTTTGTATAATGGGTCAGCGACTTACGTTCAGTAGCGAGCTTAACCGAATAGGGAAGGCGTAGCGAAAGCGAGTCTGAATAGGGCGATTCAGTTGCTGGACGTAGACCCGAAACCAGATGATCTATCCATGGCCAGGCTGAAGGTTGGGTAACACCAGCTGGAGGGCCGAACGAACCACTGTTGCAAAAGTGCGTCGATGAGCTGTGGATAGGGGTGAAAGGCCAAACAAATCTGGAAATAGCTGGTTCTCCCCGAAAACTATTGAGGTAGTGCCTCGTAATACACCGTCGGGGGTAGAGCACTGTTATGGCTAGGGGGGCATGGCGCCCTACCAAACCATGGCAAACTCCGAATACCGACGAGTGAATTTACGGGAGACAGTGCACCGGGTGCTAACGTCCGGACACGAGAGGGAAACAACCCAGACCGCCAGCTAAGGCCCCCAAGCGATAGCTAAGTGGGAAACGAGGTGGGAAGGCATAAACAGTCAGGATGTTGGCTTAGAAGCAGCCATCATTTAAAGAAAGCGTAATAGCTCACTGATCGAGTCGTCCTGCGCGGAAGATGTAACGGGGCTCAAGCTATCTGCCGAAGCTGCGGGTGCGCACAGCAATGTGCGCGCAGTAGGGGAGCGTTCCGTACGCCGTCGAAGGTGGACCGTAAGGTCTGCTGGAGGTATCGGAAGTGCGAATGCTGACATGAGTAGCGTTAATGCGGGTGAAAAGCCCGCACGCCGTAAGCCCAAGGTTTCCTGCGCCACGTTCATCGGCGCAGGGTGAGTCGGCTCCTAAGGCGAGGCCGAAAGGCGTAGCTGATGGAAAACAGGTCAATATTCCTGTACCTCGCCGTGATGCGATGTGGGGACGGAGAAAGTTATGCAGGCCGGGTGTTGGTTGTCCCGGTTTAAGCAAGTAGGCGTGCCGCGTAGGCAAATCCGCGTGGCTTAGCCGAGATGCGACGACGACTGCTCTTCGGAGCGGGAAGCTGCAGATACTCTGCTTCCAGGAAAAGCCACTAAGCTTCAGTCACGGTGGGACCGTACCGCAAACCGACACTGGTGGGCGAGATGAATATTCTCAGGCGCTTGAGAGAACTCGGGAGAAGGAACTCGGCAAATTGACACCGTAACTTCGGAAGAAGGTGTGCCCTTAGTAGGTGAAGGCGTACAGCTGGAGCCCAATGGGGTGGCACAGAATAGGTGGCTGCGACTGTTTATTAAAAACACAGCACTCTGCTAACACGAAAGTGGATGTATAGGGTGTGACGCCTGCCCGGTGCCGGAAGGTTAAATGATGGGGTGCAAGCCCTTGATTGAAGCCCCGGTAAACGGCGGCCGTAACTATAACGGTCCTAAGGTAGCGAAATTCCTTGTCGGGTAAGTTCCGACCTGCACGAATGGCGTAACGCTGGCCACACTGTCTCCTCCCGAGACTCAGCGAAGTTGAAATGGTTGTGATGATGCAATCTACCCGCGGCTAGACGGAAAGACCCCGTGCACCTTTACTGTAACTTTGCATTGGACTGTGAACCGATCTGTGTAGGATAGCTGGGAGGCTTTGAAGCGGTGGCGCTAGCCATCGTGGAGCCAACGTTGAAATACCAGCCTGATTTGTTTGCGGCTCTAACCTAGGCTCGTTAACCGGGCCGGGGACCGTGCATGGTAGGCAGTTTGACTGGGGCGGTCTCCTCCCAAAGCGTAACGGAGGAGTACGAAGGTACGCTTACCACGGTCGGAAATCGTGGCTCAATGTGCATTGGCAAAAGCGTGCTTGACTGCGAGACTGACAAGTCGAGCAGGTGCGAAAGCAGGTCAAAGTGATCCGGTGGTTCTGCATGGAAGGGCCATCGCTCAACGGATAAAAGGTACGCCGGGGATAACAGGCTGATTCCTCCCAAGAGTTCATATCGACGGGGGAGTTTGGCACCTCGATGTCGGCTCATCACATCCTGGGGCTGTAGCCGGTCCCAAGGGTATGGCTGTTCGCCATTTAAAGTGGTACGTGAGCTGGGTTTAAAACGTCGTGAGACAGTTTGGTCCCTATCTACCGTGGGCGCTGGAAGTTTGAGAGGGGCTACTCCTAGTACGAGAGGACCGGAGTGGACGCACCCCTGGTGCACCGGTTGTCACGCCAGTGGCATCGCCGGGTAGCTATGTGCGGAAGAGATAACCGCTGAAAGCATCTAAGCGGGAAACTTGCCTCAAGATGAGACTTCCCGGGGGCTTGACCCCCCTGAAGGGTCGTCCTAGACCAGGACGTTGATAGGAGGGATGTGCAAGGGCCGTGAGGCCTTGAGCTGACCCTTACTAATTGCCCGTGCGGCTTGACCCTATAACCGTGAGCACTCTGCTCGATGGTTGTATGACGCGCTTGGCGCGATCTCGTATCCCAGACCGACGAATCCAATCGTCATCCCCGAGTGTTCTTGTCGGGGACAAAGACTTCACTTCTTCAATCTTCTACCTGGCGGCCATAGCAGCCTGGAACCACGCCTTCCCATCCCGAACAGGACCGTGAAACGGGTTTGCGCCGATGATAGTGTGCAATCGCGTACGCGAAAGTAGGTTACCGCCAGACCATCTCCGAAAGCCCGGCCTCGCCGCAATCTGAAAGCGGCGGACCGGGCTTTTTGTTTTCCGGCCCTTTCGTTGCACAATTCATTTGGTTGCTGCGCGGAAGCTCTTCCACGCAGCGGTTTCTATGGCAAACGCATTTCCATTTCCGACGGCCGCCACTACCGAAGCAGTCTGCGCAGCGACCGACGCGCAGCAGGGGCTTGCGATGCTGCAGTCGCTGGACGACGAAGCGGCGCTGGCCGACGTCGCCCGCAACGCGCGGCTGTGGGAGGTTCGCCTGGCCGCCGTGCAGCGCGTGACCGACTCGGCTCTGCTCGAGCGCATCGCCGAGGCCACCAAGCACCGCGATGACCGCGTATATCGCTACAGCTACGACCTCCTGCGCACCCGCCGGCGCGACATCGCGCGCGCCACGCACGCGGCGCAGCTCGCCGCGGGATTCCGCGGGCTGCTGGAGTCCCCCCCCGAGTCGCGCTCCATAGCGGCCGGCCAGCTGCGCGAGCTCGAGAAGGCGCTTGCCGAGCTGCGCGCCGAAGGCGAAGTCCCGCAGGAGGTGGTCGAACTGGGCGCCGCCGCGCACGAGCGCGTGCAGGCCGACGTGCAGGCGTTGCGCGAGCTTGGCGCCGCTGCGGCGCTTGCCGAGGCCATTCGTGCCGAGCTCGCCGCTGCCGGCCTCCAGGCGGATGTAGCCGCATTCCGCGAGCGTCTCGGAGGCCTTTCCGGGGAGCGCCCGGCCTGGCTTGCCGAGCACCCGACGGCTGCGGCGCTCGCCGCTTCGCTCGCCCGGATCCGCGAAATGCTGGACGAGATCGCGCCCCCGCCGCCGCCGGTGCTGAAGAAGGAACGGGACAAAAGCAGGCAAAAGAAGCCTGCGGCGCCGCAGTGGGATGAAATCCGCGCGCTTCTCCGCCGGCTCGAGGAGCATCTCGGTGCCGGCAGGCTCGCAGATGCGCAGGAGGTCGAAAAGCAGATCGCCGGCCGCGCGGCATCGGCGCCGCTGCCGGCCGGGCTCGATCGCGAGCTCAAGCGCCACCTGGCCCAGCTCGCGCAGATGCGCGACTGGGCGAAGTGGGGCGACGACCAGGGCCGCGAACAGCTCATCCAGGCCGCGGAGGCGCTGCTCACCCAGCCGGACAAGCCCGACGTAGAGGCGCTGGCCACCTCGGTGCGCACGCTGCGCGACGACTGGAAGAAGCGCGATGAGACGCGCCCCGCGAGCAAGGCGCAATGGGAGCGCTTCGACGCGCTCCTCACACGCGCTTTCAAGCCGGTGCTGGAATTCCGGGCCAAGCGCGCAGCAGAAGAGAAGTCCGCGGCGCAGGCCCGCGCCGCGCTATGCGACGAGATCGAGGCCTGGCTCGCGGCGCCCGAAGCAGCCGCCGCGCCGTTCAAGGAAGTCGAGGCGAAGCGCGCCGACCTGGGCCGACGCGTGCGCGCGCTGCCCTTTCCCGGTCCGCAAGCCGAGCGCACGCTGCGAAAGCGCCTCGACAAGATCTTCAAGGCGCTCGACTCCCGCCTGGAGGGCGTACGTACCGCCGAAGGCAGGCGCCGCGAGGAGCTGATCGCCAGGGCCGAGGCTCTGAAGGACGCGCCGGTAGGCGAGGCGATCAAGGAGGCCGTTGCCCTGCAGAAGGCGTGGCAGGAGACGGGCGGGGTGCACCTCGGGCGCAAGGACGACCAGGCCCTCTGGAACCGCTTCCATGCCGCGACAAGCGCCGTATTCGCGCGGCGCGACGAGCAGCGCTCGAAGCAGAACGACGAGCGGGCAAAGCGGGATGCCGAGCGCAGGCAGAGAGACGACAAGCGCGACGCCGAACGCAGGGCGGTTGCGCAGAAGCACGAGACGCACCGGGGACGCTTCGAACGGCTTGCCGCACGCTCGGGCCTGATCGAGAAGCTGGAGGCGGCGGCGGTTGCCGGGGGCGTGCCCGACGAGCTTTCCGCGGAGATTGCGGGCGCCTGGAAGGCGCTCCCGCCGCTTGGCATGGACGGCGAAAAGGCGCTGCAGGCGCGTCTTGCCGCGGCGCCTCAGGCCACGCCGGCGAAGCTGGAGCAGGGTCGCGCCGAGCGCGACTCGATGTTGCTCGACCTGGAAGTGGCCTTGAGCATCCCGTCGCCTGAAACTGCTGCGGCACAGCGGCGCGAGCGCCAGTTGAAGGCCCTCCAGGCGCGCTTCAAGCCGGGCAATGCCGCGAGCCTCGAGGCGCCGGAGGCCGCGGTGGCGCGGTGGTATTCGATAGCCGCGCCGGCAGATGCCGTGCAAGCCGGCCGCATGACCGCGATCATCAGGGCGCTGCTCCTGCAGAAGCGCTAAGGCGCCTTCTTGAAGATCCTTCTCGTCGACGACCACCCGATGTTGCGGGACGGCACGGCGCTCTGGATTCACGGCATCGACTCGAGCGCCGAGGTGCGCCATGCGCAGAGCGCCGCCGAATGCGCGGCACACCTGGGGCGGGAGAGCTTCGACCTGCTCTTTCTCGACCTCGCCCTTCCCGACAAGCCCGGGCTCGAGACCCTGTCGGAGCTCAAGAGCTCGCATCCCGCGCTGCCGGTGGTCATCCTTTCCGCGTCCGACGACGACGCCACGATTCTCGAGGCGCTGCGCCGTGGTGCCATGGGGTTCATTCCCAAAACCGCCGGCGACCCCGAGGTGTTCCGCGGCTACCTCGCGCGGGCGATGGGCGGAAACGTCACCCTGCCCACCGGCATGATCGAGCGCCAGCGCCCGATCGGCGTCCTCGGCATGCGCCGTTCCAGGCCGGTGCAGGCCGCTTCCGAGCTGGGTCTCTCGCCGCGCCAGGTCGACGTCCTGCGCCACCTCGTCGCGGGGATGGCGAACAAGGAGATCGCGCGCCGGCTCGAGATCTCGCCCAATACCGTACGCGACTACGTGAGCGACCTGCTGGCGACCTTCGGCGTCAAGAGCCGGGTACAGCTCGTGATCGAGGTGGGCCGGCACGGACTGACGCTTCGCTGAGCGCCGCGTTCGCGCCGACGAGCGATGCCATCGCCTCGAGCAGGCGATCCGGGTTCACCGGCTTGGTGAGAAGCAGCGCCCTCGGACCGAGGGGCTCCAGGTCAGAGGGTTGTGCACTGTCACCGGTTACTAGAAGCACAGGGACCTCGCGTTCCAGCAGCCCGCGGATCTCCGCCGCGAGCCCGATGCCGGTGCGCCCGTCCGGCAGGCGCTGGTCCGTGATGACGAGGTCCGGCCGCCGCTCGCTCTTCGCCACGACCTCCAGCGCGTGCTGGGCGCTGACGGCTGCGTCGAGCTGGCACCCGAAGCTCTGCAGGAGCTCTACCAGTCCTTCGCGCACGGCCTTGTCGTCCTCGACGAGCAGCACGTAGCGCCTCGCGAGCCACTCGGTCGATTGCGAGGCGGCGACATGGTCCGCCTCGAAAATGCGCGTCGCCCCTGCAGGCACGGCCAGGCGGAAAGTGGTTCCTTCGCCGGGGGTCGACTGGAGCTCGAGCGTGTGATCCGGCAGGTTCGCCAAGATGCGCTTCACGATCGACAGGCCGAGGCCGAGCCCGCGCCTGCGGTCCCGCTCCACGTTTCCGATCTGGAAGAACTCCTTGAAGATGTCCTCGCGAAACTCGGCCGGGATGCCCATGCCCGTATCCGTGACCGCGATGACGAGCTGGACGTTTTCCGCGCGGATCACGATCCGGACCCCGCCGCGCTCGGTGAACTTGATCGCGTTGGCGACCAGGTTCTTGAGCACCCGGTCGATGAGCACCCGGTCGGTGCGGGCGCTGGCCGGCGCGTCGCCTTCGCGAACGATCGCGAACGTCAGATTCTTGTCCGCGGCGAGCGGGCGGAACACCAGCTCGATCTGCTGCAACAGCGGGGCGAGCGGCACGTCCTCCAGGTGCGGCTCGATGCTGCCCGCATCGAAGCGCGAGATCTGGAGGATGCCGTCGAACGAGCTCGCCAGCGCGCCGACCGAGTCCTCGATGGTGCGCACCTTTTCCGTGACGTCGGCGGCATTGCCCCGCTGCACGGCGTTACGGAGGTTGCGCACCCAGAGGCCCAGCGCATGCATGGGCTGCTTCAGGTCGTGGCTCGCAGCGGCGAGAAAACGGGACTTGTCGCGGTTGGCGCGGTCCGCGGCCTCGCGCTCGGCCGTCACCTTGGCCAGCAGCTCCAGGTTCTGCACGCGCTGCCGGAACTCGCTGCGGTGGGCGCGCTCGATGAAGTAGCAGGCAAACATGCCGATCACGTTCGTGCTGGCGAGATAGAAGCAGCCGAAGGCGAGGTGCGCGGCGGGAACGCGGGGATCCAGGCTGGACAGGGTCACGTACGCCACGAAAGCCGTCCAGCACACGACGGTGGGATAGATGAACTGCAGGCGGATGAAGGTGTAGGCAAACGCCTGCACCAGCATCAGGTCCGGATAGTAGTTCGTGCGATGCACGCCCATCCCCATCAGCTCGCGCATGGCCAGGATGCTGACCGCGGCCACGCCCACCGCGAGCGAAAGGATCCACTGCAGGGCGCGCGGCGTCTGCATGGCGCGCACATAGGTGAGCGCCAGCAGCAGCGTCAGCGCGGGTACCGCGAAGCCGAAGCGGATGATCCAGATCTGCGTCGCGAACTGCGGGTTGGTGCGCAAGTCCCACCACGCCCATGCAGTGAAAAGCAGCGCGCCGAATGCGATCGAGAAGCGCCACTGCTTGAGCATGTCCGCCGTATGCTCCTGCAGGAACGCCGACTCGAGTGGCTCCGGGAATCGCATCAAGCCAACCCCTCGAGGACCTCGTTCGCCGCCCGCTCCCCGGCCTGCAGCGCGCCTTCCATGTAGTTCGGCCATTCATCCGCTGTTTCGGTACCTGCCCAGTGGATCCGCGAGCCTTTGGGAGCCGCAAAGGTGCATCCGTATCGGGTTAGCGCACCGAGCGGATAGACGGCGCCAAATCCCCCTCCGGACCATTCATCCGCCGTCCAGTCGTACCAAAAGAACGCCTTCGGCTTCAGAGCTTCATCACCGAAATGGTCTCTTAGCAGCGTAAGGACTCTGTTCCGGCGCTCATCTACACCAAGGCGGCTCCATTCTCGCGCTCGAGTGCCTCGGACGAAGGCGACGAGCCTTGCTCTGGACGTAACTCCCTCCGGCGTTCCGTCAAAAACCATGTCAACCGGATGAACATCTCCAACGTACCGACCGGTGAGGTCCTTCCGGCGCCAGAACGCTGCGTCATAGTCAATGATGTATTTGGTTACTTCGCCTGGAATCATTTCCCTAAGCAGCTCGAGTTGGTCAAGCGTCTTGTTGTCAGCAGGCAAGGAAATAGACCGCGCGCATGCCGGTGGGATGGCGACGATGGCGTGCGGCGCAGTGACCAGACCCTTGCTGGTTTCAACTTCGACTTGATTCTTGGTGTAGCGAATAGCCGCGACCGGCGTGGCTGTTTGAATCGAGTTGGACAGGCGCGCTGCGAGCAGGGCCGTGAGGTGGGATGTGCCTTGAACAAATATGTCCCGGTCTGCTCCCTCGAGATTTGCCGGGCCGCCATAGCGGTGCAGCATCAACCCGACGCCACGCGCGGACATCTGGCCTGCATCCGAGCAAAACCCGGACCCCGTCAGGAATGAAAGGTAATTCGCTACCGATTCGTTGCAAGTCGTGTTTTTAACCCATGCAGCAAATGACTTGTCATCCGCTGCCCTAGCAGCAGACTCGGAGAACAACCAGGAAGAAGGGGCAACCCGGCGCGTAAGCCACGCTAGGTGTGCATACGAAATTACCGCGGCAATCTTTTGGCAAAGATTCAGGGGCCACGTCTCGATTGGACCCAGTCCGCCGCGCTTGATCGCCTTTCCTCCGAACAACACGGACACCAGGCCGCCATCGCGACCGGTCGGCGTTGGTTTGGTCGGCAGGCCGAACTCGTCGACCAGGCGCTTTAACCGATGATGATCCTCGCCGATCCACTGCGCACCTAGGTCGAACGGTACGCCCTCCGAATACACCGTCCAGATCCGGCCGCCGACGCGTGGACGCGCCTCGAGGACGACGACGTCCTTGCCTGCCTGGTTGAGCAGGTAGGCGGCATACAAGCCGGACAATCCCCCACCGACGACGATGCAGTCGTGCATGCCACCCCCTAGGCGACGAACACACCCGTGTCGACGCGATGCTAGTTGAAGTTCAGTGAGCCTTGCGCAGAAAGTCCGCGAGCAGGTCGAGCTCGCTGCCGCGCGCGCTGCTGGCGCGCGACACCAGGGCGACCGTGCGTGCCGGCACGCGGCCGCCGAAGGGGCGGGAGACGAGCCGGGTTCCGGCGAGGATGTCCGATTGCAGCGCCGTCTCGGGCAAGAGCGTGACGCCGAGTCCGCCTTCCACCATCTGCAGGAGCGTCGGAAGGCTGGTGGCCTCGATGCCCGAGCGCTTGCCCTTGGCCCGGCCGCAGGCCTCGATGGCGTGCTCGCGCAGGCAGTGTCCCTCCTCGAGGAGGATGACCTCGGCAAGGTCCAGGCGCTGCATCGGCACGTGTGCCAGGGAGGCGAGGGAATGGTCGCGCCGCGTCACCAGATGGAACTCGTCCTCGAAAAGCTCACGCACCTGCAGGTCGCCGGTTTCATAGGGAAGCGCGATCAGCGCCGCATCGAGGTCGCCTGCGCGGAGCTGCTCGAGGAGTCGCGCCGTCTGGTCCTCGCGCAGGAAAAGGCGGAGCTGGGCATACCGCCGGCGCAGGGCCGGCAGGGTGCGCGGCAGGACGAACGGGGCGATGGTCGGGATGGCGCCGAGCCGCAGCTCGCCGGTGAGCGGTGCCTGGGCGGCCTGTGCCGCCTCGACCAGGTCCGCTGCCTCCGCGATCAGCCTGCGTGAGCGCTCCACAACGTCCTCGCCGAGGCGCGTCAGACGCACGCTGCGCTTGTCGCGCTCGACGAGCTGCACGCCGAGGGAGGTCTCGAGCTCCTTGATGCCCGCGGAGAGGGTGGACTGCGTGACGAAGCACGCCTCGGCGGCGGCGCGGAAGTTCAGCCTCTCGGCCAACGCCACGAGGTAGCGCAGCTGGCGCAGGGAGGGCAGCGCCGATGATCGATTCATTCGATCAGTATAAGTGATTAATCTCGATGGATTCGATCAGAGCCGGGGCGCACAATCGACCCATTCCGAAATCGAACCCACCAGGAGACAACTCATGCTGACTATTGGCGATCGCATCCCGGCCTTCGACGTGCCGGCCACCGTTTCCACCGACATGGCGAAGGCGTTTACCCGCGTCACCGACCAGTCCGACGCGGGCAAATGGAAGGTGCTCTTCTTCTGGCCGAAGGACTTCACCTTCGTCTGCCCGACCGAGATCGCGGCGTTCGGCAAGCTGAACCGCGACTTCAACGACCGCGACACCGTCGTCTACGGCGCCTCGATCGACAGCGAGTTCGTGCACCTCGCCTGGCGGCGCAGCCACCCGGACCTGAAGGACCTGCCGTTCCCGATGCTCGCCGACGTGAAGCGCGAGCTCGCCGCGGCCTTCGGCGTGCTGGACCGGAAGGAAGGCGTGGCGCTGCGCGCCACGTTCATCGTCGACCCCGACGGCGTCATCCGCTACGTGGCCGTCAACGATCTGAACGTGGGCCGCAACGTGGACGAAGTCCTGCGTACCCTCGATGCCCTCCAGACCGACGAGCTCTGCCCGTGCAACTGGAAGCAGGGCGAAGAGTTCCTCAAGGCAGCGTAAGGAGAAAACCATGGAAGCTCTGAAGAACCGGCTCCCCGAGTACGCGAAGGACCTGCGCCTCAACCTGTCGTCGCTCGCCGGCGAAACGGTGCTCGACGACGTGAAGAAGGCGGGGACCTTCGTCGTGGCGGCGCTCGCCTCGCGCAACCCTGAAGTGCTCCGCGCGGTCATGGCGGAATATGCGCCGCGCCTGCAGCCCGCCGAGCTCAAGGCGGCGCAGGCTGCCGCGGCGATCATGGCCATGAACAACGTCTACTACCGCTTCACGCATCTCGTCGAGGCGGACGACTATGGCAAACTTCCCGCGCGGCTTCGCATGAACGCGCTGGCGAATCCGGGCACGGCGAAGGAAAACTTCGAGCTCTGGTCGCTCGCGGTGTCCGCGATCAACGGTTGCGGCATGTGCATGGACGCGCACGAGCGCGTGTTGCGCAAGGCTGGCTTGACCGCGGAGCAGGTGCAGGCTGCCGTGCGCATCGCCGCCGTGGTGCACGCCGTGGCGCTCACCCTGGAATCAGAAGACACCTTGGTGGAGGCTTGAACATGGATACGGGCATCTCGCCGAAGGATCGGGCAACGATTGCCAAGGGGCTTTCGCGCCTGCTCGCGGACACGTACGTGCTTTACCTGAAGACGCACAACTTCCACTGGAACGTCGAAGGGCCCATGTTCCAGACGCTGCACCAGATGTTCATGGCGCAGTACACGGAAGCCTGGAACGCCATCGACCTGATCGCCGAGCGCATCCGCTCGCTCGGCCACTACGCTCCTGGCACCTACAAGGAGTACCTCGGCCTCTCGACGATCAAGGAGACGCCGGGGGTGCCGAAGGCGCAGCAGATGATCAGGCTGCTGATCGAAGGGCAGGAAGCCGTGGTCAAGACCGCGCGCCAGGTGATTCCGCTCGCCGACAATGCGAACGACGAGCCTACGCTGGACCTCCTGACCCAGCGCATGCAGGTGCACGAAAAGAACGCCTGGATGCTGCGCAGCCTGCTCAAGACGTAGCTACGCGCATCAGCGTCTGCGCGTACTCGGGTGCGGTGGGCTCGTGCATGAAGTACGCGAAGACTTCCCTCCAGCCGGTCGCCGCGAGGCGTTCGGCCCAGCGGCGCAGGTCGTCCTCGGAATAGGTCTCGAGGCGCAGGCGCACGTAGCCCCAGGGCGCCGTCTCGACCAGGGGCGGCGGCGCGTTGTCCTCGCGTTCGGACAGGCATAGCGAGGCGCCGGCGCCTTTCAGGGCGTCATAGACATCGTCGGAGAACCAGGTTTCGTTGCGGAACTCGAAGGCCGCGCGGTGTCCCTCCGGCAACAAGGCGAGAAAGGCGGCCAGGCGCGGCAGGTCCTTCTTGAGCTGCGGGGGAAGCTGGAAGAGGACCGGCCCCCGCTTGGCACCCAGCGCGGCGAGATTGCGGTAGAGGTAGGAGACCGAGTCGGCCGCCGATTCGGCCTTCAGGCGGGCGATGTGCGTGATGCGACGCGACGCCTTGATCGCGAAACGAAACCCGTCGGGCGCGGTGGCGGCCCAGTTTTCGAGCATGGTCGTGGCCGGCATGCGGTAAAACGTGTTGTTGATCTCCACCGTCGGCAGCCGCGCCGAGTAGTAGGCGAGCATGCCGTCGGGCTTCGTACCCTGCGGATAGAAGGTGCCGATCCATTCGTTGAACGAATAGCCGCTGGCGCCAGCGACGAGGCGCATGGGGTTTGCTCCTAGAATTTCTCTATGACGAAGTCGAAGCTCGCAGAATACGCCGCCAAGCGGACGTTCGGCGCCACGCCCGAGCCGGCGCCGGCGAACGTCCCGGCGCGCAGCGGACCGCTCCTCTTCGTCGTCCAGCAGCATGCCGCGCGGCGCATGCACTTCGATTTCCGGCTCGAATGCGAGGGCGTGCTCAAGTCCTGGGCAGTGCCGAAGGGGCCGGCGCTCGATCCGTCGCAGAAGCGCCTCGCCATGCGCACCGAAGATCATCCCTTTGACTACGCCTCGTTCGAAGGGGTGATCCCGGCCGGCCAGTACGGCGCCGGGGAAGTCATCGTGTGGGATTGCGGCGTCTACAGCCCGGACGAGAACGGTCCGCTCGTTTTCCACGAGCGCGCGCAGGCCGAGCGCCGCGTCGCCGAAGGTCTCGAAAAGGGCAAGCTCAGCGTCCAGCTGCGCGGCGAAAAGCTCAAAGGGTCCTTCGCGCTCGTGCGCACCGCGGATGAGAAGAGCTGGCTGCTGCTCAAGCACAAGGATCGCTTCGCGGGGACTGCCGACGTCGTGTCGCAGGACCGCTCGGTCCTGTCCGGCGCGACGGTCGAGGAGATAGCGGCCCTGCCTGCGCGTCCCATGCCCGCGGGGCGTCTCGCGCCGTCGGGCAAAGCCGTCCCGATGCCGGCGGGCCTCTCGCCGATGCAAGCGGAGTCGGCGGCCGCTCCGTTCGACGATGCGGATTGGGCCTGGGAGCCGAAGCTCGACGGCTACCGCGCGCTCGCGTTCATCGGCCCTGCCGGCGTCAGCCTGCGGTCCCGCAAGGGGCTGGAGCTCGCGGCGGACTTTCCTCGCCTGGCGACAGAGCTCGCCGCGCAGCAGGTCCCCATGGTTCTCGATGGCGAGATCGTCGCCTTCGACGCCGCCGGCCGACCGTCGTTCGGCGCCATGCAGAACCATCGGCAGGCGAAGGCGGGCAGCGTGGTGTTCTACTGCTTCGACCTGCTTTACTTCGCGGGTGTGGATATCCGCGCCATGTCCTACACGGATCGGCATCGGTATCTCGCGCAATGCCTGCTCCCATCGCCGCTCGTCCAGCTCGTGCATGCGTCCGACGCAGCGCACGACCTTTACCGCGCGGCGCTCGAGAGCGGCCTCGAAGGCGTGGTCGGCAAGCGCAGGAGCAGCCGCTACGAAGCGGGACGCCGCTCGGCGTCGTGGGTCAAGGTCAAGGCAGTGAAGAGCAGCGAGTTCGTGGTCGGCGGCTACACGCGCGGGAAGGGTACGCGTGAGCCGCTCGGGGCGCTGCTGGTCGGGTATTGGGAGAAGGGGGCCCTGCTCTATGCGTCGAACGTCGGGACGGGCTTCGATGATGCAATGCTCGCCGAGCTCGCGACCAGGCTGAAGCCCCTCGCGCGCTCCACCTGTCCGTTCGCCGAAAAGCCTGCGCAGGCCGGCAAGGATGCACGTTGGGTCGACCCGAAGCTCGTCGCCGAGGTGAAGTTCCAGGACTGGACCGACGACGGCTCGCTGCGTGCGCCGGTCTTCCTGCGCCTGCGCGACGATGTGGACGCGAAGCGCGTGAGCCGCGAGCCGGCTGCGGCGGCCACGCGCCAGCCGGCCCGCACCGAGGCGAATGAGATCGACGAAGTCGTTGCACAGCTCGCCACGGCGAAAGCATCGCTCACGCTCGCGGTCGGCGCGCACCGCATCAAGCTCACGCACCTCGACCGCGTGTACTGGCCGGCTGATCCGGCGCTGAAGGAGAGGGCGCTGACCAAGCGCGATCTGCTGCGCTACCTCGCGCAGGTGTCGCCGTTCATGCTGCCGCACCTCGCGGACCGGCCGCTGACCATGATCCGCATGCCGGACGGCATCGATGGCCAGCGCTTCTTCCAGAAGCACTGGGCGCAGGAGCGGCCGGCCTTTGTCGATGCCATCACCGTCTTTTCAGGCCACAAGGACGAGAGCCACGAATACCTGCTCTGCAGCAACCTGCCGACGCTGCTGTGGCTCGCGCAGTCGGGAACGCTCGAGTTCCACGTGTGGCATTCCCGCGCGAAACGGGGCAAGGACGCGCCTCGCGCCGGGACCGACTACGCCGGCTCGCTCGCATCGCTCGAGGCTTCGATCCTGAACTGTCCTGACTACGTGGTGTTCGACATCGATCCCTACATCTATTCCGGGAGAGAGCGCGCCGGCGAGGAGCCCGAGCTCAACACGGTGGCCTTCGAGAAAGGCAAGGAGGTGGCCTTCCGGCTGCGCGAGCTGCTGCAGAGCATGGGCCTCGATGCGATCGTGAAGACCTCCGGAAAGACCGGCCTGCACGTGTTCGTGCCGATCCGCCGCACCATCGACTTCGACGCCGCGCGCGAAGTGGCGGAGCTCGTCGACCGCCATCTCATGCGGCTGCACCCCCAGGACATAACAATGGAATGGAGCGTGGCGAAGCGCACCGGAAAAATCTTCATGGACTACAACATGAATGTGCGGGGAAAGACGCTCAACGTCGCCTATTCGCCGCGCGGCGCGCCCGGGGCGCCGGTGTCGATGCCGCTCACCTGGGATGAGCTGGCGAAGGCCCATCCGCTCGACTTCAGGCTGAGCAATGCCGCGGAGCGGCTGGCCCGGACCGGGGACCGCTGGCGGGATGCCCTCACGCAGAAGCACAGCCTCGAAGGCGCCCTGGAGCGGTCCGGGAGTTGAAGGGTTGCATGCAAAACCCGAAAAATGTCTTTGTATTAGAATCCCTTCCCCTCTTCGGGAGGTAAGCCCGTATGGCTGCACGATCGATCGCGTCGCTGACCGTCTCTTTCGGGCTGGTGTCCATCCCGGTGAAGCTCTATTCGGCCACCGAGGCAGCGAAGGCCATTTCCTTCAACCTGCTGCACAAGGCCTGCGGCTCCCGCCTCAAGCAGCAGTACCTCTGCGTGAAGGAGGAAGTGGTGGTGCCTCGCGAGGACATGGCGAAGGGCTACGAATTCGCGAAGGACCAGTACGTGATGTTTTCGCCGGAAGAGCTGAAGGCGCTCGAGGAGACCGGCACCCATACCGCGGACATCGCCGAGTTCGTGCCGATCGAATCCATCGACCCGGTCTACTTCGACAAGGCCTATTACCTCGCTCCCGACAAGGGCGGCGCCAAGCCCTACGCGCTGCTCGCCAAGGCGCTCCGGGAATCGAAGCGCTGCGCGGTCGGCCGCTGGGCGGCGCGCGGCAAGCAGTACATCGTGATGATCCGGCCGGTCGACGAAGGCCTGGTCATGCAGCAGCTCCTTTACGCCGGCGAAGTGCGCTCGATCCGGGACATCGAGATACCGAAGACCGAAGTGCGCGATGCCGAGCTCAAGCTCGCCCAGCAGCTCATCGACCAGCAGGCCTCCGAGACATTCGATCCCGCTGCGTACACCGACGAGGTACGGGCGCGCGTCGAGGCCGCGGTGCAGAAGAAGGTCGAGGGCCAGGAGATCACCATGGCGGCCGCGCCCGAGGCCGGCGGCCAGGTGATTGACCTCATGGAGGCGCTGCGCGCGAGCCTCGAGAAGAAGCCGGCAAAGCGCGCGGCCGCCCCTGCCGCCACACAGAAGCCCGCGCGCAAGGCCGCGAAGAAGTAACGTGCACCAGTTCGGGCTGCGCGAAGTCGAGAGGCTTCTCCGGCTTCCGCGCAGCACCATCCGCGTCCTGGTCGATGCAGGCTTCGTTTCGCCTGCGCGCGGCCCGCGCAACGCATGGCGGTTCTCGTTCCAGGACCTGATCGTGCTGCGCACGGCGCAGGCGCTCGTGGAAGCGAAGATCTCCGCCAGGCGCATCAACCGGTCGATCCGCGAGCTGCGCCGCTCGCTCCCGGCATCGATGCCGCTCGCAGGGCTGAGCATCGGCGCCGAGGCCGATCGCCTGGTCGTGCGGGAGGGCGGCCGGCGATGGGAGCCGGGCTCGCGCCAGTACCTCCTCTCCTTCGAAGGCGATCCCGCAGCCGGGTCCCTCAGCGTGATGCAGGTCGCGGAACCCGATGCGCATGAATGGCTCGAGCGCGCCAGCGCCGTGGAGGGCGCAAACGCGGTCGTTGCGATCGAGGCTTACCGGCGCGCCGTTCAAGCCGACCCGAGCCTGCTCGAGGCGCACGTGAACCTGGGACGCCTGCTCCACGAATCGGGCAGGCTGGACGAGGCGGAGGCGGTCTACGCCAGGGCGATCGAATCGCACCCTGGGGAAGCGCTGCTGCACTACAACCGCGGCGTGCTGCTCAGCGACCTCGGGCGCAAGAACGATGCGCTCGAAGCCTATGAGCATGCCCTCCGGCTGCGCCCCCGTTTCGCCGATTGCCTCTACAACCTCGCGCTGCTTTGCGAGGAGCTGGAGCGTCCACGCGACGCCATCCGGCATATGGCCCACTACCGGCGCCTGATCGCGGCGCCACGTGACTAGCCTGCAGGCCGAGAGAGCCGGAGGCCGGAACATCTGGCAAACCTGCTGTTGCCCCGCCGCAACAAGGGGGAGTGGGGAGCCCCCTTCACGTTGCCTGCGGCACTAAATCACGCTATCCTCCGCGCGCGAAGTCGGGCCTTCGGGGCGACTACAAAAAGAAATTTAAGCTGTTGAATAAGGGGCGAATTTGACGACTCCGAAGAAGGGGGCGGGAATCGGCTTCGCGCCGTTTGCGGCGCGTTCGGGGGCGTTTTTCCAAAAATGAAAAGAACGAATTTCGGATTCGTCGTGCTCTCGCTTTTCAGCGCGGCGGCGATAGCGCAGCCCAAGCCACCCGATGCGGGGCAGATCCTCGAGTCCACGCGCGAGCCGCTGCGGCTGCCGCCGCCGGCCGATCGCGACGTGCGCCCGCGCCCGCCCGAGCCGCGTCCCGCGCTGCCGGCGCAGCCGCAGCTCAAGGTGAACGTCAAGCAGTTCAACTTCACCGGCAACACCATCTTCTCCGAGGAAGAGCTCCGCAACGTGGTGCGCGAGTTCCTCGGCCGCGAGCTGGACTTCGACGGGCTCAACGACGCGGCGACCAAGGTGCGCGCGTATCACCGCGAGCGCGGCTACTTCCTGGCGCAGGCCTACCTGCCCCAGCAGGCCATCCGCAACGGCACCGTCGAGATCGCGATCATCGAAGGACGCGTCGGCCTGCTGGAGCTCGACCGGCGACCGGCTTCACGCCTGAGCGAGACGCTGCTTGCCGGCATCCTCGGCTCGCACCTCGCGGAGGGCGACGTCATCACGGAGACGGGCCTCGAGCGGCCGCTGCTCCTCATCAACGACCTGCCGACGGCGCAGATCACCTCGGAAATCCGGCCGAGCCGCACCGTCGGCGCCGCGGACCTGCGCGTGAACGTGGACCAGGGCGGCACCCTGATCAACGGCTACGCCGACTACGACAACCAGGGCAACCGGTTCACCGGCGAATACCGCACCGGCGTGAACTTCAACATCAACAGCCCGACCGGCTACGGCGACCAGGCGACGTTCCGCGGCTTCGTCACCGACGAGAACATGTGGTACGGGCGCTTCGCCTACCTGATTCCGGTCTGGTACTACGGCACGCGTATCGGCATCAGCTATTCGAAGTTCAGCTATAAGCTGTCCAAGGACTTCGCGGCGCTCGGCGCGGAGGGCGAGGGCGACATCACGAGCATCTACGGGTTCCACCCGATCGTCCGTACGCGCAACACCAACGTCATCTTGCAGTTCTCGTATGAAGACAAGCAGCTCACCGACCGCATCCTTTCGACCAACACGCTGACCGAGCGCTCGATCGGGGCGTCGAAGCTCGGCGTAAGCGGCGACTTCCGCGACGGATTGATGAGCGGCGGCCTGAACCAGTACGCGGTCACCTATACGCGCGGCCACGTCGGCCTTTCGCCGAACACCGCCGTCGCGGCCGATATCGATCCGGCCACCGGCCATAAGACGCAAGGCCAGTTCGGCAAGATCAACGCCGAAGCCCGGCGCCTGCAGCGCCTCACCGACACCTGGACATTGCTCGTCGCTGCTTCCGGCCAGCGTGCGTCGAAGAACCTGCAATCGGCGGAAAAATTCTCGCTCGGCGGCGCGAACGGCGTGCGGGCGTACCCGGCTTCGGAGGCCAGCGCGGATTCCGGGTTCCTCTTCACGACCGAGGCGCGCTACATCGTGCCCGGCTTCAAGGTGTTCGAAGGCGACATCACGCTTAGCGGCTTCTACGACTACGGCGCCGCCAAGCTGAACCAGAACCCGCTGACCACGGACCTGCCCAATGCGCGTCACCTCGCCGGCTACGGCGTAGGCATGTCGCTCGGACGCGATGGCGACTTCCTCATCAAGGCGAGCGCGGCGTGGGAGCAGGGCAAGGAGAGGGCGACGTCGGACACGGCGACCCGGATTCCGCGCGTCTGGCTGCAAGCGGTGAAGTGGTTCTGACCGCGACAGCCGTTTAACAGTTTCTTACACCGCCAACCCCGGCCTCCGAGCCGGGGTTTTTGTTATCGATTTTTCCAAATTCCGTCGGGCTGGAACGACACCCTTTTCCGCGTGGGCATTGCAACAAAAACCCGTTTCAAATTGAGGCTTTCCCCGCTATCCTGCAAGCATCGCCGGAGGTGTTTTTCGGCCTTGCTCAACAGGCTTTTTCAAGGGAGCGAGCAAGGCCGGATGGTGTAGTCGAAACGTGTAGTTCCGCCGAATCCGCAGCGTGATTTTTCTCCGGGTTTCCAGAGGGAATTTCGCACGCTGCGTAGCTGCGGAACTACACTGAATTTGCTGTTCGTACGAACGCAGTAAACCGCTGAAAACCAGCGGCTAAAGGGGGAAGCTCATGGCAAGAGAAAAGCGGTCGCGTGCCCGCGTCGTTACGACTTCGCGTACTCGTAAGACTCCGAAGCGAAATCCCTCGAGCACCACGAAGAAGATCCTGCGATCGCATCCGCGGCCGATCGTCTTCGCCGTCAGCGCGGCGCTGATGCCGTGGGCGTGGAGCGCCTACGCGCAGGTCGCCACCAACGCGCTGCCGACCGGCGGCAACGTCGTTGCGGGTACCGCGTCGATCACCAAGCCCACTGCGTCGAATATGCAGGTCACGCAGGGCACGAACGCGGCCATCATCAACTGGCAGTCCTTCTCGATCGGCGCCAGCGCGTCGGTCAACTTCACGCAGCCCTCGGCCTCCTCGATCGCGCTCAACCGCGTCGTCGGCACCGACCCCTCGCAGATCTTCGGCCAGCTCACCGCCAACGGCCGCATCTTCCTCACCAACCCCTCGGGCGTGCTCTTCGCGCCGGGCGCGAGCGTCGACGTCGGCTCGCTCTTCGCCACCAACCTCTCCATCAGCAACGCCGACTTCCTCGCGGGCCGCTACAACTTCGTCAACCAGGGCGCCACCGGCTCGGTGGTGAACCAGGGCGTCATCACGGCCAGCGGCTACGCCGCGCTCGCCGGCCCGCAGGTCCGCAACGACGGCCTCATCGTCGCGCGCGCCGGCACCGTAGCGCTCGCCGCAGGCGACCGCGTCTCGCTCGACATGGTCGGCGACGGCCTCATCAGCGTGAAGGTCGAGCAGGCCGCGCTCAACGCCAGCGCCATCAACACCGGCACCATCGAAGCCGACGGCGGCAACGTCATCCTCACCGCGCAGAGCGCCAACGCGCTGCTCGACACGGTGGTCAACAACTCCGGCGTCATCCGCGCCAACACGATCGTCCAGCGCGGAGGCCAGATCGTCCTCGACGGCGGCTCGAGCGGCGTCACCTCCAACACCGGCACCCTGCAGGCCGCCGGCGTGGATGCCGGCACCAAGGGCGGCACGGTCAAGGTTCTCGGCAAGAAGGTGGGGCTCTTCGGCGTCTCGATCATTGACGCCTCCGGCGACGCCGGCGGCGGCACCGTGCTCGTTGGCGGCAACTTCCAGGGGAAGGGGCCGGAGCAGAACGCGGAGCGCACGTACGTCGGCAGCGGAACACAGATCAAGGCCGACGCGATCACCAACGGCGACGGGGGCAAGGTCATCGTCTGGGCCGACGGCGACACGCATTTCAACGGCACGATTAGCGCGCGCGGGGGCGCCCAGGGCGGCGACGGTGGATTCGCTGAAGTCTCGGGCAAGAGTTACCTGGACTATCGCGGACGCGCTGACTTGCGCGCGCCGCAGGGCAGGACCGGCACGCTGCTCCTCGACCCGCAAGACATCGACATCATCACGGGCGCCGACCAGGGTGGCGTCATCACCGACGTTACGCAAATCGGCGGCGACCCCTACACGTTCCAGAGCAACAGCTCGATAAACACCACGGCGACGATCACCGATGGCACGATCAACGCGCAACTTGATAGTGCCAACGTTGTGGTCAAGACCGGCGGCTCGGTTGGTCAACCTGGCGACATCACCATCGGCAATCTGGTGGCCCTCGCGCCCACCAGTCCCAACAGCAACACGCTGACGCTGAACGCGCACAACAGCATCACGTGGGGCAGCAACAACTGGTCGTATACGAACACCGGGGGAATCAACCTCATTGCGCAGGCCGGCAGTATCACGGGGTCGGGCCTCGCCACCATCGCGAGCGCCGGTGGTCTCAACATGGCTGCGGGCACTGCGATCAACGTTAATACCGCCGCGTCGCTGATCAACGCGGTGGCCGGGACGAGCATCACCGTCACCGAGGCCGACGCGGTCACCCTCGGGACGGTGACGGCCGGCACCAGCATCGACATCACCGCCGGCGGCAACATCACCCTCGGCAACTCCGGGGCCGGCATCATCTCGGCGGGTGGCGGGACAGGAGTCACGCTCGTCTCGACGGGCGGCAACATCAACGACGACGGCGTCGGAACGAATACCAACATCAGCGTCGCGGCGGGAGTCGACGTCACCCTGACCGCGACTTCCGGCGAGGTTGGAACAGTTCCCATCCGCGTTGCACGCTCCGGCGGCAACGCGACCTATACCGACAGCAATACTGTCACGGTGGGCGTGGACGTTATCGAGTCTGCGAATGCAACGGTCGGCGCGCTGACCGCGGTCGGCGGAACCATCCAGGTCTTCTCGCCGGGCGACGCCACGCTTGCCGGAAACATCACCAACGCCGGCGGTGGCGTCACGGTGCGTGCGGCCGAGAGCATTTTCCTCAACAACGGCCAGTCGATCAGCACGGGCGGCGGCAACGTAATCCTCAACGCCGATAGCGATGCCAATCTCTCCGGCCGGATCGTGCTCAACGACACCAGCTCGATCACGAGCTCTGGTGGCGACATCACTCTGGGCGGCGGTGCCAACCCGCTGACCGGCTACGCGTACGGCACCGACAACGTCCTGGGCGCCGATGGCGTGAAGATGTCCGGCACGGTCAGCTCCGGGGGCGGCGCGATCTCGATTCGCGGCCACGGGTTCGACGACGCCGGCGTCGGCGTGCGCATCACGAACACCAGCACGGCCACCGCCGGCTCGATCTCCAGCGGCGCCGGCAACGTCACCATCGTGGGTATCGGCGACGCCAACGGCACCTCGCAACACGGCGTGGTGCTGGACGGCGAGCATTTCGCCTTATCGCCCACAAAGAGGGTGGAGGTGACGAGCGCGGGCGGGGCGATCAACATCACCGGCAGCGCGTCTTCCGGCGCCAGCCACGGCGTAGTCGTGACGAGCGGCGCGCAGGTCTCTACAACCACCGCCAACTCCACCATCGCGATCACGGGGACCACCAGCGGCCTAACTGGGACGGGCGTCTTGATCGCGGGTTCGGCGACCGCGTCTCCCACGTTCGTACAGACCGCCGGGACCGGCAGCCACGTCACGGTCGTCGGCACCAACACTCATGCCACAACCGACTTTGACAGCAACCGCGGGTTGATGATCCAAGACGGCGCGTACGTGGAGACGGCCGCCGGGAACATCAACGTTACGGGTACCGGCGGCAAGGCGGGCAATGGCGTCGAAATGGTCGGCGGCCGGTTCACCACCAGCACCGGGACGATCACAATCAACGCCACCGGCACGAACGCCGATGCCCCTCCGGGCGGCGACGGTCTCCGGCTGGACGTCAGCGGGTCGGACCCCTCGATCATCGAGGCGACCGGCGGCGGCAGCATCGTCATCAACGCCACCGCCGGCGGTGGCGGGACCGGGGTGAAATCGTTCGGCAGCGGCCCTGACAACCGCATCGGCAACGCGTCGATGACTGGGCCGATCACCATCACAACCGATTCGATCGACGTCGGCACCAATTTCACGCTGGTCGGGCAGGGCGCGCTGACGCTGCAGCCGGCGACGAATGCGACCGACGTCAACATCAACAGCGGCTCGTCCGGGTTCAACCTGTCGACCGGCGAGGTCGGCAACATCGTTGACGGCTTCAGCTCGATCACGATCGGCCGATCCGGCGGCACCGGCACCACCACGATCGGCGCGATTACCTTCAACGACCCGGTCACCGTCCGCAACGGCGGCGCGACCGGCGACATCACGGTGAGCGGCGCGCTGGCGACCGCCGGCACCGGCCCGGCTGCGGGCATGACGCTGAACGCGGGACGCAACATCGTCCTGAACAGCACGATCACGACCGGGGACACCACCACGACGGGCACGTCGGGCGCCGACTCGGCGACCACGGGTTCGATCTCACTCACGGCCGGCGGGTCGATCACCGGCAACGCGAGTGGCAGGCTGATCACCGGCAACGCAGCGGTGAGCGGTGGCATCACCGGCGACAACGACACCGCGACGAGCGGTTCGATCAGCGTGACGGCGACCGGTGCCGTCGAGCTCGCCAGCAGCAACGCAGTGACGACCGGCTCCGCCTCCGTCGTAGACGGCGCCGGCACGACCACGGCGACCGCGGGATCGATGACCTTCAACGCGTCGCGTATCGCGGCCGACACCGGCACCACGCGGCTCGACGTTTCCACCGGGACGGCGAGCGGCGCCGACACCAACATCGCCGGCAAGCTGAGCGCCACCACCACGGGCGCCGCCGGTAACGCGGGCGGCATGTTCATCCAGAGCGGCGAGGCGCTCCTCGTCGGCACGGGCGGCCTCCATACCGCCGGCGGCCACATCGACATCCTCGCCGGTGGCGGCTTCGCCGACGGCGGCAATACCATCGAGACCACCGGCGCCGGCAACGGCGGAAACATCACGCTGTCTGTTACGGGCGCCGGCAACGCGCTGATTCTCACCGGGACGCTGAACTCGAATGGCGCCGACAACGCCTCCGGCACGGCCTTCAACGCGGGCGCGCTCGACCTGAAGACAGCCGACGGGGCCATCACGACCAACGTCGTAGTCGCCAACGGCGGCAATGCGACCGGTCCGAGTGGCGACGGCGGTGCCGGCGGCCAGGTGCAGGTGCGCGTCCTCGCCGCCACCGGGTCCCGCGATATCACCATCCCGCAGATCGCCGCCGGAGGCGGCGACAGCAATGCTGCGGCGGGCGGCGCGGGCGGGTCGATCACTGTGAGCGTGGCCGACGGCGGCAGCGGCAGCGGATCGGTGACAGCGGGCACCCTCACTTCGAACGGCGGTAACGGCGCCACTGCGGGCGGGAGCGGCTCCAATATCAGCATCACGTCCCTCGGCAGCGGCAAGGACGTGAGCGTCGGGCTGCTTCTTGCGCAGCCCGGATCGGGCGGCACGGGAACCGCAGGGAACATCTCGCTGACCGCGGGTGGCGCGATCGTCGACAGCAACGGCGCGTCGATCAACGCGTCGGGCAACGACCTGACCATCAGCTCTGGCTCGGGCGTGGCCGCGACCGGCGATACCGTCTTCGAGACCTACGTCAACCGGCTCGACGTGCAGAACGGCACCGGCGCGGTCAACATCAGCAACGGCCAGGCGCTCAACGTCCTGCGCGTCACGCAGGGCGGGGGCGCGGTGACGCTCGGCACCACCGTGGGCGGCATCACCATCACCGCCGTCGGTTCGGGCGGCTTCGGCATCATCTCGAGCGGCGCGGGCACGGTCACGCTGAACCCGGCAACGACGCTCGACATCAACCACGTCATCACCACCAAGGGCGGCGACGTCGTTATCGCGGGCGGTACCGGCAACGTGAGCAGCACCGGGGCCGGCCAGATCACCACGAAGGCGAACGACGACACGGGGACGAAGTCGGGCGACGTCACGATCACCGCGGGCGGCGGGATCAATCTTTTGGGGCAGATCACGACCAAGGGGTCGGAGTCGACGAGCGACGGCCTGGCCGGAGCCGACGCGGGCCACGTGCAGCTTCGCAGCGGCGGGTCGGGCGGAATCACAACCAGCACCATCGACGCGGACGGCGGCAGCAACACCACTAGCATCGCCGACGCCGCCGGCGGCAACGCCGGGAACGTGACGCTGTGGAGCAACGCCAACGCTGTGAGCCTTGGGGCCGTCTTCTCGAGTACCGGCACGGGCGTCGGGCTCTTCATATCCACGCCGACGACCGTCACCCTCGGCACGACGGGCGCCACCAATTCGGTTGGTGCAGTGAGCCAGACGGGAGCCATCTTCGCGCCCGCGGTGACCGTGCACAGCACCGCCGGCAATGTGCAGTTGGGGGCTGAGCTCAATGCCGTCGACAGCTTTGGCGCCACGTCGACGAACGGCGCGGGGTTCGTCTCCTTCCTCACCGCCAACAATCTGACCGTCACGGCGTCCAACGTCGCCGGCAGCTACACCCTTCAGAGCGAAGGCACGATCGCGCAGTCGGCGGCGATCTCCGCCGGGTCGCTGATAGTGAAGACGTTGAATGACGCTGGGAAGTCGATCACCCTGACCAACCCGGGCAACAGCGCGGCGACGGTCGAACTGAGGGCGCGCACCCAGGCGGACGACGCGGACGCTGCGGGCGCGATCAGCTACCGCGGCTCGGGCGGCTTCGTCGTTGCGGGTATCTCCACCCTCTCGACGGCCACCCTGCAGAACGCCGGCGCGGTGACGCAGACCCAGCCGATCGTTGCCTCCGGCCTGAAGCTTCTCGGCTCGGGCAGCTACACCCTGGACAACGCCACCAACAACGTCGGCACGCTCGCGGCGAACACGACCAGCAACATCACCTTCAAGAACAGCACGACCCTTGCCATAGGGACGGTCCTCGGCACCGATGGCATCACGACCGATGCCGGCAACGTCACCCTGACGACGGTGGCGGGCGACATCACCAGCGCGGCCACCAAGAACATCACCACCACCTCGGCTGCCACCAACGGCACCGCCTCTGGCAATGTCACGCTGACCGCGGCCGGCAACATCGCCCTGGACGGCAACATCGTCACTACGGGCGCAAACCGCAGCGGGCCCGGCAGCGGCGCGGCGAGCGCCGGCGGCGAGGTCTCGCTCGAGGCGGGCGGTTCCATCGCCGTTGCCGCGGTCACCACCAGCGGCGGCAACCACACCGGCGGCTCGGCGGGCGACAACGGCGGCGCTGCCGGCGCCGTCACGATCTTCAACGACAACCCCGGCAACGGCAGCAGCATCACGCTCAATGGCGCCGTCACTTCCGCCGGCGGCACTGCGTCGGGTGGTGGTTCGCCGGGCGCCGGCGCCCTGGTCCAGATCTTTGCCTCGGGCGCCATCGTCGACGGCAACGGCAGTGGTCCGACCAACGTCACCGCCGACCAACTCAAGGCGTTCGCGAACACGGGCATCGCGCTCGATACGGCCGTGACCCGGGTCGACCTCATCAATTCCACCTCCGGGTCGATCGCTGTCAGCAACAACCAGGCGCTCACGGTGAAGCGCGCCGAGCAAACCGGGAACGGCACGGTGACGCTGTCGACGAGCGCCGGCGGCCTCACCGTCGAGGCGCAGGGCACGGGCGGTACAGGCATCGCCTCGACCGGCAACGGCACAGTGACGCTCAGCAGCGCGGGCGTGCTTGCAATCGAGAACACGATCTCGACCAAGGGGGGGGCCGCTTCCCTGACCGGAAGCTCAGGCGTGACGAGCACGTTGGCCGGCACCATCACGACGACGGCCGATGCGGACTCCAGCGCTCATTCCGGTGGCGTAACGATCAACGCGAGTGGAAACATTGCGCTCGTCGGCGCAATCGACACGACGGGTGCGGCGCGCACCACGTCCGGCGGTGGCGCCGCGCGCAACGGCGGCGCGGTCAACATTACCGCCACGGGCGGCACCCTTGCCGTCGGCGCCATTACTACGAGCGGCGGCAATCAAACCGCCGGCACGCCGCAGGCTGGCGACAACGGCGGCAGCGCGGCGAACATCAGCCTGTCGACCACGGGGGTAAACAACCTGACGGTCAACGGCGCGCTGACCGCGCGCGCGGGCACCGGCCTGGGCGGCACGCCGACGGGCGGCACGGTGAACCTGGTGTCCGGCGGCGCTGTGACCGACGCGGGCACGGGCACGGTGAACGCCGATTCGCTGCGCGTCAGTGCGTTGAACAGCTCGAGCCTGAACGGCACGGGCAACAACGTTGACACGCTCGCGGCGTCGATCACCGGACCGGCGCAGAGCTTCACCTACAAGGATGCCAGCAGCATTGCCATCGACACGGTGTCGGGCGTCGACGGCGTAACGACGAGCGGCGGCGGCGTCACGATCAGCACGGTGGCGGGCAGCTTCACCAGCACTGCGAGCGGCGGGTCGATCACCACGGCAGGTACGAGCGGTGCGACCGGCACGGCGGGCGGCCTGGTGTCGATCACGGCCAGCGGGGCGTTGTCGGTGGGCAACATCGACACGCGTGGCGGCGACAGCAGTGGTCCGAGCACCGCCGGAGCGGGCGGCGGCTCCGTGACGCTGGTCACCACGGCCGGCGGTATCACGACCGCGAGCAGCACGACCGTCAACACGAGCGGGGGCAATGGCACAGGCGCCACCGGCGGCAACGCGGGCTCGGTGACCCTGAGAAGCAACGGCACGAACGTCGCGCTGAGCGGGACGATCACGGGGCTTGGCGGGACGGGTACGCCCAACGGGACCGGTGCGACGGTGAACCTGGGCGAGTCGACCAGCGCGGCGACGAAGGTCGGGCAGGTAACGCAGCCCGGCGGGGCAATTCAGGCCAAGACGGTGACGGTGCAAAGCAGCGCCACCAGCGGCTCGGTGACGCTCACCAGGCCCGGGAACACGGTGGAAGAGCTCGGTGACGCGCGCACGCTCGGCGCGGCCTTCAGCTTCACGAACGCCGGCGCGCTCGCTACGGTTGGAGCGATCAACACGACCGGCGCGGCCGACACCGCGGGCGGCAACGTGACGATCACGGCTACTACGGGCGCCCTCACGGTAGGGGGAAGCGGCATCACCACGAATGGTGGCGCCGACGTGGCGGACACCGGCGGGCGCGCGGCGGGCAGCGTGACCCTGGCGGGTGGGTCCGTTGCGCTCAACGCGGCCGTCAACGCGAAGGGCAGCAATGCCACGACCGGCACGAACGCCGGCGGCGCAGGCGGCGATGTGTCCGTAACGGCGAATTCGACTTCCATCACGCTCGCGGCGGACATCGACGCGAGCAGCGGCACCGGAACGGGCTCGCCTGCTGGCGGCGATGTCACGTTGACCACCCTTACTGGCAGCATCATTGGCGGCGCCGGCGTCATCACGACGACGGGCGCAGTAAGCCTTACTACGAACGACGGGGACATCGGCACGGCCGGGTCCCCGGTGCGCTTGAACCTCGGCGGCACGGGCACGCTCGCCGTCGTCGGGACCGGCACGATCAGCAACGTCGGCATCGAGGAATCCTCGGCCGCCGGCTTCAGCACCACCCAGCTCCTCGACCTCGACACGCCGGGTGCCAGCGTCCAGACCATCACCTTCCGCCAGACCGGAGCGGGCGGTATCACGTTCAACCGCAACATGACCGGGGCGGGCGCCGATCCGGCGGTCGACAGCGTCAACTGGATCGCGACCGTAGGGGCGATCAGCCTCGCCTCCGGCGGCATCACCCTGCAAAGCGACAACTGGAGCTTCAAGGGCGTCGGCGTCACGCAGGCGTCGGGCCAGTCGGTCAGCCTGCTCGGCGACAGCGGCGGCGGCACCATCACGGTCGACGGCACCGGCAGCGCCATCAACATGGCGGGCACGCTCGCTACGACCAGCAGCAGTGCCAACGCGATCACCATCCGTGGCGCGAGCAACGTCACGCTGCCCGGGCTTTCCACCGGCGCGAGCGGAACAGTCATCGTCGGTGTCGCTCCGGGGGATATCACCGGAACCGTCGGGCTTACTTCCGGCCGCACGATCAGCGCGAACGCGCTGGCTGTCCGCGCGGCCGGCGCGGTCACGCTGGGCGGGGCCAACTCGGTCGATAACCTTGCGGCATCGGTGACCGGCTCGGGCAACGGCTTCTCGTTCAACAACTCGGGCGGGCTCACGGTCGGCACCGTCGACAGCCTGAGCGGCGTTGCGACCAGCAACGGCGCGGTGGGCATCACCGCAGGCGGTGACCTGGCCGTGTCGCAGAACGTCTCGGCGGGCACCAATTCGGCAACGCTGCGCGCTGCGGGCGACGACAAGCTGCTGAGTATTGCGGCGAGCAAGAGCGTGGGCGGTACCAGCGGGGTCACGCTCACGGCAGATCGCATCGACATCGCGGGCACGGTGGGCGCGGGCAGTGGCACGGCGACGCTCAAGCAGGACTCGGGCGGCCGCCAGATCACGCTCGGCACCGACGATGTGAGCGGTCCGTCCGCGAACACCGGCAGGCTCGGCCTCACCGACGCGGAGCTCGACGGCATCACGGCCGGCACGCTGAAGATCGGCGACTCGGCCAGCGGAACGATCACCGTGGCCGGCGCGATCTCGCCGAGCGGCAGCAGTACGCTGTCGCTGCAGACCAGCGGCGCGATCACCGGCGGATCGGGCATCACGGTGAGCAACCTGGCACTGCGCTCGGTCGGCGCCACGACGCTCACGGGGGCGAACGTCGTCGGTACTGTCGCCGCAACGGTTACGGGCTCGGGGAACGCGTTCTCGTTCTCCAATGACAGCGCGGCCCTGGCCATCGGCACCGTGGACGGCGTCACCGGCATCACCACGTCCGGCGGCGACGTCGCTGTGACCACCACGACCAGCGGCACGATCAGCAGCGCGAGCGGGAAGGACATCACCACCACCGGCGGCGCAGGCGTCAATTCGGGGTCTGTCACCCTTACCGCCGGAGAAGGCGTGAACCTTGGCGGCGCGATCGTGACGACCGGCGCCAACAGCACGACCGACGGCGCGGCGGGCGCCCACGGCGGCAACGTGACGCTGTCCGCCGGCGAAGGCGCGCTCATCACGGCTGGCATTACGACGAGCGGCGGCACGAACACCGGCGCCGGCCCGTCGGCCGCCAACGGCGGCAACGCGGGCAGCCTGACGGTGAGGAGCAGCGGCAACTCGGTAAGCCTCGGAGCGGTCACTGCGCTTGGCGGCGCGGCGGTGAACGGCGGCACGAGCGGTACAAGCGGCACCGTCAACCTGGGCACGGACGCGACGGTGCTCGCCGATTCCGTCGGCGCAGTCACGCAGACCGGGGCGATCCTCGCCAAGACGCTGAACGTGCAGAGCAGCGCGACTAGCGGCCTCGTCGACCTCACGAACGCCGGCAACAACCTCACCGACCTCGGCACCATCAAGACGCTCGGTGCGGGGTTCAGCTACACCGACACCAACGCGCTCGGCACCACCGGGTCGGTCAATACCTTCGGGGCCAACGCGTCCACCGGCGTCGCCGGCGGCGCAGTGACCATCACGGCGGGCGGCAACCTCACGACCGGGGCGATCAACACGCACGGCGGCAACAGCACCGGGGATGGCAATGCTGGAGCAGCCGGCGGGAACGTCGCCCTCACCACCACTGGTTCCGGCACCATCACCACGGCCGCGATTACAACGAGCGGCGGCGCCGCGCAGGGTTCGACCGACGCGAATGGCGGCAATGCCGGCAGTGTCACCTTCAAGAGCAACGGCAACTCGCTCGCGATCAACGGCGCGATTACCGGCAGCGGCGGCGCCAAGGTCGGCACCGGCGTCGTCGGCAACGGCGCGGCGGTCGCCCTCGGCACGACAGGCGTGGGTAACTCGGTCGGCGCGGTGACGCAGGGCTCGGGCAACACCATCACCGCCAAGAGCCTCGCCATCCAGAGCAGCACCGGCAACGCCACGCTTACCGAGACCAACTCGGTCGGCGAGCTAAACGCAATCTCGGTGGCGGGCAATCTCAGCTACAAGACGAGCGGCGACCTCGACCAGAACGCCGGCACCATCTCCGTTGGCGGCATCTCCAGCTTCGACGCCTCGAGCGGCCATATCAGCATCAACAACGTCGGCAATGCGTTTACTGGCGCCGTTGCGCTGAATTCGGGCGCATACGCCAACCTCCGCAACTCGACCACCGACACAGTGCTCGGCAACGTCGCGACCGGCGGCCAGCTGCATGTCGTCTCCGGTGGAAGCATTAGCCAGGCCGCCAGCACGACGATCACGACGGCCGCTACATCGGCGGCCGAATTCGTCGCCAGCGGGACTAACAAGCACATCACGCTCACCAACAACGGCAACAGCATCAATGCCACTGACCTGCAGCTGAGCACGGGCAGCGGGAGCAACGCGAGCGTCGTGAACAGTATCGGCGTCAGCCTCGGTACCACGAACGTGGGCGGCAACCTGGTCGTCACGGCGGTCACGGGCAATATCAGCCAGACACAGCCCTTCTCCGTCAATGCGGACGGCTCGACATTCACCACGCAGGCCACCGACGCGACGATCTCGCTGGCCCAGAACAACAACTTCAATGGCAAGGACGTGTCGCTGTCGACCACCGGCGGCAATGCGGACGCCTCGATCAGGGGCAACGCGCTTAGCTTCGCGACCACCGGCGTCGGCGGCAGGCTCACCGCGACGTCCACCGCAGGCAACATTACTGGCAGCGGCACGGTGACGGCCGGCTCGCTGGAGATCGCCTCCGCGGGCAGCGCGAACCTCACCACTGCAACGAGCAGCCTCGCGGCAAGCGCGCCTGGCGGCCTCACGATCAGCAACACCTCGGGCGGCACGCTGAACATCACCACCGTGGGCGGCACCACGGGCATCACCACCGTGGGCAACGACGTGTCGATCACGGAGACCGCCGGCGGGATCTCGAGCGCGAGCGGCAAGGACATCACCACCACCGCGGCTTCCAACGGCACGGCGTCTGGCGCCGTAACGCTGGAGGCAACCGGCAACATCGCCCTTTCCGGCAGCGTCATCACCACCGGCGCAAACCGCCTCAGCGCGGGCCCCGCAAGCAACGGCGGCACGGTCAACATCAGCTCGAGCGGCGGGACGATCAGCATTTCGACGATCAATGCGAGCGGCGGCAACCACACCGGCGGGCTGGCGGGCGACAACGGTGGCAATGCCGCTGCGGTCACCCTGACGACCACCGGCACGACGAAGGACATCACGCTCAACGCGGGCATCACGGCACTCGGCGGCACTGCAGCCGGGGCCGGCACGGCCGGCGGCGCGAACACGGTGAACCTGACTGCGACCGGCGCGATCGTCGACGGCAACGCCGGCGCGAACAACGTCTCGGCAAACGCGCTGAACATCAGCGCGGCGACCGGGGTTGCGCTCGATTCGGCGGTCGCGCAACTGTCGGTGACCAATAGCGCCAGCGGTGCGATCACCATCGCCAACACCGCCACGCTGATGGACCTCACGTCGCTCAACCAGACGGGCGGCGGCGCGGTGAGCATTACCAACACCGGCAGCGACGCGCTCGGTGTGGGCACCGTGCAGGCCGACGGCCACATCACGCTCGTCGCCGACGGCGGCGGTCGCCTCGGCGTGAACGGCTCGATCACGCGCAAGTCGACTGCGTCCAATACGACGCTCACGCTTCGCGCCGACGGCAGGATCAGCCTCGACGATCCGGGTACGCCCGCCAGCATCACGACGCTCGGCAGCGGCAAGCAGGACGTGGTGCTGAACGCCGACCGCGACGGCACCGGCGGCGGCTCGATCTCCCTCGTCACCGGCACCTCGATCGGCAGCAACGGCGGCGACATCAGCCTGGTCGGCGGCCTGGCAGGAGCGGGCGCGGCGACGGGCACGGCGAGCATCGCGCCGGGCGTCCAGCTCAACGGCGCGACCCTGGACGCGAGTGGCTCGGGCAGCGGCGGCAATATCATCATCCGCGGCGCTGGCGGATCTACGGGCAGCGGCGACATCGGCGTCTACGTCGGCGGCGGCTCGCTCGTCACCACCAACGGCACCGGCGCCATCTCGATCAGCGGCACCGGCAACTCGGCGTTCGGCGTGAAGCTCGACGCCGGCGGCGGGTCGAACACCATCGGCGGCGCCTCGACCGGCGGCGACATCCTGCTGCGCAGCCTGGGCGCGAGCGGAATCAGCGCCGACGGCGGCACGAACACGGTGCGCACCACCGGCAATGTCACGCTCAATGCGGTCGGCGGCGGCGGGGCGACCTTCGATTCGAGCGGCCAGATCATCGCTTCGGGCCTGCGCGTGCTCGGCAGCGGCACGTTCGCGCTGGGCGCGAGCACGACCAACGATGTCGCGCACCTGGCTGCCGACCTGACAGGCACGCTCAGCTACCGGGATGCGAACGCCTTCAACGTCGGCTCCGTCGCCTCCGACAACGGCAGCGGCTCGGGCACAACCACGGACGGCATTACCGCGAGCGGCGCGATTACGCTCACCGCGGGCGGCGCGCTGACGGACTCCAAGGCGATCAGCGGCACCACGCTGACGACGAGCTCGGTCGGCGGCACGACGCTCGATTTCGGCCACACCGTCACCGGCTTCAACGCCACCAATACGACCAGCGGGTCGATCACGCTGGTCAACACCACTGGAAACCTGAGCGTAACCGGCATCAGCCAGGCGGGCGGCGGCGCGGTGTCCGTGACCAACACCGGGGACGTCACGGTGGCGGGCAACGTCTCGGCGGGCGGTGTGGGCAACGTGACGCTGAACGCGGACGGCTCCGGCGCGACGATCACCATCAACGACACGAGGCTGGTCTCGAGCGGCTCGGGCGCGGTCACGCTGCGCGCCGACGACATCGTCATCGACACCACGACGCCGGGTAACCGGGTGTCGACGAGCGGCATCGCCACGCTGCTGCAGGACAGCAACGGGCGACAGATCGATGTCGGCACCGATGCCGGCGGCAAGCTAGGCCTGACGAGCTCGGAGATCAATACCGTCGCCGCCGGCACGCTGCGCATCGGCGACGGCGCTAGCGGCGCGATGACCATCAGCGCGTCCATCGCACCGTCGGGCACGTCGACCCTCCACCTCTCGAGCGGCGGCGCGATCAGCGGCGCGGGCCAGACTGTTACCGAGACTTCGCTCGCCCTCAACGCGGGTGGCGCTATCAACGTCACGACCGCCGTGACCAACCTCGCCGCGGTAACTACCAGCGGCGGCATAACGGTGACCAACACCAGCGGTGGCACGCTCAACATTGGCGTGAACGTCGACGGCGTCAACACCATCGGTACGGCCGGCGGCAACATTTCGGTGACGGAAACCAACGGCGACCTGACCGTCAGCCCCTCCAACAGCACCGGCGCCGAAGCCGGCAGCGGATCGGTGGCCCTGACGCTCAACGGCGTGAACAAGACGCTCACCGCCGGCAGCGGCGCGCACATCACCGGATCCGGCGGGCTCACCCTCACCGCCGATCACATGACCTTCGGCGCGGGCAGCACTATCAACGGCGGCTCCAATGCCATCGTCATGACTCCCAAGACCGCCGGCACAGCAATCAACCTCGGCGGGGCAGACTCGCTCGGCGTGCTGGGCCTCGACGCGACGGACCTCACCTCGTCCGTCGCCGGCGTGCTACGGATTGGCGACAGTGCCTCGGGCGCGGTCACCATTACTGCGAACGTCGGGCCGGCGAATACCTCGACGACCCGGATCACCAGCGGCTCGACCATCACCTCGAGCGGCGCGAACGCGTTCAGCAGCAACTCGCTCGCGCTGGTCGCGGGCACCGGCATCAACGCGAAGACCGTGGCGTCGAACCTCGCGGCTTCGACGACCAGCGGCGGCATCACCATAAGCAACACGAAGTCCGGCGGCCTGACGGTCACCACGGTCGACACGATCGCAGGCATCAACAGCACCGGCACCGCCATCGCACTCACCGAGACCTTGGGTGACGTTCACCTCGTGGACGATGTCAACGCCGGGGCCTCGACCGTCGCCATCACGCTGCAAGGCGCGGACAAGAAGCTCACCAATAGCGCAGTGATCACCGGCACCGGCGGCGTCACGCTGACAGCCGACAAGATGGATCTCGACGGCGCCGTCAACGCCGGCAGCAACACGGCGATCCTGCAGCCGTTCGCTGCCGCCGCCAACATCGACGTCGGCTCGACAGGCAACTCGGCTGCCACGACCCTCGAACTCTCCGGGGCCGAGCTCGCGACGGTCACGGCCGGCACTCTCCAGGTCGGCAATACGACCGGGACCGGTACGCTGAACATCACGGCCGCGATCGGCAACGCCGACGTCAACGCGGCGACGCTGCGGCTGGTCCTCAACAACGTCTCGTCGGATTCCGCCACGCACCTTGGCGCGGACATCGGCTCGACGGGGACGCCGTTCGACCGTCATGTCGAGCTGAAGGCGAACAACCACGTCGACTTCAAGGGCAACAACATCTATCTCGAGAACGGCAGGAACCTGACGATTCGCGCCGACCTCGACGACAGCGGCACCGGCAAGGTCACCCTCCTGCCGGTCGCGGGTGGCGCGATCCAGGTGGGCAGCACCAGCGGTAATACCGGCTTCATGGATGTGAAGGGCGCGGCAATCGACATCACGCCCACCGGGTCCGGCGCGGGCACCGTGGCCGTTCTGGGCACGGGCACGCAGACTTTCACCGCGACGCACGGCGACATCACCATCTCGAAGAACGCCAGCGGCAGCCTGACCGTCAGCACTGCAGGTGGCACGCAGACCTTCGATACCGTCACGGGCGCCCTGGGCGGCCAGACCGGTCACATGAGCGTGGTCGGCACCTCGGGCAGCGTGCTCGTCACGGCGGGCGGCGGTACGCAGAGCGTGAACCTCACCGGCGACCTGACCATCGGCAACGGCTCGGCCGCGGACAGCTCGCAGCTCGGCGGCGGCGCCACGCAGACCGTCAACGCAGCCAACATCAACATCCTCGGCGGAAACACCAACAACTCTGGCGCGATTCTTGGCGCGTTCGGAACGCAGACCGTCACTGCAACCGGCGCGATCGCCATTACCGGCGGCACTGCGCCGGCCTTCGGCTCATCTCCGCAAGCCGGCATCGTCAATGCCGGAACGGGTTTGCAGCACGTCACGGCCGATTCCATCACCATCACGGGCGGCGCCTCCGGCAGCGGCAACATCGCCGCCATCACGACCGGCTCGGGGGCGCCCGCAAGCGGCGCGATGCAGCTCGACGTGGGCGCCAATGGACTGCATCTCGCAGGCGGCGCCGGGGGCACGAACAACGCGGCCCAGATCCGCGGCAACTCGACCACGCCGAACGCGCTCGACGTCACGATCACCACGACCGCGGGCGGCGACGTCGTCCTCACCGGGGGCGGCGGCTCGGGCAACAGCGCGAGCATCTCCACCGGCACCAATAGCACGCTGGACCTGAATATCGCCGGGACGTTGCAGGTCAGCGGCGGCGCCGGCGGCTCGGCGGCGATCAATATCGTCAATGGCGGCGCACTAAGCACCCTCAACGTCGACGTGGCCGGGAATACCACGCTGACCGGCGGCTCCGGCGGCAACAGCACCAGCGCGCTCATCGGTCTCGGCGGCTCGAACACCGGCGCCGCGGTCGACGTGAACTTCACCGGCCTCGGCAGCCTGACGCTGAACGGCGGCAGCGGGGCGACTCCGGGCGCGGCCTTCATCGGCGCCGGGAGCACGCAGCAGGGCGCCACGGTCAACCAGACGATCACCGCGACCGGCATCACGCTCGCGCCAACCAACAACAGCGGCGGCGTCTTCATCGGCCACAGCAGCGCGCAGACCACGCCGGGCGCCGGCACCATGTCCCTCGTCGCGACGGCGGGCAACATCGCGCTGAACGCGAGCGCGGACACGCTCACTGGGGCCTCCGTCCGCACTACCGGCGCCGTGAACCTGACCGCGAGCGGCGCCATCAGCGAGGCGAGCGCGTCGCGCGTCGTCGCGAACGCGTTGACCGCGAAGACAAAGAACGACTCCGGCGGCGCCATCACGCTCAACTCGGCCAACAACGACGTTTCGACCGTCAACCTGCAGGCGCGTACCGCGAACGACCTGGCGAACGCCGCAGGCGCGATCAGCTATCGCGACGCGAACGGCTTTGACGTTGCCTCGGTGCAGACCACGAGCACCGCGAGCCTTACGTCCGGCGGAGCGATCACCGATTCTGGCGCGATCACGGCCACCACCCTGACGACGTCCTCCGTCAGCGGCCAGACTTTCGATTTCACCGGCCACACGATCTCTGCGCTGGACGCCACCAATACCTCCAGCGGAAACATCTCGTTCAAGAACACCCAGGCGCTCGGCGTGCAGCGGGTATCGCAGGCCGGCGCCGGCTCGGTCTCGGTGCAGACGACGTCGGGCGACCTCACGGTCACGGCGGTCGGTTCGGGTGGCTTGGGCATCAGCTCGACTGGCGCCGGCGGCGTCACCCTGACGTCGGCGGGCAACGCGGTCCTCAACCATTCGATCACCACGGCCGGCGGCAACGTCGCGGTCAACGTGACGAGTGGCGACATTACCGGCTCTTCCGCGGGAACGATTACCACGACCGCGGGCGCGAACAGCGGCATTGACTCCGGCAGCGTGACGCTCGCCGTCTCCACGGCGGGCAATATCTCAGTGGCCGGCGCAATCAATACGACCGGCGCAGCGCATAACGCGGCCGACGGGACCGTCGGGGGCAACGTGTCCGCGACGACGGCCAACGGCAACGTCACCGTCGGCGCCATTACCACCACCGGCGGCGCGGCGACTGCCGGCGCCGGAGACTTCGACGGCGGCAATGCGGGCAGCATCACGCTCGCCCCGACCAGCGGGGTGCTGACGCTGAACGGCAACCTGACAGCGGTCGGCGGCGCAAGCGTCGGCGCCGGCATCGGCGGCGCGGGGGCGGCTCTCTCGTTCGGGCCCACGGTGCTCGGCAATAGCATCATCATCGACACCCGCGGCGGCACCGGCGGCGGTACCGGCGGCGGCACTACGTTCGGCACGCTGGACGGCACGTCGGCCTACGGCCAGAACCTCACCGTGCGCGGCGGCGCGATCGTATTCGGCGGCGTCACGGGTGCCACGGCGCTCGGCGCCGTCACGCTGAGCGACGCGACGAGCGTCGACGTCAACGCGGCGTTCACCGCCAAATCGCTCACCGCGACGAGCAACATCGGCACGTTCGATTCGACCGGAGTCACGATCAACACCAGCGGCGCGACGGGTGTGGCCGGCGGCGACGTCCAGATCACCACCTCCGGCAACCTCCTCACCAGCGACTTCAACACGGTGGGCGGCACCGGCACGACGAACGGATTCTTCGGTGGCAACGTCTTCCTGAATTCCACCGGGGGTGCAATTTCCCTGGGCAACGTCGATGCGTCAGGAAGCAGCGGCACCAGCACCGGCGGCGGCGGCGGCAATATCTCGCTGACCAGCACCAGCGGAATCACGCTCAACGGTAACCTCACCTCCCGCGGGGGCGACGGCGCCGCGGCGGCCGGAAACGGCGGCCAGGCGGGCGTGTTCGGCCCGGCCACCCTCACGCAGGCCTCCACGACCTTCGACACGCGCAAGGGCACCGGGCCCGGCGGCAACGGCGGGGGCACCTTCGCCACCGGCACGATCGACGGAACCTCGGACCTCGGCCAGTCGCTGACCCTGCGCGGCGGCGCGATCACGCTGAACGGCGTGGTCGGCGGCGGCACGCGCCTGGGCGACGTGACCATGACCGACTCGACCCAGGTCGACATCAACGCGAACTTCACCGCGAAGACGCTGACCGCGACGAGCGCCATCACGGCATTCGATTCCGCGGGCTTCACCATCAGCACCAAGGGTGCGGACGACCTGCAGGGGGCCAACGCCGGCGCTGTGCTCATCACGACCTCCGGCAACCTCGTGGTCGGCGGCATCGATGCGCGTGGTGGCGACAGCTCGTTCGCTGGCAATGCCGGCGGCATGGGTGCTCCGGTTACCCTAACTGCGACCGGCGTTGGCACCGTCACGACCGGGACGATTCTCACGAGCGGGGGTTCTGGCACGCTCGCGGCGGGCGGCGATGCCGGTGCCGTGACGATCAGGAGCAACGGCAACGACGTCACCCTCGGCGCCGTCACCGCGCTCGGCGGCGAGGGCACCGCGAGCGGCCTCGCGGGCACGGTCAGCCTTGGCACCGGCGCAGGCGCCAACTCGGTCGGCGCCGTGACCCAGAGCGGCGCTGTCCAGGCCGGGACGCTCAGCGTCTACAGCACCGGCGGCGCAAACGACGTCACGCTCGACAACACGGGCAACAGCGTCGCAACGTTCGCGGTCACCGCGGCGCGCCACGTCACCTACGAAAACACCGGAACCACCCTCGCGCTTGGCGCGTCCACGGTCGCGGGGAACTACTCGGTCCACAACGCCGGCCACATCACCACCAGCGGCACGCTGGCGCTGAACGGCACGACGAATGAGATCAGCGCAGGCACGGGCGGAAACAACGACGTCACGATCACCAACGCGATCACGCACAGCAACGCCACGCCGAGCACGCTCGAGATCGAGGCGGATCGCAACGTTACGTTCGGCACGGGCGCCTCGGTCACGGCGACCGCGGGCCCGCTCGACGTGACGCTCGCTTCCCGCTACAGCGGCGCCCTGACGGGCTGGATCTCGATGGCGGCCGGCACCTCGATCCTCAGCAACGGCGGCGCCATCACTCTCGGCGGCGGCTCGGGCGCCAGCGGCTTCGCGATCGGCGACAACTCGATCGGCAGCGGCGTCTCGATCACCGGGGCCACGCTGGACGCCACCGGCGGCACGGGCGGCTCCATCTCGATCAGCGGCCAGGGCGGCAGCGCGGCCGGCAACAACCACGGCGTGTTCTTCAGCGCGACCGCATCGGGCTCGAACGCCAGCCTCGTCACGAGCGGCGGCGGCGCCATCACTATCGTCGGCGAGGGTGGCAGCGTCGGGGCCTTCAACCCCGGCGTCGTGATCCAGGACAACACGTTGAAGACCGCGACCATCACCGCGGCCAACGGCCTGATCTCCATTGCTGGCACCGGCGGCACCAGCGGCGGCAACCAGCAGGGCGGCGTCTACATTCAGAACTTCGGCGCGAGCTCGGGCGGTACGACCGTGGAGTCCACCGGCTCCGGCGGAATCACCATCGCGGGCGCGACCGGAAGCGGCGGTGCCGCGAACCGCGGCGTACTCATCTCCGGGACCACCGCGCTGGTGAGGTCCACCAGCTCGACGATCAACATCACCGGTGACGCGAGCGCGAGCACGACCGGCGCCGAGAACCGCGGCGTCGAGATCAGCCTCGGCGGCGCAGTCCAGTCGGCTGGCACCGCGAACATCAACATCACCGGCAAGGGCGGCTTCGGCGGCGCGGCAGCGGACAGCCACGCGATCAGCACCTTCAACTCGGGCGACGTCGGCAACGTCGGCGGGTCGATCGGCGGCAACTCCAACACCGGCAACATCACCCTCACCGGCGACAGCCTCAAGCTCTCGACCGGCGCGTCCGTCAAGACCACCGGCACCGGCGGCAGCGGCCTTGTCACGGTGCAGACGTTCGCGGCCGGCCGGGCCATCGAGATCGGCCTGGGCGCGAGCGACGCGTCCGCGCTCGGCATCGACAACCTCGAGCTGCCGCGCATCTTCAGCGCCAACGGCCTCACCATCGGCGCCACCAGCAACACCGGCGGCCTGACGATCGTCGGCAGCGGCTCGACGTCCACCGTCACGGGCGGCACTGTCACGCTGCGGCAGGGGAGCGGCACCATCGGCGTGGACGCCGCGCTCACCACCGCCACCACCACCGCGCTGCTCAGCACCGGTGGCAACATCAACTTCGGCGCCGCGGGCCTGATCGACGCCGGCGGGAGCACGGTCAACCTGACCGCGACCACCGGCCGCATCGAAGGCGATCCGTTCAACTCGACCAACGTCATCGCCGGCACGGCGAACCTCACGGCTTCCACCGGCATTGGCAACAACGACGCCATCCAAACCGCGGCCTCGACGGTCACGTTCTCCAACTCCACCAACAAGGTGCAGGTGTCGAACGCGAACGCGGGCGGCGTCACGTTCTCCGGCACCAACGGCGCGGGCGCGGTGAACCTCACCGAGATCTCCGGCAACCTCACCGTCGGCGCGGCCGACATCACCACCACCGGCGGCGACGTCACGCTCGCCGCGACCGCGCAGGACAAGGCGATCAGCTCGGCCTCGGGCGCGAACATTTCCACCTCCAACGGCGCGGTGACGTTGCAAGCGGACAACATGTCGCTTGTCGGCTCGATCACGGCGGGTAGCGGCCTGGTGACGCTCCAGCCGACGACCGCGGCGACGGTCATCCGCGTGGGCGCGACCGCAACGGATGCGGCCGGCTTCCTCGGCCTGACCGACACTGAGCTCAACACCATTTCCAGCACCGGCGGCCTCACGGTCGGCGTCGGCACCAACACCGGCGGCATCCGGGTCGTCGGCAACGCGAACCCGACCGGAGTCACGGCCGGGACGGTCGCATACGCCACGGGCGGCGACATCCAGCGCACCGCGGGCTCGCTCGGCACGAGCGGCACGGCGGACCTCGCGCTCCAGGCCCAGACCGGCATCGGCACCGTCGCCGGCACGCTGCCGGTGGTGATCGGCTCGGTCGGCGGCAACCTGTCGGCGAACAACAACGCGAGCGGCGACCTCTTCCTGCGCACCGGCACGGTCACGATCAGCGGGACAGGGGCTTCCCTCACCCAGCACAACGACGGCCACCTGCGCGTCGACTCGACCGGCGCGCTCACCATCGACGGCGCCGTCACCGTCGGCGGCACGAGCGGGACCATCTCGCTCAACGCCACCAGCGGTATCGATCGCACCAATGGCACGCTGACGGCGAATACCGTCAACCTCGGACGCGACGCGACTACCGCGTTCGTCGGCGCGAGCGGCGCGGCAATCGTCACGGCGACGTCGAACCTGAATGCGGCCTCGAGCGGCGGCGACATCTGGTTGTCGAACGCCAACCTGTCCGGCACCACGAACGTTCAGGCGCAGGCCACCGGCGGCCTGGTCGACATCGCCAACACCGGCGACCTGCAGTCCTCCGGCGCCATCTCGTCGACGACGGACGGGGTAAAGGTCACCGCGACCGGCAACATGACCCTGCTGAACCCGGTCACCGCTAACGGCAGCGGGCAGGTCGAGCTCACGGCCGGCTTCGGTAGCGCCGCGGACAAGGACCTTACCGCGACCGGCAGCGTGATCTCGTCCGACACCGGCGCGATCAACCTGCTCGCGACCCGCACGATCAGCGTCTCGGGCGGCTCGATCACTGCGACCGGCGGCGCCAGCATCACACTCAACTCCGACAGCGACGGGACCGGCGGTGGCGCGATCACGATCGCCGGCGGGGGAGTGATCGTCAACAGCAATGGCGGCGATATCCTCCTAGGCGGCGGCGCCTCCGCCGGCAGTTTCGCGGTTGGCGTGGGCGCCAACATCTACGGCGTCGGCCTCGACGGCGGCGCGCGCATCCTTTCCGGCGCGGGCGACATCACGGCCCGCGGCCAGTCGAAATCCGGCACCGGGGGCGGGACCGGCATTGCCGTGCAGAACGGCTCGGACATCGTCTCGACCAGCGGCGACATCACCCTCATCGGCCAGGCCAAGAACGCGCCGGGCGGCACGGCCGGCGTCTACCTCGCGCTATCGGGCGTCTCCGGCGCCACGGTCAAGAGCACGGACGGGACGATCAACATCACGGGCAACCACACCGGCACGGTCTCGGGCAACAACAACATGGGCGTGTGGATGGACAACGCCGCCAAGGTCACGTCGACCAGCGGCGCGATCAACGTCACCGGCACCGGCGGCGCGGGCGCCGACACCAACCACGGCATCCACCTCAACCAGAACGCCACGAGCATCAGCAGCGGCGGCAACATCACGCTCACCGGCACCGGCGCGGGCAGCGGCGACACCAACACCGGCGTGCATATCGCCTCGTCCGCGGCGGTAAACGCCACCGGCACAGGCGCGCTCGACATTACCGGCATCGGCGCCGCGGGCGTCAACTTCAACCACGGCGTGCTCGTCGAGAACGCCTCGGCCACCGTCGTCAACGGCGCGATGACGATCACCGGCACCGGCGGCGCGGGCAGCGGCAACCAGACCAACGGCATCCGGCTGGACGGTGCGACGCTGACCACGTCGGGCTCGAGCACGCCCGGCGGCATCACGCTCATCGGCCACGGCAACGGCGCGGGCGGCCTCGGCTATGGCGTCTTCCAGCTGAGCTCGACGGTGCAGTCGTCCGGCACCGGCGCGATCAACATCACGGGCGACAACCTGAGCGGCACCGGTGGCTCCAACTACGGGGTGCGCCTCGAGAACGCGGTGGTGACCTCGGGTACCGGCAACATTGTCATCGACTCCACGTCCAACAGCGACGGCGGCGACAACCAGGGTATTCGCCTGGTGAGCTCGACCGTCGCGTCGACCGGCGCGGCAAACATCACGATTACCGGCACGCGCACCGGCATCGGTGCCGGCGACGCGGTGAAGATGAACGTCGGCAACAACAACATCGGTGGCGCGACCGCGACGGGCGACGTCACCATCATCGCCGTCGGCGGCGGCATCGACATGAACGGCGGCGCAGCGAGCATCCGCACCAACGGCAACGTCACGCTCAATTCCGGCGGGGGCGTGAGCCAGAATGCCAGCGGCGAGATCAGGGGCGGCGCGAGCGCGCAGGCGGCGAGCCTGACGCTTGCGGGTGGCGGTGGCTTCAGCCTGACTTCGTCGACCAACGACGTCGCGACGCTCGCTGGTGTCCTGACGAACGGGAGCACGGTGAACTACACCAACGCCGGCGCGCTCTCGATCGGCGTCGGCCCCGTCGGGCTGAACGTCGGTGCCACCGGCAGCGTCACGCTCGATGCGGACTCGCTCGCGCAGACCCGGGCGGTCACCGCCGGCTCGCTCACCACCACCACGGCCAACGGCACGGATCTCTTCGCCGTTGCGAACGCGGTCGGCACCTTCGAGGCCACGAACACGGTCGGGGGGGTAGTCAAGCTGAAGAACGCCGGCGCGCTGAGCGTCGCCGGGATCGACCAGACCGGTGCAGGCCTCGTCGAAGTCAGCAACAACGCCGGCACCATCACCGTCAACGGCGCCGTGAACACCGGCGGCACGGGCAACACGACCCTTACTACGACGACGAGCGGCGACATCGCGCTCGGCGCCGCGACCGTCGGCCACGGCGCGGGCACCGTTACACTGACCGCCGCGGACGGCATCTCGCAGTCCAGCGGCGCGGTGAACGCGGCGACGCTGTCCGCCACGGCGAACAACGGCAACGTCGCGCTCGGCGGCGGCAACACCGTCGACGCGTTCTACGGCTCGAGCACCGGCAATGTCACGCTCAACAACACGGCGAGCAGCCTTGACATTACCGGCGGCTTCGCGGCCGGCAGCTTCTCGGTGACCAACGCCGGCAGCATTACGACCAGCACCTCCCCGATCACGGCCGACAACGGGGTTTCGCTCACTGCCAACGGCGTCGCCAGCGACATCACCGTCGGCGCGCAGATCAACAACACCAGCAACGGGTCCACCAACCTGAACGCCGGCCAGAACATCGCGCTGAACGAGTTCATCAACGCGCCGGACCGGGCGGTCAACCTCACGGCCGGCGGCACGATCATCGAGGGCGGCGCAGGCGCCGGGCGCGTGGAGGGCGCGATGCTGACCACCATCTCGGTCGGCGGCCAGACCCTGAACAACGCTAACCAGGTGACCGGCTTCAACGCCAACAACAGCGGCGCTAGCGGCAACGTCAGCCTGACGAACACGGCGACGCTGCTGACGGTCAGCGGCGTTTCCCAGACCAGCGGCGGCAACGTCAGCATCACCAACACGGGCGACATCGATGTCACGGGCACGGTGAGCGCGAGCGGGTCGGGGATGGTCAGCCTGACGACGACGGCCGCGAGCCTCGGCAGCGTCAGCCTGAACGCCAACGTCACGAGCGGCTCGGGCCAGATCACCATCGACGCCGACGGCGCGATCGACCTGTACGCCGGCAACATCAGCACGACGGGCAACGTCACGCTGATCGACGCGCCCCTCGCGCACATCACGGAGCACGGCGCCGGCGCCATCACGGCGAACGTGCTGAGCACCACCTCGACCGCCGGGACGACGCTCGGCGCGAACAACCAGGTCAACACCTTCACCGGTACGAATTCGGGCGGCGGCAACATCACGTTCGTCAACAACAAGCCCAGCTCGACGCTGACGATCGGCACGGTCACCAACTCCGGCGGCGGCGACATCACCATCAGCAATACCGGCTCCGTCACCACCGCATCGAACATCAGCGTTACCGGCGGCACCGGCGCGATCAGCCTCACCGCGGGCGCGAGCAACACGGCGGGCAAGGACTTCAGCCAGACCGGCGGCCTGATCAGCACGGCGGGCGGTGCGGTCGGTATCCTCGCTACCAACTCCATCAGTTCCTCGCGCGGGGCGAAAACCAACGCGATCACCACGTCGGGCGGAGCCGTCACGCTCAACGCAGACAGTGACGCGAGCGGCGCGGGCGCAATCTCGCTTGCCAACGCCATCGTCGACAGCGCAGGCGGCGCCATCGTGCTCGGCGGCGGCGCGACGCCGGCCAGCGTGGCGGCGATCAGCGCCACGAACGGCACGGCTGGTGTGAGCCTGAGCAATAGCGACCTGACGGCCGGCGCTGGCAGCGTCAGCATCGTCGGCCAGGGCTTCTCGGGTACGACCAACAACGCCGGCGTCTCGATCGCCGGTGGCTCCCAGGTCACTGCAGACGGCGGCATCGCCATCACCGGCACGGGCGGCGCGGCCGCGACCGGCACCGACAACAAGGGCGTGATCCTCGACGGCGCGACGACCACTGTGCAGACCGCGGGCGCGGGTGGCATCACCATCGTCGGCAACCGAGGCGCGGGCACCGACGACAACTGGGGCCTGCTGCTCGACAACGGCGCCTCGGTCGTCTCGACCACCGCCGGCACCGGAGCCATCTCGCTTACCGGCGGCGGCACCGCGGTCACCACCGGCAACGGCAACTGGGGCGTCGTCATCAACACGGCGAACTCCAGGGTCCTGTCGCAGAACACGGGGGCCACCGGCTCGACCATCACCATCGTCGGCTCGGGCGGCGCGGGTGGCGTGAACAACGGCGGCGTCGTCACCGGCAACGCCACCATCTCCACCGCGGGCGGCGGCTACATTCACATCACCGGCACCGGCGGCGCGGGAAGCGGCTCCGACAACACCGGCGCGCAGGTCGGCGGCAACGCCACCGTTGCCTCGACCTCGGCTTCGGGCGGCGGCGCCATCGTCATCATCGGCACCGGCGGCGCGGGCACCGACCGCAACTTCGGCGTCTCGGTGCTCGCCGGCGGCCCGGGCTCGGCGGTCGTCACCTCGACGAGCGGCGCCATCGACATCACCGGTACCGGCGGCGGCAGCGGGACCGCGAACCACGGCGTGCTCGTCCAGGGCAATACGCTCACCGCCAAGATCGAGTCGCTCGGCGCGACGATCAACGTCACAGGCACAGCCGGCACGGGCGGCAAGGGCATCGCGATCAACCCGACCGACACGACCTTCAGCACCACCGGCACCAACACCATCGGCGGCGCCTCGGCAGCGGGCAACATCACCCTCGTCACCGACAGCATCCAGGTCGGCACGAACACCACGGTGCAGGCCATCACCACCGGCGCGCTCACCATCAAGCCGCTGACCCCCGGGCGCGCCATTGAGCTCGGCACCGGCGCGAGCGACGCCTCGGCGCTCGGCCTAGACAACAACGAGCTCGGCCGGCTCTACAGCGCCAACGGCCTGACCATCGGTTCGACCGCCGGCACCGGCAGCATCTCGATCGTCGGCGCGGCAAGCCCGTCGAACATCACCGGCGGCGCGGTGAGTCTCCTCACCGGCGAAGGCGGCGCGGTCAACGTCAACAACACGCTGACCACCGGTGCGAACGTGAACGTCGTGCTCGACACCACCGCGTCCGGCGGCACCGGCGACATTGCCTTCACCACCTCGAACGGCAAGATCATCGCCGAGGCGGCCAGGACCGTGACGCTGAACGCGGGCGGGGCGATTACCACCGACAGCGCGGCCGCGGCGAACGTGACCGCCGGCACGCTGAGCGCGAATGCCTCCACCGGAGTCGGCACCTCCGGGGATCCGCTGAAGATCAGTGTCACCACGGTGAACGCGAGCAACAGCACGGGCGGCGACATCGAGCTCGACAGCGTCGGCGCGCTCACCATCGGCGGCACCGGCGTCGTGAACAGCGGCACCGGCGGTGTGCACGTCGTCGCGGCCGGCGACCTTACCGTGGCGGCCAACGTTGACGCCGCGAGCGGCAGCAGCATCGTTGCGCTGCGCTCGACCGCAGGCACGAACGGCGGCACGATCACGGTCAACAACGCGACCGTTTCGTCCTCCGGCGGCAGCACGATCGAGCTGCGGGCCGAGGACATGGTTCTCGACACCGTGAGCGCCGGCAACCTTTCCAGCACAGTGGGATCCGAAGCTTGGAATTCACGTGACTTGAAGTCGCGGC
>JADMIO011101890.1_pt1 | contig 79531 bp, 74 predicted proteins | sample 8958161 | NCBI WGS metagenome assembly JADMIO01 (sample SAMN16585339, study PRJNA669376) | soil metagenome | isolation source: Crop rotation soil | place: USA: Cullars Rotation, Alabama | collected 2011 | reverse complement strand
CGACAACTTGTCCACGTGGAATTCTAAGCTTAGGATCCCAATGTGCTGGAAAGTGCTTATCGTTATTCGTTGGTTTATGCTCGTGGTTGGGTGCTAAACATGCTGCATCATTGGTAGCAAGAGGTGTGCAGGTACCGGATGCAGAACAGTTGCGTTTAGGCGGGGCAGATGTGTGGTTGTTCATGGGTGTTACACTTTTTGTTATCGCTGAGATATTTAAAAAAGGCATCGAAATTCAATCAGAGAACGAATTAACCGTATAACTATGCCGATAATCGTAAACTTAGATGTAATGATGGCCCGAAGAAAAATGTCGTTGAACGAATTGTCGGATAGAGTGGGTTTAACCCTGGCCAATTTATCCATACTAAAAACCGGCAAAGCAAAAGCAATACGATTCAGTACATTGGAATTGATCTGCCAGGTGTTGGATTGTCAGCCTGCAGATATACTGGAGTACACTAAAAAATAGCGCTGTGAATTGTATCGGAGGTCCATTATTTTACATTGATGAAAATTCTGATAACAATACTCGGCTTTTTAAACGGCGGCTTCATGCTGCTTGATGGTATCTATGTATTGCTGAAAGGAAAATACATAGGCCCTGAAAAACCGGGTCCGTGGGCAAATATTTTTTATCAGTTGCAGATAAATGTATTTAAGCTTGGACCTGTTTTTATTTTGTTTGGAATATTGTGGCTCGCCTGGTTGTATTGTTTATGGTTCAATCAAAGTATCGCCTATACATTTGGAATTACAATTTCTATTTTAACGCTTTGGTATTTACCGGTGGGTACTATCATCTCAATAATAATTTTAATAGTGTTGCTAACTGCCAAAAAGAAATTAGGTTTATAAATAATTTAGGAACGAATCATCATCTTCTTCGTCATAAAAAATTGACAAACATCAGCTGAAAGGCTTATCCTTTCTCACTATTACCACATTCGTAAACATTTTTCCCGATAGCTACAATGTACCCGTTGCTGTCATAATACATTTGCGGCCGATTACCAATGCTTGAACGACAGGTACTTTTTACAGAGTTCCTGAATTGCCAAAAACTTTATCAACAAAGGACCATTTCCGGTTTTTTCTTTGCTCAACCTCAAAGATTTTTCGGAGATGAGTCCGCCAATGTGAACTATAAAACAATTATATGAACTGCAAGAAGATCAGTATGCTCATCGTAATGATGGTAGCTTTAGTAACAGGAACATTAGCACAACAATTTAATGGCGCCGTAAAAGGAAAAATTATAACTGCCGATAACAAACCTGCCGAAGGTGTAACAGTATTAGTAAAGAGCACTCCAAAGAATGCAGTAGCAGATAACGATGGGGTGTTTGAAATAAAAAATTTACAGGCTGGTAATTATACATTAGTTGTTAGCCTGGTTGGACAAAAAGATGTTGAGAAAGAAATTACTGTAGAGAATAATAAAACCACAGCGATCAATATTGAACTTTCTCTTTCTGATAAAGACCTGAATGAAGTTGTAGTGATCGCTAACAAAACAAGTTTTAAAACCAACCGTACTTCCAATTCATTAAGAGTGCAAACTCCTATTTTGGAATTGCCACAAAACATACAGGTAGTTACTGCACGCCTCATCAGCAACCAACAAATATTTGATATGCTGGAAGGTGTTACCCGTAATGTTAGTGGTGCTTCCCGTGTTGAGCATTGGGATAATTATGCCCGTATTACCATGCGTGGAAGTAATGTAGCTGCTTTTAGAAATGGTATGAATGTATCTACAGATTGGGGACCCTTAACAGAAGATATGAGTATGGTGGAGCGTATTGAATTTGTAAAAGGTCCTGCAGGTTTTATGTTGGCCAACGGAGATCCAAGCGGTTTTTATAATGTGGTTACAAAAAAACCAAGCGGAAGAAACAAAGGTGAAGTAAGTGTTTCTTTGGGCAGTTTTGATCTGTACAGGGCAACTGCTGATCTCGATGGAAAATTATCTGCCGATGGAAAATTATTGTACCGTATTAACTTGATGGGGCAATTAAAAGGCTCTCATCGTCAGTTTGATTACAATAATCGGTATTCATTTGTACCCGTATTAAAATACCTGATCGATGATAAAACAAATGTTACGTTGGAATATACACATCAGTTCTCAGAAGTAAATGTGATCGGTTCAAATTATGTTTTTTCAAAAAGAGGATATGCTGATCTGCCGAAAGAATTTACAACTGCGGAAGCAAATCTTGCTCCTACAAAAATGAAAGACAGGAGTTTGTTATTGATCTTCGATCATAAAATAAATAATAACTGGAAATTCACAGCACAGGCATCTTACTTAAATTATAACCAACAAGGCGCTTCATTGTGGCCATGGGGTTTTGATGCAAGCAATGATAGTTTGATGCAACGTGGCATGTCTATCTGGGATGTGTTGGGCACAACAAAGATCGGGCAGGTGTTTTTGAATGGTGAAGTAAAAACGGGTATCGTATCGCACAAAATATTAGGCGGTATTGATATGAGCAATAAAGATTATTATCACGACTGGAATCAAGGCGGAACATTAGGTGGCGCTGATTTCAATATTTATGCACCTGTATACGGCAATGCAACTGCTCCAGTATTTGATAGAAGTAAAAACATTAAAGAAAGAGGTGTGCATTATTACAATGGGTATAATGCTTTTTATGCTCAGGATGAACTAGGTTTCTTCCAAAATAAATTACGTGTTACTGTTGCAGGCAGATACACCACTTTAAAATCAGGTGATGTGTATAATGGTGATTATAAAAAAAGCCGCTTTACTCCACGTTTCGGTGTGAGTTATTCTATTGATAAAAACACTGCTGCTTATTTCTTAAAAGATGAATCATTTCTCGAAAACTATGGCACTGATTGGCAGAAGAAAAGTTTTGACCCGATCACCGGTGGCAATATTGAATTTGGTATTAAAAGAGATTGGATGAAAGGAAGATGGAATACTGCTGTATCTGTTTACCAGATCACAAGAAACAATGTATTGACTGCAGATTTGGATCATCCCAATCCTACAGGTGGTTATTACAACCGCCAAAGCGGTCAACAAAAAACAAAAGGTGTAGAAGTAGATATTAAAGGGCAGATCGTAAGAGGTTTGGATGTGATCGTTAATTATGCATTCACCGAAGCAAAAGTTACCAAAGACAGCGATCCGAAAAATGTTGGTGTACAGGTGGCAGGCTCTAGCCGTCATGTACAAAATGCATGGTTGAATTACAGAATAGATAAAGGTGCATTAACTGGTTTGGGAATTTCATTGGGTTATCAATACCAGGCAAAACGTTCACCATGGTATGTGTTTGATGGTTCAGAAAATAGTTTACCTGATTATTTCCGTATGGATGGCGGTATCTCTTATCAAAAAGAAAAGATCGGTTTTAATGTAATGGTAAATAATATTTTGAATAAATATTTATACTCCGGTGCACCTTATGCAGATTATTATTATTGGCAGGCAGAACCGGGAACGAACCTTCGTTTTACTGTTAACTACAAATTTTAATTTCAGTGTAACGAATGAAGTTTAAAAAGATTATTAGATATATTCACCTCTGGCTCGGATTAACCTCCGGGCTGGTGGTGGTTTTTCTGGGCATTACGGGTTGTATTCTTGCTTTTGAACTGGAGATCAGAAATGCCACGGAATCATTTCGAAAAGTTGAGGTACAAAGTAAACCAATGTTACCTCCTTCTGAAATAAAAACTATTGCTGAAAAACATTTGGTTTCAAAAAAAGCATTAGGTATTGATTATCTGGGTAAGAACAAGGCTGCTGTAGCAGCCTATTACGATGCAGATCATTACGAACTGGCTTTTATCAATCCATACACCGGTGAATTTTTAAAGCATAAGAATATGAACCGTGATTTTTTCCGTACGGTTCTTGATGGTCATTTTTATTTATGGTTGCCACCAAATATTGGTCAACCGATTGTAGCATCAGCTACGCTTATTTTTTTGGTAATGATGATCACGGGTCTTATTCTTTGGTGGCCAAAAAATAAAGCTGCCCGTAAACAACGCTTCTCTATAAAATGGAGTGCAAGGTGGAGAAGAAAAAATTATGATCTACATAATGTCTTAGGATTTTACATGACATGGATCGCCATCTTCATTGCCATTACAGGTTTAGTGATGGGCTTTCAATGGTTTGCAAAATCTGTTTACTGGGCAACGAGTGGCGGCGAAACACCAGTTGAACATACACATCCAATTTCTGATAGTACAAAATTGTTAGCCTTTAATAATATGCCTGATCATTTATGGCAACAACATCTTCCCCAACTAAAAGATAAAGAAAGCATTGGCGTTTATTTTGCCAATGTACCTGCCGATCCTGTTGAAGTTGTAATCAATCATCGTCCGGGCACGTACTACAATTCTGATTTTTATCATTACGATCAATTCACCGGAAAAGAATTACCTGCAACAGGTAGTTATGCCGGCAAGTTCAGCGATGCAAAACTGGCAGATAAAATTGTTCGTATGAATTACGATATGCATGTAGGTGCTGTGTTAGGCATTTTTGGAAAGATAATGGTGTTCTTAGCCAGTCTTATAGCAGCCAGTTTGCCAATCACCGGTTTTATCATTTGGCGTGGACGAAGAAAGCAAAAACGTTCAACTGCAATTACTTAAAAAAGAAAAAGCCCACAAAGGGCTTTTCAAAAAGACTGGTTTTAGGTGTTTTCAGAGGGATTGAAATTGGATAATCATTAAAACTAAAAAACTAACGCATGAAACTTTCACAAAGATACTCCTCAACGTTAGTCTGTTTGTAGTGGCTGCAAGTAATACCTTGTAGTATTTTTATTACAACTATTATCTCTGTAATGAATAAACGAGTATCCCTGCAGTGCGTTCCTCTTCATCCATTACAGCTTCGGCAGCTTCATTTCTCGTAAAGCCCATTTTTTTCAATAACTGTATAGAGCGTTCATTATCAATGTGACAACAACCATCTATCCGTTTCAGTTCCAATTCATCTAAACCAAACTGAAGTACAGCGCAGACAGCTTCCTTCATTAATCCTTTGTTTTGAAATTTTGGTAACAGCTCATACCCTATTTCTGCAGTTGATCTTTCCTCATTCAAATTAAACATACAAATCGTTCCTGCAAATTCATTATTAAATTCGATCACCCAATACAGGTTTTTATTCTCCCTTATACCTGTATTTATTTTATCGATGAATGCAGTTACTTCTTCAATAGTAGCAGGCGGATTTCGTCCTATGTATCTGTTCACTGATTCATCGGAACGTATTACAAACAAAGCCTGAACATCCTCTATACGTAATTCCCTTAATACTACTTTTTCTGTATGGATATCTGGTAACGGAAAAAAATTTATCATCTTCATTAAAAAATTTAGTCTCACAAAATAAAAAAGCCCCGGAAATTTCAGGGGCTTTTTTATAAACAAAATTATTTCGCTCCCGGCGGACAGTTCTTTCTTAAGTAATTTGTGTACAACGTACTTAAATGTTTAAAAGTTCCTTCCCCTTCAGATATACTATGGGTACGGTTTGGATAAGCCATGAATTGAAATTGCTTATTGTATTTCACCAGTTCATTTACCAATACTTCAGCATTCGAATAATGCACATTATCATCACCTGTTCCATGAATGTACAACAGGTTACCAACCAAATTTTTTGCATAATTAATTGGTGAACCTTTTACAAAGTCTTCCATATTTTCCTGCGGCAATCCCATGTAACGCTCCTGGTAAATATTATCGTAAAACAACTGATTGGCCACAGCCGCAACCGCAATACCCGTTTTGAATAGTTCAGGATATTGGAACATCAAATTTAAAGTAGATGATCCGCCGCCACTCCAGCCCCACACTGCCACACGGTCTTTATCGAAATATGGTTGCTGCAATATTTTTTTTGCACCCATCGCCATATCACGAATATTGATGGTTCCTATTTTACGATAAATAGCCTTGCGCCATGCAGCGCCTTTCAACACCGGCGTACCACGGTTATCGATCGCTACCTGGAAATAACCATCGGCGCTCATATCTCCATCATATAAAAAATTGGTGTGGTTACCATAACCATCTTCCACTGTTGCAGAAGCAGGTTCACCATACACATAAAATACAACAGGATATTTTTTAGATGGATCAAAATTCTTTGGTTTATTGATCCAGGCATCCAGCACTATATTATCTTCTGTGGTTACCTGCATGTATTCTACATTTACACTTTCATCTTTCTTTATCATTGATGCTATACTTTTAGAAGCATCTATCGGTTTGTTATCAGGCAATGTTATCCATTCTCTTACCGTTGGTGTGTTATAATTGGAGAAAGAATGTGTTGCATATTTTCCATTCGGGGAAATATTATAATCATGACGACCTTTCAATGTACCTGTAGTAATTAGCTCAGGATCTTCTTTCGATTTACCTACATTCTTTAATTTATCCAGTAGCGATCCTTTTGTTTCAATCCGTGTACGATACAAGTACAATTGCGTAGCATTGTTTGGCGATGCAGTGAAATACACATAGTTATTCACTTCGTCAATGCATTTTATCATGCCGATATCATAATTACCTTTTGTAATTAAGGTCTCTGTTTTACCATCACGGCTGATCTTATAAATATGGCGCCAGCCATCTTTTTCGCTCACCCATAAAAAATCCTGTCCTTTATTGATCCAGCTAAAACCGCCGGGCTCACCAAAAATATCAGCAGAGTTTAAATCTACCCACGCCTCATCATTCTCTGCCCAAAACGTACGGCTGTTACCATCGTTAGCATTGCAATACATCAATTTGCTTTCCTGTTGCTTTCTATCCAACTGTTGTATAATCAGTTCATTCGCATTCGTCCACTCCATACGTGGAATATAATGTTGCTGCGGATCGCCATCAATATTCATCCAGCGAATAGCGCTGTTATCAATTCCAACTACACCGATACGAACCGGCGAAGGTGTTTCACCAACTTTTGGATATTCAACCGGTATAACTTTCGAGTAATTAGAATCCGTAGTATTCAACATATAATAATCACGGATCTTGTTGGCATCAACTTGCCAGAATGCAATACGTTTGCTATCCGGGCTCCAGCGAAAACCATCTCTGCATCCAAACTCTTCTTCATACACCCAATCAAAAGTGCCGTTTATCATTTTGCGTGAACCATCATTAGTTAGTCTTGTTATCCTGCCTGAGCTTACATCTTCTGCATAAATATTATGTTCACTTACATACGCCACTGTTTTTCCATCAGGAGAAAGTTTGGCAAACATCAATGATTTTTCAGGGCGGCCTTTTCCTAATTGTGTTAACCTGCCTGAAGGAATATCCAGCAGCCAGTAATCGCCACGGGTATTGTAGCGCCACACTTTTGCAGTATTGGTAAACAACAATACTTTGCTGTTATCGCCACTGAAAGTATAAGCTTGAGGATTGATCGCTTTGGCACCAGTTGGTGTCAATTGCGCTTTTTTTACGATCACTGTTTCTCCATCTGTTTTTGGATCAACTTTTACAATATCACCATCTTTCATTTTGAAATAGGCATTACCATCCGGTGTCCATTTAACGGCACGTTGCGCTGTTACCAGCTGAACGCAAACCAGTAAAATAAGAACAAGATTTAACGAACGAAATTTCATACGTAGATTTTTAGTGACTAAAATTAAGCAAATACCATTTGTTATGAACACCGCTGCTGTAAAAGACAGAAGCGGCCTGTTTTTACCTAAATGAAGTATTTTTGAGGCATGGAAAAAGAAAAGCTGAGGTTGGATAAATATCTCTGGGCCATACGGCTTTACAAAACTCGTAGCCAGGCGGCGGAAGCCTGTGATAAAGGACGGGTAAAATTGAATGGTGTTTCCATAAAACCATCAAAAACGGTTAGTGTTGGTGATGAATATGAAGTAAAAACAGAAGCAAAAAAATGGGTAATAAAAGTGGCTCAATTATTAGATCATCGGGTACAATATACCGAAGCAATAAAATATTATATCGATATTACACCGGCGGAAGAAATTGAACGTCTGCAATTTCAGGCAGCCACTTTTCATACCGGCAAGCGGTTGAGTAAACAAGGGCGACCAACAAAAAAACAAAAACGTGATCTGGATAATTTCCTGTCGGAATAATTTTTATGAAAATAGATATCATCTCTGTAGTTCCTGATCTGCTCACCAGTCCTTTTGCACATTCTATAATAAAAAGGGCAAGAGAAAAAAATCTGTTGGAAGTAAATGTAATTAATTTGAGAGATCATACGACTTATGCAAGGGCGCAGGTAGATGATTACCAGTTTGGTGGTGGTGCAGGAATGGTAATGATGATCGAACCATTGGTAAATGCCATTGAAGCATTACAAAAAGAAACGGTGTATGATGAAGTAATTTATTTAACTCCGGATGGTGAAACGTTGAATCAAAAAATGGCGAACAGTTTATCGTTGAAAAATAACTTACTGTTGATATGTGGCCATTACAAAGGAATTGATCAAAGAGTACGGGATCATTTTATCACAAAAGAAATATCTATCGGCGATTATGTGTTGAGCGGTGGGGAATTAGGAGCTGCTGTATTGGTAGATGCTATCGGCAGATTATTACCGGGTGTTCTGAATGATGAAACTTCTGCGTTGACAGATTCTTTCCAGGATAATTTACTGGCACCGCCAGTTTATACAAGACCAGAAGAATTTCGTGGATGGAAAGTGCCGGATGTTTTATTAAGCGGCAATCATAAACTGATTGAAGAATGGAGACATGAACAATCTGTTAAAAGAACAGAAGAGAAACGGCCCGATCTTTTGGATTAGTCTATTTGATTATCACAGCCGACCCTGCCGAATCCGGCAATGCGAATTTAGAAACATTATATTCTGCACAAAATTTACGAACAGCTTCCTTTGCTCCTTTATAAGCATCATTGTTATAATCGTGAACAAAGATGTATCCTCCTTTTACCAACTGCGGATAAAAATAGCAAAGTCCGTTGTACACGGGATCGTACAAATCTGTATCAATACTAACAAATACAAAGTCTTCTTTTAATCCTTGTGCTGTAGAGGGAAAGTATCCCTTTTTAACAATACACTTATCGGGGAAAGGCATTCGTTTCAATACTTCTTCAACAGAAGTGTTGGAAAAATCCTGTTCGCCGGAAGAAAAATTATTTTCTACTTCAGCTTTTACATCTGTCTTATCAAAGCCTTCAAATGTATCAAACAAATATAATTTTCGTTGTGGAAAATATTGATTAATGTAACGAGCAAATTTTCCTTTGTACACTCCCAGTTCTGCTACTTCACCTTGCAGGTTTGAACTGTTGATCTCATCCGCCGCCAACTCAAGCGAAGCTAAACGAACGTAGTCCATGTAATTGCGATCAATATTTCTCTTTCGGGTAAGGTACTCCAAAGAATAAGTAAGATGCGCCTTTTTATTATTGAATAGTTTTCCAAAAAGGTAATTAAATGCAGCTATCAGTTTCATCAAAGTAAAATTAACCTATTTTTCTGGGTTGTAGTGTATTTTTGAAAAATGAAATCATTTAAAATCAAGGGAAATATTGTAGATATTATCAACAAAGAAATTTTCTATGGTGTAGTAAGTGTTGAAGGAGAAAAAATTGCTGCTATTGAAAAAATAACTTCTGTTGCAGGTTCAACATACAATTTTATTCTTCCCGGTTTTATCGACAGCCATGTACATATCGAAAGCTCTATGCTGGTACCATCAGAATTTGCGAAACTGGCCGTGGTACATGGAACAGTAAGCACTATAAGTGATCCGCATGAAATAGCAAATGTTTGTGGAATGCAAGGTGTAGAGTTTATGATCGCCAATGGAAAAAACGTTCCTTTTAAATTTCATTTTGGTGCGCCAAGCTGTGTGCCCGCTACTGTTTTTGAAACTGCCGGAGACGTATTGAACGCTGATGATGTAGATCAATTGTTGCAAAATGATGATATTTTTTATTTAAGTGAGATGATGAATTTTCCCGGCGTGTTGAATGCAGATGAGGAAGTGATGAAAAAAATTGTTGCTGCAAAAAAATATAACAAACCTGTAGACGGCCATGCACCAGGATTACGTGGCGATGTGGCAAAAAAATATATTGATGCAGGTATCTCTACCGATCATGAATGTTTTACTGCGGAAGAAGCGCTGGACAAATTAAAGCATGGAATGAAAATATTGATTCGTGAAGGAAGTGCCGCCAAAAATTTTGAAGCATTAATTGAATTGATGAATGATCATCATGAGCAAATGATGTTTTGCAGCGATGATAAACATCCGGATAGTTTGGCTGAAGGACATATCAATCAGCTGTGTGCAAGGGCCGTAGCAAAAGGTATTGATGTATTTAAAGTGTTGCAGGCAGCTTGCATTAATCCTGTATTGCATTATAAAATGAAAGTAGGTTTATTAAGAGTTGGTGATGCGGCAGATTTTATTGTTGTAAAAGACCTGAAAGATTTTGATGTACTTCAAACGTACATCAATGGTGAATTGGTTGCTGAAAATGGGAAAACAAAAATTACTACACAAAAAAGCGATATCATCAACAACTTTAATTGTAAAATAATAGAACAAAAAGAGGTTGAAATAGTTTATAATAATGAAAAAGAGATCGCTGTTATCGAAGCATTAGATGGTCAACTGATAACAAATAAACTTTTTGCTACGCCCAAAATTTACGATGGTAAAATTGTGAGTGATGTTGAAAACGATATTTTGAAAATAGTAGTGGTAAATAGATATAAAACCGCTCCGGTTGCAAAAGCATTCATCAAAAATTTTGGAATGAAGCAAGGCGCTATTGCTTCATCTGTTGCACATGATAGCCATAATATAGTTGCTGTTGGTACAGATGATGAAAGTTTAGTAAAAGCTATTAACCTTGTAATTAAAGAACAAGGCGGAGTAAGTGCAGTTAGTAAAAAAGAAAAAGTATTGGGCCTTTCTGTTGCAGGACTAATGAGCAATGAAGATGGCTATAAAGTAGCTGCCGACTATACAGCCATTGATAAAATGGTAAAAGAAGAATTAGGTTCAACTTTAGCAGCACCTTTCATGACTTTATCATTTATGGCGCTGTTGGTTATCCCTCATTTGAAATTGAGTGACCTTGGTTTATTTGATGGAGATAAGTTTGAATTTATTTAAACTGATTTTGTCTGAACGGGGATTTGGGTGGATTAACAGATTATAGAGATGTTATAATCCTTAAAATCATTTTCATCCACCCAAATCCCCGTTCAGATAAATTTATTTATCCGTCTTCGCATCCTTGATTTTCAACGCCACACTATCCGTTCCTTTTGGAGCAAAATATTTTGTTTTAAAATTTTTGCTTTCACCAGGAGCAAGTGTTTCAAAAACAGTTTCATAGTCTTTTTCTAAAAGGGCTCCTGTTTTGCTGTAGAAGTACAACTCTACATTTATATCTTTATAGGTACACACTTTTGCATTGTTGGTTAGTGTGCCCTTGATTACAGTTTGTCCGATAAGGTTGCGTTTGTCGTGGCCGCTTACCACTAAAAAACGGGACGGATTTTTCTTTTCTGTTTCTTCCAGCGTTTCTTTTGTTTGTTCATACTTGTCGTTGGCTTTTGCTTCGGCATCTTTGCCGTTGCTGCCGCCACATGCTGTTAAGAATATTGCAACTGAGATACCTGCTAAGATCTTTTTCATAATTGGTTTAGTGATTATTTTACAGTACAATAAAAATACATTTTTGTGAAAGACTATGTTAAAAGTTTTTTCCCGGTAAGAAAGGAAGGCGATAATCGCCATCACAAAAAAACATAGCACACTGTAATTTTTTATTATAGATTTGCCGCAGCAGTAAGCCATCTACGCTTTGGGAAAAGATGAAGAAAGGTATGCGGTAAAAGTGAGTGACACAACGATGCTTAATTGAAATACATCTGCTTGTAAACAAAAAAACAAAACACAATCTTCTCCATAATCAAGTTCTCCGCTAGCTAGCGGAGCGGAGGGGTAAACAAAACGATAATTATGGTAATCAATCTCAGCGAACAACATTCTTTGGTAAGCAACTGGGTAAGCGATTTGCGTAATGTAGATGTACAGGGCGACCGCCTGCGCTTTCGCCGCAACCTGGAGCGTATTGCTGAAGTGATTGGTTACGAGATCAGCAAAAAAATGGAATGGGTAGAAAAAGAAACGACCACACCAATGGGTGTATCTACCTGTAAAGTGCTGAAAGAGCAACCTGTTCTGGCTACCATTTTACGTGCTGGTTTACCTATGCACAATGGCTTACTGAATTATTTCGACCGTGCAGATAATGCCTTTATCAGCGCCTACCGCAAACACAATCCTGATGGCAGTTTTGACATTGCCCTCGAATATATGGCCAGCCCTGAAATAGAAGGCCGAGTGCTGATTGTAAGTGACCCTATGCTGGCAACAGGCTCTTCGCTGGTAAAAACCATCCAGTTTTTGCGTGACGAAGGTGAATTTAAAGAACTGCACATTGCCTGCGCCATTGCCTGTACCGTAGGATTGGAGTACGTTAAACGGGCCGAGCCAAAAGCTACCATCTGGTGCGGCGATATTGATGACGAGATAACTGCCAAAGGATACATCGTTCCGGGCCTTGGTGATGCCGGCGACCTTGCCTATGGCGTAAAACTGCAGAACTAATTTTCCACAAAAAGGTGGCTCATACCCTGTAAAATCAGGCTGTTAAAAAATTTACCAATATTATCTGACAAGTCGCCGACTTTCGAAGCAGCATTTTGGCGCAAATGCTTATCTTTAATGTTCTAGACATGTTTATGAAAATGAGAAAGATCATTGTATTTGCGGGTTTCATTTTGCTTGCAACAGTAGTAAAAGCACAGGATCCACATTTTTCGCAGTTTTTCGCTTCTCCGCTCACCTTAAACCCAGCCTTCACAGGCAAGTTTGATGGGGTTTGGCGTTTGGCTGCCAATCACAGGGATCAATGGCCTTCTATTCCAAAAGCATACGTTACTTCCAGTGCGTCAATCGACTTCAGCATCCTTAAAAGCAAAGTGCCCGAAAAGGACATTTTGGGTGTAGGTATTTCCGGATTAATGGACGCCAGCGCTAATAATATTCTTAAACTGAACTATGGTTCGGTATCACTTTCCTATCATAAAGCACTGGATGAAGATGGTTACAGCACTATCGGTGCAGGTTTCCAGGCTACTTACTCCAGCATGAACCTTGATATAAGTAAACTTACTTTTGAAGATGAACTGGGGCAAAATGGTTTTCAACAAGGCACATCTGCTGATCTACCGGGGATTATTTCCAATGGCAGAAATCAAAGTTATTTTGATGTGAACGCCGGTTTGTTATATTCAACATCTACAAACGGACAAAACAATTTTTACCTCGGCGCTTCTATGTATCACATCACCCGTCCGAAGGTTTCTTTTAAAGATAAGAACTGGTATTTGGCAGGAAGAATAACTGTACATGGCGGTGGTTATATTCCCCTTAACGAACAGTTGAGTTTGAATGCATCCGTTATCCATCAAATGCAAAACAAAGCCAGCGAAACTACTTTTGGCGCTGCGGTTTCTGCAAACGTAAATGGCGACCAGGAAAGACCAACTAATGTTTACTTAGGTTCATGGATGCGTTTGAATGATGCGATCATTCCTTATTTGGGTTTGGAAATTGCAGGCCTGCGTATCGGTGCCAGCTACGATTTGAATATCTCAAGTTTGAAAGCCGCATCTAATAGCCGTGGTGGTATGGAGTTGTCGCTGATCTACATCAAACAACCTGCAGAACCAACGGGTATTCCTTGTCCACGTTTTTAATACATGATTTTAAGTATATAGAGATCCCGCCTGATGGCGGGATTTTTTATTTTGGTTACCAGCTTTAGTTCTTTGTTCATCATCGTTGCGTCGTATCCCGAAAACTTTCGGGATACTGAATACCTTTATTGAGTTTTTACCAAAGCGTAGATAAACCACGAATGACACTAATGGACACGAATAAAAATTAGTGTAATCCGTGTAATCATTTTAATCCGTGTTATTTATTAGGTGAGCCACTCACAAATTTATTCCCTCTTATATAAAACCGATACGGCAACGCTATCGCCTCTGCTCCTGCTCCATTAATACCAATGCGTGGACTTGCACCGATCATTGCATCAGTTAATTTAAAGCCATCATCAACAACATAAATTTCTTTGCCCAATAAATTCAAACCGGAGTGTGCTTTGGAAATGCCTAATGCTTTGCCCACATTGCCTGGTCCTTTCGTTAATGTATTATCCAGTTTCTTTTTATTGGTACGGATGAGCATATCTTCAATACCTTGCAATGGTTCAACAGCACGGATCAATACGGCATCAGGAATTTCTTTTTTATTGGTAACCACATTGAATAAATGATGCATGCCATAACAGATGTAAACATAACTGGTACCGGCTGCTGCATACATGTGTTCATTTCGGTTGGTTCGTTTGCCACCAAATGAATGTGAGGCTTTATCTGTAACAGCAATGTAAGCTTCTGTTTCACATATTCTTCCAGATGTAATTATATTGTCAAATTTCGTTACGAGTATTTTCCCTAACAGTTCCTTTGCGATTAGTGCAACATTTGGTCTGTCGTAAAAATCTATGGTTAACTTCTTCATTATATGTTAACTTTAAAGCTCAGTTCAAGCCAAACATTAAATTTAAAGTAAAAATCGCACTACGGTGCTTAGCCATTTTTTGAGTAATGCTTAAAGAGATCATCATATCTATACAGGCTTATTTTCAAACACATCGTTTTATTATAAAGCACAGGTTGTGGAAGTGGATCATTATTCCGGGAATAATTTACTGCCTGCTTTTTTGTGTAGGTGTTTATTTTTTCGGCAAATCCAGCAATGCCGCTATTCAGTTAATGCTCACCAAAACAGGTGTTAAGGAATGGATGGACAGTATGCAAAATAGCTGGTTAAATTATCTTCTCATTTTCGGTCAGGTAATTTTGCAACTGGTATTATTGTTATTCTATTTTTCGCTGTTCAAATATATTTTCCTCATCATTGGCTCGCCGGTATTTGCTTACCTGAGCGAAAAAACAGAAAGTATTATTGAAGGAAAAGATTTTCCGTTCAGCTTTAAACAATTAATGAAAGATATTGCCCGTGGCATCAAACTGGCCTTTCGTAATATGCTGTGGCAAACAGTTTATACCATCAGCATTTTATTATTGGCATTCATTCCGTTGATCGGCTGGGTAACACCATTGATCGCTTTATTAGTGGAGTGTTATTATCTCGGCTTTTCTATGTTGGATTATAGTTGTGAACGCAATAAATTATCTACCTCACAAAGTATTGCATTCATTGGCCGCCACAAAGGATTGGCTATTGGTAACGGCCTGATCTTTTATCTGATGCACCTGATCCCTTTTTTAGGTTGGGTATTGGCGCCAAGCTATGCTGTGATCGCCGCTACATTAAGTTTATATAACACGAAGAATCAGTAAGCATGACACCTTGCATTTATCTTGTTCCCTCTGTTTTGGCTGAAGATGCAATAGCAAGCATTCCCTCATACATTATTGATGCAGTAAAAAATTGCCAGGTAATTTTTGCAGAGAATGAAAGAACCACACGCCGCTTTTTAAAAAGCATTTGCAAAGAAATTGTGATAGATGATTATGAATGGTTCACTATTCATAAAGCAGAGGAAGAGCAGATCAATAGTTTTAAACAGAAAATAAAAGAAGGAAAGAATATTGCTATTGTGAGTGAGGCCGGTTGTCCGGGTATTGCTGATCCTGGACAAATATTAATTGGTGTGGCGCAGCAACTAAATGTAACAGTAAAACCATTGGTTGGGCCAAGTTCCATTTTACTGGCTTTAATGGCGAGTGGTATGAATGGGCAACAGTTTGAGTTTGTGGGTTACTTACCTATTGATAACAATGAACGAATTAAAAGTATAAAAGAGCTGGAACTGTCTTCTCAAAAAAATAAGAGTACAAAAATATTTATTGAAACACCTTATCGTAATAACCAGCTTTTGGATACACTGTTGAAAACCTGTAAATCTTCTACACTTATTTGTATTGCTGCTGAATTGACGGGCGCTAATGAATATGTAAAAACAAAATCAGTTGGTGATTGGAAGAAGGAGAAAATAGATCTTCATAAAAAGCCGGTGATATTTTTACTTCTTGCATAGTTTTTTACCGGAGAGAAGTGAGTTAACGGAGTTTCCGCAGAGCCTCTCAGCGTAAACTCGATTATCTCCTGTTCTTTGCGGTGGAATAATAAAACATAATTAAAGTTCACCATTGGTATGTCGTACAAGAGTGCGACGCAACGATGATGAGCAATGAATGAATGCTGGTCTACATAAAAAACAAAACATAATCTTCGTTGGGTTTCCCCGTAATTTATCCCGATTATTTCGGGAGGGGACGGAAGGGGTTCTTATCTTTCTACATCTTTCATCGAAAGTATTTTATCAACAATATACACGCTGTAACCTCTCCACGGAATGGCACCTTTGTATTCTTTATAATGCAGATCGAAATATTTACCGCTGTTGTTCATTAATTGTAAAGCAATACTATCGTCTGCCACAGAAAATTCAAACTCGTATGATTGTACACTACCGGCAGTTTTAGAACGTATGCCTGCTTGTATCAATTTGCCTTCGTAGGTTTTAAAAATATTTCCTTTCTTCACTACATAATTTAACTCGCCTGATTTTACACCTTCGCCAAAAACATAATAATACTTCCACCAAAAAGCAATTGCGCCAATCAATAGTGCCACTAAAATAAATATGCGAAGAAATTTTCTAAAACCACTTTTCTTTTTTACCGGATGGTGCTTATGCCCTTCGTGTGTTGCTTGTATATCGTCCATAAAACTATTTTTGGCAAGATACTATAATCCGTATTTATCTACCAAGTAAATAAGCGCCGCCATGTTCACTGCACCCAAATGCAGTTCACGCCTGCTTACCGCTTCAAAAATATCCGTAGATGCATGATGCAGATCGAAGTAACGCTGGCTGTCGGGACTTAAACCTGCCAATGCCGTACCAATTTGTTTTAATGGATTGATATCACTTCCACCACCGCCGGCTCTTAAATTATATACGCCATAAGGATAAAACAATGGCGCCCATTCTTTTACTTTACTCAATTGTTCTGCTTTCATTTCAAAGCCAAAGCCACGAGGTGTAAAACCACCGGCATCGCTTTCCAATGCAAATAAATGTTTTTCATTTTTTTGTTGAGCAGCTTTTAAATAAGCATCACCGCCACGTCCGCCATTCTCTTCATTCATGAACATTACTGCTCTTATCGTTCGCTTCGGTTGAATACCGGTAGCTTTTATTGCCCTGATTATTTCGATACTTTGTACACAACCAGCGCCATCATCCTGTGCGCCTTCGCCAAGATCCCAACTATCGAGGTGACCGCCTACTGTAATTATTTCTTCCCGTTTTTCTGTTCCCCTTATTTCTCCAACAACATTGAAGGAAGGAACATCAGCCAACATGGTACTGGTATTCATCAAATACGCTTTCACTGTTTCATGCGTTGTCAACTCTACACTTAATCGATCAGCATCATTGGTGCTTATTGCAAATGCCGGAATCTTTGGAAAGGAGTCGTTGTAAATGGTAGTGCCTGTATGCGGAAAATCATCCGGATTGCTGGCGAGTGAACGAACCATCACTGCAACCACTCCATACTTTGCTGCTCTTGCTGCTCCTCTTGTGCGGCTACCGCCACTTGCACCATAGCTACGAAACGTTTCAATGTTGGTTGGATCCATCGGAAAATTATAGAACACAATTTTTCCTTTTAATTCTTTCTCTCCCATTCTATCTAATTGAGCAAAATTATTTATTTCTACTACTTCTGCAGTAATGCCCTTTTTTCCTGTGCCTTCACTGTTGCCCAATGCACATAAATGCAGATCAAAACTTTGATTTTTATCTAACATTATCCTGCCCTTTTCTTTTACACCACGTAACCATTGCGGCACCATACAGGGTTGCAGGTAAACGGTATCGGCACCTGCTTCTCTCAACATTCTTGCAGTAGCTTCCACGGCTTTTTGTGCCTGCGGCGATCCGCTTAATCTTGCGCCGATCTGTTTACATAAATAGCGAAGATTATCATATGCCTTTCCATAAGTAAGAATATTATCCGATAGGCTTTTGATGACCAGCGAATCAGTATTTTGAGCGAACGTTACAGTTGTAAAAACACAAATTGATAGAAAAAGGATGAGTTTTTTCATGTGCAGTTTAGTTGAATAACGAATTTACAATTTAAACTGTAAACGTTTTATTATCAATCCATGAGTGGAAACATTTGATGGACTAAAATCGGTAAATTGCATATTCACTCTATGAGAATGTACCACTCTTAAACTGTTTTTTATGAATATAGCCATTGTATGTTACCCTACCTTCGGTGGTAGCGGTGTATTGGCAACAGAACTCGGAAAAGCATTGGCAGATAAAGGCCACAATATACATTTCATCACTTATCAGCAACCGGTAAGATTAAGCAGGTTCCATGCAAATATCTTTTATCATGAAGTAAGGGTGCCTACTTATCCATTGTTCGATTATCCACCTTACGAAACAGCGTTGGCAAGCACAATGGTAGACGTAGTATTGAACAATAATGTAGAACTATTGCATGTACATTATGCCATTCCGCATGCTTCTGCAGCATACATGGCTAAGCAAATTTTAGCTAAGCAGGGAATTAAAATTCCTGTTATTACCACGTTGCATGGTACCGATATTACCCTGGTGGGTAGAGATAAAACCTACAGCCCTGTTGTTACTTTTTCAATGAATGAAAGTGATGTATTGACGGCAGTATCAAATAATTTAAAAGAAGAGACCTATAATAATTTTATGATCGAAAAAGAGATTGAAGTGATCCACAACTTTGTAGATGTGGGACGTTTCAATAGAAAACCGGTTGATGCGTTTAAAAAACTGATCGCACCAAAAGGCGAACGCATTATTGTACATGCATCTAACTTTAGAAAAGTGAAACGGGTAGAAGATGTGATCAATACTTTTTTATTGTTGAACAAAGAGATACCGGCAAAATTATTATTACTCGGCGATGGGCCTGAACGTCCAATGGCAGAGAGCATTTGCAGGGATTGTATCTCGGTTGAGAACATTAAATTTTTAGGCAAACAGGAGCAGATGGAAGATATTTTACCAATTGCTGATCTTTTCTTATTAACAAGTGAATACGAAAGTTTTGGTTTGGCTGCATTGGAAGCCATGGCTGCGGAAGTGCCTGTTATTTCAACCAATGCCGGTGGTTTACCTGAGATCAATGTTGATGGGTACAGTGGTTATATGAGCAATGTTGGTGACATTGAAGACATGAGCAAGAAAGCGATGGAGATATTGAAAGATGATGCGACGTTATCTACCTTTAAAGCAAATGCGTTAGCGCAGGCCAAAAAGTTTGACATTGGAAATATTGTTCCGCAATATGAGAATTTGTATAAGAGAGTGATCTAGCTTAACGACGTCTCAACCATTTTTCAGGATCAAGATTGTTCCTTTCATCGTTCATATAAAAGTCAACAGCACCAACACCATCAAGGTTAGCGGCTGCTTTGCCTATTACCTGGCCACTTTTTACGGATTGGCCAGCTTGTACATTTACGCTGGATAAATTGCTATAGGTACTGAAATATTTACCGTGTTGAATAATTACTACCTGAACATCTTCTACAAAAATCACTTTAGATACTTCGCCATCAAAAACAGATTTTACTGAAGTGCCAATATCTGTAGCAACAGTGATACCCGTCATTACCAATTCTGTTCCACTTGGCAATTTATTGGGTCCATAATGCATTAAAACATAGCCTTTATCAACCGGCCAAGGCAGCGAACCTCTGTTGCTTACAAAGTTTGCATTCAATGCCCTGTTCTCTGCATTCAACAATTCACTCTCCGGAGCTTTGGTCGTTACTTTTGTTTTAGCTGGAGTAGTAACTTTTGTTGTTGGATTTGTAGTGGTTGTTTTATTATTCGCTTTTGCGATATCTGCCAAACGTTTGGCTTCTTTATCTGCTTCTATCTTCGCTGCTTTTCTTGCATCATCCAATGCCTTTTTAATGGCTGCTGCAATGGCATTATCTACCTTTTGCATTTGCTTTTTCTTTGCTGCGTATTGACTGTTCAACTGCTTGCCTTGTTTTTTCAACTCGTTTAAAACTTTATCCTGCTCACTTTTCTGTCCTTCCAATACCGACATCTCTTTATCTTTTGTTTGAAGCACTACATTCTTTTTTTGTTTCGTTCCTGTCAATTCACCCAACTTTGTTTTACGTAATTCCTGTGTGCGTAAAATATTTTCTCCCTGCATTTCCCTGTAATTGCGATAGCTTTTTAAGTAAGCAATACGCTTTATTGCATCGTTAAAGCTTGATGCAGAAAAAATGAAATTCAAAAACCCATAATCACCTCTGTTCTTGTAGGCGTATACCATACTCTTTGCATACTCCTGTTTCAAGGTATCCAGTATTTTATTATAACGATTTACATCTTTTTGGATGATGTACATGTTATTATCCAGCATGTTGATATCACGATTGATATTATCGATCACCCTGTCCTGTAGATCAACTTTCTTTTTTATCAATGTCCATTGCGTAAAATTCTCCTTCGTTTTGGCCTTATTATCCTTCAACAGCTTCTCGGTTTGATCAAGTTCCTTTTTCAATTGCTGACGCTGTTTTTCTAACTCTTCCCTGCTTTGAGGTTGAGCGAAAGCTGTAGCTGTAAGTGTAAAAAAGATCGCTGTTAAAATGATTTTAACCATGGGCGCAATTTTGAGGTTTTATCAAAAATACAAACTGGCCATTAAAATATGGCGCAGTTAAATACACAGGTGTGTATAATTACAAATAACGCTTAGTTTCTTTTATAATTTTTCGGAATGTTGAATGTAACTGATAATTCTTTGTTAAACTCGTATTGCTTATAATTGAGATGAATATCCAGCTTATTTTTTTCTGAAACAGTGATCTCTCTGTAGGTTGGAAAATCAATTCCATTTTTATTTTCAAAATCGCTGTATGTAATATCTGCTGTACGGTTACGATTTACATCAACATCATCCAACTTACTATGCGTTAATAAATACGTATTGGGTGTTAAGTTCAGTAAATGCTTAAAATATTTTCCCACTGTTGAGATCAATATATTGTTCTCCATCTTTTTGTACGACACTACTTTGTTTTCTAAAAAAATAGGGTTGCCCACCAACAGATCCTGTAAGGTTTTAAAATCGAAAGGTATTTGAGTAATTTCCTGCAGATAATCTAAGGAACGGAATTGTACTTCTTTAGCCTGTTTGTTTACCAAAAACACACTATCCTTTGTTATCAAAACTCTGTACACTTCAATATTTAAAAAGGTTGCGCTAAGCGACATCCATATGGCACTGTCTTTAATGATACGAACAATAGCAGTAACATCCGGCTGTTTGCCTTTATTATCTTCATACTCTACTTTTATTTTAGCATTAAAGGTTTTAAAATCAATATAATGATTTCTCAAACCTGCCATAGCATTGGATACTGTTGCAATAGAATCTGAAGAAGATTGATTGGGAATGATCACCACTGAACTTGTAGTATCTTTTGTGTTGATGGCTTTATTGATAACCTTTGCTGTACGACAACTAAAAAGTGAAGTCGAAAATATTGCGATCAATACAACAGGAAAAATATATTTCATCGATAGTAAAAATTTTTTGTTTAAGATTTTATTGTTTTCCGGTATGGCCAAATCCACCATCTCCTCTTTGTGATTCATTCAATTGCTGTACCAAATTAAATTCTGCTTTTTCCGTTTTTGCAATGATCATTTGTGCAATTCTATCTGCATGGTTGATCGTTTGCTCTTCTGTACTTAAATTGATGAGGATTACTTTTATCTCTCCTCTGTAATCGCTATCAACCGTACCAGGCGAATTTAAACAGGTAATACCTTGCTTGACCGCCAATCCGCTTCTCGGCCGTATCTGTGCCTCATATCCTTCAGGTAATTCGATAAATAAACCTGTAGGCACTAAATAACGTTCCATTGGTTTTAATGTTACTGGTGCGTCGAGGTTTGCCCGTATATCCATGCCAGCCGACCCCGCTGTTGCATAAGCCGGCAATTCATTGTTTGATGTATTGACTATTTTAATGGGAATTGGTTGCATGGCTGCAAAGGTAATATTCTCAGCACAAGTATGAACGCCGCTGATATAACACAATTTTGGCTTAATGCAGCATCAGTACGTAGCCTTTCAGGCGCTTGGTATAGCCCATGCCATTTATGTAAGAGATGATCCATGGATAATTGCCATCGGGCAATACTTTCCCTTTGTGTTTTCCATCCCAGCGTTGCGTAACGCTGTTCGATCTGAAAATAACATTACCCCATCTGTCGAACACCGTCATGGAAAAATCTTTTGCAAAAAAATCTCCCAGCACCCCAAATTCTTTGTTTATTTCGTCGCCATTAGGTGTAAATGTGTTTGGAACAAAAACAGCACAGTCCCCTTTGGTAATATTTATGGTATCAAACACATCGCAATTGGCAGTAACCTTTACGCTATACTGTCCTGCTTTTGTAACGGTGATCTGTCTTGTAATTTCTCCGGTACTCCATAAATAAGTGGCTGGTTGAATGATGCCTGCTGTAAGTGTTATTGCTTTTGAAGCACATATTGTTGTATCAATGCCGAGGTTTACAACCGGCACAGGGTGTTGCAAAATATTTATTGTATCTGAAATTGTACAGCCATTCTGATCAACCATTATCCAATATTTACCGTAGGCAGATGGAATAATTTTATTTTCTGCAGCACCAGTGTTCCATAAATAACCGGCATCAGGTATAGGATCAATTCCAATTTCTGTTGATGAAAGAGCGCAACTTAATTTATCGCTACCCAACAAATCTTTTGTAACACTTATCCAGATAACATGATCAATGGTATCATTTTGTCCGGAGCAATCAGTTTTATATACAATAAGATTTACCAGATATTCACCGGAAGTAGCATAATGATTTACCGGAGCTAATAAAGTAGATTTTTGTCCATCTCCGAAATCCCATTTTACAGAATCAATACCGGCAAGGCGGTTTATTGTAAATGCAACATCTTTATCAAAACAATTTCCTGATCGTGAAAACTCATATGGGTTGGATGCTTCATCAAAATAACTCTGCACAAATTTGGGTAAGCCCATCTTTAATGGAGATGCGCTGCTGGCACCAAGAAATATTTTGTTGTAATTGAAATTGCAACCCGGTCCGTACACATCAGGATTCTCGATCACTGATATAGAAGTGTCGTTGAGCATGGTAACATATATTTTGTTATCAATGCCCATTTGTAATGCTCCTACAAAATAAGGATCCGGAATTGTAAGTGTTTGTTTGCTGGCCAGTATTGAAGCAGGATTTCCTGAACTAATATCAAACTGATATAAAAAACCACGATCGTCTGGAGAAGTATTGTCTGAAATATAAAGCAGGCGCCCATTTGGAGAAAACTCTGCACCATATACGCCGGTAAACGAAGGTGGCGTAACACCAGGATCTGGTTTGAAAATGATTGGACTGCTTATTATTCCTGTTACATTATCAAACTGCATAAGCTCAACCAGGTTATTCTGGTAAGTATGAAGCGCCGCCAGCATTTTGTTGTTGGGAGAAAACTTTAACGTGCCGATGGAATTGCTTTCTTCTCCATCAATAAAAAAACCTGTATGGCTTATTACAGGAGGTAGTACACCCGTTGCTGTTAGCAAGTATGCTTCGTATTCATCGCTATCAAATTTATGCACTACGATCCATACATCCTTTTTATTGCAATGCTTTACTGCTGCAATTTTTTCAAATGCTGATGGTTGCAGCAGTACATTTTTATCAACTACTTCGCCAAAACCGTCGTCACGCTTCATATTGATAACAGAGTACCTAAACCCTTTATTTGGCCGGTATGCTGCACCTATTGTAAACAGGTAATAAATGCTATCATTGTCTGGTGCCGGTACGGCTATTGCATTATCGGTACTGCTCAAATCGCCTAGAATGTTGTCGCCATTCTTCATCAGGGTATGTCTGCGGCTTGTAATACGTTGTCCATTGGTATAAAACAACAGTTTACCATTATGATCTGAAATAGTGGCACAGCCTTCCGGCGCATTCATGTCGCCATTTAAAAGAGGTAGAGGAGGAAGGTGATTAAAATCAAGACCGGCTTTATTGCCAAAATACCATAGGCTGGCCTGCTTTTGTCCTTGTACAATTGTCAGTACAAAGAAAAAAAGATATGAGAGTATCTGTTTTTTCAAACTTGCCGGTTACTTACGTGAAAGTAGAATTGTTGCATAAGCCACTAATCCTTCCTGGCGTCCTACAAAACCCATAGTTTCAGTCGTTGTAGCCTTAATAGATACATCCGTTATATTAATTTCAAGTATAGTTGCAATGGTTTGCTGCATCTGACCTACGTATGGTTTTATTTTGGGTTCCTGTAAACAAAGTGTTGAATCAATATTTACAATTGTATATCCTTTGCTGTTTATAAGTTGAAAACATTTCTTCAATAATATTTTACTGTCGATGCCTTTATAGGCATCATCTGTATCGGGAAAATGAACACCGATATCTCCTAGTGATAAAGCCCCCAACATAGCATCACAAATGGCATGCAACAACACATCTGCATCGCTATGCCCTAATGCTCCTTTTGTATGAGGTATCTTTACTCCTCCGATCCAAAGATCCCGTCCTTCCACCAATTGATGAAAATCAATGCCCGAGCCAATCCTGTACGCCATTCTGTTTAAATTGTATACGTAAATATCCCAAATTTAATCCGGATAAAAAATAAAAAAGCGCTCCTGGAGAGGAACGCTTTCTTACATGAAAAAGGTATATAATTATTTACCGAAATCGAATACTAAACCAAAACGGTATGTATTAGATAATGCATTACGATTAGGACCACTGCCTGAAGGGAACAGGTAAGAGAAGTTTAAACCAAACATGTTGTATTTTAAACCTGCACCTACTGTGAAATATTTTCTGTTTCCTTTAGCTGGGTTTTCGTAGAAATAACCTGCTCTGAATGCGAATTGGTTGTTGTACCAGTATTCAGCACCTACAGAAATGTTGATCTCTCTTAATTCTTCGTTACCACCACCATCGCCATCACCGAAAGAGCTGAACCAGCTGCTAACAACACCTTTTTCACGGTAGTCAGCTAAAGCAGCTGAATCTGAAGAAGTGTTACCAGTTAATACCGGTGGAGTTGGAACTAATAATTTATTTACATCAAGAGCAAAAGTGATTTTGTTTTGCTCGTCGAATACTTTAGTATAAGCAGCACCCAAGCCTAAGTTAGCAGGGATGAAGTCTTTTTGAGAAGCATCGCTGGTATAAGATATTTTAGCACCAAGATTGCTTAAAGTAGCACCCCAGCTAAATCCTTCGCCATTTGCTTTTGCACCGTTGTGGAAGAAATGTAAATCACCCATAACAGAAGAACCTGTTTTGTAGCTTGTACCGTTTACAGTACCGCCGGCTAATTTAGAGTTAACATAGGTAACACCTATTGCTAATGAATTTTTGCTTGATAATTTTCTTGAATAACCACCTGAGATAGCAAATTCACGTGGACGGAATTGATTCAGGTCATTACCCAGGTTATCAGTGAACTGAATATCACCTAAGCTGAAATATCTTACAGAAGCTGAAATTGCAGATTGATCATCCATTTTATAGTAACCTGCTACAGTAGCAAAGTATACATCATTGATAGAAAGATCTCTCAACCATGGAGTGTAGTTAACACTTACACCACCTTTACTTTCGTTAAATACAGTTTTAGCTTGGTTGTGCCACATTGAGTAGGCATCTGGTGTAGTTGCAATACCTGCATCACCCATTCCACTGCTACGAGTATCCGGATTGATTCTTAAGAAAGGTACAGCTGTAGTTACTGTGTTCAAGTTTGTTTGCGCCTGGGCAGTAGTAATTAATCCTCCCAGTAACATAACTAAGGCAGTTAGTTTCAAAGTTACTTTTTTCATGCGTTTTGTTTTGTCTTGGTTAGGTAGACTTACCTCTATAAGCGTTTAGTTTAATGGTTCTATTTCAGTTGTAAAAATAGTCGTTTTATTTAAACGAACAACTAAAATACAAAATCTTGTTAAAAAATTTTAAAAATTCGTCTTTTTTTCAAAGATAAAGGCTTTTAACCTTGCAACAATACTACTAACAGGTAAATATATATTTTTTGTACAGTCCTCAAAAAATTAGGATCGGTTTCGCTAAAACGGTTACTCACAATGCTTTATTGTACTACCTGCTTTATTGCTTAGGGACGGCAATATAATATTTTTATCCATCCCTGCAAATTATTTGAATAATGATAACTGATCGGAAATGCTATGTCTGGTTATGCTGCAATACAAGATGCAGAATGATGCATAACTGCCCATTTCATCGATCATTTTCAGGTATCACCGGCTCAAAGAACAATTTCAATTGCCCGAATCTGGCAATTAAACAAAACAGACAATCATAATTTTGGATTCGTTGCATCTATCTGCGATTTTTTTTATAAATAATTACGATTTAATTCCTTCTTTAAGCTGAAATGCTCTACCTGCTTCACTTCCACCGAAAAATTTTACAAAAGAATATTTTTATCCTGCGCAATAAAAACATTGGCCATAACGATATTACCCCGTATCCGCAATCCCAAAAACCAATGAGGGTAAAAAAAAGCCTCACTTTATCCCTATATCAGTTAAAGTATTTATATTCGCAACCTGCGTAACCTCCAACGCAATAAAATAGAAAACCTTTCGTTAAACAATTCGACAAACGAATGAACATGCAAAATTTAATTTCAGGTAAAAACCTGATGCTTATTGTAGCCGCAGCCTTATCGTTAAGCAGCTGTAAAAATGGTGGCCTGTTTGGTAAAAAAAGTACCAAATCATCTACCACCGGCTGGAATTATGATGACAAGAACATGGGAAATTTTCATGTTGCTAAAGTTAAGTATCCAAAAGCAGGTCCGGGCCTTGTGTTTGTACAAGGTGGATCGTTTGTTATGGGTGCAAAAGATGAAGATGTAATGGGTGACTGGAATAATGTTCCACGCCGTGTTACTATTCCTTCTTTCTTCATTGATGAAACAGAAGTTGCCAACGTACATTATCGTGAATACCTGTATTGGTTAAACAATGCGATCGGCGATACTGCTGTTGTAAGAAAAGCTTTACCTGATACATTGGTATGGCGTGAAGAGTTGGCATACAACGAACCTTATGTAGAATATTATTTCCGTTTTCCTTCTTATAATTATTATCCGGTTGTTGGTGTAACCTGGCAGCAGGCGCATGATTTCTCTGTTTGGAGAACAGATAGGGTGAATGAATTGAACCTGATGAAAAAAGGTTATCTGAAAAAGGATGCGGTTAAAAGAGAAATGAAAGCCGGTGATGCTCAAAGTACGTTCAATACTGAAACGTATTTGATGAACCCTGAATTGATACAGGGAAGAAACAGACCGAAATCTAAAAATGCACCGAAAGATATTAACGGCAAACCGAGAACGAATGTAACTATGGAAGATGGTATCCTTACAATGGGTTACCGTTTACCAACTGAGGCAGAGTGGGAATATGCCGCTTATGGTATCTACGCACAAAACCCTAACCCTCGTAAAAAAGAATCTAAGAGTGGTGAGGAATTGCTTTCTAACCAACAGATCTATTCATGGAGCAACAATCCTAACGGATTACGTGATAACCGCCGTGGTAGCTGGCAAGGTAAATTCTTAGCCAACTTTAAACGTGGTAGTGGTGATAACATGGGTGTTGCCGGTGGTTTGAATGACCGTGCTGCTATCCCTGGTAATATCAAATCTTTCTATCCGAATGCATTTGGTTTATACAACATGAGTGGTAACGTTAGTGAGTGGGTGGGTGACGTTTATCGTCCTTTAACTCCAACTGACGGACAGGATTTCAACTACTATCGTGGTAACAAATTCCAAAAATATTATAAGAACGCATCTGGTGAAGTTGAAAGAGACAGTACAGGTAAATTGAAAAAAGTTGATATTTCTGATGATGAAGTACGTAGCCGCAGCAACTATCAAAAAAATAATGTTATCAACTATTTAGATGGTGACTCTGCAAGTGGTGTTTACTATGGTTATGGTATTTCTTCTTTGATCAATGATCAATCAAGAGTAATTAAAGGTGGTAGCTGGAACGACAGACCATACTGGTTATCTCCTGGTACACGCCGTTTCATGCAGGAAGATCAAGCTGCAAGTACAGTAGGTTTCCGTTGTGCTCAAACTTATCTTGGCCCACCAGAAGGCCCTGGATTTAAAGAGGGTAACAGCTTCGGAAAGCGTAAGCAAAACTCCCGTAAAAAGAAAAAATAAGATCTTTTTAAATAATAAAAACCCTTCGCAATTGCGAGGGGTTTTTTTAATGCCATACATCTGCCTTAATTTTGAAGCATGCACATCAGCGAATTATACCAGCTCTATTTATTGAACCGTACTGTTCAAACCGATACAAGAAAATTAAAACAGGGTGATCTTTATTTTGCATTGAAAGGATCTAATTTCAACGGCAATCAATTTGTTAAACAGGCGTTGGATAGCGGTGCTGCTTATGCTATTGTTGATGAAGAAACTGGTGTTGCTGATGACCGTATCATTAAAGTAAATGATGTACTGCAAACGATGCAGGATCTTGCTAAACATCATCGTCAGCAATTCGATATCCCTTTTATCGCTATCACCGGTAGCAATGGAAAAACAACTACCAAAGAATTGGTGCATGAAGTATTATCTGCGAAATACAAGACCTACACAACAGAAGGTAATCTTAATAACCATATCGGCATACCGCTTACCATTTTAAAAATTAAGGAAGATGCGGAGATCGCTGTGATAGAAATGGGTGCCAATCATCAAAAAGAAATTGAAAGTTATTGTACGTATACATTGCCCACGCATGGCATTATTACCAATTGCGGTAAAGCACATTTAGAAGGCTTTGGCGGCATAGAAGGTGTACGCAAAGGAAAAGGTGAACTGTACGATTATTTAAGGGCAAATAACGGCACTGCATTCGTGATGTGGGATTATGATTACCTGCGAGAAATGAGCATTGGAATCAACAACATAAAAACATACGGAACTAAAGATGCGGAGATAACAGGGACCGTAAAAAACAGCACTGAATTTTTAGAGATAACAATTACCAAAGGCGCCAATATCGATCTGATAAAAACACAATTGGTTGGTGAATATAATTTACCGAATGTGTTGGTTGCGGTAACTGTTGGAAAATATTTTTCTGTGGCTGATGAAAAAATAAAAAATGCATTGGAGCAGTACACTCCTTCCAACAGCCGATCGCAGTTGATGGAAAAGAACGGCAATAAAATTATTTTAGATGCTTACAATGCCAACCCTACCAGCATGAAAGCAGCTATAGAAAATTTTGCAAAAATGGAAGGCTCTACTAAAGTGCTGTTGTTAGGTGGCATGATGGAGTTGGGAGATGAAAGTTTAGCCGAACACCAGTCTATCATCGACCTTATAAATAAATATAACTGGAAAGCGGTTGTATTAACCGGCGGTGATTATAAGAAACTAAATCATCCGTTTATTTATTTTGATAACTCGCTGCAGGCAAAAGAATGGTATGATGAACAACAGTTTACAAATGCAACTGTTTTGATAAAGGGATCACGAAGTATGCAGATGGAAAAAGTATTGGGATAATGGACTTCGGTTTCAGAAGGTTATATTATTTGTCTTTAAATGCTTTACGCATTAAACTTTCGTTTATTGATGGGGGCTGCACAGTTTTACCACACTTTTTTGATGGCTGAGTACACTTTTTCGATGTGAGAGTACACTTTTTGAATGCCCGAGGACATTTTTTGTACCTCTGAGGACATTTTTGTGATGTGAGAGTACACTTTTTTAATGCTTGAGGACATTTTTGAAACCTCTGAGGACATTTTTTTGATAGCCGAGTACACTTTTTGAATGCCTGAGGACATTTTCTGAACCTTCAAGTACACTTTTTTGATGTGAAAGGACATTTTTAAAATGGCTGAGGATAGTTTTAAGTAAGTATTGAAAGTTCTTTTATTTAGTGGCGATAAGAGTTCTTTATGTTAGAACAGTTTGCTAGCAGCGGGGTTTCACGGAAGCGTTGTTAGGATTGTTTATGTATGAGATGAAAACCCCGCTGGGACAGCTTTTGGAAGAGTGGGCGCTTTGTAATATGAAGTCTTTACATACAGCGGGGTTTCACGGAAGTGCTGTTGGGATTGTTAGTGCATGAGGTGAAAACCCCGCTGGGGCACGGATTAAAAGATGGTTCAGACCGCTGGAAGCGTCCCGACCCTGACAGATGGAACATAACGTAATGAAAGATGAATAAAGATTATCTGCTGACGGGCTGCCGGATGGAAGCGGAAAGCCCACAGGAGTGAGGAACGAACGACGAGGACTTGTAGCGAACAGCCGGAACCGAAGCTGAATAAAGAATGATTGGCTGACAGCCCCAAAAAAATCAACTTAAGACTTAAAATTTGTTGGAAAAGTATTGGGATAAATAAGAAGCGGAGACGAAGGGATTCGAACCCTTGATAGAGTTTCCCCTATACACACTTTCCAGGCGTGCTCCTTCAACCACTCGGACACGTCTCCGTTTTGCAGGACGGCAAAAATACAGCATCACACCCTATGCGCCGAATATTTTTTGTGCATTGGCAGTGGTAATTTCAGCTACATTTTCTATCGTTGTATTTTTTACCAGCGCCAGTTTTTCTATTACATATTTAAGGTAACTGCTTTCATTACGTTTGCCTCGGAATGGCACGGGTGTTAAGTAAGGAGAATCTGTTTCAAGCACCATATATTGGAGATCAATTTTTTCCAGCACTTCTGCAAGTCCTGCATTTTTGTAAGTTATCACACCACCAATACCGAGATAAAAGCCTTCGCCAATTATTTCCTTTGCATTTTTTTCATCGCCGCTAAAGCAATGAAAAATTCCTCTTAATCCTTTGCCTGGATATTCTTTCACTACATCTATCGTTTCCTGCATGGCGTTACGGGTATGTATTACAATAGGTATGTTGTAATGAAGTGCCCATTCTATTTGTATTCTAAAAGCATCATATTGTTGTGTGGTAAACGTTTTATCCCAATAAAAATCAAGGCCGATCTCGCCTACTGCTACAAATTTTCGTTTAGCCAACCATTGTTCTGCAATTTTCAATTCATCCTTATAATTTTCATTCACACTGCAGGGATGTAATCCCATCATGGGAATACATTTACCGGGATAATTTTCTTCCAGTTTCAACATGGAATCAATACAGGTACTATCTATTGCAGGAAGATAAAACTGTTGCACACCTTCATCTTCTGCCCGTTTAATTACCGCATCGATATCATTCTTAAACTCTTTAAGGTATATGTGACAGTGAGTGTCTATTATATTCATGATACTGCAAAAGTCCTTAAAAAAATTTTAACGCATTATTAAACTAATTATTTTAAACCCAGTCATACACCTCGTTCTCATTATTCACCTTTAATTAAACACTTTTATGAAAAAAACAATTCACCTCAACAGAGGGGTGGCAGCTATTGCCTTCTTCGTAACCCTTTTGTTTGCAAGCTGTAAAAAAGACAACAGCACTCTTACACCTTATGATCCTTCCTCCACAGAAACCGCCACTACATTGGAAGCGGGCAGAGAAGATGCCGAAATGGAAGCACAGTATGACGATGTGTTCAACATCACCGCCAGTATGAATAAAAGCCAGGTTGGCGAAGATCTTGGCGTTGGTGTAAATGTTTCGGGCTTATATGGCTTAGGAGATAATGTGGTTGACAGCACTTCTCCTCCATGCTTTACCATTACTGTTGTGCCTAACATTCCTGGTGTTTTTCCAAAAACTGTTACCATAGATTTTGGTACAGGTTGTTTGGGAATAGATGGAAAATATCGCAGCGGAAAGATCGTTTCCATTTTCACCAATCGTATGTTGGTACCCGGTGCGAAAGTATCTACCACGTTTATTAATTATCATGTAGATAGTTTTAAAATTGAAGGCACGCATATCACAGAAAATACCAGCACATCCAACATGCAAGGTTGGAAAGTTAGTGTGATAGATGGGCAGGTTACTAACACTGTAAGTAATCGCTGGGTAAAATGGGGCAGCACCAAATCCGTATTACAGGTAGAAGGCAACGGAACAACTCATTATCCATTGGATGATGTATATAAAATCACCGGAAGTACAAGGGGCTCTAACAGCGGTGGGCATACATGGACGGCCGTGACAATGGAACCGCTCATCAAAAAATTTGTTTGCAGATGGATCGTAAAGGGCACCGTAAAATTGACCAGAGATGGCCGTGAGGCCCTGCTGGACTACGGTAACGGCAATTGTGACAACCAGGCAATTATTTATATTAATGGAAATCCACACCCGATAATTCTGTAATTAAAAAAATATTTTTTTTTTAACTACAACACCGTATTTTTACGATAGTTTTCATAGGGTACGGATTAAAAACGGGCCAGGGTTTCTACCCCGGCCCTATTTTTTTGTCATATCGTATATACTTCACCGATTAGCTTGTCATTTTATCAAAACGAAAACCTTTATTTATGAAGTACTGTAACACAAGGGGTAAGGCATAACTCATGCGTTCAAACGCTTTTTCACTATCGTGAAAAACGATGATAGAACCTGAGCCAGAATGTTTTATTACATTTTTATAGCAATTATCAGGCGAAAGCCCTGTATCAAAATCGCCGCTTAATACACTCCACATTATCGGTTTAAATGCATGTTCTTTTTCTTTCAGAACTTTTAGCTGAGCATAGGTTATTCTTCCGTAAGGCGGACGAAAGAGTTTTGAATTGATATGCGCCTGCGCTTTAGTGATATTATTTACGTAATCTGCCGTGGCCGTTTTCCAACCGTTTACGTGGTTGTACGTATGGTTACCGACTGAATGCCCTTCGTTGATTATCCGTGTATATACTTCAGGATGATCAACCACATTATTGCCAATACAGAAGAAGGTAGCCTTTGCATCATATTTCTTCAGTTCATCCAGTACAAAGGGCGTAATGGTTGGGTGTGGGCCATCATCAAAGGTTAGATAAATTACCTTTTCTGTAGTATCCATACGCCAGGTACAACCGGGATATAGAAGCCTAAGCCAGAAAGGTGTTTTAACCATGTAGAACATGTGGCAAAATAAGATTTTGATGCCGTTAAACCTTGATTTATTTAACAGATAGATGGACTACGGGTTGATGCTTATCTTTGCGGCATTATGAGTAAAGTTAGAGTGCGTTTTGCCCCAAGCCCAACGGGTGGTTTGCATTTAGGCGGTGTACGTACAGCATTGTACAATTACCTGTTTGCCAAAAATAATGGCGGCGAATTTATTGTTCGTATTGAAGATACCGATCAAACAAGATTTGTACCCGGCGCTGAAGAATATATTTTCGATTGCCTGAAATGGTGTGGCATTGAACCGGATGAAAGTCCGTTGCATGGTGGCCCTTACGGCCCGTACAGACAAAGTGAAAGAAAAGAAGCCGGTGTTTATAAAAAATACGCAGAGCAACTGGTTGAGCAGGGCCATGCTTATTATGCATTTGATACACCGGAAGAACTGGAGAAGATGCGTGCCGATTTTAAAACAGATACTAATCCTTCGCCGCAATACGATCATACGGTGCGTATGAAAATGAAAAACTCATTGAGCTTATCAGCAGATGAAGTAAATAAATTATTTGCAGAAGGAACAAAGCATGTGATACGTATCAAAATGCCGGCTGGTGAAACAGTTTCTTTTACAGATATGATCCGTGGTGAAATAAAAAATGAAACAGACCTGGTAGATGATAAGGTTTTATTGAAGGCAGATGGAATGCCTACGTATCATTTGGCAGTTGTAATTGATGATCATTTAATGAAGATCACGCATGCTTTTCGTGGAGAAGAATGGTTGCCAAGTGCTCCTGTACATGTATTACTTTGGAAATATTTATTTGGATTAGAAAATATGCCGCAATGGGCACATTTGCCTTTGATATTGGGGCCAAATGGAAAGTTAGCAAAAAGGGATGGAGCGAAATATGGCTTCCCTGTTTTTGCAATGAACTGGACAGATCCAAAAACTAATGAATTCGTACAAGGTTTTAAAGAAAAAGGATTTTTGCCAGAAGCATTTATTAATCTTTTAGCTTTATTAGGATGGAATGCAGGAACAGAACAGGAATTATTTACCAAAGAAGAATTGATCGCCAACTTCAGTATGGACAGGGTGCATAGTGGCGGTGCTAAATTCGATTTTGAAAAAGCGAAATGGTTCAATCACGAATGGATAAAAAAATTGCCGGTAGATAATTATGAACCGGTAGTTAAAGAAATGATGGCAGCGAATAATATTGATACTAATGATGCTACTTATCTCCATAAAGTAATTGAACTGGTGAAAGACCGTTGTACTTTATTAAGTGATTTTGTTCAACAGGGCTCTTTCTTTTTTACTACTCCGCAAACAATAGATGAAGCGGCAGTAAAACCAAAATGGAATGAAGAAAAATCAAACTTCTTCAATGATTTTATTCAGAAACTGGAAAGCTTGCCTGAATGGAATATGATGAATATAGAAACGGCATTTAAAGATCTGGCAACAGAAAAAAATATTAAAGCAGGTGAATTGCAATTACCGTTACGGGTGATGCTGGTTGGTGGTAAATTTGGCCCTGCTGTTTTTGTAATTGCAGAAACAATTGGTAAAACAGAAACGATAACAAGAATTAAAAACGCACTTTTTATCTTTAATGCTTAATTTTTAAATTGCATTTATGAAAAGACCGATACGGGTTTTGGTAGCAAAAGTTGGCCTCGATGGACATGATCGTGGTGCAAAAGTTATTGCTACGGCGCTACGTGATGCTGGTATGGAAGTTATTTACACAGGTTTGCGCCAAACACCTGAAATGGTAGTGAATGCTGCGTTGCAGGAAGATGTGGATGCTATCGGCATCAGCATTTTGAGCGGCGCACACAATACTGTTTTTCCAAAGATCATTGCATTGATGAAAGAAAAAGGGATGAATGATGTGTTGCTTACCGGTGGCGGCATCATTCCTGAAGATGATATGAAAGCGTTGAATGAGATGGGTGTGGGTAAATTATTTGCACCAGGTACTACTACTACTGAAATATCAGATTATATAAAAGAATGGGTAAGTGCCAATAGAAATTTTTAATTTTATAGTATGGCAAAGTCGATAAAAATATTTAAGTCTTTTGAGGAGCAGGAAATGTATTTTCTTGAATATTTTTTTGCTTTAAATCCATCTGAAAGATTAAAAGCATTGGCTGAACTTCAAAGAAAAAATTACAAGAATTTTATCTCTTCAACTTTTCCTAAAAAAATTACTATTAAAAAGGAAATTCCAAATGGACATAGAGAATAAAGAATTTATTTTATTTCTAAAATGTGCTCAACAGAATAACTTAAGATATATGTGTATTGGTGGTTATGCTGTAAATTATTACGGCTATCATCGTACAACAGAAGATATGGATATATGGATAGCCCCAACTGAAGAAAATAAAAATTGTTTTTTAAACACATTGATTTGCATGGGTTATGATGATAATGAAATAGAATTTATTAAAAAAGAAGATTTCTCTACTTATTTCATGATAACCCTTGGCGCAAGGCCACATGTAATTGATGTATTAACAATAGTTCATAAAGATCTGGCATTTGACGATGCAGAAAAGAATAGTGTGGTGCACAATATTGGGGAAGATATTTTATTAAACCTTGTTCCTTATGATTTTTTAAAAGATATGAAACTTCGCTCCAGAAGAGAAAAAGATATTTGGGATATCTCACAATTAGAAAAACTAAGAAATAATAATTAACATGAATTACACTACTATACTTACTGCTTTAGATAATGGCATCTTCACCATCACCATCAATCGTCCTGATAAATTAAACGCATTGAATGCAGAAGTGTTCAATGACCTGGATAAAGTGATAGATGAAGTTGGTGGCAATAATGATATTAAAACAGTGATCATTACCGGTGCTGGACCAAAGGCATTTGTTGCCGGTGCAGATATCACTGAGTTTAATGGCTTAAGTAAAGATGAGGCAATGGCATTGGCTAAAAGAGGGCAGGATGTATTTTTCAAAATAGAGAACAGTAAAAAACCGATCGTTGCCGCAGTAAATGGTTTTGCATTAGGTGGCGGTTGCGAACTGGCAATGGCTTGCCATTTCCGTTTGTGCAGTGAGAATGCAAAGTTTGGTCAGCCGGAAGTTAATTTGGGTTTGATACCAGGCTATGGCGGCACACAACGATTAACTCAATTGATCGGTAAAGGAAAGAGTATGGAACTGCAGATGACAGCTAACATGCTTGGTGCTGCAGAAGCATTACAACTGGGCCTTGTTAATTACGTTACTTCTCCTGAAACATTATTAGAGAAAACAAAAGAATTGCTTACGCTCATTCAATCAAAAGCGCCAATTGCTGTTGGAAAAATTATTGAGTGCGTAAATGTTGCTGTTGTAAGTGACAGTGCATATACCAATGGCAAAAGCGGTTACGATAAAGAAATAGAATCTTTCGGTGATTGCTTTGTTACAGAAGATATGAAAGAAGGAACCACTGCTTTCCTTGAAAAAAGAAAAGCAGCGTTCAAGGGAAAATAATTTTTACTCCCAGATATTATTTATCGGTTGTGCAACAGGATGTGTTGCTGTAAATGTATAACCTAACAATTTTGCAATCGTTTGTGCAAATTGTTTTTGATATAACTGCGCATTCGTTTTCATTTCTCCTTTTGCCGAAACTGTTGGCCCCATTACTCCAAACCATATTTCATGTGAATCCTGGATGCTGTTGTTATGGCTTGTCCATTCTTCTTTTTTAATATCTCCTCTACCATGATCGGTGGTAAATAAAAGGGTTGTGTTGTTTTTATATTGAGGATCGTTTTGCAAAAAATCCCATAATTTTTTTATCCATGCATCTACCTGGTGAGCCGCATCTAAATAACTTCTGTATTGTCCGCTGTGTGCCCATTCATCTGTTTCGCCATAAGCAATATACAATACTTTTGGTTTTCTTGCTTTCAGATATTCCATGGCGCCATAGTGTGTAAATACATCCAGGCACTCTGCTGTACCAAATGGTTTGTGAGCATCATTGTTCATTGCATTTAATAATTTTTCATTGGCAGTAGGTTTGTTTCCACCCATTTTATCAAAAGCAGAAAAAACAGGAATGCCGCTACGTTCCTGATTTAATATTCTGTCGAACGCATCCCAGGCGCCAAAGGCTGCAACCTTATTTTTGAGTGACGGTTGTTGATTTAAAAACTCCAATACTGTTACATGTGGGTTGGGAGGAAAACCATTGCTATTGATCGCTGTATCGGGATAGCCTGTCATGATTTCACTGTAGCCCGGATAACTGAACCAATATCTATTGGCATTATCTACCTTATTCCCTAAATTACGGTTGCCATACAACTGACCATTTGAAACAAAACCACTCCACAAAAAAGGCATCAGCTTTTTTCTTCGCTCTGTTACATCATTGCTCCAATAAGTTTTATAGATGTAAGCACTATCGTCTTGATTAAATTTTTTATTATTGGCTATTGCGGAATCCATTCCTTTAAAAACTTCCTGCCAGCGAAGCCCATCGGTGGTGATGATAATGATATTGTCGGCTTTCTTTTGAGCATTTGCATCAATAGCAATACTAATAAAGAGAAGGAAAAGCAACTTTTTCATATACTTTATATTGATCTAATTAAAATTACACAAAACACCTCATTGCCGATGGTACACTAAATTGTTTTTACATTAAACTTGTGCACTTACCTTTGCAAAAAATAAAACTATATATGGAATATAGAATTGAAAAGGATACCATGGGTGAGGTTAAAGTACCTGTGGACGCCTATTATGGAGCACAAACCCAACGCAGCATCGATAATTTCAAAATTGCTCAGGACATCAACCGTATGCCTAAAGAGATCATCAAGGCATTTGCGTATTTGAAACATGCAGCGGCTGTAACCAATTTTGAAGCCGGTATCTTACCAAAGAAAAAAGCCGACCTGATTGGTAAAGTTTGTAAAGAAATACTGGATGGTAAACTGGATGATTATTTTCCATTGGTAGTTTGGCAAACCGGTAGCGGTACACAAAGCAATATGAATGTGAATGAAGTAATTGCTTATCGTGGGCACGTAATGAACGGTGGTAAATTAAGCGATAAGGATAAATATCTTCATCCGAATGATGATGTAAATAAATCACAATCCTCTAACGATACCTTTCCAACTGCAATGCATATTGCAGCATATAAGATCTTAATAGAAAATACTATCCCTTCGATTGAGAAATTAAAAAATACGCTTGATAAAAAAGCTAAAGCTTTTAAAAAAGTAGTGAAGATCGGTCGTACGCATTGTATGGATGCTACACCGCTTACATTGGGACAAGAGTTTAGCGGTTATGTATCTCAACTGGAGCATGGATTAAAAGCGATCAAAAATACACTGGCACATTTGAGTGAGTTGGCATTGGGTGGTACTGCTGTTGGTACGGGCATCAACACGCCGCCAAAGTATGATGTGAATGTGGCAAAACATATTGCCCGTTTAACCAAATTACCTTTCATCACTGCTAAAAATAAATTTGAAGCACTCGCTGCACATGATGCAATCGTTGAAGCACACGGTGCTTTAAAAACGGTAGCGGTTAGTTTAATGAAAATTGCCAATGATATACGTTTATTATCAAGCGGACCGAGAAGTGGTATTGGTGAAATATTTATTCCGGATAATGAACCGGGTTCTTCTATCATGCCGGGCAAAGTTAATCCTACACAATGCGAAGCATTGACAATGATCGCTGCACAGGTTTTGGGTAATGATGTGGCTATCAACATCGGTGGTGCTACCGGACATTTTGAACTGAATGTTTTTAAACCGGTGATGATCTATAACTTTTTACACAGTGCAAGATTGATCGGCGATGGTTGTATAAGTTTCAATGATAAATGTGCAGTTGGTATTGAACCAATAAAAGAGAATATTAAAAAACACGTAGATAATTCATTGATGCTGGTAACTGCATTGAATACTAAGATCGGTTATTACAAAGCTGCGGAAATAGCACAGAAAGCACACAAAGAAGGAACAACATTGAAGGCAATGGCCGTGAAGCTGGGATATGTAACACCAAAAGAATTTGACGAATGGGTGATACCTGCTAACATGGTGGGGAAGATCTAGTTGCAAGTTGAGAGTTGAAAAGTCATTATAGACAAGAGGCCATCAAATTTTGATGGCCTCTTGTTATATCTTCAATGATTGATTTTTTTACTCTCAACTATTTACACTTGTACGAAAACTTCAAACGTCCTTTTTGTGCAGGAATGCTTGGCAGATCGCCGCCACTTAAAATAACGCTTAGTACATAATTGTCACGGCTCATGATATAACTTCCGAAGACTGCATTGGTAGAATCTGCCGTTGCCACACCACCTACATAGTTTCTGATCTTCATTGTTTTTATCGCATGCTGAGATCTTTTACCAAAGTTGAAGAACTGATTGTACTGTGCATATTCCGGTGTGTTCTCATCAGGGAAAATATACATGTAATTCTTCGGAGAGATGGTATTAAAATAAGTGAGCACTGCATCGGTTACTACTTCAGGAACAGACAGATCGGTAACCGCCATATTCGTAAGATCACCTGCTGTGTAAGTATAATCAACCTGATAAAAAGGATTTACCGGAGATAAAGTGGAGTTAAACAATTTCTGCACAAGGTTACCGGTAGTACCATCATAAATATAATCAACATCTATTTGTGGAGATGCAGGATCCAGCGGATCGGCCAGGCGATGCAGACGGGTTACTCTTCTGCTATTGGAAAGATCGGTAACGAAATATTCATCAGGGTTTACATACACTGTATCAACTATGTACGTAGGTTGAGAATTGGTTACAACAGTTGCCGAAAGACTATCAAATGCAGTAATATCTGTTACTTCATCGATGTTATTGATTATTGCAGCAATAGATCCCAAAGGAATTTCTGCAGTAGTATCTGTATACGTTATTTTACTGATGCGGCAATCTGTACCAACGATCAGGTCACTGTCGCCACCGCCTTCCAGGCTATATTCCTTTGAGCAGGAAATCAATACGACTAAAAAAACGCCTAAAACCAAACTTATTCTTTTCATTAGTTGCTTTTATTATTCTGAAAAATACTGCAAATCAATAATATTCGATGCAATTCGCTGAAATTGTAACATATTTTTTTAGCGCTTGCACGTGCTATCAGCAAAAAACACGCCATCCAGCTCTATTTCGTTAAAATATCTGTATCCGGGTGGTTTCTATTTCCTGTGTATCTGGTGCCGGAACAAGTAAATCGATCTTGCTGTAAATGACCCCATAGCCTTTTGCATACCAGCGTTCTTCTGTAGCAATAGTTATGTTTCCACCCATTAACGGTACAACAGCAGAATAAGTATAAAGGACCTTAATAACATTGTTATAATTATTACCACTAACAATTGCTGTTGCACCTTTCTGTATAATCTCACCAGTGATCTTCGCACTCATAATAGTAATGACTCCTCCTCCTGCAGTATTCATACCTAAATTCGTACTCCAGGTGTATCCTGCTGTCTTTGTTGAATCAAGCACCAACATATCAGTAGTGTAAGGTGCATCAAGGATACCAAAATCATCTGAAAAATATTGATAGTATAGTCCGCCGTTTTTACGGAAGAATAAAGAATCAACCGGTGTGCCGGTATCTTTCAATTCAAATATCCTGTAGCTATTGGCACCAAAGGTTTTACTGTCTGCACTTACCTGCATGTATGTTGTGTCTTCAGGATTACCGCCTTTTAATTTGGTTGACCAATTACTGAAAGTGGTCATCGGTATATAATCCAGGTTAGCCACTGGCGGCGCTGCTGTATAAGTGATCGTAAAAGTACAGGTTGTTCCGCCTGCACCGGTAATTACATAATTGAACGGACCGGCTGCTAAAGGTGTACCACTTGCGTTTAAGGTAACCTGTTGTGCACCGATAATTGTAAATGTTCCTGCTGCGGAAAAACTAACACCATTTACTGCAAGCACCAATAAATTATACGATCCGGGCGTGGTAACCGTTACATCTACCTTTACTGTATTACCAGACGTCATTGCGGTATTTTGTGCATACGTACCTGCAGGAGTTACACCGGTACAATTGCCCGGGCTACCACCCAGTGTGTATGCCGCCGCCGGACCACCACCGCCTACCGTGATACTAAATGTACAGGTAGTAGTTCCGTTCGTTAAATGATAATTGAAACTGCCCGAAACAGTTGGTGTACCATAACCTGATAGTGTTATACTCTGCACGCCCGGTGTAGTGAAAACATTGGTTGCTCTGAAATAAATACCGTTTACTGTATCTGTACCCAGATCGTAGGTACCGGTTGCAGTTACATTTACACTGGTTAAAACAGTATTAGCTGCAACGAGCACCTGCCCTGCATTGTATGTACCTGCCGGGTTAGGCGTAAAGCCTGCACATGAACCCGGTGCGCCACCTAAAGTATAAACTGCTGCACTACCTCCTGGGCCGAAAACTGTAACATCAATAACACAAATACTGGTGCCGTATGTTATAGTGAAACTGCTTACGCCGGCTGCTGTTGGTTTACCTGAGCCGTATAATCTTACCACATTATTTCCAATAACGCCAAATGTGCCGGTGCCTTTAAAAGAGAAACCATTAATCGTATCACTTTTTATTTCATAAGTACCAACAGTGGTAACATCTACATTTACATCAATAAAATTTTCAGCTTTTAAAGTACTGTCCAAAGTATATATGCCGTTTATTGCAGATGGAGAACAATCGCCTGCGGCATCTTTTTTTAATGTGCCGATGGAGATACCATTGGTATCAAAATTCAATTCCTTCTGGCAGGCAATAAAGCAGATTGTGGCTGCAAAAGCAATACTTAACAGTTTGATGATCTTCATATATCCTTTATAGAATTAGGCGTATAAAGATAAGGTTTTTGGCAAACCTACCTTCAATACTATTTTCCCCAATAGGATATGGTTATGGAGGATTTCGCTGCCTGAAAGGATGATCAGATCATAAACAAAACAGCCTGTCGATGACAGGCCGTTTTCTAAATTTATCATTTAAAATACTTCTTTTAATAATCACATTTAAAAGTACCATCACTAATTGTAGCAATACTTCCATTAGATAAGAACATTACCGTTCCGCTAAATGTTCCCTGAACTATACGTGTTGTTGTATTTATAGAAGTTATGACAGCGCTGAGATTAGTTAAACCTGTTCCCGGGAAACTTCCAAACATAGGAGCCGTCAGATAACTTAACTCTACATATTTTCCTGCAGTTGATGTTCCTGAATAATTCCCTGCTGTTACAGAGCCCGTCGGATTTCGAAGATACATCTCAAACCCTCCACCAAATACATTCAGTGATTCTTCTGAACCAACAGTAAACATCAATCCTGAACATGGTGCTTCATACCATGTAGCACCGATTCGAAACTTATATTTAAAATCTGATGGTGCAGTAGTTGTAATATCAAATGTACAGTTTGTAGCACCGGCCTGTGGTGTAAACGTGTTTGTACCAGCAACTGTTGGCGTACCACTACCGACAAGGATTACATTTTGCACACCTGTAACTGTAAACACACCTGACTTAGAGAACGTCATACCATTAACTGCAGCGCCAGTGTTAAGTGTAAATGCTCCTGCTGTAGTAACATTTACTTCTACCTCAACTGTATTGGATGCTGTTAACGCTACGCCTTCTGTATAAGTACCACTCACCGTTGCAGGTGTACAATTTCCTCCCGGATTACTCATAGTAAATGTTGCCGGTGGAGGCGGTGCGGCATACGTAATATCAAAACTACAGGTGGTTGAAGCGCCATTAATAGTATGTGTTTTTAATCCCGAACCGGTTGGTGTACCCGAACCTGTTAGTCTTACTTTTTGTGCACCAGTTGTACTAAATGTACCTGCGCCGGTAAACGTAACACCATTAACAGCAATGGTACTTAAATTATAGGAACCAACTGTAGTCACGGTTACATCTATATCAACCGTATTGGCTGAAGTAAGCGTTAATCCTTGTTGATAGGTACCAGCCAATGTTGTGCCCGTGCAAGTACCGGGATTACCACCTAAGGCATACGCTGCCGGAGGCCCGCCACCCCCTACTGTAATAGTAAAGGTGCAGGTAGTAACAATATTCGTTAAATGATAGGTGAAAGTACCCGAAGCAACCGGTGTACCAAAACCTGATAAGGTAATACTTTGTACACCAGCATTAGTAAACACATTGGTAGTGCGGAAATAAATACCGTTCACTGTATCGGTACCTACTTCATAAGTGCCCGGAGCAGTTACGTTAACATTGGTAGTAACTGTATTGGCAGCTACCAATATCTGGCCTGCATTATAGGTACCTGCACCCAATGTAAAACCGGAACATGACCCCGGCGATCCACCCAGGGTAAATATAGCAGCGCTACCACCCGGGCCCAACACTGTAACATCAATCACACAGGTAGTTGAACCATACGTAATGGTGAACGTGCTTACTCCTGCAGCCAGTGGCTTGCCGGAACCGTACAACCGCACAACATTATTTCCTAAAATACCCAACGTGCCGGTGCCTTTAAAAGAAAAACCATTAACGGTATCACTCTTTATTTCGTAGGTACCAACAGTAGTAAGATCAACATTAACATCAATAAAATTATCACCGGTGAGTACACTATCCTTTTCATAGATACCATTGATGGCGCTTGGGGAGCAATCACCGCCTGCATCTTTTTTCAATGTGCCGACAGAGATTCCATTGGTATCAAAGTCCAGTTGTTTTTGGCAGGCAATAAAACAAACCACCATTGCAATGGCTGCAATACCCAATTTTAATAGCTTCATGATTTATTAGTTGTATTGATAAAGATAGTGTTTTTAAGAAACCTGCGACTCATCGTTCACTACTGCTCCGGTCTCTACAGTAGGATGAGTTTCAGTATTGTTTCGCTGCTTAAAGAAACGTTTTTGAAATAGCAAAATGCTTATCACACCGATCGAAATGGCTGCATCTGCAATGTTGAATATCGGCCTGAAAAACTCGAAATCCTGTCCGCCCCAAAACGGAAACCATTTAGGAAAGGTTCCATGTATCACAGGAAAATAAAGCATATCTACCACGTTGCCGTGTAAAAAAGAAGAGTAACCATTGTTCGAAAAAACGGCCTTTCCTTCGTAATACACATACTCATTCAGCGATGGGCTCCACAGCATCCCTTTATCAAATATCATTCCGTAAAAGCAGGAGTCGATAAGGTTGCCGAGTGCACCGGCATACACCAATCCGGCACATATAATAAAGCCTTTGTGATATTTTCTTTTAATGATCCTTGCCAAATACCAGGTACCAAAAACTACGGCCACCATCCTGAAAACAGTAAGTGCAATTTTACCCCACTCGCCGCCAAACTTCCAGCCATAAGCCATCCCTGCATTTTCAACAAAATACAATTGAAAACCGCTACCTATAACCTGGTGATGTTCGTGCAGATCATAATTGGTCTTGATCCAGATCTTTAATGCCTGGTCGGCAATAACTATCAATATAATAATGAGGGCTAATGTTCTTCCTTTCATAAGTGCGACAAAGATAAGGGTTGGGTTTTGAGTTATGAATGATGAGTTATGAATTATGAATTGTTAAAATTTGGGGTAAAATAGTGGTAAAAATGTACTATTATTAAGAAACAGGTTCGTGTTATCGAGTAACAGGTACTCGTTACTAACAAACAGGTTCGTGTTATCAAATAACAGGTACTCGTTACTAATAAACAGGTACGTGTTATCGAGTAACAGGTACTCGTTACTAACAAACAGGTACTCGTTACTAACAAACAGGTACCTGTTATCGAGTAACAGGTACTCGTTACTAAGTAACTAGTACATCATATTAAATAAACAGTAAATTATTGCAGTATTCAACAAGCCATAACTTAGGTATCTGACGGTTTGGAACCGTCTTAACACCTACAAATTTTCTGCGCCTCTCTGTCTCTGCGGTTTATTCTTCAAAGTACACCCGCTTCACCCGTTGCGATATGCCTGTTACTATTTCGTAAGGAATGGTTTGTGCCCAAGCGGCTAAAGTGCTTAATGGCAGTTGCTCTCCAAATACGATCACTTCGTCGCCTTCTTTTGCATCAACACCGGTAACATCCAGCATGATCATATCCATACAAACATTGCCGATCACCGGAACAAGCTTTCCTTTCAGCCACATTTTTCCTGCACCGTTGCTTAGCAATCTTGGGTAGCCATCAGCATAGCCAATACGCACCGTAGCGATCATCGAATCTTTAGCTGCTATTCCTTTACGGTTATAGCCTACACTTTCACCGGCTTTTACTTTTTTTATTTGGGAGATGGTGGTCTTAAGTGTTGTTACGTTCCGCAGTTGTTCCTGCATCGTTGGGTTACTGTCAACCCCATAAAGCCCGATACCGAGACGAACCATATCCAGTTGCAATTCTTTATGACGATGAATGGCAGATGTATTGGCGACGTGCCGCAAGAATGGATACGGTATCGCTTCCTGTAAAATAGCGCAACCCTTGAAAAAAGATGTTGCCTGTGTTTGCGTAAACTCATCATGCGCAACAGCATCGCTTGCCGCTAAATGAGAGAACACCGTTTGCACTTTAAAAACTTTTGATGAACGTAGCGAATTGCTCAATGCATCTAAATCACTTTCTTCAAAACCTAAACGACGCATGCCGGTATCCAGCTTAATGTGAACAGGATAATTGCTGATGCCATTTCGCAATAAATAATTTTCAAACGCTTGCATCATACTCATGGAATACAATTCCGGTTCAAGGTTATGATATACCATTACATCAAACGTAGATTCTTCTGCATTCATTACCATCACCGGTAAAGTGATACCTGCTTTGCGTAACTCTACCCCTTCATCTGCATACGCCACCGCTAAATAATCTACTTTATGAAACTGTAGCAAATTTGCAATTTCAAAACTACCGCTGCCATAGCTGAATGCTTTTACCATAGCCATCATTTTCACACCAGCTTTTAATTGCTGTTGATAAGCTTTTAAATTGTGTGTAATGGCATTAAGGTTTATTTCCAACACTGTTTGATGTACCTGTTGTTCCAGCAAATGAACCAATTGCTCAAATTCAAAAAGCCGTGCGCCTTTCAATAATATCGTTTCATTGTGAAAATGAAGCGAATGGAATTGTTGTTTGAATTCTGCTGTTGATGCGAAAAAAAATGTCTCTGCAATATTTTTAAAAAATTCTTTTTGTTTACTGATCTCCGGTCCTATACCAATTAAACGGTTAATATTTTTTTGTTGTAAGATGATGGCCAGTGCTGCATACAACGCTTCACTACTTTTGCCCGATTGTAAGATATCGCTGAGTATCAGTGTACGTTTATTATGCTGCCGTTGTTGTTGTAAAAAATCAAGTGCAATAGTTAATGAATTGATATCTGCACTGTAACTATCATTGATGATAGAACAATTGTTGATGCCTTCTTTTAATTCCAATCGCATTTCAACAGGGCGCAATAGCTGTATGCGATCAGCTATAGTTTTTGCATCTACTTTCAAATACAACAATACACAACAACAGGTGATAGCATTTTCTATGGAAGCGTCATCGGTGAAAGGGATGGTGCAGGTGAAAGGTGAAAGGTGAAAGGTGAAAGTTATATTCGTAGCATCTTTCTTCTTTTCTATTGAAATGATTTGTACAGTTGCGGTTTTATCTTTTCCCCATGAAAATAATTGAAGATTATTATTTTGATTTTTGAATTGATTTACCGCTTTATTTATGGCAGCATCATCTGCACAATAGATCAATACATCACTTTGTGAAAAAAGTTTTAGTTTTTCGTTGATCTTTTGTTTTGTATCTGTAAAACCCTCATCATGTGCTTCACCAATATTGGTAAATACACCGATTGAAGGACGAATAATTTTTTGCAAACGTTCCATCTCGTTGGGTAACGAAATACCTGCTTCAAAAATGCCGAGTGTATGCTGTTCATTCATTTGCCAAACACTCAATGGCACGCCGGTTTGCGAATTATAACTTTTAGGATTGCGAACGATATTGTAATCATCTTGTAACAATTGATACAGCCATTCTTTTACAATTGTTTTTCCATTGCTTCCTGTAATGCCAATTACAGGAATAGCAAATTGATTGCGATGAAAAGCGGTTAATGTTTGTAATGCAACTAATACATCTACAACCTGTGCAATGTTTGCCTGCGGAAATGCATTTGCCTGTTCTTTAGTGAACTGTTCATCTACAATAAAAAAACGAACGCCTTTATTATACAGCTCTTCAACAAAACCATTACCGTTGCGGCGAGGGCCGCTTAATGCAAAAAAAACAGAAGTAGAAGGAAACAATACTTTACGACTGTCAAGCAACAGATGTTCTACCGTTACCGGCGAAGCCTGTTGCAACCAATTGGCTTTTATAACATCAGCTATTTTTTCAGCAGTGTATTGCAAGGGAATGATGAATTAAAGTTCTGATACTTCTTCCTGGTGATCATCCGGCGTTCCTTCTTTTTTATGATATATAGAATAGATGATCGATCCGGTGATGCACACCACTATCACTGCCAACGATACCCATGCCGGAAAATGCAGATAGTCTTTATTTACACCAACATACGCCAAGGCCGGTATCAACATTTTTACACCGATGAATAACAACACGATGGCAATTCCTTCCTGTAAATAATCGAAGCGACTTGCAGCGCCACGTAATAAAAAGAACAAACTTCTTAAACCCAGCACAGCAAAAATATTGGAAGAGTAGATCAACAGTTTTTTATTGGGATCGGGAATAACAGAGAATACTGCAGGGATAGAATCTACTGCAAATACGATATCTATCAATCCCAACATTACCACCACCATTGCCAACTTGGTAAAAAACGTTTTACCATTTTGCTTTACAACAAATGTTCCTTCGGGTGCATTGTCGGTTGTTGGCATAATGCGGCGCAATAATTTGTATGCCCAATTCTTTTCGGGATTAAACTCTTCATCTTCATCACTGCTGAACATTTTTATTCCGGTAAAAACAAGGAACACGCCGAAGATGTACATTACCCATGATGCTCTTGCTACCAGTTCGCTACCTAATGCAATGAATAAGATGCGGAACACAATGGCCATTAATATCCCAAGCAGTAACACACGGGAATAATTATTTTCTTTAACGCCGAAAAATTTAAAGATGATGATGAAGACAAAAATATTATCAATGGAAAGCGACCATTCTAATAAATAAGCGGAAATGTATAACACCGCATCTTGCTTGCCCTGTCCGTTCTCATTCTCGTACCAGATAAAACCACAAAACGCCAATGATAAGAGCACCCAAAAAATAGTTTGCTTCAATGCAGTTTTTAAACCGATCTTTTGATTTTTCTTGCTCAGCAAGCCAAGATCAAAGATCAATGCAACGATAACCACTGCACTAAAAACAAGTAATATTAATTGGTCCTTAGCCATTATTTGGTATATTTTCTTTTACGCAACCATTGATAGATCACTGCAAACATAAATACCAGCAAAACCGGTACCGCAATATTGATGATCTGCCATGTTTGTTTTCCCGCATCTACTTTCTTTTTATCGAGTAAACGTAAGGTATAATCTTTTGCTTTGGCTTCGGCCAAACCTGAAGCGTTAATTAAATAGTCTAAACAGTTTTGTAAAAAATCCCTGTTAGCAAAGCGGAACTCGTATTGTGTTCCGATGGTGAAGGGATTCATACCCATAGGCAAAGGTTCGTTCTTCGAAACGGTGTTCAGGATCATATCTCCATCTGCCACAATGATCATTTTATTATCGTTACGGGATGCCGCTTCAAATGTTTGTCCGTATGCCTGCAAGCTGTCGTTCATTGCCTGCGATAAACGGTTGTTATAAAAAGAATTGAATTTCCCTTCCAGCAAAACCGCAACAGGTATGTTTGATCTTTTAAACTTCTCATCTTCCGGCGCATTCACATTTTCTTTCCCACTGATGAGTGCTGGCGTAGCAATGCTTCGGGAGTTATCGGATGAGCCTAGCAATACTGTTTTCTTTATTCCTTCGGCTTCGGTAGTATCAATAGAGTTTACAAATCTACCCGAAACAAAACCTAAATTTTTATTGATCGGATGATTAGAACGGGAAGCAAACACCGGAAAATAATTCCAGAATAAAAAGTCGAACTGACCGTTTCCATTTACATCAAAAGGTAAACGGTCACTTTGCAGATCCATTACTAAGTCTGCATTTATTCTTGCACCGTATTTGAACAACAGTTCATCCAATCCCAAACCTCTGTCATAAGCGATCACTTCATTCTTGATACGCAGGCTATCCATTTCTGCATTCAACCTATCTTCAAACAATAATAATTTACCGCCACGCATTACAAACTGATCGATCTTTAATTTTTCCTGGTCGGTAAACTGCACAGTAGGTTTTACGATCATCAACAATTTAAATGTATCAGGAATAACCGGTTCGGTATTAATGTTGAAAGAGAAGAGATTATAATCAGGTCGCAGTATCGTTTCTACCAGATCATAATTTACAAAGCTGCCGATCGGTGGTTCACCATTACCGATAGAATACGCCACCATTGGCTTTTCGGTGTGCGTTAATTTATAAATGCCGTTTGCCAATTCATATTCCATCATTGCTTCGGCGCTATTAATTTCCTGTCTGCCGATGTTGGGCAAACCATTATATAAACGCACCGGAACAACATTATCTCTGTAACGCAACAAGGCAACGGGATAAACCAATTGCTGCTGCTCACCGGCTTTGAGCTGTGATTTTAAATTGATCGGGTATAATCCCAATGCACTTAATGTATCACCCCATTTCACATTGCTCTCCGGCATTTCTTCATCAGGACTGATGAAACTATATTGTAAATTGGCGCCTGCCACTTCTTTAAACTCCTGTAAAATATCGGTGGTGCTGTTGGCTAATTTTTTAAACCCCGATGGAAAATCTCCTTTCAAAAAAACATCTATTTGCACCACATCGTCTAACTGGTTCAGTATTTTTTTGGTTGGCTTCGAAAGTGTGAAACGTTTTTCATTGGTAAGATCGATACGAGCATGATACAAGGAAGCCAACCAGTTGATAGCAACCAGTAACACAATTGTAAGTAACAATCCAATTCTACTCTTTCCTTTCTTCAATGCCATTTATTTTTTATGTAGATTTTTTACTGTTATCAATAAAAATAAAAAGATCACACTAAGGCTGTAAATAATATCACGACTATCAACCACACCACGGCTGATGCTTCTGTAATGAAAATCCATGCCCAACATTTCTATGTAGTAATCGGCACCACCTTGTAATGCAGGTATCTTGCTCAATGCATTAAAACCGAAATAGATGATCAAACAAACAAAGGCACTTATTAAAAATGCAACTACTGCGTTATTGGTAAAGCCACTGCAACACAACCCTATTGCTGCAAAAACAGCCGCTAATAAAAACAGTCCGATATAACTTCCAAAAATGCCGCCGGTATCAATCCCTGTTTGTGTGCTTAATGATTTTATGGTGATGACATAAATGAATGTTGGAACGATAACGAAAAGCAATACGATCAGTATAGAAAAATATTTTCCCAATACGATCTGCCATGGCGTAAGCGGTTTGGTTTGCAATATCTCGAATGTGCCACCTTTAAATTCATCGGAAAGTGTACGCATAGTTATAGCCGGTACTAAAAACAATAATACCCATGGTGCCAAGTCGAAGAATTTATCCAGCGAAGCGTAACCAAAATCAAATATATTGTCGGTAAGAAAGAAAAGGAACAAACCATTTACCAGCAGGAACAGCACAATGGCAATGTAACCGGTAAGGTTACTGAAAAACTGTTGTAGTTCCTTTTTACAAATGCTCCACATGCGTTATAAATTGCTGCAATTTAATGCTAAACAACCGATTGCAATTATTTAATGTGTATTTTATCAAGTCCTTATCGTTTGCCTCGGGCAGCAACTATTTATTTTACAATAAATTAATCCACATTCCATTTTACATGGATTTATGCAAGCAGCGGTTACCCTACCTTTACGACTCCTAATAATGGCTTTATCCCTTGCAAACCAACAGTACTATTTAAAATGGTTTGAATGAAGAAAATTTACGTTGCAATTATCTTATTGGTCATTGCGCTGCCGGTTGTTTCGCAAACAACCTATACCTGGGCAGGCCCAAGCGGCATTACAGCTTCATGGGCTGTAGCTACCAACTGGATACCCAACAGAGTTTCATTGGCACCAGACGATATTTTGGTTTTTGATGGCTCTGTATGCGCCAATCCAATTGTAGATGGAATGCCTTCCAGTCAAAGCATTGGCAAACTGAGAGTATGTAATAATGCCAATACTTTTTTCGTAAATACCATAACCTCTTTTATAACTATTGGTAATGCAACAGTAGCAGCACCGCATTTTGCTGTAGAATCCGGCTCAAGGTTGAGGGTTACTGCTTCAGCTGTTACCTCTTTTGCTATACCATCCCCCTTTACGGCATTGATACAGGACACTTTACTTTTTTCAGGCAACGATCATCGGATCGTTTCTACTACTCCAGGTTCTGTGATCTTTAGTAATGGTGGTGTATTCAGAACAGCTGCTGGTTTTACAGGCAGCCCTTTTGGAACAACGAACAGCCGTGCAGTAATATTCCAAAGCGGATCGGTTTACATCAGCGGCGCCGGATCTAATCCATTTGGTGCGGCGGCTCCATCTACTGCCTGTATTTTCGAAAAGGGCAGTTTGTTTTCATACCGTCAACCCCTCTCTCCATCTTTGAGTGGAAGAACCTATGCTAATTTTGAAATTGATTTCCCTACCTTCAACCAGTCGCCTACAGGAAATTTGCCTTTTAGATGCGATACATTCCGATTGAAGAATGCTACGGCCTTGATCATGAATATGCTCGGGGGTACGGTTATATCCGGAGATCTTGATGTACAAGTGGGAAACTTAATGTTTGCACCAACTGCACCTAACACCGGCACTTTACTCTTTGATGGAAATGTACCGCAACATATAAGAGGTATCACCCAGCTAAACGGCGCAACAACTTTTAAGGTCACGGTGGCTAAAGGTGCTGAAGTAAGTTTAGATGATTGGCCAATTGGTACGAGCGACACCCTCAGTGTATATGGTAAATTATATACGAACAATCACTTTGTGGCAGGCACTACTTTTTACCTGCCCGATGAAAATTATTCAACCACCTTCACCGGTTCTATCACAATTAACAGTAACCAGGTAACAAGCGCTGTATTAAGCAATACCTTACATTCAGGCATGTTGGTAACCGGCACCGGCATACCTGTCAATACCTATGTAATGAAGATAGTGGGTAATGTGATACACTTGAGCCGTTTTGCTACAGCATCATCAACTACAACATTTACTGCAACAACTTCACGAGGTACATTAGGCATTGGCTCTGCAGATGGCATCGCCGATGCGCCTGTTTTATTGGGGAATGTGCAAACTACTAACAGGCATTATAATAAACAGGCAAATTATGAATATACCGGCACTACTGCACAGGTAACCGGCTCGGGTCTTCCTTCTTCAGTAAAAAATCTTATTCTTAATACTAGCGGTTATCAAACTGTTACCTTAAATGATAGTGTGAATGTGGATGATACGTTAAATCTGCAAAATGGTTTTCTATTAAGTGATGCATTGGTAATGCCTAATTTAAGAGATACAACAGCTATATTGAGTCCTTCCAATAACTATGGTATCAATAATATTGGTTGGGAAAAAAGTTTTGTAAGAGGACCGATGAGAAGAGAAGTGAACAGTTCAACAAAACATTGGTATCCTGTAGGGAAGATAAATGGAACAGATACTTTATTTGCCCCTGCGGCGATACAAACTACCTACACTACTCCTGTTGCAGATACGGTAGAATATTTTGCGGCTTCTTATATTGATACAGCGGCCAATCATGGCCAACTGGATCATGTAAGTGCTATCGAACATTGGTACATGAGTACAGATGTATTAACGACTGCGGCAAATGGAAAGATCACCTTATCATGGCGACCAACAAGTGCTGTTGGTGATGGCAATCCTGTGAATGATGCAGCGGCTTTGGATGATTTGGTGGTTAGTCATTATATAGATGATGATGGTGGCGGTGCCAACCCATTCCTTTGGCATATAGAAGGTGGCGATGCTGCAATAATGCCGAAAAGCGGAGGTGCCACGGTTAATTACGGAACGTTGACAACCAATTTGGATAATTCGGTGAACGATCCGGCCACTCCGTCTATCTCTCCTTATTTTACATTGGGCACAAGAAGTCCGTTCAATATACTACCACTCAAATTACTTGACTTAAGAGCAATTGCTCAAAAGAATGCGATTGAAGTAAACTGGAAAGTGAGCGAAGAGCAACAGTTGAGTCATTATGAAGTGGAAAAAAGTACAGATGGTCTTCATTTTACAAAGATCGGCAGCGTAGCATCTGTTAACAGCACTACGGCTTACTCTTATAACTCATTGGATAATAATCCTCAAAGCGGCTGGAATTATTATCGCTTGAAAATTATTACATCTGCCGGCAAACATTCTTTTAGCCCAATATGTAAAGTTTGGTATGGCAAAACGAGTGATTTCCTTGTTTATCCCAACCCTGCTCAAAACGAATTAAAAATAAATTTACCGCCGACAAGCAGCATTAATCAAATAGTGATTGTCAATACTAACGGACGGGTTGTTAAACAACTGACAACCACGGAACAATCTCTTACCATAAACATAGAATCTTTGAGCACGGGAATGTATTTTGTTCGCATTCTCAATAGCCGACAAGCAATCGCTCAGAAGTTCACCAAGCAATAGGTTGTTTACCCAAAACCAACTGCACGGCCCCGCCTTATGGCGGGGTTATTTTTTTAAAAATAGTTGTACATTAGTAGTTCAAACTTTTAGTATGAAAAAGGTTTTAATAATGGTTTGTGCTACTTTTTTTTCTGCTCAGTTAATGGCGCAGACGGTATCTGAAAACAATGCTGCTCCATCAGCAACTGCTTCTAAAACAGAGGCAACTAAAGTTACACTTTCGCAGGAAGCACCGGTGCCGGTAAAGGGCACACCAGCTCCCGATGAAAAAGCCATGATACCGGCAGCAAAAACAAAACCTGTTGTGAAAGATGATGTAGCCAATAAAGCTAACCAGCCTGTGTTGATCAGTAAAGAAAATCCTCCAACACCGGTTCCAGTTAAAGCTGTAGAAAATTAAACGATAGATCTTTACATATTTAAGCCTCCTGCAAAACGGGAGGTTTTTTATTTTAAAGAATTTGGTGTGATTTTATGGATAATGATCCCATGTGCATCTCAGCAAAAAATAGTCATATGAAAAAATTATTGCTGGCACTTGCTGCCTGTACCATTAGTGCACATATTATGGCGCAGGATGGAAGTAAAAAAACTCCGCCTCCACCACCACCGCCGCCTCCAACAATTGAATTGGTTGCACCGCCACCTCCCCCACCACCAATAGAAGCAAAGTTTGTGACACCACCGCCTCCGCCACCTCCTCCAAAAATTGAGCTTGTGGCACCACCTCCACCGTCGCCACCGCCAATGTTAGAATTAGTGGCAATGCCCGAACCGCCACCGCCACCACCGCTAAAATTAGTTCCACCTCCACCACCACCAAAAGTAAAAAAGGGAAAAGTTGCTGTTCCTCCGGTTCAGAAAGTAGACGAAAATTATCGCTAACAATCACACTATATCAATAAAAAAGTCCCTTGCAAAAAACAAGGGACTTTTAATTTTTTTAGTAAGATATTTTATACAGCAAAACTTTCACCGCAACCGCAACTACGGCTTGCATTCGGATTATTAAAATAAAATCCTTTGCCGTTCAATCCGTCGCTGAATTCCAATTCTGTATTTACGAGGTATAAAAAGCTTTTTAGATCAGTAACGATCTTGATGCCTTTATCTTCAAACACCTGGTCCATTGGTTTTACTTCGTTATCAAAATCCATTTTATAACTTAAACCGCTGCAACCACCACCTACTACACTCACCCGTAAAAAATAAGAGGTATCCCCATCAACACCTGCTTCTTTCATTAGGTTGATGACCTTATCTTTTGCTTTATCGCTTATGAATATTGCGTTGTCTGTTGTAACCATAATTCAAAATTAAAAAGTCAAAAGTCAAAACGAGTTCGCTTAATCGGCACTGCTATTTTTTACTTTTTACTTTTGATTTTTTACTTCTTAGTGAACCACACTTTCTTCAAACTTGATCGCTTCCAAACCATTTTTGGTACGGTAATCATTGATCGCTGCTTTGATCGCATCTTCTGCCAAAACAGAACAGTGAATTTTTACCGGAGGAAGGTTCAGTTCTTCTACAAAATCCATGTTATCTACTTTCAATGCCTCATCTACGCTTTTTCCTTTCAGCCATTCTGTAGCTAAAGAAGAAGAAGCAATAGCAGAGCCACATCCAAAGGTTTTGAATTTTGCATCGGTGATCATACCGGTGGCATCATCTACTTCTATCTGCAGGCGCATAACGTCGCCGCATTCAGGAGCACCAACCAGTCCGGTTCCTACATTTTTCTTTGCTTTATCGAGCGTACCCACATTCTTTGGGTTCTGGTAGTGATCGATAACTTTTTCTGAGTATGCCATTTTATTTAATATTTATTAAGTAAGATTTAATATTTGTTGTCCTTTAATATTCAATAATCAATATTAAATATTCAATTTCATTAATGGTGTGCCCACTCTATCGTACTCAAATCAATTCCTTCTTTATACATTTCCCACAAGGGGCTCATTTCTCTTAACTTCAAAACGGTTTCGCTTATTGCTTTGATAGTATAATCAATTTGTTCTTCGTTGGTAAATCTTCCTAAACCAAAACGCAGCGAACTATGTGCAAGATCATCACCCAAACCTAACGCTTTCAATACATAACTTGGTTCCAGCGAAGCAGATGTACAAGCGCTGCCGCTGCTCAATGCAATGTTCTTATTAAAGCCCATTAACAAACCTTCACCTTCAACATGTTTGAAAGAAATGTTGGTTACATGTGGCAAACGATGTTCTGTACTTCCGTTGATATATGCTTCTTCCAGTTTCATTAATTCTGTTTCCAGCTTGTCTCTTAATTTAGAGATGCGTTTTGTATCTTCTTCCATATCCAGCATACAAATTTCACAAGCTTTTCCGAAACCAACGATACCAGGCACATTCAATGTACCGCTACGCATACCACGTTCGTGGCCGCCGCCATCCATTTGTGCAGTAACTTTTACACGTGGGTTTTTACGGCGAACATATAATGCACCAACACCTTTTGGTCCGTACATTTTATGTGCACTGAACGCCATCAAGTCGATACCATCTTTGTTTACATCAACCGGAATTTTACCTACCGCTTGTGTACCATCTGTAAATACCAATACACCGTGTTTACGGGCAATGGCGCTTATTTCTTTTATCGGCATCACGGTACCAATCTCGTTATTGGCATACATGAGCGATATTAATATTGTTGTTGGTTTGATGGCAGCTTCTAATTCTTTCAAGTCAATTAAACCATCAGGTTTTACTTGCAAATACGTTACTTCTCCACCAGATTTTTCAATGTGCTTGCAGGTATCTAAAACCGCTTTGTGTTCTGTAGTTGCAGTGATGATGTGGTTACCTTTTGAAGCGTACATTTCATATACACCTTTGATAGCAAGGTTATCACCTTCAGTTGCACCTGAAGTAAAGATGATTTCTTTTGGATCGGCACCGATCAGTTTTGCAACTTGTTCACGGGCATAATCAACTGCTTCTTCTGCTTCCCAACCAAACGGGTGGTTACGGCTGGCAGCATTTCCAAAATGTTCCAGAAAGTATGGCGTCATCGCTTCCAGCACCCGTGGATCCATTGGTGTGGTAGCGTTATTGTCTAAGTAGATCGGCAATTTCAACATATCCTCAATTGTTTTAAATGTATAATGCAAAAATACTACAAAAGGTTCTATTTTAGCTTACAAATACGCCTTGTTCAATTCAAATTACCCATTTCGTAAGTAACCCGTTAATAACTATTCCAATGCTTAGAACAGAACATATTGGTATCGCTGTTAAGGATCTGGCAAACGCTGTTCCATTATTTGAAAAACTGCTGAATAGTCAGTGTTACAAAAAGGAGATGGTGGAAAGCGAAAAAGTACACACAGCTTTCTTCAAAAAAGGAGAAACAAAGATCGAATTGCTGGAAAGTACTGATCCGGAAGGGGTAATTGCCCGTTTTATTGAGAAAAAAGGCGAAGGGTTGCATCATATCGCTTTTGAGGTAGAAGATATTTATGCGGAGATTGAGCGCTTGAAAAGTGAGGGATTTACTTTGCTAAATGAGCAACCTAAGAATGGTGCTGATAATAAGCTGGTTTGCTTTTTACATCCGAAGGGGACGAGTGGAGTGTTGGTGGAATTGTGCCAAACAAAAGATTAGTTGATTTGGAAATTTGGTGATTTGGTGATGTTAAGCCTACAAAAACGGATTCTCCTTTTTCTCTTCTCCAATTGTTGTTACCGGCCCATGGCCGCTGTACACTTTTGTTTCATCTGGCAAAACGAATAATTTTTCACGGATATTTTTTAAAAGCAATTCATGATCGCCACCTGGCAGATCGGTTCTGCCAATACTGCGGTAAAATAGTACGTCGCCGCCAATGATGAAGTTTTGTTTGGCGCAATAAAAACAAATATGTGCCGGTGAATGGCCAGGTGCAAAGATCACTTTCAGTTCATCATCTCCCAGTTTAATGACATCACCTTCTTTTAAAAAGATCAATTCGCCGGTATAATTATCGAATGGCATGTTGTACATCAAAGCGCTGACAGGCGCATACTCCAAAACAGGCTTTTCGCCTTCGTGGATCTGTGGCTTGAGATTATAGGTATCGGCTACGTATTTATTGCCGAATACATGATCCAAATGGCAGTGGGTATTAAGCAGCATTTCGGGTTTTAGTCCGCTCTCCTTTATAAATTGTGTAAGTTGGTCCTTTTCCGCATCAAAGTAGCAGCCAGGATCAATTATAATGCACTGCTTAAACTCATTGTACAGCAAATACGTATTTTCCTGTATGGGACTGAAAACAAAGGACTTTATATTTAACATGGGCTTTTATTTTTTGATGCTGGGCATTAATTGTAAAACAACTAATTTTAAGGAATAAATAAAGGGTTACACAACCTGCACCCGCCACTCAAACGGGATCAAATCAAAATATGAAATACAAAGATACGTTCAAGAAAGAAAAACAAGATTTACAAATGATCAATAGCCAATCTTACGCTTCGATAAAAGATGAAAAAAGGTATGTCGTACAAGAGTGCGACGCAACGATGATGCCACAAAGAACTAAAGCTGGTCTCAAAATATTTTTACTATGCCTTTTGGCATGGTTCCTTTTGCCAAACAGTTCAAAAGCGCAGGTGAATGCGGTTGAATTTGGAAAGAACAGGGTGCAGTTCAAAAAATTCAAATGGCAATATTATCAAACCAAGAATTTCAACGTTTATTTTAATCAGGGTGGACAGGAACTTGCAAAATTTGTAGCGCAAAGTGCTGAAAAAGAATTGCCTCAAATTGAAGCGGCGGCTGAATACAGTTTGCAACGCAGGGCGAATATTATTTTATACAACCAATATTCTGATATGCAACAAAGCAATATCGGCTTGGGTGTTGAGTGGCAGAATACCAGCGGCATTACCAAACTGGTGAACAATAAAATGGTGGTGTATTTTGATGCCAATCATGAAAATCTGCGTAAACAAATTCGTGGTGGTATTGCACAGGTGCTTACTGATAATGTTTTGTTTGGTGATGATCTTGGTGAAGTTGCCGGCAACCAGGCGTTGCTTGACCTGCCAAAATGGTTGACCGATGGGTATGTTTCGTATTTAGCTGAAAACTGGAGCACTGATAAAGATGATGAATTAAAAAGTGAGATATTGAGCGGCAACTACAAGAACTTTTACAATTTCGTTTTTGAAAAACCGGAAATTGCCGGTCATGGTTTTTGGTATTTTATTGAAGAGAAATACAAAAAAGAGAATGTTACTTACCTGCTTTACCTGGCAAGAATCTATAAGAATTTGAACAAAGCTTGTTTACAAGTTTGTAAAAAGAAATTTAAAGAAGTGTTGGCTGAGTTCATGGAATACCAGGAGGATAAATATTACAAAGATATTTCCCGCCGTAAGCCATACCCGAAAGGAAGTTATGTTGAAGGTTTTGATATTAGCAAACGGCTGGATTATTTTCGTTTTAGTGTGAATCCGAACAAGCGTGATAACTCCTACGTGGTTACACAATTTAAAAAAGGAATTGTTCGTGTAATTTATAATGATCAGTTTGAAAATAAAACATTGTTGAAATTCGGAACCCGTTCGCAACTGAATGAGATCAATCCGAATTATCCCATGACGGCGTGGGATCCAAAAGGAACAAGGATAACTGTACTGTATGTTCAGGAAGGAAGATTGAAGTTATTTGTATATGATATTGTTGCCCGTTTGAAACAATACAAAATAGATCTTACGGATAAGTTTGATCAGGTGCAGGACATGAAGTACATGCTGAACAGCAACACGTTATTGATGACGGCTGTTAAGAATGGTCATACTGATATTTATACGCTAGATCTTCAACGTGAAAAAGTACAGCAGATCACCAATGATGTGTATGATGATCTGGATGCATCGTTTGTTGCATTTCCTAATAAGAACGGTATCATTTTTTCGAGCAACAGGCCAAACCCTGCTGCTAAAAGTGGCGACACTGTTTTGCCAAGCGATAACCGTTATAATGTTTTTCTGATCACAGATTTTGGTGATAAGCCTGAACTGAACCAGATCACTCAATTATCGAATTTAAAATATGGCAATGCCCGTTTTCCAATGCAGTACAATGGCAATCACTTTACGTTTGTAAGTGATGAAAATGGCATTGGAAACCGCTATGCAGGTTTCTTTACTACTAAAGCTGCGGGACTGGATACGTTGGTGTTGATCGGTGATGAGATATTGCGTAATCCATCTGCTTTTGCAGTGGACAGCACGTTGAAAGTATTTAATAAAACCGATGTGGATTCGGTTGCGGTGATCGCTGTTTCGCAAGATTCGGCTTACACCTTTCCATTAACGAACTATCAAAGCAAATTATACGAAACAAAAATTGCCGGTGATAATAACCAGGTGAGTGAAGTTACCCGCCAGAGCGACGAAAAGATCTTGTATAAATTAAAGATAGATGAGAATACACTCACCCGTAGAAATGTAACAGCAACACCAACCGCTTACATGAAAAAGAAAATGGCGGAGTACAAATTGAGTGGAACAGATCAACAACGTAATCCTGATTTAGCTCTTCCAACCAATCCTGCAGACTCAGTAAAAAAACAGGATGATATTTTTCAAACGGAGTTTGGCAATGAAAAGAAAGACACGTCTGTTGTTGGACAAATATTTTCTTTAGACAATGAGCCTCGTAAAGAAAATGTTTTAAAAACAATAAAACTGTATCAATACAAGCCGCCAAAATTTGCAGCGGACTATGGCTCAGTTGGTTTTAATAATTCGGTATTGATCAATCGTTACCAGGCATACCAAGGTGGAGCAGGTCCGATCATGTTGAACTCCGGTACTCCGTTGAACGGCTTAATTCGTTTAGGTACATCTGAATTGATGGAAGACATTCGTATTACCGGTGGCTATAAAATATCAACCAACCTAAAAGATAATGAGTGGTTATTAAGTTATCAGAATTTAAAAAGAAGGGTTGATTGGGGTGTAACGTATTACAGGAATGTGCAACAGGGCGCCGATCAACTTGGAAATTTTGCCGGAAGAATGTTTACCAATTTGTATCAAGCCAACATTGCTTATCCATGGGATGTTACTAAAGCATTTAGAGCTACCAGTGGTGTACGTTCAGATCGTTTTGTTTCTGCTTCATTGGATCCATTGACATTGGAACGTGCAGATGTTAAAACACTATATTCTGTTAGTCATCTGGAATTTGTATATGACAACACAACCAATCCAACTATGAACATCTGGCATGGATTGCGTTATAAAGTGTTTATGGATTTCAACAGCCAGATCAATAAAGTAGCGACAACTGACGGACCAAACACATTCAACTTTGGTTTTGATGCAAGATATTACTACCCTATTTTCCGCAACTTCATTTGGGCAGGCCGTGCAGCAGGTGATTTCAGTTGGGGTAATCAAAAAATGATCTACTACTTAGGTGGTGTAGATGGATGGCTGATGTTTGGTAACAATCAAAAATCGGATGGCACTTTCCGTTATTTCAATCCTAATCCTCAACCGGCAGCTGATCAGAATTATGCGTTCCAAAGTTTAGCAGTGAACATGAGAGGTTATTTGCAAAACATTGCAAATGGTAATAATGCTGTTGTGATTAACAGTGAGTTCCGTTTACCGGTGTTCCCTACTTTCTTCAACCGTCCGATCAACAATGCGTTCCTTCGCAACTTCCAGATAATCCAGTTCTTTGATTTTGGTACAGCGTGGAATGGTGGTTACAATAAGATCAAACGTCCGGAAATGAGCTATACTAACCAACAAGGCGATGTTACCGTTAGAATTAAAGCAGGTGGTCTTGGTCCGTTCGCTGGTGGTTACGGCTTTGGTGCAAGAAGTACTTTACTTGGTTATTTTGTAAAGTTTGATGCAGGTTGGCCAATGAATGGTTTCTTTAAAGGCAAGCCGATCTATTATCTGGCGCTAGGGTTGGATTTTTAAATTTTATTTCGATCTATATAAGTTGCCTGGTTCATATAACCAGACAGCTTTTTTATTGCCTGATACAGCAGGTAAAATAGAATTGTTAGTATTCCGGTTGTTGCCCATGTACGTAAATGATCGAAAGGGAAAACTAAACGTTCAGCTATTGTGCTAAATAAGTTGAGTGGATTACTAATTATATCCCAACTGTTCCATCTTAAAAATCTACCGAGGTACACACCAAACGAACCAAGAAATAACAAAAAGATAGTTGTAAAACGAAGTACTCTTTTAGTTAAGACTGTAGTTAGAAAAATTTCTACTCTATACAATGAAACAAAAGCCATAAGCAAACCAACAGCAGAGCAAGAGAAAAGCAGCACTGCATCAAACCATTTGGGAACGCTGGTATTATGCTGAAGATGCACAAGATCTGTAATAATATATAAGGCATTGGGAAAGAAAAGCAGCCACATGCTACAAAGTAAAACTTGTTTCCATCTGGTATATTTTCTTTTTACTAAACAGGAGCTGATGAACATGGGTATCCATGCTAAAAAAATATTCCATAACAGAAAGATGAATAGCATTTCACCGGAGAAGAAGATTCTTGCCCCAATCATAACAGTGATAAAGAATACAAAACCAGCTAATAGTTTTTCAAATGAATTCATTCGTATCATAGAATAAATATTTTGGGTAAGAAGATAATTGCACCGATAGTGATGCTGGATAGAGCGCTGATGAGTACAGCCGCTGCAGATATGTCTTTAATGATCTTAATAGCAGGATGCTTTTCAGGTTGAACTACATTGCAAAGTTTTTCAATAACTGTATTAACCATTTCAAAGCAAAGCACAAAAGCGATACACAGTATAACCAGTATCCATTCTGTAGAATTGATATCCAATGCTAAACCCAATGCAACAGCAACAATTGCAGCAACACAATGCACTTTAAAATTTATTTCACTTTTGAAGCATTGTTTGATACCACTAAAAGCATAACCGAAAGAATGAAAATATTTCATTGAGCTATTATTTTGTAACCGCCAGTTTCGGAACATCAGGTTGTTTTAAATTCTTCTTTACATATTCATCTGCTGCATTCCACGATAACCAACTATACTTCTTTTGCTCTTCAAAAAATTTATTCTTTCGTTGGGCAAATAACTGAGCTGGTGTTAAATAAGAGCGATATACAAATTCCGCATCGCTTTGTGGAATAGTTGAACCAGACATTAGTACATCCTGATTGCGTTCTATAACAGGCAGCGTTTTATTTGAGAGCGTTAATAGGAAATGCACATCAACGGGAATAGTACTTTTCTTAGACAGATTGTAATTAGCGATCTGTTCATCCCAATGGATGCAGGAAGAAGCTACCAATAACACGATGGCAAACCATCCATTTATTCGTAATAAGTAATAAGTGCTTTTGCGTTGATGTATCTTGATGAACATAGTGATCAATCCCATTAATACCATTGCAAGAAATACCAGTACACCAATACGCTTATATGCTAAACCCATGTGCTGAATATAATAGTAATCTCTGAACAAAACAGAGATAACCAATATCACATTCTGAATGATCCAGGCATAAGCACCATAGCGCAACCATTTATTCTTTTTATAAAAATTAAGATTTCCACGAAAGAAGAACAATAATACCAACATTGCCAACACAATTGAAAAGATCAACATGCCTGCACCTTCGTGTACATATTTAGTAAGATTAAGATCAGGTGTGTAAGAAAACCCAAACCAAACATAGATTATATCAAGACAATTGATGAACAACAGTAAAACATTGAGTAATACCAGACTGATGATGCCTACCGTATTTTCGTTTCGCAATGCCATTACGCCATTTGCAAAGCGCCCCATGAATAAGGTCAACAGATCAAACAGCGCACTTTCTTTCCAATGTTTAAGATTCTTCCTTTTTCGATTCAAATCATCTGTTTGTTCATTATCTTTTTTGGTAAAAAATTCTGCTTTGCTACGCAACAGTAATCCTCCTGTTATGAATAAACCAACCATCAGAAATCCAAAGCGTTGCCAGTTGAACCAACTTAATAACTGCGTCATAAAACGTTCCACTGCTGAAGCCATATTATCTACTACCTGTCTGAACACAGCATTGGCAAAAGAATACACTAAAAAGAAAACAGCCAATATCATTATCGGAATAATCAAAAAGCGGATCGCTTTTCTAAAATTTTTGAACTTTAGTCCTTTTGATTTTATCACAGTAAGATTATCAAAGAACGATACGATCATCAGCGCATAGTTACTGATAGCTGAACCTGCGGCATACCAAACAGATCGATGAAGATATTGCACATATATCACCACTAATAATAAAGTACCGCAGAAAGCTAACTTACTTAAAACTGTGTTGTGTATTAAAAGTGTAGCAGCTGAAATTGAGTGTGCCAATAATAGCCACAGTATTGTTTTACGTTTGATAGAAGAAGGATAAAGATAAAAAACGGCGGCGAGGATAAATGCCGCAAAAAGTATTGCATTCAAGGCAATTTTTTCCTGCCAAAAAAAGAGGTTGAATAATATTGTGCCGGCTAGCACCAATAAAATTTTAGCATGTTCTGATTTCATGTGCTTGTTAATTTGAGTGAAAGAGTAGTTTTATTTTTTGGATAAACAGTATCAACAACAACTCCGTACAATATCTGTATGCAGTTAGTTTACTTATGGATCGTTTCATGGAGTTCAATTTTTTTGATAAGTTGTTGAGTAGGTTCGGCTAATAATTCAAACCATTGCCAGTTTGCAATACGAATGGATCTACGCCCTCTTTTAAATGCTCTTCTGAATTTTGACCAATATTCAGGCATGGTTACAAAACCATACAACACTGTTGCTGCTACCGGAAAAGAAATGTGGCCATTGCCCAGCATAAAACATTGCAGGCAAACCTCTCCTTCATCTGTTGTATCGTATTGTAGTAAGATGTGCTTGATATCATGCTTGGCATAGTAAGGCAACAAATTCAATTCTTTTTCATCAAGGAAATGAACCAGGTCGTTACCCAGTGTATGCTTAGGGAATTGAAACAGTTCTTCTTTGGTATAAGGAAAAGGTTTTGGCCTGCGAATGATCTTTAATATCGGCAGCGCCATATTATGCGTAAGAAAAACGAGTAGTTGGGATCGAAGCTGTATCAGCAACCGGTATATTTTATTCATTGGTCTTGAAATTTTTATGGAAAAATAAAACTGACAATAAGGCTGATACAATAATGCATATTGCAACAGCATACTTTGTAATACCAAATTCATTACCCGATAGAATAATAAAAAACAAGCCGCCTAAAACAGCCATTGCAAGTGTTGCCTGTAATGTTAATTGAAACAAGGCAGCTCCTTTTTTACCAAAAGCATGAGCGATAAATGTTACCAGCCCTACAAAAAATACCAATGGAGCACTGAAGATGAAAGAACCTGCTATTGCCGGCCCAAATACTAACTCATGTTCACTAAGCGCAAGACAAAACCCACTGAGAAAACCATTTACCAGTGAAGCCATTATCCAGATCAATAAAAAGATAAAAAAGAATTTGAAAAAACTATACATACAAAGTGCTTTGAATTTCAAAGTATAAATACAAAAAAAATTATTTTACAGTGCCGATCATTTTTGTCAATGCCTCCAGATGAGAACGAAAAGCTTTTTCACCTGCCTTAGTCACAGAGTAAGTTGTGTTTGTTTTTTTGCCAATGAAGCCTTTCTGCACTTTTACAAAAGCTGTTTCTTCCAGGGTTTTTAAATGGCTGGCCAAATTGCCATCAGTAATGTCAAGCAGTTCTTTTAGTTCATTAAAACTAATAGCATCGTTCACCATGAGGGCGCTCATAATGCCCAGACGGATGCGGCTGTCAAAAATTTTATTTAAGTTCTCTATCGGATTCATTGAATTGTACTAGTTGCTTTTCCTTTCATATTTATACCACATTACAATACCATAAATAATATGTAACACACCAAAACCCATTGCCCAAAAATGTAAGCCATAACCTACATACCAACAGTTCATGATGCCGAGCAATATCATTCCCAATCCCAAATAACGGATCTCTCCTACTGTATATTTTGCTGCATTCACTAAAGCCAAACCATAAAATATTAAACAGCCTGGCGCAATCAAATCGTACTGCCCCATTTGCAACATGCGGAATAAAAAGATGGCACCTGCCATTAATGGTATCATCGTATTTACCAGCAAACGAATACTGGTATGGCCCCACATAGGTTGTTTATCACGCTTGCTGCGTAACCAGGTAAAAAAGAAAGCGGAAACAAAAGCGGCAATAAAAGTGAGGGTAGCGATCCACAACAATTCATTCATTAAATTGATACCACCATTCTGCATCAAGCGGCTCAATTCACAATCTCCTTTTAGCCAACAATTAATTTTTTGGCTGGCAAACCATGCACCAACCAAGGCGCATACACCAGCGGCAACACCGCTTAAACCACTTAAACTAATGAAACGGCTGCTGCGTTCCATCATCTTTTTAATATGCTGCAGGTCGTCTAAAGACTGTTGTTGCTCGTTCATATAAAAGCACTTTGAGATACAAAGTAAATACTTGATCCCGAGAAATGCAAATAAAGTTGTGAGCTTATTTTTCGGCTGGCGCCTCTTTTGGGGTTTTTAAAAATTCTTTAACTGTTTTCTCCGCATTCTTTCCGAAATACTGTTCCTCGAAAAAAGTTTTTGTTATTATTTTATCTGAGTCAATAATTAGCTGTTTTTTATCCGCAGCAAAAGGGCCACAAAAACTCAAATAGGTTTCTTTTTCACCTTCATCATAACTATATGTTACTTTGAAAATAAAATAGCGGTTTGTAGTACTATTCTCTTCTACTTCTATAGAACTAATAGCTTTAAAAACAGGTGCAGCAACTTCATCATCATACAATGAATTGAAAAGATAACTTTCTGCAAATTTTTCCTGTGACAAATTTTCTTTTGGAAAGAGCTGCTCCTTATTCAATTTTTTTAATTCAGTGTAAGTGTCAACTCTGTAAATAAGATCGTTTGTTATTTTTTTAATTTCCGTTGCAGCAACCGGATGTCCATTCTGCAACAATCCCATTACAGCGGCTTTCTTAAGATAAATTTCATCCGCTTTTACAAAACGATTCAACAATGCGACTGCAGACTCATTATTTATAGTTGCCAATGCCTTTATTGTTTGTACTCCATAATCAGGATAATCTTCCTCGTTTTTTTCGAACTTATCCAATTGCTTTTTTGCCAAAGAAATAATTCCTGCTGCATTATTGGTCAGCACATCTTTGTTAAGCATATTACTGTCCACCATATCAACAGCAAGTGATAATAAACCGCTGCCAAGGATTGTATCGGCGTATAAAGCAGCAACTTCTGGATATAGTGTTTTCGTAAGCGCCAGACTATCATTTAATACATATACTATCTGATAAGGTGATCCTTTAGCTGGTGGTGCAGTTAACATCAGTTGTTTAAGTAGTTGATAAGAAGCAGCAGTTTTTTGTTCAGCAAGCATTTTCAGCATGCTCATTCTCAATTCGGAAAGTGTTCCCGGAATTTTACTATAATTATCCTTTACGAAAACAATTGATGAGCTATCTTTTACTTCACTGATTGCATTACTGATATTTTCATTTATAGTAAGATAACTAGTACTGTCTTTTGGATAAAACTTAAAATAAGCAGCGTATAATAACGGCAGATCAGCCTTTGTAAATTTTGCATTGTATAATGCCTGCCTTGCTTTCGATCTTGTAGTGCTGTCTGCACTCTCCAGATCTTTTAAAATTAATTTTGTTTTGCTATCGAAAAGAGTGGAAGTAATATTTTCCTTTTTGAATCTAAAATCTGAAAAGAATTTTTCATTATTCTTTTCTACAATAAAATTTTCAGGAAGTAAAGCAAACACATGATATACGGAGTCTCCATAAACAAAAATCCTTACTTTTTTTAGTGTATTGTTACCGGCATTTTTTACCACAGCTTCCATACCTTTTACTGTACCGTTAACAATACTCTTTTTATAATATAGTGAATCAAAGTTTCCCGGATTTCTTTTTGCAAAAAAAGAAGCCGTATCAGAATAATATACTGACAGCTGGTTTTCTAATAAAGCGCTATCACTTACTGCCCAGTAGTAAGGTGAAAAACCCATAGCTGCAATATGATAGGTAGTAGCAGTATTTTTATCATAGGCTAGATAAGTTGTCCTCTTATCATCCTCGTTTTCTTCAATAAATGTTTTCTCTACTTCCAAAACACTATCTACTGTTTCTTTCTCTTCTCCTTCAATGATTCCCGGCACCCATGTGCTGAATGCATTATTTGGCCCTGTTTGTTGCGACCATTGCGATTGCTGGTAAGGAAGTATTTTAAACGAGCGGAAGTAATTGGTAACATCCGGAAAATCTTCCTTTCCTTTTTGTGCTATTACCGCTATTGAATAGCTGCGGTTTCCACGAACAATAACATTCATTTTTATTACAAAATCAATCCCATCCTTATTCATTGAGGCAGTCAGGCTTGATGCAGGCAAACCTTCATGAGTGTATATACGAAAGTTCTCTATTGTAGCATTCATTTCTTTGTAATAATTCAATCTGGCATTTAGAATAATACTGTCATTGGTATTCACAAAACCTTTTTTTGTTTCGCTCATTGCAGCTATGAAATAGGTAGCATTCTTTAGATCAAAATAAGAATAGGTAGTAGTGCCGGTATTTTCTGCAGTTTCATCTTTTTGCATAATATCAACCGAAGGTTTTTTCGGGAAAGAAAGTGAAAAGCCTGCTTCTGCATTTTTTTGCTCTACCCATTCCTTCGGTTTTACTTTCAGATTATCATTGATGGTGTAACTCTCTAAAAATCGTTTTGCTTCTTTACCAGTCAGATCATTCTCTTTCTCACTTCCAACAAACATCATGTGTAATTTACCCGTTACAATAAATACCTGTATTCGGAAAAAAATATCATCTTTCTTTGAAAATAATTCTATACCATCTTGTGTACCCTTGGTGATTTTTTTAGTAGTAATCTTTTTATGCCCCTTATCTGTAAAATTTTTAACCAGGCCTTTCTCTGCATTTTCAGCCACCGCCTCATTTACTTCATGTGAAAAGCCGGTCATAAAAATGATATTTGTCGCAAGGTCTGCATGTATCTTAAAACTAACATTCTCATCTGCTTTAACATCCGATGCTCTACCCGGCATCTCTACTATATAAGCACTATCAGGGCCAATTATTTTTTCCCAAGGCAATTCTTTTACGGTGTAAGTATATTTTTCAGGAGTTATTTTTTGAGATGAAAAAACAGGATCTACAGTAAAACCTCTTGCTCTTAATAAAGTAATTACTCCCGAATCGCCTGGCAGGTGTGCAGCACCAACAGCAAAAAAACTATTACGAATATGTGCAAGGCTATCCATCCGCCTTGCCATTTTAACATTACGGTTAATGAGTAAAATATCCTTTTCCTTTTTAAAGCCGTTACCGCTGGTCCATTCTAGCAATATCCTGATCGACATAAATTTTTATCATTTCCTCCATATAATTCTTCCTTTCTTTTTCCGTTGTGTTTACAAAATCTTCGATATCTATTTCGTTACCCAACTCATCTTTCATATCCAGTTGATCATTTACATCTTCAATGCCGCCAACCCATTTTCCCTGTTTGCTGGCAATATCATACAGGTACATGTCCACCACCGTTTTCATGTCGTCTTTCTTTTTGTACTTAGTATACCATGTATCCCTCTCTTTCAATAATTTTTTTCGGGTGATTTTATCTGCAGGTATCCCTAATGCCTGTTCCAGTTTTTTGGAAAGACTGTCGTACTTTCTTTTATCCAAAACTTTTCTCAATAAAGAAGTAGTATCCGTGTCGCTTAGTCTGCTGAACAAAGAATCCATCATGTCTTGCGGATCCAGTTCCATCGCAAACCCTTGCGTATTTTCAATAGCGTTGTAAACAGAGTCGCCAAAAAAGAATAATCTTCTGTCTTTTAAATGCATAGTGCCATACAAATAAGATGGTTGTTGCAACCCATTACCACTAATGCGCCATAATAATGTTTTAGAATTAGTTTGTTGGGCAGATAAAGAATTAGTTTGCAAAATTCCGCAAACAAAAAGAAAAAGAATAAGACCGTGTCTCATGATAGTTTTAATATGTTAGATTATTATTAGGGTTATTGCTTTGATAGCTTTGTGATCAGTTCGCAACTTCGCCTGATCTCTTTAGTAGTGATAGTCAACGGCGGAACGATACGCAGACAATTGGCTGCAAATAAAAACCAATCCGTAAATATACCCTGTTCTATTAATGCGTCAATTATTTTTTTATTCACTTCGAAGTTTTCGAACTCTACCGCCATCATCAGGCCACAACTGCGTACGGTGAGACTTGATGCAGATAATAATGAAAGAAATAATTGTTCTTTTTCTTTCACGTTTTCAACCAGTTTTTCTTCCAGTAAAACATTGTAGGCTGCTAAGCCTGCTGCACAACAAACGGGATGACCACCGAAAGTATTGATATGTCCCAACACAGGATCATGTGTTAACGAAGTCATTATTTTTTTATCAGCAATGAAAGCGCCTAATGGCATACCACCACCAAGAGCTTTTCCTAACAATAAAATATCAGGTACTACACCAAACTGTTCGAAGGCCCATAACGTACCATTACGGCCAAAGCCGCATTGTATTTCATCCAGCACCAGCAAAGTTCCAGTTTCTGTACATTTTTCTCTTAGTGCTTTTAACCAATTATTTTGGGGTATGATAACACCTGCTTCTGATTGTACTGTTTCTGCAATTACGCAGGCAGTTTGTTCAGTGATGTTTTCTAAATCTTCGAATGAATTGTAGTTGAGTTGTGTGATACCTGGTAATAACGGACGAAAGGCTTGTTGCCAATATTCGCTACCCATTACACTTAATGCACCTTGCGTACTTCCGTGATAGGAATTTTTAAAGGAGATGATTTGTGTTCTCCCGGTAAAACGTTTGGCTAATTTCATGGCACCTTCGGTGGCTTCGCTGCCGGAGGCAGTGAAGAAAACAGAGTTAAGTGATGGCGGTAAATGTTGTGTTAATGCTTTCGCATATTCTACCTGCGGACTTTGCACCAACTCTCCGTACACCATAATGTGCAGATAATTATCCAATTGCCTTTTTATGGCTTCAATTACTTTGGGATGACGATGGCCTACATTACAAACACTGATGCCACCAATGAGATCAATATATTCTTTTCCATCTGCAGCATACAAAGTGCAACCTTCGGCCTTTACAATTTCTAATGCTAATGGTGCATCGGATGTTTGACCTACGTGTTGCAAAAAAATTTCTCTGTTCGTCATTGCCTGTGTTAACTTTAGGCGAAATTAGAGTTTTTACCGCAGAGACGGAGAGGCGCAGAGGTTGAACCACAAAGACACAAAGGCTCAAAGTGAATTTTTTCTTTTTCTCTGCGGCTCAGCGTCTCTGCGGTTTTATCAACAAAACGTAATTAAAGCTGAATAAAGCTATATCAGTACAAGTGAGTGACACAACGATGCTAAATAGTAGTACTGAAGCTGGTAACAAAAAAATAAAAAAACTATGCCTGTAATTCTTCCGGTGAAAGGTGTCCTGCCACAGTTTGGAGATAATTGTTTTATTGCCCCTAACGCTACCATTGTTGGCGATGTGATCATGGGTAACGATTGCAGTATATGGTTCAATGCGGTGTTGCGTGGCGATGTGAACAGCATACGGATGGGCAACAAAGTGAACGTTCAGGACGGTGCTGTTATCCATTGTACCTACCAAAAAACGAAGGCGATTATTGGAAATAATGTTAGCATCGGGCACAATGCGATAGTACATGGCTGCGTTATAGAAGATAATGTGCTGGTTGGCATGGGCGCTATTGTAATGGATAATTGCCGTGTGGGAAGCAACAGTATCATTGCCGCAGGCGCAGTGGTATTGGAAAATACAGTGGTGGAAGCAGGTAGTATTTATGCAGGAGTTCCAGCCAAAAAAGTGAAAGATATTAGTCAGGAATTGATCAATGGCGAGATAAACCGGATTGCGAATAATTATTTGATGTATAGTGGATGGTTTAAAGACGACGACACCCCCTCCGCCCTCTAAAGGGGGAACTGATTGCGGAGAAGATTGGTGCGAAAGGCTTTGATTTGAAGGGATTAAATAATAACTTTAGCTTATGAGAAAAATTATACTTGCTTTATTTGCTGTTTCAATTTTATCGAGTGGTTGTTTTATCAGCCGCATATTTGGTAAAAAAGAAAAGTACGGTTGTCCGACTGACGGTAGAAATGTAGGCGCTGAAAAAATATTAGCCGGCGAAAAAGTAAAGAAAGCAAAGTATAAGGGCGGAAGAAAATCGTATTAATATCGATTTAAAATATACCTAAACCAATACCTATGTGTTATCAATTAAAAACCACCAATGGCGGTACCGAAGCCGTTATTGACGATAATTGCGGCATCTCTAAATTTTATGCCATCGCATCTACACTTGCCAACGACTTACAGGTAAATTTTTTGAACCAGGTAGATGATGCGGATTCGCTGGATTGGGATTTTAAATATGGCGGACAGTTTCTCACTTTACATTACAACATTTTTAACGGCGTAAGTATTTATCCGCAACAGGTAAATAATACAAAGCATGAACATAATGCTGTAATGGAAGTGGCGCATTTTTTAGAACAGAAAGCGTATTGAGTTAGTAGCTTTTCTTTTCAATGCTGTCTAAAATATTACAGTAGCTGAGGTAGCGTTCCATTGTGATAGTTCCTTCAGATACTGCTTCTTTTACAGCACACCCTGGTTCGTTGAGATGCATGCAATTATTGAATTGGCAATCGTTGATTAGTAAACGCATTTCTGGAAAGTAATGGCTTAGCTCCTGCTTTGAAATATCTACTAGTCCGAGTTCACGAATGCCTGGTGTATCAATAATTTTTCCGCCGAAAGGCACATCAAACATTTCTGCAAAAGTGGTAGTATGCATTCCTTTTCCGCTCCAGCCGCTAACATCCTGTGTTTTTAAATTCATGTCGGGGAAAATGCTGTTCAAAAAAGATGATTTTCCTACACCACTATGGCCACTGAGTAAAGTCACATTATCTTTCAATAATTCTTTTATTTCTTTTACCCCTTCATTTTTTTCTACACTTATTTTTTTTACGGTGTAGCCGATCGTTTCATACATATCTTTTAGTTCTTCAAATTTTTCTTCTTCTTTTTTTCTGTACAGATCTGATTTATTAAAAACGATGATGGCAGGAATATGAAAAGCTTCTGAAGAGATTAAAAAACGGTCGATAAAACCTTGTGATGTTTTTGGATCTTTTAATGTGGCGAATAATAACGATTGATCCAAATTGGAGGCAATGATATGATGTTGATGTTTATTGGCTGGCGATTGACGGGTGATATAATTTTTACGATCTTCTATTTCGGTGATGGTTACTGAATTTTCTAATTCATTTTCCATTTCAATATTTACGATATCGCCAACAGCAATGGGATTGGTACTTGTGAGGCCATCTATTTTAAACTTGCCGAGGATACGGGCATTGTAACCCTTGCCCTTTTCATCTTTTACCTGGTACCAGCTACCTGTGCTTTTATATACTGTTGCTTTCATTGAAGGCAAATTTCACGAATTAAAATGAATTAGAAACACGGATTACACAGATTACACGGATTAAATCTCTAAGGGAATTTTTTGAAGATGGTGTAGCGGAACAGCATTTCCAGCAGTATGAATAATAAAGCAGCAGCAGCAAATGGATAGAATTTTTCGCTGAAACGAGTGATAGTGGTTAATTCTACTTTTGATTTTTCGAGACCATCAATTTCACCATAAATAGCAGCCAAGCCTTGATTATCTTTTGCACGGAAATACTTTCCGCCTGTTTCGCCTGCTATCTCTTTCAATAATTTTTCATCGATGGTAACTTTACCTTGTTGCATCATTACACCCATTGGAGTGTTTACAGGTTGTGGTGCATAACCTTCTGTACCAACACCGATGGTGTACACTCTTACACCAAATGCTTTTGCAATTTCTTTTGCTGTTTTTGGATCTATGAGGCCACCATTATTTTCACCATCAGTTAATAGAATAACTACTTTACTTTTTGATTTACTGGTGCGTAAACGATCTACACTTGTACCTAAACCGGAACCAATTGCTGTTCCATCTTCCAACAGACCGTTGTGTATGTTTTCAATTGCAGCTGTTAGTACCGCATGATCGGAAGTGATGGGACATTGCGTAAAACTCTCTCCTGAAAATATTACAACCCCAATTCGATCGGTAACACGCTTGTTCACAAAATCAATAGCGACTTGTTTTGCAGCTTCCAATCGGTTTGGTGTAAGATCTTGCGCCGTCATACTTCCGCTAACATCGATACATAAAACAATGTCAACACCTTCTCCTTCGGCACGTTGCTCTTCATTTTTTGTTTGTGGTTTTGCCAATGCAACAATGATGGCTGCTAACGCTAACAAACGAAACACAAAAGGCAAATGGCGTAAACTTGTTTTGAAAGAGGATAACCCTTTTGCTGATGTATCGGAAATAATTATCGTTCCCTGAGTTTTATTGTTGTTACGGATATACCAAATGATCAGTATAGGCAGCAATGCTCCCAAAGCAAAGAACCAAGGTTGGCCAAAACTGATATCGTTGAAATAATCAAATAGCATTACTATTTTGAAACCTGCTGTGCAGTTTTCGATTGTTGTTCAATTAACTGAATAGTTGTTTTTATTTGTTCAAAGCTTTCTTCACTTTCCGAAACTGCCGGCATGTATTTTGCAAATTTCACTGCATCACCGGTACGTAATGCTGTGGCAACAGTACTGATAATAGCGCTGTCAAAATTATACGCTGATAAACTGATGAGCACATCACCGCTGGTGCTGTTGAGCAGTTGTTTGTTTTGCTTACGACTAACATATTCTCTGAAAATTGTTGAAAGCTCTGTATGATAAGCCTTCACTTCTTCTTTATTCTGCAGATCGTATTGTTTCAGTTTCGTCAACGCTGTCATTGCATCTTCGTATGCATTTCTGCTTGACTTGATTTGCTCTGCCGGTTTTTTATTTTTAAAATATTTCCACAATAAATAAATGATCAACAGCAACAACACAGCACCACCGGCTACATAATACCATGTGTAATCAGTAATAATAACATCCATTATTGGTTTGATATCTCTCAACTGTCCTGTACTATCTGCAGGTGAGTAACCAACATTAACTGGAACAGAATCTGTAAGAAGATTTAATACGCTATCATTCAACAGAGGATCCAATTTGATAACCACAGGGGGAAGATTCCAACTTCCTGAATCAAAGCTTGTGTAGGTAATGGTTTGTTGAAGTACTGTAGAAGTATTATCAATAGTGCTGTCGATCTTTCCTCTATCCACTACTTCAAAATGTGCAATTGAATCAGGCAAGGTGAACCAGTTTGCTTTATACCGGTTAGTTTGAAAAGATGTTTTGATGGTATATTTTAATTGCTCACCGATCAAAATATTATGACGGTCAATACTCGTTTCTACTTGTTGTGCAACGCAATAATTTGCATAGCAAGAAAGGCAACTGATAAATGCTGCAATAAAAATTCTTTTTATTATTCTTCTTTCTGCCATTAACTCCGCTTAATAAAAAACTGCTGTAATATTTTTACATAATCATCATCCGTACGTACATGCAACAATTCTGAGCCTGCTTTTCTAAAATAATTTTTACATAATTCGCTTTGCTGAAAAAAATGTTGTTGGTAATTATACCGCACTAATGCATTGCTGCTGTCCAGCCATTTACTTTTACCCGTCTCTGCATCCTGCACTTGCAATAAACCTGCAGCAGGCAACTGCATATCCATTTTATCATACACTTTTATACCAATTACGTCATGTTTATTGCCGATCACTTTTAGGTCATCATCAAAACCGGTATCTAAAAAGTCGCTTATTAAAAATGCAATACTGCGTTGTTTTACAGCACGGCTGAAAAATTTGATTGCTTCATCCAGATTCGTTCCTTTTTTTTGCGCTTCCATCGTCAGCAATTCCCGAACAATATATAAGGCATGTTGCCGGCCTTTTTTAGGAGCAATATATTTTTCTATTTTATCGCTAAAGAATAATACACCTACTTTATCATTATTATTGATAGCGCTGAAAGTAAGCACTGCAGCCATTTCCGTGATCAGGTCTCTTTTTTGCCGTGCAACAGTACCAAATAAATTACTGGCGCTTATATCGATCATCAACACCACCGTTAATTCTCTTTCTTCTTCAAAAACTTTAGTAAAGGGATGCGAAAATCTTGCACTAACATTCCAATCAATAAACCTCACATCATCTCCTGCGTAGTACTCTCTCACTTCCCTAAAACTCATACCCTTTCCTTTAAAAGCAGAATGATACTCACCCGTAAATAAATGCGTAGTGATCTTCTTGCTTTTAATTTCAAGCTCACGAACTTTTTTAAGTATCTCTTCTGTCGTTAACATTAAGGAACATTTACTACACGGAGAATCTCATTAATTATTTGTTCTACGTTCACGTTTTCTGCTTCCGCTTCGTATGTTAAACCAATACGATGACGCATCACATCTTTACAAATGCTACGAACATCTTCCGGAATAACATAACCACGTTTATTTAAGAATGCATACGCTTTTGCCGCCAATGCTAAATTGATACTTGCTCTCGGCGAACCACCGAAGCTGATCAACCCTTTTAATTTTTGCAGATTATATTTTTCAGGAAAACGTGTTGCAAAAACAATATCCAAAATATAGTTCTCTACTTTTTCATCTAAATAAACCTGACGTACCAACTCTTTCGCAGTTAATATTTCACTTGTTGATGCAACCGGATTAATTATCGGCGATGATAGTCCCAAAGTATTCTGACGAATGATCATTTGCTCTTCCGATTTACTCGGATAATCAACCACCACCTTCAACATAAAACGATCCACCTGTGCTTCCGGTAACGGATACGTACCTTCTTGCTCGATCGGATTTTGCGTAGCCAACACCAAAAACGGTTCATCTAATTTATATGTTGTATCACCAATCGTCACCTGCCTTTCCTGCATCGCTTCCAGCAACGCACTTTGCACTTTCGCCGGCGCACGATTGATCTCATCCGCCAAAATAAAATTCGAAAAGATGGGTCCTTTCCGCACCACAAATTCATTTTTCGTTTGATTGTAGATCATCGTACCGATCACATCCGCAGGCAACAGATCCGGCGTAAACTGAATACGGCTGAAGTTTGCCCGTATCGATTGCGACAATGATTTTATCGAAAGCGTTTTCGCCAATCCTGGCACACCTTCCAGCAACACATGGCCATTGCTCAATAACCCGATCAGCAGGCGTTCTATCATTCCCTGCTGCCCAACAATTACCTTACTTAACTCATCATTGATACGGGTAACAAACCCTGCTGAATAACTGATCTTTTCATTCAATAAACGAATGTCTTCGGCTGTCTGTAGCATATAGTTGATTTTTATCCCTCCGCTGATTATGGAGAAGATTCTGTTTTATATTTTTTTGTTACCGGGCTTTAGTAATTCTGCTCATCATCGTTGCGTCGCACTCTTGTATCGCATACCAATACTGAGCGAAGCCGAAGTATGAGCTTTCACCACCTTTTACACCTTGATTATCAGCTTGCTCCAAATATAGTGCGTAAAATACAAACTATGCCTTTACAAATAGTCTGCCGTAATGATGAACGGAAAAAATCTTTGTTAAAAAACAGGCTAACTTTAGCTAAAATTCACTGTTATGGTAGATCAAAATTTAATTACTACTGCCAATAGCCTCGAAGGTTATCGTATTACCAAACAACTGGGCATTGTACGTGGCATCACCGTTCGCAGCCGAAGTCTTTTCGGAAATATCGCCGGTGGTTTTCAAACCTTGTTTGGAGGTAAAATATCTATATATGCTGAACTTTGCGAAAAAACAAGATTAGAAGCTTATCAACTCATGCTGCAACATGCAGAAGAACGTGGCGCCAACGCAATCGTAAATATGCGTTACGATGCCAATGAAGTTATGGCAGGCGTAACCGAAGTATTGGCTTACGGTACAGCAGTGTATGTAGAAAAAACGTTTAGCTAAGATATTTTGCTACGATCGGTAATCTTCGCCCAACGCCAAATGCTTTGGGTGATATTCGTATGATAGGACAAAACTGGTTGCGCTTGTATTCGTTATTGTTCACCATTTTCAATACTCTATCTACTAATGCTGCATCAAAACCTTGCTGTTTAATTTCGTTTGGCCCTTGACGCATTTCAATGTAGAGGTATAATATTTTATCCAGCACCGCATATTCAGGAAGAGAGTCTGCATCTTTTTGTCCAGGTCGTAGTTCTGCACTTGGTGGTTTTGTAATTATATTTTCAGGAATAATTTCTCCATTGCGGTTAATGTATTTCGCCAGTTCATATATCTGCAACTTGTAGCAATCGCCTAACACACCAATACCACCGGCCATATCACCATACAAAGTTCCATAGCCTGTTGCCAATTCACTTTTGTTAGAAGTGTTCAATAAAATATAACCGAATTTATTTGCAATGGCCATCAATAAATTTCCTCTTGTACGGCTTTGAATATTTTCTTCTGCCAAACTAAACGGCAGGTCTTGAAAGATTGGTTTTAGCTCCGATAAAAAACTATCGTAGATATTTTTTATCGGAACAATATCATAAGGATTACCCAATGTTTTACTCAAAGCTTCTGCGTCACTCACTGAATGTCCTGTTGAATATTGTGAAGGCATCAACACGGCTCTTACATTTGCTGCGCCCAATGCCTCGCAAGCTAATACTAATGTTACAGCGCTGTCAATACCGCCGCTGCTTCCCAATATTGCTTTGGTAAAGCCCATCTTGGTAAAATAATCCTTGATGCCCATTATTAATGCATCATACACCTGTTCAATATTCAGCTTCTCCTCCAATTCTTCAGGCACTAATTCTTTATCGGGCATTTTACTTGCAGGTTCCAGTATTTCGCCTGCAATAGTTCCATCATCATTTAATACAAAGGATTGTATTGCTTCTTCAAACTTAGGCAGTGAGCCACATAAATTTGCAGATGCATCAAATACTAATGATGCGCCATCCTTTCCAGCACAGTGGGATCCGAAGCTTGGAATTCACGTGACTTGAAGTCG
>JADMIO010703132.1_pt1 | contig 79551 bp, 76 predicted proteins | sample 8958161 | NCBI WGS metagenome assembly JADMIO01 (sample SAMN16585339, study PRJNA669376) | soil metagenome | isolation source: Crop rotation soil | place: USA: Cullars Rotation, Alabama | collected 2011 | reverse complement strand
CGCGACAACTTGTCCACGTGGAATTCTAAGCTTAGGATCCCAATGTGCTGGAAAGCAACAGATACTTGAGATCTTCTTTAAAACTCATAATCCAACCACACTAAACCAACAGGGAAACGATATCGGTACTCAGTATCGTTCGGCTATTTTTTATCACAACGACACCCAACAAAAAATCGCATTAAAAACAGTTAATGAGCTACAAAAGTCCAAAGTTTTTAAAGAAAAAATCGTTACCGAAATCACTCCTTATACTAAATTTTATCCGGCTGAAGAATATCACTTAGATTTCTACAATCAGAATAGATACAACTCCTACTGTCAGCTAATAATCGATCCCAAAATTCAAAAACTATATAAAGACTTCAAAGATATTACAAAAAGCGAGTAAGCGTTAAAAGAACGAGAGAACAGTTGCAATACATGTCACTATCATTATGCCAGTAATTGTCCATCCTACAACGGTTGTAAGTCGACTATTTTTCCACTCGGCCATCACTTTTGAACTACTACTCATCGAGACAATTAGAACCAAAATTACTGGAGCAACCAATCCGTTGGCGATTGCTGAATAGAGTAACGCCTTGATCGGATCGATACCCATAAAATTCATTCCGACACCGATTAAAGTTGCAATAATAATTACGCCATAAAAGGCATTCGCTTCTTTTAGTTTGCGATAGAGTCCATGCTTCCAACCCAAACTCTCGGACAAAGCATAAGAGGCAGAACCAGCCAATACTGGAATAGCTAACATCCCTGTACCTATCACTCCTAGGGTAAATAGCAGATAACTCTGCTCTCCAGCTAGTGGACGAAGCGCTTGAGCAGCATCCGAAACGCTATTAATTGTAGTTATTCCGTTTGCATAAAGAGTCGCAGCACAAGCAGCAATAATAAAAAACATCACTAGATTTGAAAGAAACATTCCGGACCAAACATCTGATCTCATCGTCTTAATATTTTCTGGGGTAGTTCCTCGCCTGGAAGCGAGCGTTGTTTGACCCTTGAGAATCTCTTCTTCAACTTCTTGGGAAGTCTGCCAAAAGAAAAGATAAGGTGAGATCGTTGTACCTAACACTGCACAAACGATAAAGATCTGATCCTTAGAAAATGTCATCTGCGGAATAAAAGAGTGATATGCCATTTGGGCTAAATCTAATTTAACGCTCAAGGCGGAAAAGATATATGAAAGCAATATTAAAGCCAACCATTTTAAGTAACCGGCATACTTCTCATAAGTAGTAAAAATCTGTAATCCTAAACTTACTATCGCAAATAGAAAAATTAGTAACCCAAAACCCAGACCAGGTAATAATAATTGACTAGCTTTTGCCATCGCACCTAAATCTGCCCCAATATTTAATGTGTTAGCGATAAATAATAAAGCGGTGCAAGTATACAAAACCCATTTGGGATAAAACTTTCTAATATTGGCCGCTAACCCCTGACCGGTTACAAGTCCAATCCGAGCACACATCTCTTGTACAACAGCCATTAGGGGAAAAGTTAATGGTGCGAGCCAGAGAAATTGAAAACCATACTTTGCACCAACCTGTGAATAAGTTGCTATACCAGATGGGTCATCATCTGCTGCTCCAGTTGTGAGACCAGGCCCTAAGTTATGCCAATACTCCTGGGCCATTTTTAGATGTGAATGTTTTGAGATCGTATCGGATATATTTTTTGAGGTGTTTAACGTCCTATCCAAAATATCGGCTGGAGCACCGGCTATTTTTTCGATCACATCTTCACTTGTCATAAAACCTCTAATATAAGTAAATCTATTTCTAGATCCGAAGTCAAGCACCTAGTAGGGTGCTCGGAGTCTAATTTGAAAGGATAAGTTCTTTAGCAGGCTTAATATATCTATTCTCCGTCCAAGGATGCGTAGTGTTTATATGAAGGAGATATTCATGGATAAGTTTGAGAATAGTTAAAAAGATAACTACATATAATATAGCTCTTGCGGATAATGAGTTTTGAAAGATCTTTTTATAAGCGAGATAACTAATATAAAACCATTCAAAGACATTCGGGAAGATAACCAGCAGAAACTGATATTGAGTTATCGAAAATAAAATGAACCCGACTAATCTATACAGAAATAAAGATAATGCGATTTTGCGGGCCAATTTATTCTGCCAAAAAAATGCGATATAACATTCAAAACAGAGATAGTACAGATCTAGTGTTTTATCTAACTCTTGATAGATCGCTAAATCATGATATCCCAATACTCCCAAAAGATTCATATCGAAATAATCTATTGGAATCATTAACAACGCACCGAGCAAGGAAAATCGTACTAACACAAGTGGACTAATGAGTCGAAGAAAAATCACCGCTATCATACCAACCATGTAATCAGACTAACAGAGATTTATAAGAGAACTGTTAAAGTCACTAAAGCGTTATGCTAGTCCAAATTAAGTTGTGATCCGATCCTTCAACCGATTCATTTTTAAATTCCGACACCTTTGCTTCCCGAGGAACGAAGATATGATCTATTTGAGTGAGAAGGACGCTACTGTGCCAGGTAAAATTAATCCCCGCTCCCCTAGCTGTATCAACTAAAAAGCTATTTTTTTCGCTAAAGGATTGGTAACTAGGGGACCAAGGAGTTAGGTTAAAGTCTCCTAGTAAAATTATCTTCTCTTGACCTAGGTTAGTAATATATTCGGTTAGATCTTTGAACTGTTGATCTCTCTGCTTCACCCATTTGCTTGTTTGCGGGGGATATGGATGAATCACTATTACGTTATAACTTTGTCCGTTGATATCTAACTTTGCCGAGAGGGTAAATGGTATTTTACTAGGAACGGGGTTTCTACTACATCTATATTTACTAAATAGACTAATCGTTGCGCCATCTCGAGCCATTTGAGATAACTGACAGGGATAGTCACTTAGAGCTTTAATCTCTGAAATATCTTGCTCTCGCATCTCAGAGATGCCGATAATATCTGGTTTAATCCCATCAATCTTTTGATCGATATATTGGTATTTTGTATTTGAGAAAAGTTTATTTAAGAATGCGATCTTTATATGATCCGGATTTTTAGATTCTCCAGATACCGTAGGAAATCTATAGTATGAAAATCCGACAAAATTAAATAGTAGGAAAAGTGTGGATAGACTTAAAAAGCTAAGACTAAAAATAGTTAAAAAAGTTCTTCTTTTTGCCAGCAAGAATAATAAACCGATAACCGTCAAGTTAAACAAAATCCAATAGGGTAAAAAAGAAACAACAACTTCTAATAAAAGTGTTCCTGGAATAAAGAGGCTTAATATAAGCCCCACTGTATACATTGAGGTAACTAAAGCTAGGACAGTAGCTTTCATGGACGGTTCAAAGATTCTACCTAAAAAAAGAAAATAATAAAAGCGAGCCCAGCAGTAACGGATAAAATCTGTAAACTCCTTAACAAAAAGAGAGTTATTCTCGTAAAAAAACAGGTAGAGTGCTATGATGAATTAGATGAATCCTGAATCTAAACATAAACTATTCCTCATCTCTCTGATCGTTATTATTTTTTCAACAATCGGTTCAGCAATTTTTTTTATTACCAGCAATAACGTCGCCATCTTAAATCCCCAAGGGGCTGTCGCTCTCCAGGAAAAAGAACTATTTATTCTAAATATCTTGATAATGTTAACTGTAGTTATCCCGGCCTTATTTTTAGTTTTCTTTGTTGCTTGGAAGTTTCGAGAAACGAATACTAAAGCGAAATATAATCCTTCAGGTAAAACTAGTCGACTGCTCGCCTTCCTCTGGTGGGTATTTCCAACTGCAATTATTTTGGTTTTATCTATTATCAACTGGAAAAGCACTCACAAACTCGACCCCTATAAAGCGATCAACAACACCACTCCCCCTCTTACTATTCAAGTAGTTGCCCTACAATGGAAATGGCTTTTTATCTATCCGCAGCAAGATATCGCTACAGTTAATTTTGTAACATTCCCGGAAAAGACACCAATTAACTTCGAGCTAACAGCGGATGCTCCTATGAATTCGTTTTGGATACCTCAACTAGGCGGCCAGATGTATGCTATGGAAGGGATGAAAACAAAACTCCACCTAATCGCAGATACTAAAGGCGACTTCGCCGGATCTGCAGCAGAGATTAGTGGAGAAGGTTTTGCGGGTATGAAGTTTAGAGCTAAATCTACCACTCAGGCAGATTTTGATGCCTGGGTTAAGACCGTCAAGCGATCTGCCCAACCCCTTGACTTAACTACCTATAATAACCTAGCAGAACCTAGCGAAGATGTACCACAAACTTTCTATACGTCTGTCGAAAAAGACCTATTTAATGCGATAATAATGAAATATCATCTCTCGCCAAGTAACATGGGTATGGAACATTCAGAACACAAATGATGGAACTTATCTTCGGAAAACTAACGTTACAATCTCTACCACATGAGTGGTTTACCATTGGAGGAACGCTATCTGTTGGCGCGGCTGGAGCGTTTGTCGGTTTTTTCTTAACTCGCAATAGACTCTGGAAATGGTTGTGGAACGACTGGTTAACTTCAACAGACCCAAAAAAGATCGGAATTATGTATATGATCGTCGCATTCTTAATGCTGCTTAGAGGCGCTCTTGATGCTGGGATGATCTGGTTACAACAGGCGATCGCTGCAGGATCACAAGGATATCTCACTGCTGACCATTTTCAACAGATCTTTACTGCTCACGGGAATATTATGGTCTTTTTTGTTACCATGGGGTTTTTATTTGGCTTAATGAATATCATCTTGCCTTTGCAGCTTGGAGCTCGTGACGTCGCTTCTCCTCTTTTAAATACTTTGGGTTTTTGGCTTTATGTGGCCGGCGCACTACTTATTAATCTATTTTTTGTAGTTGGAGGTGAATTCGCCGCCACTGGATGGTTAGCGATCGCTCCTTTATCGGGGGTGCAATATAGTCCGGGAACAGGCGTAGATTATTGGATTTGGAGTTTACAGGTTTCCGGGCTGGGGACGTTACTGGGAGGAATTAACTTTATTATGACGATTCTTAAGATGCGCGCACCAGGAATGACGTTGATGCGAATGCCGATGTTTGTTTGGACCTCTTTTTGCAGCATGCTTTTAGTTATCTCTGTTTTCCCGATACTTAGCGCCACTACAATCCTGCTATTTTTAGATCGATATTTTGGGATGCACTTTTTTACCTCCTCTCATGGCGGAAATCCGATGCTATATGTTAACTTGATATGGTCTTGGGGACATCCAGAAGTATATATTCTGATGCTACCTGCCTTTGGGGTTTTTTCTGAAGTGGTTTCAACCTTCTCCCAGAAACGCCTCTTTGGATATACTTCAATGATATTGGCAGCGATAGGTATCACGCTACTTTCTGTGCTTGTATGGCTACATCACTTCTTTACCATGGGCGCAGGGGCAAACGTAAATGCATTTTTTGGAATAATGACGATGATTATCGCAATCCCCACAGGAGTTCAGGTATTTAATTGGGTATCAACGATGTATGGGGGGCGGATCAGATTTACTACTCCGATGTGTTGGTTTTTGGGATTTATAATCACATTTACATTTGGCGGTATGGCTGGAGTGATGTTAGGGATGCCCGGAATAGACTTTCAAGTTCATAATAGTCTGTTTTTAGTCGCCCACTTTCATACTATGGTTGTTGGCGGTGCACTCTTTGGAATTTTTGCCGGATTTAGTTATTGGTTCCCAAAAGCGATGGGATTTACTCTTAATGAACGAATCGGTAAGTATGCTTTTTGGGCTTGGCTAATCGGATTTTTCGTCTCATTCGTCCCACTTTATATTTTAGGATTAATGGGTGCAACTAGGCGACTCGATCACTATGATGCCTCAACTGGTTGGCAACCGTTATTTATAGTTGCAGCAGCTGGTGGTTTAATTATCGCTTTGGGCGTAGCTCTACAAATACTCCAGCTTATCGTAAGTTTTAGACAAAGAAAACAAAATAGAGATGTTACTGGGGATCCCTGGAACGGCAGAACACTTGAATGGGCGACATCTTCACCCCCACCATTTTATAACTTCGCCGTGATTCCTCAGGTAAACGATATCGACGCATTTTGGGAGATGAAACAAAATAAAAACCAGGCCATAGAGGAACCAAAATATGAAGATTTCCATATGCCAAAAAACACCGCAGCTGGCATCTATATCTCTGGATTTATCTTTTTAATTGGATTTGCGATGGTATGGCATATTAACTGGCTCGCTTTTGTCGGATTAGTGGGAGCGATCGTCTGTTTTATTATCAGAGCTTTTGATGATGAAACCGAATACGTGGTAACGGCTGCAGAGGTTGTAAAGATGGAGCGTGAAAGGAAGACTGATGGATAAACATCATTCAAATGACAAAACTCTACTCGGGTTTTGGATCTATTTAATGACTGACTTGATCATGTTTGCGGTGCTATTTGCTACCTTCGTTGTACTCCGTGGCGGTACTTATGGCGGACAGTCTGGCAAAGATCTTTTTGATTTACAGTTTGTTTTGATTGAAACTTTAGTCCTTTTAACCAGTAGTTTTACCTGCGGACTTGGGATGCTCGCTTTACATCAATCTCAAGCTGATAACCAAGGAACCCAGGAGTCGCCGCAAAGTAATAAAAAAATGGTACTTATTTGGTTGGGTATCACGTTTTTATTGGGATTATCATTTTTAGTGATGGAGCTCTATGAATTTAGACATCTTATTGTTGAAGGATATAACTGGCAACGAAGTGCATTCTTATCTGCCTTCTTTACCCTTGTGGGGACCCACGGTCTGCATATCTTCTTTGGACTTATTTGGCTTGGAGTTTTGCTGACTTATATCGCTTTACGCGGTCTAACAAAAAGTGCAATATCTAAGCTTACTCTGCTTAGTCTTTTTTGGCATTTTTTAGATATCGTTTGGATATTTATATTTACGATCGTTTATCTTATGACGTTTATATAATATGAAAAATACATCTTTTAAATCATACCTCATCGGGTTTATCTTATCGATTGTCCTTACTCTTATACCCTATTTTCTCGTAACTAACACTCCTCTTAACAAAGAGGTGTTACTGGCAATAGTACTAGGTGTTGCACTCTTACAACTGGTCGTTCAACTAATATTTTTTCTACATTTGGGAAGAGAAGAAAAGCCACGTTGGAATTTGATTATGCTAATTTCAACACTAGGAGTTGTGGTGATAGTCGTGGCTGGCGCTTTATGGATTATGTATCACCTAAACTATAATATGATGCCTGGTGAGATGGAACAGTTCCTTATTCACGACGAGGGAATACATAAATAATTTTTGATGGTGATTAAAGAATATATCGCTCTAACTAAACCCGGTATTATTTTTGGTAACGCAATAACTGCTCTTGGAGGATTTGCTTTGGCCTCTAAAGGTGATTTTGATTTTTGGCTTTTTTCGGCGATGCTTAGTGGGCTATCATTTATTATCGCCTCAGCTTGTGTTTTTAATAACTATATTGATCGAGATATCGACGAAAAGATGGAGAGAACAAAAAACCGAGCACTGGCAAAGGGGCTAATTAGTGGACGGCGTGCATTAATATATGCAACTATCTTAGGCGCTTTTGGAGTTTTAATACTCGGAAGATATACCAACTTACTTACGCTTTCATTGGCTCTTTTTGGACTTTTTGCTTACGTAGTTATATATGGATATTGGAAACGTAAGTCAATTTATGGAACAGTTATTGGAAGTATTTCTGGAGCTATTCCACCGGTAGTTGGCTATGGTGCTGTCACTGGAAGACTAGATCATGCTGCAGCTATTTTGTTTGTCGCTCTTGTTTTGTGGCAGATGCCACATTTTTATGCAATTGCGCTTTATCGATTAGCTGATTATACAAAAGCAAATATCCCAGTTTTACCAATTAAAAAAGGGGCCTTTATTACTAAGTTAAATATCCTATTTTATATAATCGGATTTATTCTATTTACGCCGATACTCACAGTACTTAAATATACTGGATATCCTTATTCTTTGGTAATTTCTATCCTCGGACTTTTTTGGTTACTACTCTCTCTAAAAGGGTTTAGTGCAAAAGATGATCGGCTTTGGGCTAAGCAGATGTTTAAGTTTTCTTTAGTCGTAATAATTGGCTTTTGTCTGATGCTTTTTAATACTTACTAATTAAGCAGTTAGATCATCTAAGACCTAGAATCAAGTGGATACCTAGTACCAATAATAGATATGCTATCAGTTGAGTAACCAGAAGAGTTAGCAGATTTTTCGGGTAAGAGATTTTTCTAAAGTAGAAGTTATACAGATGGCCGCTCTCTGAAATAATTGGCGCGAGTAGCACTAGCAGATAGTTTTTATTAAGTAAGGCATATATCGCCACTAACAATCCACAAAGGTGTAGAAATATATTAACTGCTCCGGAATGAAATTCTGCCAAAAAATAGGTTAGGGTTTTAAAGTTCATTTGAGTTACTCTGCTAATATTAAGTCTAACAAGTCGGGTAGCTCTTCAGTTTTCATCTCCTCTATTGTAAAGTGACCCTTTCCAGAAAACTGATGGATTCGGGCTTTTGGCAAATGAGATGAGATTATTTTAACTGACTCCTTAACCCCTTCTACGTTATCGTTATCTGAAATTAAAATATCGATTGATTTTAATCTATCTTGGATCACCGGGTTAATTTGAAAGTCAAAAAAGTTGGTAGTCTCTAACCTATTTGGATCAAGCCAAGGTGAAACAAGAATTAGTCTATCAATATTTATCTCATTTTCACTAAGCCATCTAACTAAGAATCCACCTCCACAACTATGTCCAACTAAAGTTGTTTCGCTATCAACTTTAAACTGCTCAAACTCGGTTTTCCATTTTATATAATCAGGATTAAACGGCTCGGGCATCTCGGGGGTTTGGCAAAAGATATCTTTAAGCTGTAGCTGTCTTTGCAACCAGGGAAACCAATGAGAATTTGATGGAGCGGGGAAGGATTGACTATAATATTCCTCCCTACTGGGCATTCCGTGAATAACTAAAGCTCTTTTCATAATCTGATTATAGCAAAGGGGAGTTATTACCGATTCTAAGATTTGACCTTTAGTACTACCTTACCTCGAGGATGACCTTGTTCTTGGTGCTCAAATGCGGCCTTAGCATCTGAAAGATCAAAAACCTTATCGACTTGCACTCTAAGATTACCTTCTTCAACTAATTTGACTAAGCGAGCTAATCTTTCCGGATTAGAATCGACATTTTCATTGATGACACTTACTCCATGTTCCTGCGCAATTTGAGGATCTGCCTCACCAGTCATTGAAACTAAAATTCCACCCTTTTTGAGGACCTGATACGACTTTGCTATCGCTTCCCCTCCTGCGGTATCAAAAATTGCATCCAGATCTTTAACCATCTCTTCAAATTTTTCTGTTTTATAATCGACCACCTGATCTGCACCTAACCCTGCTACAAACTCTTTATCTTTGGTACTAGCAGTTGCAATAACATATGCCCCGTGATATTTGGCGATTTGCACTGCCAAAGAACCGATTCCTCCTGCCCCGCCATGAATTAGTATCTTTGCTCCTGGTGCAATATCAATGTGATCTTCGATTCCTTGCAGTGCAGCGATACCAACCAAAGGCAACGCAGCTGCTTGTTCGTGATCAACATTTCCGGGTTTTATCACAATTTTTTTAAGAGGCGCGATTAGGTATTGGGCGAATGAACCACTCCCACCATTTAGTACTCCCCCTTGACCAAAAACCTCATCTCCTACGCTAAACTGTGTTACTCCCTCACCCACGGATTTAACCACCCCGGAAAAATCTCCCCCAACAGTCATAGGAAAATTTAGCGGGACATAGTCTTTTAAATACCCTTCTCGCACTTTCCAATCAATTGGATTAATACTAGCGGCATAAACTTCTACCTCTACTTCTCCTGCAGAAGGAGCAGGCTGTGAAAGATCATCTTTAACTTGAATTTGATCGATACCCCCATATCCATCTATCTGAACTGCTTTCATGACCTTTATTTTACTCGACAAAGGGGAAAAATACTACCGATGCAATCTGTTACTATATAGGTGTGTTTGTCTCTCGTAACAAAGATATTATTATTCCCCAATCTACCCATGCTGAGTTTGCCGCAGCGATTGCACAATTTTGGGGTAATGAGAATTTTGATAAGCCGCAAATAAACTTTGACTCCTTCATTAAAGGGGTCGCCTTCCACGACCGGGGGTTTGGATTGCTTGATAACGACGGGATTTTCCTGATGACCCCTGAGAGACACTTTGAAGTCTTGGAAAAGGGGTTTATGCAGGAATTTGAAGACAAACAAGCAGACCTGGTTGCAAAGATGCATATTCGAAGACTAACAACCTACCAAGAAAGTACGCTTGCAAATAGTATGCGAGAAAAATTTGACCAGGAAATTGACCAATTTATCGCCAAATACGACTTAGACAAAACTACCTTTGAAAGAACTGACAGGATTACTGACCTGTGTGACAGCATCTCCTTTGACTTTAGTTTTTTGCAGGACAAGAAAGACAGCATTGAGATATTTGCTAAGCGAGACTCCTCTACCACTACTCCAATTGAATACCAGATCGATTGCAATACTCGCGAGATACTACTATCCCCTTGGCCCTTCTGCGTTGATTCCATCAAAGGCCAGATTATCGGATTTGTCGCCAATGGCTACCCAGATAAACTTGAGCCAGTTATTATTCCATATTCGTTGAGGAAAGGCTAAGAAGGTTGGGGCGGTCAAAAAGGTTTAGGAGGTTAGGAAGGATAGAAAGGTTGAGAAGGAGGAGGAGAGGGAGGATTATTGGCTGGATTTCGATTTAGTTTGGTGGTAGAATTCTAAGGCATTACTCGATCACACCCGCCTACTGGCTGGTAGCAGAAGTTTAATGTGGGATTCTAATATTCCTCGATAGCTCAACGGTAGAGCGGTTCGCTGTTAACGAAAAGGTTCCTGGTTCGAATCCAGGTCGAGGAGCCCTTTGACTTCGCTCAGGGCTTTAGCTGCATACTTCCCAAATAAGGTTTTAAAAGATAATCTTTATAACGGTCATAAAGTTTATAACTGTTATAACTTCTTCTGAAGACAAATTGATATACTTTATGCATGTATCAGAGAAATGTCCAAATATTGAGGTTGATCACATTCTTTACGTACTTTAGACTATATGCGGCAATTGCAATTATCTACTTTGCCACTATCACTGGTTCATATACTCTAGGTGCTACTATTTTTTCCGTTATCACTCTTTCAACAGCTTTGTTTGAAATACCAACTGGAATTTTTTCTGACCGAATTGGTAGAAAGAATACAGTAGTGATTGGATCACTCTGCGCAGTATTCGCTGTCTTCTTCTATGCTATTGCAAAGTCTTTTTGGATACTGGCGATCGGAGCGATATTTCAAGGCTTAGCATCTTCTTTCTATAGCGGTAATAATGATGCACTGCTGTATGATAGTCTTGCTGGAACGAAGAAAGAAGACGACTATGCTGATCAACGCGGCAAGATTGGGACTATGTTCCAGGTAGGATTAGGGTTCTCAACACTGGTCGGAGGACTTGTTGCAACATGGTCACTGGGATTAATCATGTGGTTATCTATAATTCCCCAATTAATATGCCTTGTATTATCGTTTTTTCTTATTGAACCGAAGACTCATACAAAAAAGAGTGGCAATATGTACCAACATCTTTATGAATCTTGGCAACAATTTAAACATAATAAAAAACTTCGCATACTTAGTATTTCTTCTATTCTTAGAAATCAATTTGACGAGGTTTCCTATGCTTTCCAAGCTGCGTTTTATCAGTTATTACTACCCCTGTGGGCGATCGGTGTCGTCAAAGCCTTATCTAATGTACAAGGTGCTTTAAGTTTCCAGTTAAGTGGCAAGTTGCTAAAAAGATTTAATAATATAAAGATTCTTATGCTAGATAATGTTTACAGTAGCTTTATAAATAGTATTTCTGTACTGTTTCCGACAGTTTTATCTCCATTTATGATGTCCACTACTTCAGCTTTTTATGGCGTTAGAACAATCGCAAAAAATTCGCTTATGCAGAAAGAGTTTACGAGTGAACAGCGCGCAACAATGGGTTCTTTGGTTTCATTTGCGGGAAGTATCTTCTTTGCCATTCTTTCTATCATCATGGGATTTCTGGCAGATATCCTTTCACCAGAAAAAGCTTTTCTTATTTTGATGATCGCTCAACTTGGTATTTTATGGTTTTATTGGAAACTTAATAAAACTCATTGATTCTGAGAATACTAAGTTCGAACATTCTCTATCGCGAGGAGATAAATAAAATCGCTTTATCTACTTACTTTAATTTGCTATTATTACTGTATGCCTACAATTAATACTTGGATTAACTTTAACGGTAATGCTGAAGAAGCGTTTACGTTTTATAAATCTGTTTTTGGTGGAGAATTTGCGAAGATAGTGCGCTTCAAAGATATCTCGAGTGATGAATTCCCCGTAGCAGAAAAAGATGAAAATAAAATAATGTATATTGCCTTACCTATTGGTAACAATACTATGTTGATTGCCAACGATGTTCCGGAGATTTTGGGGCGAGTAAATGAGCATGAAAATCGAAGCAAAATTTTGGTAAGTACGGAAAGTAAAGAAGAGGCGGACAGAGTATTCAATGGCCTTTCGGCTGGAGGAGAAGTAGAAGGAGATATGGGAGACAGTCCCTGGGGCTCCTATGCGGGTATGTTTCGAGATAAATATGGTATTGAATGGATCATTGAATTTTCTGCTACTAAATAAACTTGATTCTGACTTCGCAATGAAGTTTTAAAGATAAAAGTTATAATGATTATAATTTTTATAACCGTTATAACTTCTGAAGAGAAATTGATATAAAGCTAGCTTTTTTTATCTTGGACTGTAGCTTGATGTTCTACTTTTAAAATTAAATTTGCTTTAACTCCTGCAACTGCTGGTAAAAGATGGTTGAGGACTTGTTCTGCTGTCATTCGGAACTCCTTACCCCGAGCTGAAATTTTCAACCAACCTTCTTTGTCTTTGTAATATTTTTCAGTAAAATTCTTTGTACCCATGAAGATTACATAACTCTCATTTTTCAAATTCATATGTTAAATATTAACATCTTCGGTTAGAGGTTTTATACAATTTGATTAACGAGAAGCATTATATTATCATCCTCTTATGAATATGTTTAAAGCCGTCAAAGCAACTTCTGTCGAAGAATACTTAGCGATGGTTCCAGACGAAAGGCGCGAAGCGGTAGAATTTTTGCATAATTTTATCCAGAAAGTAGCACCTTCTCTTAAACCTCATTTTGCCTATAACATGCTCGGCTATGGCAATTTTAAATGCCTGAATTATAAAAAAGAGCTGATTGACTGGCCAACTGTTTCTCTGGCAAATCAAAAAAACTACATTAGTTTTTATGTCTGCGCAGTTGAAAATGGAGAATATATAGCTGAAAAACATAAAGATGAACTGGGTAAAGTCAGCGTTGGCAAAAGCTGTATCCGATTTAAACGAATTGCGGACCTAAATCTTGTGACTCTTGAAAAAGTTATAAAAATGGCAGAAAAATCTCCAGGGCTTGTAGGAGTGGGAAAGGTTTAGGAGGTTTAGAAGACAGGAGAGGTTGGGAAGGAAGGAAAGGTTGAGGAAGATGGGGAGGTTTAGAGAACAGATTCTTATTATCAACGGTAATCCTTATGTTCGACCCCCGGAGAATATTTTGGAGGAAATTTTTCACCAAGCTGGTAAGACAACAAGCCCAATCCCAATTCGCGGAAAAATAAACGGTGCTTCTTTCCAACAATCGCTGGTTAGATATCAGGGCGATTGGAGACTTTATATCAACATCATAATGGCAAAAGCGGGAAAGCTTAATTTTTCAAAAAGCATATCGGAAATTGTCGGAAGAAAAACTTCCATTGAAGTTGAGTTTAATCCCCACCCTCCGGTATACAAAATGGTCCCTTTTCTAAGAGAAGCACTCGATAAAAATCCGGCGGCAAAGACTAATTGGGAAAAACTAACCCCTTCGAGACAAAAAGAAGTTTTACGTTATTTTTCTTGGCTTAAGTCAGATGAAGCGAAAAAAAGAAATCTAGAGAAAATTATGGGAGTTCTCAGTGGTAATAGTGATCGCTTTATGGCACGATCCTGGAAGGAGGGGAAATAAAAATAACGATTCTAATGTTATAAATATTATAAGATTTATAATCAAATCATCTTGAAAATTTGTTAAAATAACTCTATGACAAAAAAAGATATTTCAGACGGCGTAGTACATAAAGTTCCTGAAGATTTACGAGAAGCTTTGAGCTCGGACCCAAAAGCACTCGCAACATGGGAAAATCTGACACCACTGGCACGTAATGAATGGATCTGCTGGGTCGAATTTGTTAAGAAGGCAGAGACGAGAAAAGACCATATTAAAAGAGTACCGACGGAACTTAAAGAAGGCAAACGGCGACCTTGCTGTTGGCTGGGGTGTATTCACCGGACAGACAAACAGTTAAGTCCTTCTATTCAATATATCCTTAGTAAACGGTCATAACTTTTATAACTGTACCCAACCAGTTATCTTGATATAATCTCCCCATGAACGTTCCACAATACCTACCGCAAAAACATCAGTATGCTTGTTCTTTAGCGGTTTTACGAATGGTACTTAAAACTAAAGGGCTTAATATTTCAGAAGAAGAACTAATTGAAAAAGTGCAAAAAGATTATGGAAAACATTTTAAAAATCTCTGGAATCCGACTATCGCTAAACTCGCCAGACAATATGATATTGAAACTACCCTATATGCACTCTGGCCTTTACTTAAAAAAGACAATTTAAAATTAGCCATCTCCGATTACCAACAAAATCAAACTAGTTTTAATCCTTCGAAATACGAAAATAAGCGCGACACTGACCGACTACCTGAACCACTCCCTTTAGCTTATCAGGAGATGTTTGAAGCAGCTCGCAAAGGTTGTCAAGTGAGCTATGGAAGGTTAACTGGAGAAAAAATTAAAAAGTTACTTGAGCAAAACTGTCTTATCCAAACATCAATCCAGCGAGAAAAACTCTTTCCCACAAAATCAGCTAGCTATCATTCAATTTTAATTTACGATTTCAAGGATGGAGAAGTATTTTTTCATGACCCAGCGAACGGACCGTCGCTTCGTTGTACCATGCCTCAGCTAATGAGTGCAATGCAAAATGTCGGGGCGGCAATTGTTTATGAGATGAAATAAAGATTATAACTACAAGAAACTGGGACCTGATATAATCAAGATATGCTCCCGGAATATTTCGTTATCATCGGTGCTCTAATAAGCAGTCTCGGAACCTTAAGTTATATAATCGACACTGTAAAAGGAAAGACTAAACCAAATAAAGTTAGTTGGTTTGTCTGGGCGTTAGCCCCCCTTATCGCTTTTTGGGCAACCATTGACCAAGGCGTCGGAATTCAATCGCTACTCACTTTCACAGTTGGTTTTAGTCCTCTATTAGTTTTTCTCGCCTCCTTTATAAATAAAAAAGCTTATTGGAAGATAACAAGACTCGACCTTATTTGTGGTTTCCTTTCCATAGTTGGACTTATCGCCTGGCAAATAACTGATATCGGAAACCTTGCTATCTTTTTTGGAATATTAGCTGATGCTATCGCCGCAATACCAACCATTATTAAATCTTATAAGGAACCTGAAACCGAAAATCCTAACGTTTTTTTGGGAAGTGCAATTGCATCTTTATTAACACTACTGACTATAAAAACTTGGAGTTTTGAATACTATGCATTTCCCCTCTACATCCTTTTAATCTGCATCCTCTTTTATATACTAATCAAATTTAAAGTCGGTAAACAAAATAGATGAGTTAATTTGATCTAGTGTACCTACAGCTCCTTTTCGTATACAATCAAGCATATGCGAGATCCTAGAAAAATATTACTTGCTGCAACCGTTATTATTTTAGTTCTGGCCTTTGGCATCACCTATATCCGCCAAGCGATGAAACCCAAAACTGCTACCCCTCTCGCCTCTCCCTCACCCATTATTGAAAACAAAACTTCACCTGCTCCCGACGAATACTCAAACTGGAAACTATTTCGAAATGGATATGCTTTCCCTATTCCGCCTAAATGGAAAAACACCTCTGATAAAAATGGTGTTGCCATCCTCGAACCAGGAGATCCAATAGGAAGTCTCCAGCAGATCTCTATAACTATTCTCTCCGACAAAAAAGCGCCTCAAGGTCAACAGTTTACTACTCAAACAGAACTCGACCAATGGTCCGCGGTAAGCGGACCATTACAAGGCGATGTACAGAAAACCAAAAATATTACCTTAGATGGATCACCCGGTGTTATGTTGGTTGATACCACCGGTGAAAAAGATAAGTGGTTAGCAATGGCCTGGGTTAGAAAAGATAATATTAACGTACAGCTTCGATTTACTGGCAACGGCACTTATAGCGAACAAGATATGAAAACTGTTGATTATATAATCTCCCATTTCACCTTTACCCCACCAGCCATGACCGGAAAAGAAGGCAAGTAATAAGATAGTGCTGTTCGGCCTTTGAGATTTAAACTTTTTGTTCTTTTTGCGCAGAAGATGAAGCAGCCATCCAAGCTCGTAGCTTTGCTGGATTATAGCTTTTAGGGGTTAAATTTGGATAAACGCGCTCATCAACTGAAGCATGAAACGTACCCTCAGGAATTTCATCTAGTGCGTTTCCCAATCGATCAACATCAAAAGTTCCCAGCGGAGTTACAAGATGAGGAAAGTGCGGTTTTACTTCGTTTAGAACTTGTCCTGCTTCTTTGACACCTCGATCTTCCTCTCCTGCCACAACTCCGGCTTCAGTTTTGACAATAGCCAACGCTACTCTAGCTTGGGCTCCTAAGAAATGCTCTGGTCCAAATCCTGTTGTAGCTTGATTAAGTAATCCATGGCTTAGTCGCAACGCTGATACATCTCCAGTCGCTTTCCAAGAGTCGTAGAGCGATTGGCCCGCTAATAACTCCTTAATCGGCTTGTTTAAATCCCTCGGATCCATTGGCGGTCTGGAGCCCATATCCAACTTAGAAACCCTCCCACCAAGTGGTTGATTTGGCGATAATCTCCGTGTCGCCCTATTTTGTGGTATTTGCTGATTTAATGTATCTTCTTTTCCCATAGTTTACCTTTCTAATAAATAAAAAGCTCTGGCATCCTGAGATGGTACTCTTAGATCAGTTCTATTATATCTTAGAAATCTTCTTTGAGCACAGCGAGCGATAAGCTCAGTAGTTTTCGCCCCAGGGCGCCACCTAGACAAAGGGATCCCTGCTTGACCCTGGTTATGTGGCTCAATAGTGATGAGATCTCGTGTTGAGCTAGGTTGCATACAGAGCATGGCTAACACAGGGGAATCACCTCTAACGATATGAACATGCGCAGCATGCCTTTGGTTACTTCCGGAATCTGTATCTACCCTAAGTAAGTAACCTCTCTGAGTAAGCCTTCGCTCCATTTCTTGCACCACAGAAAGCGAATCATCGCGAAGTAGCCTTACTTGCTCCGTAGCACCCTCTGACTGCTTAAGTGGACAAGCTGAGCAGACTAACTGAGCTTGTTTTCTATATTGCTCATCCAGGATACGCAGAGTTTCCGGATCCAGTGATCCGGCTTTAAGTGCGGCAAGTTGTTTAGCTAAAGCTTGAATCTGTTTACCTTCACGACCACATGATCGATCGATATCAGATTGGCAATTCTCTATAAGCATAACAAGCAATTATACTACAGGCCATTATCTTTCTCAAGTAACCGCGATATTTGCTATACTTAAGGCATGAATAGCGTTAGATATTTCGAAATACAATCTGACAACCCAAAAAGGGATATTCAGTTCTACTCTGATATATTCAATTGGAAATTTACAAGGGACCCCAATATCCCTATCGAATATTGGCGAATTGAAACCGAAGGGATGTATGGTGGGCTTCTGGAGAGACCAACTAAAATTCCTCCACCTCAATCTGGGACAAATGCTTTTGTCTGTTCTATGCAGGTTGAAAACTTTGATAAGACAGCAGAAAAGATAATTGCAAGTGGCGGACAGGTTGCTTTAGAAAAATTTGCAGTACCAGGAAAGTGCTGGCAGGGATATTTTATTGACCTGGCTGGGAATACTTTTGGAATATTTCAAGTCGACGAAGACGCTGGTTAATAAACCGATCTACACCTACAAACTCCCTGGCTTAAATAAACTACCGAATATTGCATCTATTGCCTAGGTTATAGCTAAAAGTACCCATTCAAGATAAAATCTCTATATTAGAGTAATAATATGATTAGCGAACTTATAACCTTAAACTCAGTTTTAATTATCGGGCTCATCGCAGGTTTTTTGGGAGGGTTTACCAGCGGCGGCGGTAACTTAATATCAATCCCCTTCCTCATATTTCTTGGTCTTCCAGTACAAACAGCCATTGCTACGGATCGATTTGGCTCATTTGGCTACGTGGTATCCACTATCTACAAGTTCTCTCAAGCAAAAAAGATCGTTTATAAATATGTAGTCCCACTTTCGATTCTTAGTATTATTGGTGGACTAATCGGTACAAGCTTAGTGATAAATATCGATAAGAATATGCTGACAAAGATAATTGGTGCAATTATCTTAATACTTCTGCCTCTTGTTGTTTGGAAAAAAGATTTAGGTGTAAAGAGTGGTCAGGTAAGATCTAGGTCGATTCTTATCCTCGGTTTTTTTCTTTATTTTTTATCGGCAATTTACGACGGATTTCTTGGCGCAGCTGGTGGAATACTTGTTGCCTATCTTTTCGTTTTTATCTTTGGATTAACATATACTCAAGCAAATGCCACTGAAAAGATCCCTTATGCTTTTAACGCAATTTTGGCAATTATCGTTTTCGCTATATCTGGGTTGATTAACTATAAACTTGGTGTTGCTCTGCTTGGAGGAGAACTAATCGGTGCTTATATTGGCGCCCAGCAGGCGATAAAAAGAGGCGATGAAGTGGTTAGATTTATTATGATTGTTATTGTCATTCTCTCATCGATCAAACTAATTTTCTTCTCTTAATCTCAATCTAGATAGAACTACAGATTTAATAAAAATTTAATAACTTTTTCTTACTATGAACTTACTGTGGATATTCATTTCCAAAATGAGGTGAACGGAAAGTCGGGGAGGCCAGAGAGGTTGTGAAGGTCTACTTCCTTCTCAACCTTTAAAACTAACTTCTATGGCTGACACACCTCCACTCTACAACCACAACTCAAACCCAGATGAAAATCACTCACCTTTTGCCAAAGTCAGCCAGACCAACACCTACAAAAAAGACGATCCACCTTTAATCGACTTAAAAATTACTAATCCCGTTACATACTTAAAAAAGTGGTGGAAGATAATCTTATCCCGGGAAGGAATTAACATTAGCTTTAGGATTCGACCACTCACTGCAATACTAATGACCATCTCCATCGTTTCTATTTTTACCGGAATAGGCCTAACAGTCACTAAATTCTATTTCTTACCCCTAATCGTTCCCTCTAATCTGGTGTCTACGGAAAGTTTTTATAGTGGAACGGTCTACAAAACCCAAAATCAGATCTATTTAATGACCAGCAGCGAAAAGGTATATCCACTGAAAAAACCTCCGCCGAATATCGCTCAGTTTTTCAATCAAAAGGTAGTGATTAAGGGTAAACTGGATAAAAACACAAATACCCTAGAAGTAAAACAGATTGAAATACTGCAATAGGAAAAATCCTTATCTTTAAGCCTAGATTGACTGGCTTGTTTGCATTTTTTATTTAAGTTTGGTAAAAATACGCGTTTGTAAACTTATACCGCCCTATGCTAAATAAATCCGTCTCACTCATCACTGCTATCTTTATGTGTCTGTCTATTCTTCACAGCTATTTCACGGGTTTGGTACTCGCCCAAGAAACAGCTCCCTTATCAGTTATAGATGATCATATTACCACCTCAGCTTTCCCGCTAACTGAAAAACCACTACAACCTCTTATATTTCAACTGGTCTTTAAACCAGACATATTAAAAGACCTAAATTCAGATCCAAATCTTCTGACTTGCCGGGAAGAAGAAAGGTCGAAATGGATCGGGAAAGCTAGCTATTATTCAGAAAGTGGATGTGTCGGATGCAACAGTGAGCAAGTCATGGCAAATGGAGAGCGGTTTGATGAAAACGCTTATACTATCGCCTTTATGCGACTTCCTCTTAACACACCAGTTAAGGTAACTAATCTGGATAATAATAAAAGCGTTAGAGCGATCGTGGCTGATACCGGAGGATTTGAGGAGCTAGGTCGAATCGCTGACCTTTCGATGGCTGTTAGTGTTGAGGTCGAACTATCAACAGACCAATCAAGGATTGAAATCTCTCCCTTAAACTGTGGTTAGCTTCTCTAACTAGCGCTACTTGACCTTATATATTATTATTCTTAAAGGAGATGAAACTAAACCTTAAAGCTAACTCAATGAAAGAGCGCTGGAAAGAACAGCTATATGGAGCGTTCGCTGTTATTGTCGGCACTTATCTTACCTATATTGTCTGGAACTCTGCTGTAAACAATGAATCCTACTTATCCATCGGGATTGCCGGACCCGCTTTTATAATCGTCGGTCTAGCCCTACTAATCATCCCTTCATACCGTTTAGAAAGAATTGCTAAAGGTGAACAACCAGATCAAGCTCAAGCAGTGAAAATGCTTACTCCCAAATGGTGGGTGGTACTGGGGATCTGTTTACTTTCTGAACTACTGTTTTATATCGCCCTACACTCTATTTAATCTTAACCCAGTAGCAAAAAAGGCAAAATTAAACTGATTCCTGTGGCATAAATTAGGTCAAACCAACCTGCTCTTAAAAAATTCGCAATCTTGATCATCCAAGAAAAAATCCAGGAGCACCAGTATAAAATCCCTTTACTGCGGGTCGTTTTCACTGTATATAAAAATGCATTCATATCTTCATTACTTGGAAATGCATGCATACCCACAGAATAACCAACCCAGGCCAGGAAAAAAACTACAATATTATTTAAAGGACTCCCTCCTAGAAAAATCAAATAGATCGCCGGAATAAAAGTGAGCACCATGCAAAGTAGTGTATTTACTATTAACGGGCCGATTGAAATTAGAAATGCGTTTTTTAAACTCTTGGGATCATCATGGACTACAAATCCTGCTGGATCACCAATTCTAAAATAACAGACTTGATGAACCTTAATTTTCGCTAGATCACAAAATAGTTTATGTGCCGCTTCATGCACAACTACACCTGGCAATGTAATAATTGATACTAACCAACCAGGTATAAAAAACATCTTAGTCTTTTACTTCAAACTCCTTTTGATATTTTTCTGGCATCACTTCAATCAACTTCTCCCATTCATATTTATCCAGCTCCATATCTGTTAAATAAGCGAGTCCCAACTCGTCATCTTCCGGCTTTCCATTTAGAAAAAATGCCATAGCAGTTTTAAATCTGGCAGGTTTAGAGCTCGAAACCGCATTTAGCGTTTCACCATATGCAATGATCGCTTCATCATATTTTTTTTCAGAATATAAGTTATCCCCCAAACGAAGGAATTTGTAGGCCGAAAGATAGGGGGGAGAGAGATAAAAAGAATATAGTGCTGCTAGTATAACTATTAAAGTAAAGACCTTAACCCAGATTGGATAAGGTTGCGAACTAGACATACCTGATTATAGAGATGGCTTTATCTAAAAATCAATTAAGAAGAGTGTAAGGATAGTTACTCTGACGGATAAGTATAATCTTCTGCGGAGTCACCTTGATCTTGCATCATCTTTTCATAGTTTTGCTGCATCGATTTTTCCATCTCTTTGGCTGCTTTCTCCGTCTCTTTAGTCTCGGCTCCGTAGTTAATCACACCTCCACCCGGAACAGCAACCTCCCCTTCTTTCAATTCTTTAGTTGGAGATGGTTCTGAGATATTTGGCTTGTTGTAGTTGAATTCAGTCTCTGTGTAGACCTTACCCACTTCTGATCTCTGTTTTCTAAGCAGGTAATCTTTATCATCAAAATAGATATACTCTTTACCCTCCATCTGCGACTCGACTACTTCATATTTAAAACATTGGAGCTTTCCACAAGCTTCTTTGCCAACCTTTTTATATTCTGTTCTCGATGTTTCTGTTTCGGGTTTATCTTCAAAGTCAAACTTATACTCCTCTTTTATCTCTTCTTTCATCTTTTCCTGTTTCTGTTTCCACCATTTTCCATCGGTATAATCTTTGGTGTAGGTTGTGTCGCCTAAGGTGATCATCTCCATCATATCTTTCCCATCTTCGCTAACCTTCATCTTAAATTTGTCCTCCCCGGAAATTTCGATTGAAGATTCAGTCTTTTTCCCTTCTTCGTCAACGTTTGAGGAGGTGGCAGAGTAGTCTTTAAGCTGCTTCCAGTTGTTGATAAATTTACACAGATCTGGATCCTGATATTCACAATTAGGATTGAGTGTAAGGCCAGCTGGCACGCCTGGGATTGAAGGACTTTGAGGAAGGTTACCTGATTTACTGGCTAAGAAAAAGCCACCACCCGCGAGTAAAACAACAATCGCAATAACAGCAACGATGGCTATTGGGGCAAAACCAGACTGAGAGGTTAGGTTTCGAATTTTGGACATTAATTTATTATTCCTTCTTTATAATATATATGTCAAGTTGGGGAGTTGGATAACGGATAACGGATAACGGATAACGGATAACGGATAACGGATAACGGATAACGAGAAATTATATGCTCTGGCTACAGATAACTCACCGCTTGTAATGTAAGAATTATTTCTGGTACTTTTAAGATAATGCCTAAAATATTTCTACTGCTTTTTCTAATCTTTTTACTATTAGCCTTACCTGCTCCCATCCAAGCTCAAACAACGCGGCTACCAGACTTAACGATTAAATCTATTAGTTTTGATAACCAGAACCATCCCCAGATAACTATCTCCAATTTGGGAGAAGTCGAAGCATACGCCGCACTTAGATCTACTCGTGCTAACTCACGCTATGGCAACCTTGCCTCAACTGTCCAGATAGAATACTTAAAATCTGACTTTCATCCTACCCCAGGTTATATACGAGTAGGAACGGTTGAAACGTTTTATGTCCCTAGTCCATTTAACCCACATACTGAAAATTTAACTACCCTAACAAAAACCCCACCTAATAGCGCAACACACGTTCGGGTAACCATTGACCTTGAAGATAGTATTGCTGAATCCAACGAAGACAATAATAAGCTTGTACAGATCCTGCCAAACGTAACAGTTCCAGATACAAAATACCCTGATTTAAAAGGGAGTGTTAGCTTTAATGCTCAAAACCTACCGGTCGTAACCTTTACCAACCAAGGAGAAGGTGATATTTCTTCCGCCTTAAGAGATGCTGGCAGATTTGGAGTTCATTCTCCAGAGATCCAGATCACCTATCTCCATTCAGATTTTCGACCTAACCCAAGTTATATCGCCCTACGTGACTCAGAGGTATTTCCAATACCAAGATCTTTTGGTCCTGGAGCGACTAATACAGTAACGGGTACAAGAACCGCTCTAAACAGTGCCACTCATGTCAAAGTGACAATCGATTATGGAGATAGCGTGATTGAAACCCAAGAAGATAATAACCAAATAATCCAAGTCCTCCCAACCGTTACAACACCTTCTACTCAATACCCAAATCTTACTATCCAGTCAATCGGATTTGATCCTCAAAGTTCGATGCCGGTGGTAACTTTTGCTAATACCGGCGCAGCTGATATCATCGGTAGCCTCAGAGGAGAAGACACGAATAATAGATTTGGCACCCGGCAACCGATGTTAAGTATTGTTTATTTACGTTCAAACTTTGAACCAGGGAGCACGCCCATTGAGGTCGGACAACGTGAGGCCATTCCTTTACCTAGATCTTTCGCCCCAAATGCAGTAACGACTCTCACTGGTACTAAAACCAAACCAGCTGATGCTTCATTTATTAAAGCTGTGATTGATTTCGAAGATAACGTCATAGAAACGAACGAAAGCGATAACACCTTTACTCAATCGTTACCAACAGGTGACCTTATTGTTGAATCGATCACCAAGTCTGGCGCAGGAAAAGTTTCGGTTTCAGTAAAAAATAGTAGTTCGGTCGGAATAAAAACAGAGCATAAACAGATACAACTTTCTTATAAGAGTACGTCTAGTCCGGAGTTGCAAACTAAGAGCTTTACCTCAAATATAGATTTAGCTGCGAATGCTACTACCTCTTTCGAGTTAACCCTTACAGAGCCGATGGGAGAAGTTTATGCTGAGGTAGATCCACTTAACCTAATTCCTGAATCTAATGAGGGGAATAATTCACTCTCTAAGGTATTTGACCCAGAGCTTGTTTCTCCCTCACCTTCCCCTCAAGTTTCCCCTAGTACAAATCCCAACGACAAAACAGATACCGGATTATTACCGGATAGTCCTTTTTATTTTCTGAAAGACTTTGGTCGAGCGATCAGTTCAACATTCACCTTTGACCCTGTAAAAAAGATTGAACTCCAAGCTAAATTTGCTGATGAAAAGATCCAGGAATCGGTAGCTCTAATTGGTAAAGGTAAGGTTAATTTGGGCGTAAACCATTTAACCTCCGCGGAAAAAGATCTGGCCCAGGTTGATAAGTTAACGAACGAACTGATTCTTAAAAATCCGGGAAAAGTTGATCAGAAATTAATTAACCTGCTTACTCAACAGGCGAGTAAAAGCTCTGAGTTAGAAAAAGTGACTGGAAAAGTAGATGGCGCGCAAAGTGAAAAGCTAAAAGAGGCAGAAGCGAAAAGAAATACTACACTTGAAAACTTACTTAAAAAAGCACAGGAAGCCTCAACTTCTACCCAAGCCAAAGATCAGCAAAAACCATCAGCCAGCCCAACAATAGTAACCTCGCCTACGCCTTCTCCCCGCGCTAACCAAGTAGCATCAGCTTCGGCTACACCTGCTGTTGTGGGACCTCATCCTGATCTAATTGTCGAATCCGTTGAGCTTAATCCTGAGTTTAAAGATCGAGTAGGCTATTTTATTAAAAACATCGGTGACGCCACAGCTGAGGAAGTTCATATCGGATATAAATGGGGTCCATATGATGGTTGGCTCGGTCTTCAATCTCCTATCTATAACCTTGAACCTGGCAAATCTTATGGCGCTTCCTTCTTCCCAGCTGATTTCCACCTCACTCAAAAAGACTTAAACGTCCAAGTAATGGTTGATCCAGAAAATAAAGTCGTCGAATCCAAAGAAGATAATAATTCTAAAACTACTGTCGTTAACTTCCCTAAACCTGACTTAATCGTTGAATCAGTAGAACTAAACTCGGAGTTTAAAGACCGGGTTGGGGTATTTATCAAAAATATTGGGGATGCTACTGCCCCGGGACCACTCAAAGTTGGCCATAAGTGGGGACCAAATGATGGGTGGCAAGGGATTGGAGCAGGTTCAGAAATTTATAATCTTGAACCAGGAAAATCCTATGGTTTCTCTTTCTTTGATAAAGGGCAAGGAACTGATAATGATGTGGTCGTCATGATAGATCCAGAAAATAAAGTTGTTGAGTCTAACGAGGAAAATAATTCTAAAACAACTGTTATTAATTTTCCGAAACCTGACCTAATTGTTGAATCCGTTGAACTTAATCCTGAATTTAAAGATCGAGTTGGCTACTTTATTAAAAATATCGGTGATGCCACTGCTGAGGAAGTTCATATCGGATACAAGTGGGGCCCATATGATGGTTGGCTCGGTCTTCAATCTCCTATCTATAACCTTGAACCTGGCAAATCTTATGGCGCTTCCTTCTTCCCAGCTGATTTCCACCTCACCCAAAAAGATCTCAATGTTCAAGTAATGGTTGATCCGGAAAATAAAGTCGTTGAATCCAAAGAAGATAATAATTCTAAAACTACTATCGTTAACTTCCCTAAACCTGACTTAATCGTTGAGTCGGTTGTACTTAGTCCAGAATTTAAAGATCGAGTCCTCTATGTCGTTAAAAATATTGGCGATGCTACTGCCACGGAATTTCGGATAGGACACAAATGGGGGCCGTATGATGGCTGGATCGGAGCGAATACTTCCATCTATAACCTCGCACCTGGTCAAACTTACGGAGCTGCTTTCTTTGATAGAGGCCAAGGGACTGATAATGATGTGGTCGTCATGATCGACCCGGAAAACAAAGTTGTCGAATCTAATGAGGAAAATAACTCTACGACTGCGGTTATCAATTATCCTAACGTTGACCTTGTTATCGACTCCATCACTCCTGCTCCTAATAACGGTTCCATCATCACTGTTAAAAACAAAGGCCCTCTCGTCGCTGAAATGGGTCTTACTCAACTCCACTATGAAGGTCGTGATGACTCCGGTGCTGTTGTTACTGGTCCTTTCCTCTCTGGTTCTCTAGACCCTAACCGTGTCGTCCCGTTCTCTGGTAATCTAAACTTCGCTCAAAAACCTAAGCTAAACCCTAATGAAACCTTCTCCTTTACCATCGGCTACACCGTTGTCGGTGCTAAAAAATTAGCTGCTAAGATCGATACTACCAACGGTATCGTTGAAACTGATGAGACTAATAACGAACTAGAAGTTCCCCTTCCTCCCCCTGGATTACCTGACTTAGTCATCGACTCCATCACTCCTGCTCCTAATAATGGTTCCATCATCACTGTTAAAAACAAAGGCCCTCTCGTCGCTGAAATGGGTCTTACTCAACTCCACTATGAAGGTCGTGATGACTCCGGTGCTGTTGTTACTGGTCCTTTCCTCTCTGGTTCTCTAGACCCTAACCGTGTCGTCCCGTTCTCTGGTAATCTAAACTTCGCTCAAAAACCTAAGCTAAACCCTAATGAAACCTTCTCCTTTACCATCGGCTACACCGTTGTCGGTGCTAAAAAATTAGCTGCTAAGATCGATACTAACAACGGTATCGCTGAAACTGATGAAACTAATAACGAGCTCGAAGTACCCCTACCCCAAGTTGCGCCGGACTTAATTGTTGATTCTATTGAAAGAAGCGTTGATAAGTTTGTAGTGACGATTAAAAATATTGGTATCCTAAACTCACCAGCTACAACGGTCTCATATGCTGGACGAGGAGAGAAGGGTGACTTAACAAAGATTCAAGGGTCAGCCGATGTTAAAACTCTCAGTCCGAGTGAAAGCATAAATATTGATGTTAAGCAAAGCTTAGAAGGAGTTAAATCTTTAACCGCCTTAGTTGATAATTCCAATCAAATCCCAGAGGCCAATGAGGATAATAACTCTTTTACTATTCCAATCTTTAACGCAATAAACAAGGTCGAAACCTTTATTAAACAGGATGCACTTGCAACGGTCGAAGTGATCCATATCGCTACTCCTTCCGGAGTAAATGTTCCAATAATAAGCGGCCTCTCTAACTCTAATACCAAGCCTTGTGAGCCAACGTATTTTATTAAAGACACTGCCCGAAGCGTTGAATCGTTCTTTACATTTGATAAGGAAAAGAAAGCTAAACTTGAACTAGAACACGCAAAAGAGAAACTCCTTGAGTCTAGTGAGGTAGCAGCAGACTCAAAATCTAAACCAGAATGCGTTACAAAGGCTCTTCAATCTTATCAAAAAGATCTAGCTCAATCTAATACCTTAATTAGTGAAATCAGCAAAAAAGATCCGAAAAAGGGAGAAGAACTTACTCTTGAATCGATCGCTCAACAACTACCCCATCAAAAAATCCTCGGAAGTCTGGAAAAACAGGCTTCAGGAAGCGCGATAATCGATATTAAACAGACCAGAGACAAAACACTAGAGTCACTCGGAAATAGTATCGCCTCAATTCAAGAACCAGATAAGATTCAAGGAGCGGTTATTTCAAAAGCAGTTGGACCAACTCCGCTAGCTCCTTTGCAAAATCTGGAAGTTCTAACGGCAATTGAGGAACACCTACCAGAAGCTAAAAAGAACGTTCTTAGCAATGCAAAAACAGATAACCTGAAAGAGGTCAAAGCGATTATCCAATCGATACCTAAAAAACAACAGACAGTTTTCAGTGATTATGTCAAACAGTCGGGCGGAGAAGAAGTAAATTATCTAAAAATATTTGATGCTGTAAATCGGGATGGCACAAACTCCAAAGCAAAAGCCACAATTCTGCAAGCAAAAGAAGGAGTCATTGATCAGCTAGATCAAAAACTCCAGTCAATATCTACTAAAGACGCGGCAAAAGCAAAGACTGTACTTTCGAACTTGGACGACGGCACGATGGAAGATTTACGGGTACTATCTGATATTGAAGATAAGGTTGGACAAAATAATAAAAGTGCTGTTACTGGGGTAAAAAAGGACTCCACTCAGAAACTGGTCGAAGGAGTTAAGAAACTAAACCCAGACCAAAAAAAGGAGTTTATTAATAATTCAAACGACGACTTTATTGACGTCAAACAGCTGAAGTTATATCAAGATCTATCAGATGAAACAGTCCAGGAAGATAAAGAGTTGGTACAAAGCCTTGAAACTGACTTAACTCAAAAGATTAAGGAAAAAGTTGCAGAGACTAAAAACAGTAAATTTGAAAGAGAGGACTTTTTAGAAAGATTTGTTGATGAAGAAGCTGATAGTACCAAAGTGCTCTCTGGATTGAGTAAAGAACTAGATAAATCCACGGCAGATGAACTAGTAAAAGCTCAGATAGAAAGCTTCTCCTCCGGGCTTGAATATTTAGAAGATGGTGAGATCTTTGATGAATATGAAAGACTATTTAGCGAAGATAGCGAACTTGCCGACTTAATGAGAGAGTACAACGCTAAGTTCTTTGAAGAGTTTGAAAAATATCAGGATGAGTGGGAAGAATCCGATTCCGCAGACTACGATGACTACTATGATGAAGATTATGAAGAAGAGAGCGAAGAGGTTGGGGAGGATCAGGAGGTTGAAGAGGATTCGGGAGAAGATGGCGATGAGGACTATGACGAAGAATCAAGCCCAGAACTCACTAATGAGTGCCCAGATAAAGAAGACTTTGTCTGTGGAGATGATGGAACTACCTATATCAACGACTGTGATGCAAAAGAAAATGGAGCCCAGGTGGCATATAAAGGTGAGTGCAAAGAAGAAACGAGTAGTGAAGATAACTCCCCAGAAGAGAGTGAAGAGGAATAGTCGTCTTTAAACCCCATATCTCTAACCCAAATAGCTCAGCATTACAGGCTTGGAGGCTTTTTTTGAGTAACTCTTATCTTTTTACCATAGAAAGCCCAAAAAGCGTCTAATTACTCCTCTACTTCTATTTCTTGTATAATTGAGCAATGTTACCAACGCTTATTGAAAAGTTAACAGCTAAATTTGGGGATCAGTTACAACAAAACGTTCCCTTTAGCGAAATAACTACCGTCGGAATTGGCGGAAATATAAGCTTTTTAATAGTGGCTTTAGACCAAGAAGAGTTAATCGATATCGTTCGATTTAGCGTCAGTAATCAAATACCTTTTTTAGTGATCGGGGGAGGAAGTAATCTGTTGGTATCAGACGAAGGCTTTGATGGACTGGTTATTCAAAACCAGATAACAGGAATTACGCAAACAGACAATCGACTAACAGTTAAACCAGGAACGATTTTACAAAACCTAGTTGACTACACTATTGAACATTCCTTAAGTGGCATTCATAAGATGACTGGAATACCGGGTACAGTAGGCGGCGCGGTTTATGGAAACGCCGGTGCCTATGGACAAACGATCAGTGACCATTTAATCTCTGTCCTCGCTTATGACTATGCCAATGATCAGATTAAAACTTTTCAAAAAGAACTCTGTAATTTTAGTTACCGGGAAAGCGAATTCAAAAAAAATAAGGCGTTAATACTGGCAGTCGAGTTTGAATTTTCTCCAGGAGACAAAGAAACCTTGCAGCAAGAAGCTGATAGTTGCCTGGCGTTACGACTAAAAAAGTATCCACCGGGAATTAAGTGTCCGGGTAGTTTTTTTAAAAACGTCCTAACTGAAACTCTGAGTCAAGAAACTCTGCAAAAACTCCCCCCCTATAAAGATACTTATGGCAAGATTCCTGCCTGGCTATTTTTAGATACCGTTGGCGCTAAAGGCGCTACCAAGGGAGCGATTAAGATCGCGGACTTTCATGGTAACCTATTTTGCAACCTGGGTGAAGGAAAAGCAGCTGATTTCTGGGAACTAGCTAAACACTACTCAAGCTTAGTTGCAGAAAAGTTTAAAGTCAGGCTTGAGCCAGAAGTCCAATTTGTAAACCTTCCATCGCTTTGGGAGGCGGGAAAGGTTGGGGAAGATGAGGAGGCTAAGGAGGTTTAGGAGGATCGGGAGGTTTCCTTCTAATCCTTCCCCACCTACCAAACTTCCCAAACCTCCTAAACCTTTTTACTCTTCCGTAGCTTGAGTTACCGGCTTAGTATAGGTATCAATAATTGTTTGAATCCGCGGAGAGGCAGCCTGCAAGGCAGATTGAGTATCTTGTCCAGACAAACTTACCTTTATCACGCCAGCAAACTCTCTAGATAACTCCGCATTGATCCCCTGATCCTGAGTTTTTGAGGCTAAATACCAAGTTCTATATGTCGGGGCCTCTTTAACAAACGTCCCTAACCAAGGGTCTTCTTTAAGATCGTCTTTCATATCCATCCGCGCAAACGGTTCGCCAAAAATCCTCACTTGAGAAGCAGTATCAAATATTAAACGCTGGGTGTCAGGTTCTGAGATAAACTGTAAAAACTCCCACGCAGCTTCTGGGTACTTTGAGGAATTAGAGACTGAAAGTGCCCAGAAAGAACCCCACCCTACGTTTCCCCCAGTTTGATTCGGTAGTTGGGGAACTGGCGCAGTTTTAAATTTTAAGTCTGGATTGGCAGCAAACTCTCTCACTCGATATGCTGGGCCAAGATAAAAAGCTAGTCGCCCTGAGGCAAAAGCTTGAGTTGAGTCCTCCATTGCCCCGTCCCAAACTTTCTGTTTTGCATCTGGTGGATTAGCAAAGTTTGTGTAAAATTTAATCACCTCACTCGCCTCTTTTGTACTTAAATTACTTAGGCTCGCCCCAGGCTGCTGATTAAAAAGCAGACCGATAATATCTTCCCAATGATCTACATTATTGGTTGTACCCATCGCCGCACCCGCAGTCTTGATCGAACCGTCCTCGGACTTTACTGTCAAGGCGATTGCACTTTCTTGAAATTGGGCCCAGGTTGATGGAACGTTTTGTGCTCCTGCTCTTAAGATATCTTCGTTATAAAAAAGAGCAAGACCATCGACCTCAAGTGGAATTCCATAAATATTAACAGTTTTAGAAAGAGTGCCTTTACCGGCTCGGGTTAAGGTGTCCTTTGCTAGCGGGTAATAGATCTTATTAAACTCATTAAACTTGAGTGTATCTGAAGGAGCAGGATAGAGCGCATCACTTAATAGAAATGTCGGAATCCACGAGCTATGAATCATAAAGATATCCGGACCTTGTTTGTTATCAATTTGAGTCTGTACTCGCAATCGGTAGTTAACTAAATTTTGATTTTGGTACTGAATCTTTACATTTGGATGCGACTTCTGGTATTCCTGGCCTAAAACTCGATAGATCGCCTCATCATCTCGAGTAGTCCAAACAGTTAGGGTGATCGATTCATCTTTGGGGACTGGAGGTGGATTGATAATTGGAGCAACTTTCCAAACTACAAATGCGAAAAAAAGCGCGAGCGCCCCGGCAATAGCAGCTATCCGCCAAAGGCTAGGGGGAGAAGAAGGTTGGAGAGGTTGAGAAGGTTTAGGAGGTTGGGAAGGAGGAGAAGGTTGAGCGGCGGGCTCGACTGTCGGAGATGCAGACGGTTGATAAAGACTGGAGAAATCCATAGCTCAATTATACCTTAACAGGTGAGAGATTAATTTATAATTTTGAAATAGAAACTATACTAGCTAATCATAAACTGCATGCTACAATATCCTCATGCCAAAGACTCCCAAAAAACCGTCAAATGACCTGCCAATCCCAGAAAAGAAACACCTCTTTAGAATCTTACTTGTCTTTTTGGGAACGATCTTTTTAATTCTACTTTTGATCATTAGTCTTGAGGTCGTTTTTATGGACAGAATATTTCCTGGGGTATCTATCGCTGGGGTAGATATAGGGGGACTTACGCCGCAACAAGCTGAACAAAAAGTTAAAGCTGAAATAGAAGAAAGGCTGGCGAAACCACTTCAATTTAGCTATAACGGTCAAAATATCGCTTTAGATTTAACTCTGATACCGAGTAATAACCTCACAGATCAACTTTTTTCTATCTCCACATCTGTTGATGATGCGTATACATTAGGTCGCCAGAAACTGTTCTTTCCGCCTAAAAAAGTTGATCTGCAACTCGCCAATTCACAAATTATTGAAAATAAGATAAAACAGCTCTCAACCCAGGTTAATGAACCAGCTATTAACGCTCAGATCAAGATTGAAGGAGATCTTGTTAACGTTACCCCCTCGCAAGAAGGTAAGGTCCTTGACCAGGATCAAGTCCTAACTTCAGTCTATAACTATATCCGGACCGGGGAGTTGGAGCAAAAGGTACTCCCAATCACGGTAGAAAAACCTCATTTAACTTATGAAAACGCACTCTTTGTAAAGAAGATCCTGGATCAGGTAAAACTTAATCCGCTCAAGCTTAGTTACAACGACAAAAATTATGTTATTACACGAGATGACCTGCTACCGCTAATTAATCTGGCCGAAGACAAGACAGATCGCCTATCTTTCAAGGCAGAAAAGGCTGATTTTATAGTCGAAACCGGAAATATTGATAACAATAAGTACTCTGCTGAGGCGCTCTTTTTAGATCGCCAGAAGGTGGATAACTACCTTCAAACTATCGCCAGTGACATTAATCGAGACGTTGAAGAACCACTTTTTGAACTCGCTGAGAATTCAGGTACTGGCACAGTCAAGGTCAAGGAGTTTCGCCCTCCCCAGGAGGGACTGCGTTTAAATAATGAAAAGACTACCCAAAATATCTATAACGCCTTAATGAGTAATCAATCTGAAGTATTTTTAGTAGTTGATAAGATCCCGACTAAAAATCGGCTGGCAAATGAGATGGGAATTAAAGAGTTGATTGGAGAAGGAGTATCTAAATTTGAGGGTTCTATTCCTAACCGGGTTTATAACGTCGAGTTAACCGCTAAAAAACTGAATGGAACACTGGTTCCACCAGGTGAAGAATTCTCTTTTGTTAACACCATTGGCGATATCTCTGGGGCAACCGGATACAAACCGGCTTACGTAATTAAATCTGGCCGAACAGTACTAGACGATGGAGGTGGGGTTTGCCAAGTTTCAACTACGGTATTTCGGGCTGCGCTAAATTCTGGTGTACCAATAACTGCTCGCACTGCTCATGCATATCGAGTGCACTACTATGAGGAAGATTCTGCACCAGGAATTGACGCTACGATCTTTCACCCGACCGTCGACTTCAAGTTTAAAAACGATACCCCAGGACATATTTTGATTCATGCCTATACTGAAGGACTGGTGATGTATGTTAAATTCTATGGCACATCTGATGGTCGTGTAGCCACTCTTACTACTCCCGTAATCACCAGTCAAACCCCTGCCCCTCCGGAACTTCGACAAGATGATCCAACCCTTCCCAAAGGACAGGTCAAACAGGTTGATTGGGCTGCAGCTGGCGCAAAGGTGTTTTTTAGCAGAACAGTAAAAAGAGGTGAGGAGACCTTAATTGACGAGAAATTTTATTCAAACTACAAACCCTGGCAAGCCGTATATTTAGTGGGAACGAAGGAAGGATAAGAAAGTATAGAAGGCTGAGGAGGAGAGAAAGGTTAGGGAAGATGGGAAGGTTGGAACCATCCTTCTAAAGATTGACGATAAACGATCTACAATATACGATAGTCGATACCATGCGTTACTTTATCGCTTTAGAGCTACCCGAGATTAATAGACAACAGATATATGGTGCTCAAACCAAACTCAAAACCTTAATTCCAGAACTACGTCTGACAGACCATAATAAACTCCACTTAACTATCGCCTTTGTCGGAGAGCAACCGGAGGAGATGAAAGATAGTTTAATCAAAGTCATTAAAGATTCCATCGCGGAAATTCACCCTTTTACCGTTGATCCCTCATATATCGATGCCTTTCCCCGCCTGCATAACCCTCATACTTTCTGGGTGGGCGTAAGCGGAGAGACTCAAAACCTATTTTTTATCCAGGAGCGGATTAAAGACGGTTTAATTAAACTGGGGATTGAGGTCGACCAAAGGAGATATATTCCCCATATCGCTATCGGCAAAGTAACTGATGCCAGCGTGAGTTTTAATCTGGAAGATGAACTAGAAAAGATCATGACTCAAAACCAGTATGACCCAATTCATATTGAGTCGATGAAGTTGTTTGAATCGATCCCAGACTTAGGATTTCATACGCATAATACTTTGGCAGAGATTTCGCTAAAGGCGTATCCGGATGTTTTATATTAGAGGTTGGGAAGGAGGAAAAGGTTGAGGAGGCCAGGGAGGTAAAAAAGATCTTTCCTTATAGACCTTCCTAACATCCTAATCCTCTCTAACCTTTTTAGCCTCCCATCCTTTATCACCTCCATTTGACATACACAATATTTTGTGTATCTAATATATATAGATATGGCTGCCCCGGAAACGGTTGGGATGCCTCAGAGCAGGCGTCCTTTTTTGTGCTCTGTAGTCTCTTTTGAGACTCCTACCCTTGCTTTGGCTTCAGCTCCACACTCTACGCCTCGAGTCGAACCCACTGCTGCGGTGGCACTGCTTAAAAATAGTGCTGTAGACGCGATACTAACTATGCAAACTTATGCGCTCGACAACGGTGTCCACCCTGCATCTGGAGGTATTTTTAATCGAGATAGATTTCAGGAGCTCCACGCTGCTAACAAACCTTATCCGAAAGAATGGTTATTCGATGATGTAAATTTTGGAACTATAGAAAATGGAGTACCTCGTCCCAGGTTATGGCATAGAGACGTGCTTAAATCTCTCTCTTGGACCCTTAGTCCACATACCCGAACTCCTTATCTGAACTTAAATGATCCTGATACACTACGAACACTCGGGATAAGATATACTCCTGAACAGACTTATTGTCGAGGTGTTCGTGGATTTATGCAATACCAAGCACAACAACTACCCCACTTTGAATCCAGACCACATTCGCCTGATAAATGGGGGTTCAAAACAATTGAAAACCACGATGCGCCCGCAGTAAAAGTTGAAGAAGATGGAACTAGACATCCTACTTGGACCCATAACCAACCCGATGTTTGGGGAGACGCCCTAATACTTCTGGGTGAAGGATATCAAAAAGGTTGGATCCATCCAAGAATTAGAGTAGGCAGGACTCGGATGGGACATATTACAAGAAAGATGACTGAATATACTACTGAATTAGATATTGCCCGTTTCTCTGGGCATGCAATCTGGGAACATCGTCGAGTGCATGCTCCCAGACATGCAAAAGGGCTGATCTCTAAGGGACTAGCTTGTATGGCAGAGGCAACTCGTCAAGTTAAAGGGTTAAGCAAAACTCGTTTAGAGCAGGCTGCAGGAAGGGCTAGGGAATATATGTTTGAACCCACCATGGAACATGCTCGAGTGGGAGATTTTACTGACTTTCCTGGACACTATTCGTCTGGAGATATCGCTTCCTGGGATCTGGTAGGAGAAGGTATTTTAACCCCGGGAGAGATCTATCAAGTAAGCCAAGAAACAGCACCCTTAATTCGACCCTTTAGAAAACAGCCCTTTGGGGCCCGTATTCGTTATGTAGGCGATCATTGGCAAAACAGCCCATTTGGAGAAGCTCGATGGACGCTAGAGGAGTCTGACGTAGCATTACAAGACTTTAGGGAGGCTGAACAAGCCTATCTTCAGGGAGATACAACAACTGGAGATAGTTTCATGCTAGAAGGGCTCGCGTTAATGACAGTTGATGCTGAGGCTAAAGCTGAGAAGGGCTATATCGCCGAGTTAACCAGATGTAAAAATGACGATGGGAGATTTGAGGAAAATGGAAATGCTTTATTGATGAAAGAGTCCAAGAGAGCCCGAGCCTCTCTTCAAGGACTACACACTATGGCTGTTAGAGAAGCGTTACAACGAAAATCCAAACAAAGCCCGGGTGTAGTAAGGGTAAACTAACTTCTCTTCTGTTAAAATAATGCGACATGAGTAAAATTCTAGGCATTGAGACCTCTTGTGATGAAACAGCTGCGGCGGTGTTGGAGGGAACGGTGAGGAAGTTTGGGAGGACAGAGAAGTTAGAAAGGTCGGCGAGGCAAGAGGATGGGCGGGTGAGAATATTGTCTAATGTTATTGCTTCTTCGGCATCTCTTCAGGAAAAGTATGGAGGAGTTATTCCAGAACAGGCCGCTCGTGAACAGCTTAAATCTATTATCCCAGTAATTAAAGAGGCTCTTGAACAGGCAAAAATCACTTACAACGAGCTCGATGCTATCGCAGTAACACAAGGACCCGGATTAATCGGATCTCTACTAATTGGGGTGGAAACCGCTAAAACCTTGGCCTGGGCATGGGATAAGCCTTTAATTGGGATTAATCATTTAGTAGGGCATTTTTATGCGAATTGGGTGCAGGAAAAGGGTGAGAAAGTTGGAGAGGTTGAGGAGGAAGGAGAGATTCCTCGCTTTCCTTGTATTGGATTGCTGGTCTCTGGGGGACATTCAGATATCGTTTTATTTGAAGATCATAATAAATTTAGGTATCTAGGTGGGACCAGAGATGATGCAGCAGGTGAATGTTTTGATAAATCTGCTCGGCTACTTGGGTTGCCTTACCCGGGAGGACCGTTAGTTGCAAAGCTCGCAGCAGAAGGAGATCCAAAAGCTTTTGATTTACCTAGACCCTTAATTGGAAGTGGTGATCTGGACTTTTCCTTCTCTGGACTTAAAACCGCTGTCGCAAACATAGTAAAGTTTGGAAAGGAAGAGAAGGATTGGAAGGATCAGAAGGTAAAAGATTTTTGTGCGTCGCTGGAGATGGCGATTGTTGATTGTTTATGTAAAAAGACTATTAAAGCAGCCCAAATTAATAATATTGATCAAATAATTGTTTCGGGTGGAGTCGCCGCCAACTCCACGCTAAAAAGAGAACTACGGGCCAGATTCCCGGGTAAAGTCTTTGTTCCTCCCCCATTCCTTTGTACTGATAACGCGGTTATGATTGCAGCCAGTGCCTTTTATAACTTTAACCCGATCGAACCAACAGCGCTTCAAGCTGATCCGAGTTTGTCGTTAGGATGAGAAGAAAGGCTGGAAAGGTTTGGGAGGTTGAGAAGGACTGAGAGGATAAGAAGGTTGAGGAGGATAGGAAGGATTGGGGTAAGCCTAACAAGCAATATTGATTTATTAGATTTGATCAATTAAATTAAGTAATTATGGCAGCCTCGGAATTGGCGTTAACTACAGAATCAACCTCAACTTCGAGAAGTAGCGGCCTCAAACAACCCAGGTTTGTCGTCATATTACCCAATAGAAAGCTACAAGTTGAATCCCGTGTTGTGGTTTACCCTACAGATCTAGATTGGGAAGCAACAAAAGGTGTATTAAGAACCCCGGGGTCAAGGCTTCATACAAGAGATATAAATCAAACTCTGAAGACCGCTGGGATGGAAGGGGGGTTTAGCGATCAAGATCTTTGGCGATTGGTAGACCTCTCACTACCTAAGGGAAATTATAGTTCGCCTTTACAAATTGCTGGTCCAAGAGAAAATCCATACATCTGGACAGACGCGACCGTGTATAGCAGAGAACAAGGCAGATTTGATCGCCTGAGTGAAGTTGCAGAATCTATGACCTTAGTACCGGTCACCAGAAACACTGGTACTGCAACAATCAAACAAGAAGAGCAAGATACTTATGCAAAATATCAAGATATGCTTACTGCATATGTCACTGGTCAACTCGGTCCAGCGCTTGCAGAGGAGATTGCAACAGATGTTATAGGAAAAGCAGCTATCGCTTACCCAGAGCAAACTGCCGCAGGCTTGCTCTCACCTGCCCTGCTATATCAAATGGCGCATCATAAGTGTGTCGATGTTAGAAGAAGACGGAATAAGGCCCAACTTTACCCGATCGATACTCAGCTAGAAAAGAGACCTGATCAGGTAGCCGAAAGAGAACAAAATAATACCCTTCTAAGACAAGCTCTCCTGGAAGCCATGAAAGGTTTAACTGGTGACCAGAGAACCGTTATAACACTTCGTTTTCTTGAAGACCGATCTATAACAGATACTGCCGCTGCTATGAATCGACGCGAGGATGCGGTTAGACAACTGCAGGTACGGGCGCTTAATAATATGCGAGCAGTATTGGACCCCGATATCTTATTAAATTAGCTGAATTTTTGGGAAATTTGAGAATCTGTTATAATATCTCTATCTTAGGAGGTAAAGTCGCCTAGGATTATTGGGAAAGAAATTAGGTTATATATTCTTCGCTTTGCTCTAAGTGAATAAATATACAGCTTAAGACTAGAATCCCACGGAGTAACCCGTTAAAGTTTTGAATTAAGGTGTCCTTCGCTAAGCTTCGGAGCATTTAGCTTTATAGCAAATGAAGGAATCTAAAATTGGATGGTACCACGGTTCGGTACTTCGGCAAGCTCAGTATAAACAAGCTTATCGAGATATGTACACGCTCTCGTTCCAATAAGGAACATTAGCGTGTTTTTTTTGTACTTAAAATTTATGGAAAGACCAAAAAAATTAGATACTAATAATTTGTTTGTGATGGTTGATACACTAAAAGGCCCTGTGGTAAAAATAGGTCGAGAACTATTTAGAACAGAGATAAAACGTGATCTTCCCGAAGGAAAACCAAAGTTTGAGGTTTACCACATCCTTGAAACCCCTCAAGGAGAGCTATTAACTATTTCCCATAGAGCTGTTTTAACTCCTCACTCCACTACTCGATTAGCCGAACCGCAAGAGAGTGTTGGACCCTGGTCCATACCAAGATATCAAGCAAAGAATTAATATGGATAAACACTACAACGCCAAAGAGTCAGAAGAAAAATGGTACAAGTTCTGGGAAGAGCATGGATTGTTTAAACCAGAGATAAACCCAGAAGGAAAACCTTACACCATTTTACTGCCCCCACCCAATGCCAGTGGTAAGATGCATACTGGCAACGTACTAATGATCGCTATCGAAGACCTTTTAATTCGCTGGCACCGAATGAAGGGCTACGCCGCACTTTGGATACCTGGCACAGACCACGCGGGAACAGAAACTCAGATCACCTTTGAACGAGAACTCAAGAAAGAAGGTAAATCTCGCTTCGATTATTCGAGAGAAGAGCTCTATAAAGAGATTTGGGAATTTGTTCAAAATAATAAACATCAAATTGAAGGACAGATCAAAGAGATGGGCGCGAGTGTTGATTGGAGCCGATATACCTTTACCCTCGATAAACACGTTATTGACACTGTACATGAAACTTTTAAGAAGCTTTACAAAGATAACTTAATATATCGTGGCGAGTATATGGTTAACTACTGTCCTAAATGCGGCACAACCTACTCTGACGTTGAATTAAAACACGAAGAACGTAAAGACCCTCTTTACTACATGAAGTATGGACCGTTTATCCTGGCTACTGTCCGACCAGAAACAAAGTTTGGCGATACCGCAGTCGCAGTTCATCCAGATGATAAAAGATATATGCAATATATAGGGACAGAGATCGAGGTAGAAGGACTAAACGGTAAGTTTAAGTTAAAGGTTATCGCTGACAACTATGTTGACCCTAAGTTTGGAACTGGGGTAGTTAAAGTTACTCCAGCTCACGATAAAAACGACTATGAAGCAGGTCTGCGACATAACTTAGAGATCAAACCGGTAATCGATTTGAACGGAAAGCTCAATGAAAAAGCTGGCCGATTTGCCGGCCTTAGTGTGTTTGAAGCTAGAAAAAAAGTGGTCGAGGAGATGGAGGAAAAAGAGTTGATGGAGCGAATCGATAAAGACTATCTTCATACTGTTGCACTTTGCAAAGCCGGACATGACATTGAGCCAATGGTACTGCCTAACTGGTTTGTGCGAATGGATGATAAAGATAAATCCTTAAAACAACCTGCTCTGGAAGCAGTCCAAAAAGGTAAAGTTAAGATCTTTCCTAAATGGCGAGAGATAACCTATATTCGCTGGATGGAAGAGATGCGCGATTGGCCGATATCAAGGCAAAACGTTTGGGGGATCCGCATTCCGATATGGTATGAGATAAAACAACCAAATCTATTTCATGTTTGGTTCGTGAACCAAAAAGGAGAATACCAGCATGGTAACCTTAAGGAATTTCTCGACAAGGGAATTTCGCTTAGTGAAATTCAACAAGGTTTACAAAGAGTACTAGCACAACCAGAGGCAGAGTTTATTTTTGAAGAACAGAAAAAAGAAAAAACAGAATACCTACCGGAAACCGACACCTTTGATACCTGGTTCTCATCTGGACAATGGCCACTTGTGACCCTGAAATACCCAGACTCGAGTGACTTTAATAAATTTTATCCCACCTCTGTGATGGAAACTGGTTGGGAAATCATTAGACTATGGGTTTCGAGGATGATCATATTTGGAATTTACTTAACCGGAGAAGTGCCTTTTGAACACGTCTATCTACATGGTATTGTCCGAGCGCTTGATGGAAGAAAAATGAGTAAAAGCTTAGGTAACGTCATTAACCCGGATGAATATATAGAAAACTATGGGGTTGACGCACTAAGAATGGGCCTGATTTCAGGAACTGCGAATGGCAAAGATTTCGCCTTTCCGAAAGACAAAGTTGTGGCTTATAAACACTTTGCCAACAAACTCTGGAATATGACTCGCTTTATCTTGATGATGAAAGAGAGTTACGGAAAAGAGATCCCCTCCTTTGACTCCCTGGATATTAAGAAGTTAACCAACGAGGACAATGAACTGCTTAGTAAGCTAAAAACTCTAATTAAAAATACCGATAGTCATTTAGCTAAATATCGCTTCGCTGATGCAGGTGAGGAGATCTATCAATTTATGTGGCATGAGGTAGCAGATAAATATATTGAACTGGCAAAAGACCGAGAGGATAAAGACGTCGCCCTATCTCTACTTCAATATGTGGTTTTAACTGGCCTTGAACTACTCCATCCGTTTATGCCCTTTATTACGGAAGAGCTCTGGCAAAAACTTCCACACCAAGGAGATTCAATAATGGTCGCAAAATGGCCGGGAACTAAAAGCTAGGAGAACGCCAGTGGGCAACCGTCCCCCTGGTAATAGCAGGTATTCTTTGTGTTTCTTTATCGAGTTGGGCATTAACCGCTGCAATACGTGACTGTAAATCCTCCGATAAGGAAACCCCGGATGAAATAGTTCTAAGTATAACTCTTCTTGCAGCGATACCATTTAAGTCGGCAATCGTATCTCGAAGTCTTCGCGGAGTACGAGCTCGTCTATTTCCAATCGCTTCAACTTCCAATCTAACTGCATCCTCTAATGAAACTGATGTCGTTCTTTTACCTGCAAGGCTTGCGCGATAACTTGGGGTCTGATCTGAATTAAAAATAGCTCTACCATCCTCTACCATAATTTCTTAAACCTAGCTAATACGAGGAGAAACCTGCATTCGATCTAATGGGTGGGGCACCATACTTACCTCTAACTGTCTAGCTGTGGGCGCAGCGATCGCTCTTCCTTGATTAAACATTCGTCTCCAATCATTACCTGTAGCCATTTTGAAATATTCATGCGGTGTTGCTTTATGAACTACTAGGCTCGTTACCTCTTTGGAAAATCTTGGTCTATTCCCTTCTTGCATCGTCATAATTCCAATTTAGTCTTAATTGCTAACTGTGTCAATAGATTATTGCCAGCGATTGATTTAACATATAATAAAATAATGAATCAGGAGTTCAAAGAGATCTTCGCTAGCTTAAGGCGAACCCTAGAGCTAATCGGCCAATCCGAAAAGATAGTCTTACTCGGGATCACCCTTTTAATGGTAGTGACTGGCGTACTCACTAACCTACCTGCCCTAATTCTGGGAAAACTGGTTGATCAAATGGTCACTGATACTTCCCTACATTTCTCCTTTGCCTTTCCCTTTATCGGCGCAATAATTTTTATCATCCTTTTCCGGGAAGCTTTAAATGTCGTTCGAAAGTACTACATCCACCACATCATGACTCAAGCCGAAAAGAAACAGACCGTTGAAACGATTAACCATATCCTCAAAGCGGATATCAACTTTTTAGCTAATACTCAAATCGGTTCACTTCATGGCCGGTTATTTCGCTCAATCAAAGGGCTTCGAGAGATGATAAAACTCTGCTTTCTGGACTTCTTCCCTATCGTCTTTTCCGCCCTAGCTGCAGTTGTTATCGCTCTCTCACAAAAACCGATTTTAGCCAGTATTATGATCTTAGTTATCCCCTGCGGCCTGTATATTATCTTTCGACAGATCTCTTCTCAAAAAGGAATCCGTGTGGCTCTTCTTCGCGGAAAAGAAAAGGTCGATGGCACCTTTGTTGAGATGTTAGGAGGACTTGAAACTATCCGTAGCCTAAATACCTCTAATGTAGAGGTTAAGAAGGTTGAGAAAGTAGCAGAAGAGCTGCGGAAAAAAGAGATTCGTCATCATCTACAGATGGCACTTTTTGATAGCGCTAAGTATTTAAATGAAGGGTTTTTTTATATCTTAGTCATATCTCTATCCATCGTCTTTTCGGTTCAAGGCATTATCTCTCGCGGAGATATTTTGGTCTACTCAATCCTATTTCTAAGTATTACCAACCCTCTTCGCGAAATCCATCGAATCCTCGATCATGCGCATGAAGCCTCTATTAACGTCAATGATCTTTATCACCTGAAACAACTCCCCCAAGATATCTCTTATTTGCCTACTCCAACAGATCTCGGTCAAACCGAAAGCCGAGATATTATTGAGATCACTGATCTATCGTTTGCTTATCCAGGAACCACTAAAAAACTACTAACTAATATCAACTTAAAGATAAAAGCTGGTGAAAAGATTGGGATCGCTGGGGTATCTGGTGGCGGAAAGTCCACCATGGTTAAAATTTTACTTCGATTAATTCATAGTTATGAAGGGCAAGTTAAGTTATTGGGGGAAGATCTCCAAACGCTTAATCGCAAGATCATCGCTGAAAAAATCGCATATGTACCGCAAAAAACCTATCTTTTTTCTGGGTCAATTAAAGAAAATATTCTATATGGTACCAGTCGAGATGTACGTGAGGAAGACCTTGTGGCCGTAACTAAACTAGCTAATATCTATGATGAAATAATTACAGATCTTGGCGGGTTTGAGGGAATAATTAATGAAGGCGGCGGGAATCTAAGTGGCGGACAAAGACAACGAATCGCCATCGCTCGACTGATTTTAAAAGCTCCAGAAATCTTTATCTTTGATGAAGCAACCTCCGCTTTGGATAATAGCAATGAAGCAAAGATCGCGCATAACCTTGAGTATATTTTTAAAGATAAGACTATGTTGATCATTGCACATCGTCTAACTACTCTTCGAAATTGTGATCGAATTCTGGTTTTTGATAAAGGACGAATTGCTCAAGAAGGATCCTATTTTGAATTATCTCAACAAGCTGGTTTATTTCAAGATTTCCTGAAGGAAGCTCAAAAGATTTAATCTTTTTTTAATTTTCACGTCTAGGACTAAAAAAGGTTAAAGAGGTTGAGAAGGTTGGATAGGTTTAAGGCAGGACTTATTCTTCTTTGGGTTTATCTTGGTTGTCGTTTTGCGCTGATTCTTCTCCCCCACCCGCTTCGTCGCGAGGCGAGCCCGCTTCTGTTGCACTTTCATCCCCTGCCTCTGCTGCTGCACTTTCCTCTGTTCCTTCTTCTCCGCCCTCTGCTGCTTCACTTTCAGCCGCTTCTTGAGCTGCCTCAGTAGCTGCTGCTGCCTCTTCCATTAACTGCTCCATCTCCGCAGTAACGGCTGGAGCTAGCTTGATCACTACCTCTTCTTCTGGAGTCAAAACCGTAATTTTGCTTCGATCGATGTTTAACTGAGCGACAGTAATGGCATCGTCGATCTCTAGCAAGGTCGTTTTATCAACTTCGACGTGTTCGATAAGATCACCAGGTAATGCTTCAACTTGGATTTCACTAATAACTTGCAATACAATGGCCTCTCCCATATGAACTTTTTCCGGATCTGTTCCAATAACTATAATTGGCACTGGCACGCTGACCTTCTCATCAAGATTTACTGCATAAAAATCGATGTGCAGCATTTGACCTTTAACTGGATTATATTGCACTCCCTTAACCATTACTGGACGCACCCTATCTTCCTCAATCTTTAAGTTGATTAATCCTGTCTCCCCTACCTGTTTAAAAACTTTAGTAAACTCTTTTTGGTCGACACTAACATGCTCGACCTCTTTGATTCGACCATAAACATGACCTGGAATAATTCCATCTCGGCGAAGTTTTTTAACGTTCTTACCAACTGTGGTTCGATCTGTTGCTTTTAAGAGTACTTTTTCCATATGATTTGTACGTTCGAGTACTTTATCATAAATCGAAAAACAAGTCAAAGAAAGCTAGAAAGACTAGGGCGATTGTTTGAGCTTGAAGATATAAGACTTATCAGTGGCGATATTTGTCTTAATTGTTAGGCTCCTATCACTGCTTAGTTGACTGTCCTCAAGCATGATATTTTCCGGGTAATTGAAGGTCCATTCTAACGGGTCTGAGGCAGTACCGGGCTGCTTGAGAATATCTAGAGTATAGCTTGCTTTTTGATCTAGGTAACTGATAGCGCTCGGAAGCGAATAGTCCAACTTAACAGTTTTCTCTTCTTGTGGACCTACCTCTAAGAGATACGAGTACGCAGATCGAGTATGGTCGGAGAACGGCAAGAACTCAGAAGTCTTTAACTCTTCATCCACAAACGCTTCGGTGAGCTTTGCCCCAACCGGAACATAGATTCGAATCCGATCTTTATAACTACCCATTGGATAGTCCTTCGTTGGAGAGTTATTTTTATAGGTAATCTTTAAGGAGTGATTCACTACCCCATCTTGACCCAAAGTTGTATCTAGTTTTAAGGATCGATCGATATGATAGTTAACTAAATTTCCTCCCATATTTGAGTCAACAATAAAAAGCAGATCCTGGAGTTTATCCTCTCCCCTTTTCGCTTCTCGTGGCAAGATCCCTGTCCAACTTTGGGCGCTGGTAAAGGTCAACAGTTGATTGTCATCAAAATACATTAGGATATGTTTTTGTGCTAAGTTTTTATCGATACTATTTACTACTCCCGCCCAGTTGGTGTCGGTGAGAAATAGCATCTTATTGAAGGTCTCTTTAAATACAGCATCCATAAATGCGTTAGCAGCTCCACCAGCACCTTGTTGTTCCTTACTATGATATTCAATCACTTTTCTAAATAAATTCTCTTTATTGATCTTTTCACCATACTGCTTAAGATCTAGTTCACCTGTTACCTCCAGTAAATCTGCAACAGTATAGAGGTCAAGTACTATTACTCCATTAAGTCGTTCTGGTTGAGCTTTGTTATAAAAGAACTCGATCTGTTTAGCGGAAGAAGGAAAGTCAGGATCGAAATTTGCATCTTTTATTAACCATTTGGTAAGACCAGCATCAGACTTTAACTCCGTGGGCGGATCATAGCTTTCAGCAATACTGTTATCTAGTTCAGAGATCGGATGAAAGACGATATTTGAAATCTTTCCTTTATCCAATTCTATTCGAGCATAGGATTTAATAACCCCACCTGTTGGTCGAAGCTCTAAATTATCTTGTAAAAGCATTAAGTAAACTTTTTTACTATCTACTGCTGTAATCCGCGGGAGCAACTGAGCTGTTGTTCTGGCTTTATCAATTAGAATACTAAACTGTTTTAACCGCTCAATCCAACTAGACTGATTAAAAGTTAGTAATTTGTCTTCCTTTGAGTCTAAAGAAAGTAAAGAGATATTAATATTTTTGTGCGATTCTTCTAAATCTGCTTGGGCACTTTGATAAAGTTGAAGGGGACTTTCTTTACTTTGAGCTGAAATAGCCTGAGTGCTTTGAACTAGCTTATCAAAGCCTAACAATCCATAGTGCACTCCTAGTAAGGACTCTTTGGTGACTAAAAGATTCTTCTGAAACCCTTGAATCTGACTAGGGAAGATTCCCAGACGAGTAAAGATAGAGAGAAAACTAATTTTATTTTCTAGGTCATCTAGTGATTTAATTCCTTCTCTCGAGAAGCTAAGCGCTTCAGGGAGCTTACCTGCTTCGTAGTTACTAACCGACTTATTTATGAAGTTAGAAAGATAAAACAGATCACGCCCAAGTTCGAAGATTGGCAGAACGAGACCCAAAATAATGACTCCAACAAAAAAAAGGGTAACGAGCATCCCCGCTAGGCTTCTCTTACTCCCCTCCCCTCTCTTTTCTACCTCTTCGGTTGCTATCGTTGACTCTGCTGCTACTTCTTCGTCCCCCGCATCTTCTTCCTGAGGGTAATCGATAAATCTTCTCTTAGGAGTGAAAAAATTAAATCTTGACTCCTCTACTGCCGGCTCTACCTTTCTAGTGCTTTTATCTTTAAAAAAAGTTATTGTCTGCTTTAGGTTACTTAAAATTTCATCCGACGGTATCCAAGAAAACTCTCGCATAGTTTTAAGTAGATTTGGACTATGCCAGGGAGGAAGCTTCGCTAGCTCATATCCTTTTAATTCAAACCAAACAGGATCAAGTAATAGATTTTTAACATCTTGAATATTTAACGGATGTAAAAGAGCTCCGTCATAGATCTTATTCGTTGTCCCTCCAGACATTAAGATCTTAATAATTAATTCTGTCGCATCATCAATATAGATTGCACGAGTGCTAAAGTCATGGACCTCCTCATTATTTGTAATTGTGTTGGTGAGATAGGCTTGCAGTAAACGAATTAGAGGGTCGGCGTTGTTAAAAATCATGCGTTGTCCATAGACTGGAGCAAGCCGAACTACACGGGCATTTAGATCGTATTCCTTCGAGGCTTTAGCTAAAGCAACCTCTGCCTGCGACAATACTCTTTGAGCAGGGGTTAAATTGGTTTTATTATAAAGTGCTAAGTCCGAAATTAAGAGGGTTTTGGGTAGAGTCATCTTTCTTTTAGTTTCAATTTTCTGATGAAAGAGGTCTTTTGCTTCAATAATAAAATCGATTAAAGGTTCGAAGTTTTCCAGAAGTAGGAGTTTAGAATTAAGGCTAAGTGCAATAAAAACATAGTCAATCCGAGGAAATGTTTGAATCTTTAGCCGTCCCTCCTTGATCACCTCACCTATTGAACCTTTAATAAGATGGAAATCCTTATGTTTTATACATTCATTTAAATTCTCTGAATGCCCTGTAGAAAAATCATCAACTCCAAATACCTGAATCTCTTGCTCTAAAAGTTTCTCTGCGATATGCGACCCAATAAATCCGGCCACCCCCACGACAAAAGCCACTGGACGGTTTCGCGAAAGCATAATGCTATTTTTATAGTTAATAGAATCGGGAAATTCGTTCACATGTAAATCGTACTCTGCCTGTAATGGAACTTCAATAGCGGTAATCTTTTTATTAATATTTGCGGAGATATTCCCGTATTAAACTCAATAGATGAGCTGATAAAATACCAATGAAAAACGCAAGCAAAGATTGCTTAAATATACTCTGTTTAGATTGGTAAATTTTTACCTCAGTTAAGGATTGTAGCTCAACGTCTTTAATTGCTGCTTCTGTTTTTACATTTTCCATTACGTTATTCAATGAATTCAGAACCTTTACCCTATTAACTTTGCTTGCATCACCTTTAATAGTAAGTAAAAAAGAGAGTGGTGTAACTTTCACTGCTGTTATTTCAACCCCTTCATTTTGACTAAGGTCTGGCGCCTGCATGCGTATTAGACCTATTAAATGATCTAGATAGGGCTGAAGAGCGGCTATTGAACCAACCGATTGATCCACCCTACTGCTCACCTCCCAATATTGACTAGCTATTTGATCTGTTCTTCTAGCCTGGTAAAAATATCCAGTAGTAAGCAGAGCTAGAACAATGGCCACTAGGAAGAGCGCGAAATTTCTTTTTAAAAACTGTAGGTAGAGCGTAGATTCTTTAACTTTGTTCATCTAATGCTTTATTTGCCATTCGGTCAGCTAAAAAATTCTCTGCTCTAGGTATATGGATATATTCAACTGTACCTAAATCAAATTGAAGAATTTTTATTTGATCAAATAAAGGCTTTAAGGTTGAGTTTTTAATTTTATATAGCCCAGAAAGTTGCCTGGCGACCAGCTGCGAATCCATATAGACCTTAATCATTTTTGCCTCTTTGAGATGTTCTTTAATGTAGCGCAGCGCTTTAAGTACAGCGCTATATTCTGCAACGTTGTTAGTCGTTATTCCAATACATTTTCCTTCTTGATGCAAAATCTGTCCTTGCTCTTCTTTGATCACAAATCCGATTGAAGCAGGACCTGGATTACCTCTAGAAGCACCATCAGTGTTAACTATAATATTCATTTTATGATTTTTTAAGAAGCGAATAGAGGATAAATAATTGAAATACTAAAATCAAGTATTCACTAATCGATGTAGCTATCGCTGCGCCTAGAAAGCTTAGACTCGGGATTAAAATTAAGTTAAGTAAAATATTAATAATCAACCCAAGCGAGTAGATGAGAAGGACAATTCTCTGCTTTTTCATACTAAATAACGCCCACATTAAAATTGAAGTAGCAAAGTAAGCGGGGAGTCCGGTAAAAAGAAGTACCAAAGCAGGGTACGAGCCAGCGAAATTTTGACCGCCAACTACCCAACTCAAAATCAGTTGTCCCACGACTAAAGTTACAGCTAAACCACCAACACCCAGTAAAAAAAGCCCGCCAGTCATCACTTTAAGATCCCTAATAAATTTCTCTCGGTTTTTTTGCAGCTCAGTTATCATAATTGGATAGTAACTATTGGTTACATACGCTGGCAAAACTAAGGTCGCCTGGAATAGGGTATAGGAGACGTTATAAATTCCCACAGCATTAAAACCCTGGAAATATTCAATTAAAAATGAGTCGATCCGAAAATAGAGAGTATTTAAAAGCAGAGTTAGAGAGATTGGCCAGGCATTTTTTAAAACTTCCTTTATATAGCCTAGATCAAGTAGCGGAGTGGGGAAGCGGATAAACTTTCTAATTAGCAACACTCCCATCAACGCTATCATCGCCCAATAGACTACCTGGCTATAAATAAAGGTAGGCAGTGTTACTCCGGCAGAGAGAAAAAAGATCATAAAAACAGCGAGAGAAGCGAGCGTTGCAACGAATGTGGCCGTTGTTACCCGGTTATAAGACTGTTTATATTGGAAAAGGGCAGTCACGGTAATAAATATTGCGTAAAATAAAATCGTTACAACCCCGCCCTTTACTGTACTAGCAAATACCAAGTTTTTAGAGGCCAGCGGAATACAGACTAAAGCAAGTATTATTAAACCGAGGGCTATTAGAATTCTGAATCCTAGCAGCTTTTGAAACTGAGTTAATAACTTATCTTTTCCAAATAATGGCAAAACATAAGCGTTTAACCCTAAATCTGAAAAAAGGAAGAAGAGTGAGAGGTAAGTTAGTGCTAATGTATAGATTCCGGTGCCATATTCACCATACTTTCGAGCGATTAATGAGAGAATTAGTAGTGTTGATAGTGAAGTAATCACCTTCCCAGCGATCTGCCAAGAAGTTTGAGAAAAAATAGTCTTGATGGTATTCACAGATGCTATTGTAGCAGAGAGTAATATTATCTAGAAATTAAACAGCGTAATGAAATTAAGCAGGTTTGATCACAAGATGTCGATCTACACCTTCACCTTGACTCTCAGAAGTAACGCCTTTAATTCCCTCGATCGCTAAGTGAATTACTCTTCGCTGCCAAGCTGGCATCGGTTCAAGCTCCATCGGCTTATTCTCGGCGATAACTTGCTCCGCCATATTTTTTGCTTTTTGAGCCAAATCGTCTTCTTTATTCTTTCTCCAGTTAGAGATATCAATAATCACTCTCTTGAACTCTGTTTCAGTTCTCTGGATTTGCTTAGAAAGGATTTGATTTACCAATAGCTGCAGGGCCGAAAGGGTATCACCATTTTTACCAATTAACCGACCAGCATCATCGGTCTCAACCATTACCGATACAAATTCCGGCTTTTCTTCAACCTCAAATGAGCCCTCTAAATTGAGCAGCCCTAAAATATTTTCTAAAATTTCGGAAACTTTACTCTCTAGCATAAACTAAGAGGGGATTGTGACATAATTTAGCCAGATTTTCAAGCAGTTAAAAGGTACTGGGATCTTTGAAAGGAGGGCGATAGTGCTTATCTCTTCTTTTTATTCTTAAATGTTCTTCGCTGGTTTGGGACTTCTCTTACTACCGTAACTTTAGTTTCCGGTTTAGGTGCAGAACTAGACGGAACATGCGCTCTTAAACTTCCCCAACCAGATACCCGATATTGCTGAATCAAACTAACGACATTTAAAACGTTCCAATAAAGAGCTAAGCCAACTGGCAATTGCCAAGCAAAAAATCCGATCATCAGTGGCATCATATAGGTCATCTGCTTTTGCATCGCTGCTGCTGTATCTTCCGCTTCTTTTTTAGTTTCAACTTTTTCCGCTACTGCCTCGGTCTCTTTCTGAACAAAAGGAGACATCATCTTAGTTAATATAAATTGAAATAAAGCAGTCACAACTGGCACCGCAAGTAGATAGATACCCATAACTCCCATTTTGCTAAAGTCCGACGGTTTTGCCGCTAAATCAAGCCCTAAGAAGTGCGAATCTGGTAGCTGCGACAGATGCCATTGAGCGTTATATATGAAATAGTTTATCCGCTCCAATCCATGGTTTAAATCCAGAAAAGCAATCACCACTTGATAGATCGGATAGATTAATAACGCTTGAATAATAATCGGCAAACAACCAGCTGCTGGATTAATCTCATATTTAGCATAGATCTCTCTTTGAGCTTGAGCTAAAGCCATCTTATCGTCTTTGTATTTGGTTTTTAGCTCTTCTAACTCCGGCTTCATTATCGCCATCTTCTCTGACATCTTTCGGGCGGCTACCAATTGACGAACAGTTATTGGCCAAAGGATAATTTTAATCAAGACAGTAAGTAGGATAATCGATAAACCAAGTGCGCCAGGTAGATGTAAAGATTCCAATCCGCGAATTATCGCGACCAAAAGGTTAATCGTTGGTGCAAGTAATAATGTATTTACAACGTCTCCAATAATATTCATATACAACTAACTACACGGCGCAAACCTAAGTATATACCTTTTATCGCCCCTTTTTCTGCTATCTGCTGCTTAGTATATTCCGAACAACTAATAGAATATCTGCAAGCGCCCATCGGAGCAAAAACTTTCAGCAGTCCAGTATCAAAAGAGAGGTAGCGCTGATAGATTTCGATAACTTTTATCAATACTTTACTCATGGTTAAAAAGTTGCCCGACATTTTTCAATTCTAGGCTTAGATCTATCCATTTAGTCTCTAAAACTGATGCTTTTGGCATAATAACGAAGTTCATCTTATTTCGCAAGTCAGGGTAGAGTGATTCGGCAGCTTTAGAGGTAACTCGGCGGGCCCTGTTGCGTTCATGGGCTTTTGCAAAATATTTTTTAGATAGCGATATTCCTACTCGGGGATATTCCACTAAAGAGCTGTTTAGAAAGATAATAAAATGGGGTGTTTCAATTCGTTTTCCAGCTGCCGTGCGCTTGAATTCTGACTTTAAGTTAAGCCGTTTAATTTTGGGGAGCATAACTAGACGCTTAGGCTTTTTCGCCCTTGGGCTCTTCGTCTCTTCAAAACGTTTTGACCCCCAGTAGTTTCCATTCGAGAACGGAAACCGTGCTTTCTCACTCTTTTTAACCGCTTTGGTTGATAGGTTCTTTTAGTTGACATTCCAGTAGTATAGCATACGAAGCGAATTAGGGAAAGGCTACGAGGATCAAAGGTTGGGGAAGATAGGAAAGGTTTTAGAGATGCGGGAGGTTTAGGAAGTTTAGAAGAGGAAAGACAAATAGATTTATATTTTATATAGACCCCTCCAACCTTCTTAGCTTTCTTATCCTCCAGAATTCCTTCAGAATCTTTAACAATGTTACAGTTCTTACTATTTTAGATATCTTTACGGTGTATAACTTATCCACTAAGATGGGTTCTGTGGATACTCAAAAGACCTGGCATCAAGCCCTCGATGTTATCAAGCAACAGATCTCCAGTGCGAACTTTCGCACCTGGTTTTCCAAAACCGAAATTGAAGAGATTAAAGATGAGCATATAACCTTAATCGTCCCATCTGCTTTTATTAAACAACAACTCCTCAGTCGCTACTCTCGAATTATTAATGAGGCTGTCTCGGCAATTGTCGGACGGGAGCTCGAACTACAGTTTACAATCGATTCAACGCGCTTTAATAAAGAATCCAAGGAAGTTAAAAGTAGCGAATTTGAATTAGAATTCACTCAAAACATAATCCCCAATCCCAGCTTAAATACTCGCTATACCTTGCAAAACTACGTAGTAGGATTTACCAATAATCTCGCCTATGCGGCAGCACAGGCTGTTGTCCAAAATCCCGGCACCTCTTATAACCCACTCTTTATCTACGGTCCATCCGGAGTAGGGAAGACACATCTGATGCAAGCCGTGGGAAATACTCTCTTTGCCAAAAATCCGCATCTTAAAATTATCTATGCCTCCTCTGAAAGATTCATGGTCGACTTTGTCGATTCAATCCAAACCAAACGAACCGCCGATTTCAGAGCTAAATATCGTTCATGCGACCTACTGTTAATTGACGACATTCAGTTTATCGCCGGAAAAGACTCCACCCAGGAAGAATTTTTCCATACCTTTAACGAACTCCATTCTAAAAGCTCTCAGATTATCCTAACCTCAGATCGACCCCCAAACGAAATGGCAAAACTCGAATCTCGACTTATGTCCCGTTTCCAAGGTGGACTGATGGTCGATATCCAACTACCCGACTTTGATACTCGAGTCGCCATCCTTAAAGCAAAACTAACTGAACGTGGTGAAACTTTACCAGAAGACTGCCTTACTCTTATCGCCAGCACGATCGAATCAAATACCCGCGAATTGGAAGGAAAACTCATTCAGATAATGTCGCTGTGTAAGCTCTCAAATTTAGAACCCAACCTGGAAACAGTTCAAAAGTTTTTAGGAAACAGACCTGAACCACAATCTCGCGTCGTACTAGAGCCGAAAAAGATTATTGGGGGAATTAATCAGTTCTTTAATATTCGAATGGCCGACTTAACCGGACCAAAGCGCCAAAAAGAGTTAGTCATCCCCCGGCAGCTCGCGATGTTTTTACTCTATGAGGAGTGCAAATTGCCAATGGAGAGAATCGGACAGATGCTCGGAGGACGAGACCATACCACTATTTTGCATGGGATTGAAAAGATTCGCGAAGCTCAAAAGAGAGATCGTGAGATTCAAAGACTACTTATTGAACTTAAGCAAGTAGTATTAAGTTAGCTTATCCCCAACTTATCCCCTAGTTATCCACCAACTTATCCACAAAAAAAGTGCGGTTTTCAACACGAAATAAAAGCGAAGCGACCAGAAGAAACTCCAGAGTTCTCAACTTGTACACAACCTCTACAGCTATCATTACTATATTTAAAAGTATATTTTTTAACCATCCAAAAAGTGGAAAAATATGTGGATTTAAGCTAAGATGCAACTAATAAAAAGAGCATAGATACTTGTACATAGAGATTAGTGACTTCTAATATCTGATATCTATTCTCCAATATCATTTCGTATTTATGCCAACTGAAATCAACTGGTATCTAATAGGGTTTATCGTTTTAGGATTTTTAATCGCTTATTTAATTGGGAGAGTTCATTCTAAGCCAAAATCGTCAGAAATTCCGCAAGACTTTATTGATCTATACAAACAGGTGAATAACCTTCCGCTACGTGTTTTACAAACTATTCAAGGTTCAATTAATCCCCAAAAAGGAAAGATGGCGGAGCTGCTTACCTATGCAGAACTGCGCTACGATTACGATCGAATTATTCCTTTAGGATGGCCGATAGACTTTATCGGAATTAAAAATAATGATAGGATTGACTTCATCGAAGTCAAATCTGGAACAACTGCCATCTTGACAGAAGAAGAAAAACACATTAAAAACCTTATAGCAAATGGAAGGATTAACTTTCGCTTAATTAAGGTCTCAGAAGACGAGATTCATTCTTTTGTATCTGCTCAAAAAAATAGATAAAAATAACAGCTAGAGTATTTAGGATGAAATTAACTATCTTACAATCAGATTTATTGCCAGCCCTACAAGCCGTCTCTCGTTCGATCGGTGTTCGTTCCTCCTTGCCTGTTTTGGGGAACGTTTTACTGGGCACAGATGCTGGACAACTAAAGCTATCTGCCACGAATTTAGAAATTGGAGTTATTAAAAAGATTAGTGCTCAGGTCGCTGATGATGGTGAAGTTACTGTCCCGGCAAAAACATTCTTGGAGTTGGTGACATCGCTCTCCGGAGTAAAGATTGAACTGGAATCAGATGGAGAGCAACTAAAAATCTCCGCCCCACACTTTAGCGCCAACCTAAACGGTATTCCAGCGAGCGAGTTTCCCGAGATTCCACTTTCTTCCGAAAGATCCTTAACGCTATCAGGAAAGCTTTTAGTTGAGTCATTACCACAGATCTCTTTTAGTGCAGCAGCTGATGATGGCCGACCGATCTTAACCGGAATCTTAACTGAAATAAACGGTGGGATGCTTGAGCTCGTGGCAACCGATGGTTTTAGATTGGCGCACAAAAAAGCTGAAGTTAAAATCTCAAGTTCTGCGAAAGTATTTAAAGCGCTGATCCCGAAAAGAACTTTTGAGGAGGTGGTTAGATTAATAAATGAAGAGCTCAAGGAAGAGGATCAGCCAATTGAGATCTCTACTTCCGAAAATCAGAATCAAATTATTTTTAGCATTGGCGACACCAAGTTGTCATCTCGTCTCATTGAAGGTCAGTTCCCAGCATGGGAAAAGATTATCCCCGAGAGTTTTGTGAATAAGACGATCGTCGACAGAGGTGAGTTAGCAAAAGCAGTAAAGGTAGCTTCTGTTTTTTCTCGAACCGACAACGCAAATATTGTAAAGCTTCAGGTGTTACCTAACTTAATAAAGATCAGCTCTCAAGCGCGGGAGTTAGGAGAGCAGATCTCTGAAGTTGAAGCTAAAACTGAAGGAGAAGAGGTCACTATCGCCTTCAATTCTAAGTTCCTGAACGATAGCTTACAAAACGTTGATTCAGCGCAGATTATTATGCAGTTTTCTGGCAATCTTTCCCCAGCGCTGGTTAGGCCAATTGAGGACAATGGACTGGAGCATATCATTATGCCAGTGCGACTCAGCTAGAGGATGGAGATGTCTAATAGGTTGAAAAGGATTGGAAGGTAAAACTTTTTCTAGCTAATCTTTCCGAACCTCCTTAGCCTTTCAAGCCTCACACCCCTTTATATCCCACAATCTTAAACTTATACTCAAAGTCTCTTCCCAAAGCTTTCTTTCCGACAAACTTAGTATCGCTTTGAATTACTAATTTATAAAAGCCACCTAATGCAAAAGGTTCATTAGGAATTATTCGGCCGATTTTCCCATCAGCCGAAAGCTCAACATTAATATTAGCTTTAGGTTCTAACCGGACTTTAAATTCTGGTTCGTTTTCCAGCGGCATATTAAAAACGATCTCTAGTGTCTGGTTGGGTGGAAGTGTAGGTTCGTTATCAAGCGAAGGATTAATTGCCACGATTCGAGGTTCAGTCTCTTCTACTGGGGTGGTTGTATTCGGTGGTGTAACTATCTTATTGGTATAAAGGCCATGTTGGAATAGAACGATTAATAGAGATCCGATTATAATGACGACTCCGATAAAAAAAGATTTTTCTTTGGGAGATAGTCGTTTTATTAGGTCCATTTTTTTATTATAGACGATTTAAGTATTAAGGAGTAAGCAAGATATAATTTCTCGATATCCGATATCCGATATCCGAACCTTATGGATCTTTAATCTGACTAGGTTGAGCATAAATATCTTTTCCCCATCGAGTCCGATATTCTTCAACACTCATAGGGACGAATGTTTGGAACTCATCGATTCCTTGTCCAAACCCGTCGGTAATCAGCGCAAACCCTCTGGTTGCCCAGATATAGGTTTTTTCTACATCACCATAATAATATGAGCCTTCAACAATCGCTTCTGCGGGTCCATATAGCCGTATATATTCCGCTATATCTGGTAGCTTGCCGTTTTCCAGCATTCCTACTTTGCTTTCAAACACCACCTGCTGATTTTGGGTTACGATAGTGTCGTCTCTTAGGGCCCGGGGAGATTGGTAGCTGTAGCTCTCGCTATTTTGGTCAATCTGATATTTCTCTTTAAAGGAGGGGAGTTTATCAAGGTTAGGAGTCGTTTCCCCAATCGAGGTTTTAAGATAACCATAAAGAGCATTTTTGTTTGGTTTGTAATAGATCCCGTTATCTGCGGATTGGGGAACTCTTGAGCTTGGGGTCGTCGGTTGTTTCCCCCCGGAAAAAAGCAGGGGTAATATTAGTATTGAGAGTGCAATTAAGATTAAGGCGATAACTACGATTCGATTATTTTTAAGCGCTTCAAACATCAGATGCCTCCCAGTATTGATTGAGCAAAACTATAGTGAACGGGATATCTCCCCCCGGCAAAAGGCGGGCCACTTGTCGGTTTACAGTTTGGTTCAATCACTCGTTCGTCCGCTTCCGGCAGCAGATAATAGGTTAGCGTCTCTGCAAATGCCTCACTCCGTCTTCGCCCAGGGTATTCAGTATCAGTTAAGGTATAAGCGATACATCTGGGGTCATCGCCATATCGCGTTACGCCGCCTTCTTGACTAATAACACCTTCATAGTTTATCTGTAGCTCTTTGGCGTTGTTGGCGCAGTGGTAGATGACATGGCTCATCTCATGTAATACTGTTAACTTAAATCTCATCTCTTCTGTATGGGGGTGAAGCCGGATACTTTTACAGCCCAGTTGCTGAGAGTATCCATATTGAGGAAACTGCGGATCAACCCCTTTAGTGATGTTCGTCCCTTGGGTGAGGTTCTTGAAGTTTGTCCGTTCTATTTTAGAGAAAAGTTGCCAGGCCCATTGTAGCTGTTGTTGATCAAAGCCTTCAAACGTGACGCCGAAGCGATTTGTCAGGGCTATTTTTAAGTCTCCTTGCGGAAGTGCTGCTTGAGCATTTCCAATCGTAGTTGTTACAACATTGCTATTGACCTCTGGGTAGGTGGTGGTGCTCTGACTTGTTTGGGCCAAAATCGTGGAAGGAAAAATAAAGAGGATGATTATTAAAAGGTAAAGGTAGATTGTCTTAATCATTAAAAAGAGACGATATAATTTATTGTATGAGTATTAGGCTCTACTCCATTGGCTCTTATCCAATCTAAAACCTGTTGTTTCGTGCCCTCAACATCTGAGTTTTTAATCGTTACCTTTAAAGTTAGGTCGTCAGTATAGATTACATCGAAGTTTGCTGAGTTGTAAGGAGTCACATAAATCAAAGGGGTATACTTTTTGATATTTTCTTCCTCGATATCTCGAACAAGAGAAGATGATGACTCTGCCTGTTCATTTGAGGTGGTAAATTCAAGCTTATTTAGATCGCCGGTGGGACCAAGCAACGATACGCTATATTTAGTGTTTTTTCTAAGTCCACCAAAAACTCTCACCCGCAATATATCAGTGGGGAAGTCGCTAGTTATTCGGTAGTAATACTCGAGTTTTGGGTTAAATTCTAAGCTAAAGTCAGCGCCAGATGATATCGTTTGATTTAGCTTAAATTCGATATCAAGTTCGCCGGGATAGACATTGATTGCCTGGTCTAGGGGAGTGGTAGATATTACTTGCAGTGGTGTGGGACTTGCTACTGGAGTAGGACTGGTCGGTCTAGTTGAGGTATCCGGTGAGCGAGAGAAGTCTTTATCAGATGACCCAGGAGATGCTTCTGGAATCAGGTGTCTGCTTGTTTGCCGACTAATTGTTTGTCCGGCTAGTATAATTCCCAGGAGGATAATAAAGCCTACTCCAATTAACGCTGCAACTTTCAAAACTGTATTATTTGCAAAATTATTCATAGTTTTATTGTACCAGCCTAAAGAAAACATAATCTCTCGAGCGATGAGAGAATTGGTCAGATACAGCACAGGAATAGTTCCAGTTCGATTCGACAGCGATAAACTCAACCGGTTGGGGAACACTTTTTACTATTAAGATATGCCCAAACGTCCCAGCCACACTTGCCCCGATATCGCCAGGCTCAGGTGCTTCCCCAGGTTTAATCCGCTGGTAAACAAAGGTTCCCGCGGTGATGTTATCAAGCGTTGCAAAATAACTAGCATTACCTCCATAAAGAGGTGCGCTTCCACCACCTGTTAGGGCGAGTGACAATGCGACAAAACCTACACACTCTACACAACGATCTGTTACTGCGCCGCCATATCGAACGTCAAAATTGCCGATGCTTTGAGAGTAGTCTTTGCGAAGATAATCCATTAGACAGCCCTTTATCCCCGGGTTATTAACTGTTGACCCAGACCCAGGAGCACAGGTTTTATACGCCATTAACAGATCCATCCCGGCCTGCAGAAGAGGACTACTAGAGGAGGTTCCATCTCCTGGTAAAGGAGCAGGATTTCCTACCGCGGTTTTAACTTTATTACTAGTCACTTTTCCCAATACAACACTTGTCGGATTTACCAACACTACTGTCAATATAAATATAATGAATACTATTTTCTTAAACATCTTCTTATCCTCTCAGTCCACCCAAACTTCCTAAACCTCCCAATCCTCCTTAGCCTTTCCCTCCTCCCCATCCTTTCCCCCTACTCACATCCTTCCGGAATCGGATTAAACACTAGTCCACTCCCTCGCAAATTCTGTGCAATGTTGTAGTTTAAATAAAACGTTACTGGTAGTTTACATAGTCCATTACTAGATAACCCCTTTTCTTTTAGCCAAGCGAGTGCATCTACCTTTGCTTTATTAATATCTTCCGAAAGGATTTCAACCTGAAAAACATCCGCTGCCTTAACATATTCCAACTGATAGTTCGCCGCTTTACTGAGTACCCCAGATTTATTACCTAAGGATATGAGTAGCTCTCTTTTTGCTGTTTGGTCTTCCGCTTCAAGTGGTGGTCGAGTTCGAACGATCTCCAATAGTTTATCGGAGCCTTCTTTACTAAATTCCACCGCAGGTGCGGTTACGGGGCTGGCAGTAGGGAATTGAGGTGTTTCTCTCGGTGTAGGTAGCGTTCGATCTTGTGGGATCTCAATTTTTTGTTGCATGGTTTGACCAGCTTTAGAGATAAGTTGAATGACGATCAGTACTATCGAAATTCCCAGTATGACGACTAATAATAGTTTAACTTGATTGCTCATAGTTTATCTGGCACACGCCCAATATCCTCCCAAACTTATCCCTTTTGGATTAAGGACTGTTCTAAAGTAATTAACAGCGTTAGTTGTTTGGGTCCTCCAAAAAACATCTCCATGGTCATACTCTCCATTTTTGCCGCGCCCCATCTGGTAGAGTCCCCAAGCGCCAGCTTCATCAACTGCTTGACCGTTATATTCGTTCGGATTGTAGCTACTTTCACACGGAATTACCTTATGGAACCAGAAATCCGCACGGTCGGGATCCTGGATTTTAAGGAGGTTATATAGATCATCTTTATTAATATTACACTCCGGATCTCCGAAATTTTTACGCAGAGGATTTTTATTAATTGTGGCACGATATTTTCCATTGCAGTTGTTTTCATTAGCTATAAGGTTATCGTTATTACTTGTCGTATTTCCAGAAGTTTGATTGGTGATATTGGCCTTGACGACGTTATCGATTCGATTGTTATCAGCTGTTGCTCGGAGAGTAATACAAACTTTTTTTGCCTGGCCAGATTCTAAAGTAAGATCGCTCCAAGTGGGAGTAGTTTGTGACTCTGATTCGTCGTAGGTTCGATCACAAACTGGATTATCAGAGGGGGTGGTTGAGCTACTGATAACTTTTGTATTAGGCGGAAGAGGGTTAGAGAGGTTGAGTGTTACGCTTCCTGGTGCTGCATAGTTGACTGTGGCGGTATAGACCAGATCAGTGTCGATATCTGGAATGTTAGCTGGTCCCGATAAGTTTATCGATACGCCATTTTTTGAGTTTCCTGCTTCGCTCGTTACCTCTGAGTCGGTTTGGTTATATACATAGGTGTCTTCGTCGGGTGCCGTGACAGTTAAGCAGAGTATCTGTGGTGTTTGTGGGAGGATGTTTTGTAGTTGCCAGGTGACTACGCCACCACTTTCACTGCCGGAAACCTGAGATTGACAGGGGATATTCCCTTGGTCTTTACTGGCGGTATCCTGAAAAGTCGTACCGGATGGGACTTTATCCGTGATTACTACATTGGCAGTTCCACTACCTTTATATGTTGCAATGATCCGATAAGTTATGTCGCCTCTTTTTTCAACCTGGGTGGGTGCTTCTTTTTTAACTTCAATGTTATCTGCATTTGCTGTTTTATTTTTATCCTCTTTCCCAAATCCCGAGAAGAAGAAAAAGATTAAAACGATCAGTAACACGATTAATAGAATGATAATAACGATTCCCATGGTTCGATATCTGTTAAAGAGCTTAGTTCCACTACCTATTAACCCTCCACCTTTTGAGCCCAGAGCTCTTGCTTGATCCGCTAGACCGCCTCCACTTTCTCCTGAGGTGTCACCCGAACTACTAAGCAAAGGTACTCCCCCTCGACTAAGAGAGTTTAGTGAACCGGTTAACGATCCGAGCGTTTTGCCTACTCCTTCTCGAGCAAGAATATTGATAAGTTGCCCTGCGCCTGCGCCACCTAGCATTGGAAGAAGTAAATTCGGCGCATTATTTAATACCCCCCAACCTAGTCCAGCTAAAGCGCCAATTGCGGATGAAGCGATGACCGGTTTACCCAGTCCTCTTATCGCAACTCTGATTGCCCGGGATCCGAGGTTTTTGGCGACGTTGGTGATCAGGTAGGGAATTTTTATTCCTTTAAATCTGCTAGTTATCGTTTGGCGAAAAGAACTAATTGATATTAGGGGACGGGAGGATGAGATGGTTGGTGAGGGAGGAGTGGGAGAGGGGTTATCAGTCTGGGCCGGTTCTTCAGTTTCTGTTTTTTCGTTTGGATTTGTTGGCTTTTTAATCCCCCCGCTAAATAGAGACTTTTTTTCTACAGTATGAACTTCTGGTTTTTTCCCCTCTTGCGGCAGCGTCGTTTCACTAGGCTTAGCAGTAGGTAGATCACTTTCAGTTGTTGCTGGTTCCTCGAAATAAGATTGAATTGCAGTGTCAGTGTGTAGCCTCTCCTCCATAGCATGGTAGAAGGTTTTAGCATCTAGGTTAAATAGAGTTTGATGAAAGCGTGGTAAAAGAGAGATCTGCTTGTCATTTTTAAAGTAGTTGGCTTTAACGTAGTTAAATAGCTGTTCGGCATTGAGGCCGGATTGATTATCGATCTTATATAAGAAGTTGGGATTTTTTCTTCTATCGACAATCGCCTGATGTAAAATCTTTTTCCAATCACTTCCTGCGTCAGCCATAATATTAGAATACTACAACCTTTCTAACCTCCTACTGCTTGGGCTGCCATTCTCTCTGCTGGATTAGAAGAGATTAAGCGGTGTTCCTCTGGAGAAGCTACAACCTGCATCGCTACATGGGTGGGTCCAGCAAAGAACAGCCCCTGTCCCACCCCGACAGAGAGAAGTAGGCGTTTCTCTCCCTCTGAAAGATTGAAGGTTTGGCCGACCAGATCTATCGATGAGGGTGCTTGTTTAAAAAGAACCTGGATTGAGGAGTTCGAGATTACCTCTCGTCCACGCTCTTCAGCCAGGAAGTCTTCAACATCTTGAGTTATTGTTGTTACCCCTAGGTAGTATTTACGTGCACGCTTTGCCATCTCAACTAAGAACGCTCCTGAATCTGGGCTTTTCATCATATACCAGGCTTCATCAACAATAAGTAGACGCTTTTGTAATCTAGCCCGAATTTGGGTCCAGACATAATCTAAGATCAGATACATCGCCAGCGGTCGAAGTTGATCTGCTAAGTCTCGAACTGAAAAAACAGTAAAGGCGTTGTTTAGTTGGAAGTTGGAAGGAGCAGAAAATATTCCACTAAGTGAGCCTTTAATGAATCGCTCTAATCTAAAAGCTAGTTCCTGAGCGTGTTGTTCTTCCATGCCAACTAACACTTTATAGAGATCTTCCATTAAGGGAGGGGGATTGTGTTGGGTAGAAGGATCCATAGTTATTCCTTTAAGGCGGTAAGTGGTTGTGATTGCGCGGTCTAAAATTGCTGTCTGATTTGCATCCAGCGTACCTAATACCAGTTTTAAAAATCCAGTCAAGGATAGGATCTTTCTTCCGAGTTCATTTTCCTCACCCGAAGAAAGTTGTTGGGTAACAGAAAGATCAAAGGGGTTTATTTTAATTGGTGATTCAGAAGAGAAGTTAATATATTGTCCACCGACAGCGTTACACAGATCTAAATACTCTTTCTCCGGATCGATAATAATCACCTCTGTTCCAAACATCAGCGATCGTAGCGCCTCAAGCTTAACAAAATAAGATTTTCCTGCCCCAGATTTAGCAAAGACTACCGAGTTCGCATTCTCCAGGCTAAATCGATCAAATACAATTAAAGAGTCGTTATGCTCATTGATCCCATACATGATTCCATTATCCGAGGTGAGCTCTGATGAGGTAAAAGGGAAGGTTGTAGCTAGAGAGGTAGTATCCATATTATGGGTGAGGTTTAAATGGTCTTGACCAAGAGGTAGGATCGTTTTGTAAGCCTCTTCCATCTGAAGATCAGTTGTTTTTGCATCAATCGAAAGAGATCCAAGCGTCGATTGCAAGAGCTTTGAGGTGTTATCTAGTTCAGCTAAATTTTTGGCTGGTATGTTTATGTATAAACCAAACTGAAAGAACCGTTCTGTCCCTTTTACTAGTTGCTCTTGCAATGATCTGGCATCGTCTAGGGCTACCTGCACTGCTGGGTCAACATCCCGACCTCTTTCCAAGTCAGTTTGGATAGTTGCTTCCATTTCGGCGATTTTTCGCTTTAAATCATCGAGGACACCTTTAGATTGGCTGGGGAAGATATACATTGAAACGTCTAGTGAGTGGTCAAAAGAGATTAACGGTTCGAGCCAGTTGGGTTCGACATAGCGAGGATAGTTAGAGACAAAAAAACATCGATTAAACCCAGAATTAATTCGTAGATGAGAGAAATCCACCTCAATCTCTTTTGGTGCGAGTACGTCGGAAAGGGTTAGATTTACGCTGGGTGGTGTTTTAAGATTTGCTTTAGGAATATTACCCGCTGGGTTTTGGGTGTTTGATTGGGCTAATTGAGGCGGTGTACTTCCTGCTTTGTTGGCCGCCTGAGTTGGATCTTTAACTCGTTCATTCTTCTTGCTAAACAGTCCCATATTCGTCCTTTAATTCTTCTACTACAAAAGGGGTGTTATGGTTAATTACCCGAACTCCATTAGCAGGTGGAGCTGGGCGAATAGGAGCAAATTGAGGTGTGGGAGGTTGGGAAGGACTGAGAGGATAAGAAGGTTTAGGAGGCAGGGGTTGGCTGTTTGCGGCGTTGATTGGTAGAGGAGCGGGAGCAGTTGGAGGAGGGGGTGCTGGCCGTGGGGTGCTGGGAGCGGGAGTTTGAGTTGGTTTGTTTAAAGCTGGAGTGATAGAGGGGGTTGGCTGAGTATTTTTGGGAACTGAGGCGGTGTTAGGGGTGTCGAGGGGTTGGTTGTTATAGATATCATAGAATAGGTTGATTAGTTCAACGCTGGTTAGCTGTTTCGCAATCAGCCCGACTCGAGCCAATTGGCGAATTAGATGATCCCTTCTAGGGATAAGTGTGGTTAAAGCTTTCTTAATAAAGTTTGGTGAGGATTTGAGTAGTCCGATTTCATAAGATTGCAGGGGGATGATGACATAAAACTGCTTATCTAACACCTCATTTTCTCGAATCACTCTTTCAACAAAGTTACGATAGTGCAGCATTAAAGTAGCCAAAAGTGGGTTCTGCTGTTTTATTCGCATCTTATCGAGCTTCTCTAAGTAGGAGGCGATATTTAATCTTTTTGAATGAATTACTATTTCAATTGGATAAGAGAGGGAGTTAAGCATCCCAGCAAAAGATCCGATAATCGCGATCTGTTCTTGCTCGGAAAGTAGTCCGAAGTTAACTGCTGATGTTTGTAATACGATAGCGACATCTCCAGTTTTTTGAATAACTAAGTCTTGTTTAATTTCCGATATTGGCAAATGTTCTTGCGTTGTAGTGCTCATCTTACTCGCCTCCTCCTATCTTTGCAGTGATCTTAATCGGTTGAATTACGGTTCCATCCAGCTCAACGTTAAAGTCATCAAACACTAAGTTTTCTTTCTCAACTGTTAAGATATAAGTTCCATTTGGCAGTGGGGTAGCTGCGATGAACTGGCCTAGCTTGTTGGTTCGCAGCGCTCGTACGGGTAGTCCCTCTTTATCATGAGTTACTACGATCGCGCCTTCTAAGTAGTTATTTTGAGCATCTAAGACGATTCCATTGATAATATTAGGAACAGCTGTAAGGCTAAATTGAATTGAGCTCTTTTTAGCTACTTTAATTACTTCAACTTTAGCCTTTTGGGGTGGTTGAGTGGGTGGGTGAATGTTTTGCATCTTCTGGGCGATTTGATTAGCCTCTTTTGTGAGTTGCTGGAGTTTATTTAAAACCTCCTGGAAGTGCCCAGCATAAGAAGTTGGATCCGTTCCAGGTGTTGAAGCTTGGGATTTGATGAGGTTTAGTTCATGTTCAGCTTGAATAATCTTGGTTTGAATAATCTGGGCCTCTTTTGCGGATTCAACTAATCCTTTGAGATCCTCTGGTTGTGGAGCTGATCTTTGATCAAGTTTAGGAGTATAGGTGGTATTTTGCGGCGGTTGCGGGGTGGGAGCGACCATGTTAACGGCCTGAGGTGCTAATTGTGCACTGACATCTAACTTGGGAGTTTTTGTTATTGGGAGTGTTGGGTTTTGCAGCGTGGCAAGGTAAGTTACTAGGCGATTATTAAAAGCAGAGTCATTTACTGAAACGTTTTTAACCTCCCAGCGTCGTTTAGTTGGGGTCATAATCGCTTTTATGAAGGAGCCGACCCAGTGATCAAGTGGGCGATCGTTAATTGGGAAGAAAGCGAAAGCTCCACCAGCTCCCGCACTGAGGACGATAATCGGAACAGCAAGAACTGGTGCGTAGCTATAGATAGTAATAAAGGTAACATAGGCGATAGAAAGACCGGCGGCTAAATAGGCAAACTGTTTAATCGTCATGTCACCGATTAAACGGAATTGAAAACTAGTAACGTTCTGTGGGACAGGATGTGGCTCCATAGTACAAAGATATTAAGAGATTAAGTACAAAGATATTAAGTGCTCTTTCGCTTAATATCTAATATCTCTGTATCTTATATCTCTTCATTGATGTTATATATCGTGAAAATTGGATAGTCTAGAGGATCAAAATAGATCAGTATAATCAAGTATTAGGTATCAAGTAGTAAGTAACTTAATACTTCCTCCAGATATATATTTATGAACAGGCTCACTTCTAGTGGCTTGATATTTAGGGCTAAATACATATATATTAAAAACCTGTAGTTCACACCCTACTTAGTGGGGAAGTGAAAGGGAATCTCGTCAGCCGATACCTTATGGTATTTGGATATTCGAGAGCTGTGCCGCAACTGTAGTCCTGTACCGACTGGTACGGGGGAGCCAGGAGACCGACTACAAACTGAGTATAGTCGCTATTTTAAGACTAGACTCCCGAGCTAGGAGTTATGAGTACAATACAAAGAATAGAGAGGTTCTCCTCTCCTCATCCAGAAATAATCAACCTCCCACCTTTGGGTGGATCCGCAAAAGATATTATTGATATCGAAAACGTTTTAGGGGCTAAAAAAAGAATTCGTCGTCTACAGAAAAACGGTTGGAGCAGTGTAAATGCCGCTTTCGATATAGGCGCTCAGATCTGTCATGTTCAAGATGGAAAGACTTATAAGCAGCATCAAACAGATGTCGAGACTTATCTTACAGAGATGTACGCTAAAGGTCGAATCCGAAACTATCGTCGAGAGATTCGTTTCCTACCTGATCCTTCCAACCCTTCCGGTCCTCCCCAGCCGCAGTTAGGTTGGTTAAATGGGGGAGAATGGGTCAGTGAAGCCCAGAGTTGGAAGGTGCCGACCTTACTAGAAGATAAGCCACAATGGGCTGTTGAGAGAGCTAAGAAAGATGAAGAAGAAACAGCGGTCACAGAAGAATTGTTAAAAGGGGCTTCTTTGGGTCAGACTTTTTATAATCTTAGCCCTGCTCCTTTTGATGTTATGTCAGAGGAGAAGAAAAAGCTCGGTTTTGGTACCCAAAGCTTTCTTCGCTTATATACCTATACCAATGGGCCAGATGGGAATCCGTATTTAGATTCATACTCGATTCGACTGGAGATGGAAGAGGCTGGGATAAAAGAGTTATATAGAAAACTTAGTGGTGAGGCAGTGGAGACTAAGGAGTTACTCGGAAGAGTTGGTATTCTGAGTCCTCATTTTGACTTCTCACGGGTGCAAAAGATCTTTACCGAAACAGAAGCTAAATACTGGAATGGTGTATCGATTGAAGATTCTAGTTTAAAGAATAAACCAGAGGATATTAGTAAATTCATGAGTTATCTCGCGAACTGGAATAAAGGCTTATATCAGTTAATGAGAAATCCATTAGCGCTTTCTCAACGAGATAAGATTGTGCAGCTGTTCAATGGGATGGAGATGGCTTTTTTAAATCTTGTTTTAGGAAAGGAATCAGAGATTGATGTGGAAGCGTTAAAAGGGACGGATCCGTATAGAGAATTTGAGTTTGTGGGAAATATGACTGAGGCACAAAAGGTTAGTTTTGCCCAAGAGATGTTTAATAATGAGACGATAACAGATATAGAGCTTCGTCGAAGAGCAGTGATGTTTATGTTTTCCAATGGGACAGTTTATCGGACTGGATTTGCTTGTGATGGAACAGGAGCTTCAATTGGCAAAGCGCTAAACTCATTTACTATGATGGGTTTTGCTTCTGGCTCTAGTGTTTTGATCAATGGACAAGCCGGTTTTAGGTATGGAGGTATGGGTAGTTATACTTTTGAAAAGTCGGAAGAAGTTATTTATGCGATGCGTCCAGAACATGGATATAAGTGCGTGGATTGTCACGGAGAGAAAGAGACTGGACAATGTGGTCTTTGCCGTGAATGCGCCGCCAAATACCCCGTATAAAAAGGTAGGGAGGTAATAAAACTCTTTCCTTCCCAACCTTTCCTACCTCTTAAACCTTTTAATCCTTTTTAACCTCCCCAACATCTTTAACCTCTAAAACCTCCTATAGTTTTGACAAAACTTGACTTCAAGGAGTATACTATTGGTGTAGTGATGTACCGTATGGTACGTCAGGGTATCTCAAATCCTGTACCGGATGGTATAGGGGAAAGAGGCCATGAGTCATGGGGACTCATGATTAAGCGTTTGTTTAATCAGGAGAAACCATGAAAGAATATGCCTCAGTCCCGATTAAATCGGGGCCAGCTACAAAAAGAGATACCTATCCCGCTTCGCCCGGGTTTCCCACAACGCGAGGCGACTCCCCTTCGCAGGATACTCCCATTGACGTCTCATTTTCTAGTTTCCGTCCCGATCCGAAGCACAGCGCGCCTGTTGCAGATCCAATTTACATTAGATTAAATCATCCTCAAGAAGTAAACGCTAGTCCATCTGGAAAGCCTGATCAACGATCAACGATCAACGATCAACAATATCCTCCGCCAGAGACTCCCATTGATGTTCCTTTTAAACTAAATCCAACAACAGAGGTCAAAACCCCTCATGTAGATCCAATTCACATCCGTTTAAATCAACCACAAGAGGAATTCCCAGAATCTGCTCCCTCCTCTCCAACCTCCCACACCTTTAAAACCTCCTCAACCTTTCGAAGTGTTTGGCCTTCTAATTCGTCAATATTTTATATGCCAAATAAGTTCTCTTGGGGAGTTCCAATCTGGTCACTTGCGGAGACGGATGGAGCTTTTCTAAGTGAAGATTCTCCGTTTTTCTCTGATGTCCGAAGAGGGTCTAAATCGAGCTTGGGTTATCTAAATGATGATCAAGATAGGAATGAGTTTTCGCTCGGTTCTAATCGTCGTTTTGAGGGAGCAGACTATATAGATTGGGCATTGCTGGAGGCCTTGTTAATCGCTCAGATTCTTGGATTTTCCCGCTTGAAGGTTCGACGTCAAATTATGTTTTTTGGAACAGCAGATGAACTCTTTTTGAGTAAGCAAGAGTCGATGATGTTTATCGATGAGTCTTCCAGGAGTGCAGTTTTAATGAAGAGACAGGTGGTTCGTCATATGAGGTTTGACGATCAGTTTCGAGAAAGGATACTATGTCTATAGAGAGAAATCATTATATGAATCCGAGTGAAGGGCTGCCTATTGATATAAATAAAACAGAGAAACGTCCTATTCCTGGAGGCGAAAATTTACCTCCTTTAGATGCACCCTTATATAATAATGCAAAATTTCAAGCTTTCGTTAATACTGAGCTTAAATTTATCAATCAGAACCGCAACCGCCGAAGGGCAGCGGGAGACCCCAATGTCCCGCCTAATCTTCCCGGTAACTTTGCTCTTTACAGAGATTCCATTAGGCCAATAGAGCATGATAATTCTAATCCAGCAAAGTTGCGTAAAGAAGAGTTTGAAAACGTTATTTACTCCGCTGAAGAGTTTTTCCGAAAACTCTATAAAGCAGATAAGCCAGAAGAGATAGATATTGTTAAAAAAGATTTTCAGGAGCGGTTATTTAATGTCATAGGAGAAAATGCTACTCAGGCTGATTTAAATCAAGTCACTGCCGATATCAATAATTATTTTCAAAAAGATATTGCTGAAATGGCAGATATGGAACAGGCTTTATTAGCCCAGCAATCCCAAGTTGTGGACGATTTCCGTAACGACCGAAACTATAAATTTGCTCGATATCAGATGAGGTTTGTATCGGCAGTTCATCAACTGCAGCGCCAATTTGAACAGATTCGCGGAAGGGGGAATCCCGCAGCCGAGCAACAGGTGCAAGATCTTCTGAATAATTGGACAGAAATGACTTCTATGATAGAGTTTTCAACGTTATATCCCGAAAAGGCCCAAGCATATCTGCGAAATTGGATAGCTCAAGTTACAAATCCAAGTAACCCAAGCGAGTTGCGCTTAGCTCAGCAGTTCTGGGCGGGTTATACAGATCCTACCGCCCGTAATCAAGATATCCAATATCTTAATCAAAATCCGTTTGATTTTAATGCTGTTAATAGGGTTTGGGATACTGTTCCCGATAAGACTGCCTTTCATCATCTAAAGGATCTCTACGACGCTCACTCCATAGCTTCAAGAAGAGTAGGTCCGCCTAATCGTCCACCAGAAGTTAATCGTCCCATGCCCCTGGACCCAAATTCAGTAGGTAGAGGGGCAGCAGAAAATGGAAGGACAGACTATAAGGAAGACTATCGACAGATCGAGACGGCAGATGAACCTACACTAGAAACCATTTTACGATCTCGTTATGGTCTTCGTCCAGATGAGATAAATCAGATTAAAGCATCGCCTAAACTGGATAGTTTTGGTAATAATATGCCAGATGTTGAGAAGTTACGCTTAGCAGCCAAATCTCACTTAAGCACAATATGGGAGGGTGAACTTCGAAAAGTGAACGAAAAAGCACCTGTCCGGCAGCGAGGGGAAACGGAGGACGCTTTTCAGCGCAGAAGAGATCAGGCCCTGCAGCGATTAGAAACTGGTCCCAGAGAGAGAACGTACTCCTACTTAGATAAAGTTGAGGGAAGAACGCTAAAATCTCTCACAGATGAGGTTAATCATCAGATAAATTTAGTCGCCGATTTGAATATGGATTGGGATGAGTCAAATTCTGGTGCAATTCAGCAGATCATGCAAGCGATCCGTTATGTTAATACCAAAGAAGAGCAGGTAATTAATGATCGCTTTGACAGAGGAGAGATTCCTTCAGATCAAAGAGAGAGAGAGTTGGAGGATATTGTACGAAGGAAAGATGAATTTGTTCTGCTTACCCAGATAAAGATTAATCTCCATAATATTCGTAGAATGATCATTACCAGTTCACTGGAGCAGGTGACAAAGGCAGACCTGGGGCTAAACGCCTTTTCAGCTAAGCAACTAGATGGTATTCCAGGTTTTGTCAGAGCATTAAACGATATTTCAGCTTTTCAAGGTGCTTACTGGCGAAAAGAAGAGAGGTTATTTGGAGAAGATGGAATTAGAGTTGATACCGGTGGTAGGGAGATGGATGCCGTTGAGAAAAAGTATATCGATGCTGCAGATATCTGGATGGTTCGTAAACGAATTAGGTTAATGACAGAAGAACTTAGTCTGATTGAAGACCCATATAGTCCTGCAGGCATACCTTCGCGTAAGGAGGCGATCGGCTTTTTTAAGAGTGAAGATCGATTTAGATCATTTATGACTAGAGTCTTAGGTTATGATCAAAAAAATAAAAATGCCTCAGAAGGTATACCAAGAGAGCGAAAACCGCCAATTGTTCATATTACGCAGGCCTTTGATGAGTTCATGAATGAAAACGCAGATTTAGCCATGGCCTTAAGAGATGAACAGAAAAGGATAGATGATGAGAATAAAGTTTTAGGTATAAAAGGGTCAGCTCAGAAAACTGACCTTCGAGCCGAACTTTTAAGCACCTTATCCTCCATGACAATCGAGTCTTTTCAGGCCTATGATTTGGCATATAAATCCCAGCAAGCAACCATGGATGGTGCCCGTTTTGACGGTGCTCGCTGGAAAAAGGGTGACGAGAACGATCCTGCCTCCCAGATTTATCAGCAAAAACTCAATGAGTATAACGAGAGACGGCGAGCGCATGGTTTAGATGCAGTTACTGTTATGCCTAATTTTGCCTATATGACTGAGGTTTATATACCAGACAAAGTAAACGATCCTAGAACGATGCAACCTCATGTAGATTCAGTATATAAAGACGAGAATGGTCAAGATGTTAAGATCGGAAGAATTAACTTAGTAGATTTAGAGAATGCTCAGGTTTGGTGGGAAAGGGTAGAAGAACGAGCCCAGCAGAGAAGAATGTTAAATAGACAAATTACAGCTGATTATGAGAAGAAAAGAGACGAGTGGGAGAGCGCGCGCCAAGCTAGGATTAAACAGAATCAAGATGACCCAGGAGACTATCCAGAAGCCCGACCTGACTTATTAGCAGTGCCTAATCTAGATAACTTTGATGATCCTAACTTGGCTGATGATTTTCAGGAGATTCGAGACTATGCAAATAGATGTGTAGTTGGGCAGGAGACTCTTGGATATTGGAATGGAAAGACTGGATTTGAGTTTCATAAATTCCGGGCACACGTTAAAATGACTCAGGGTATTAAAGGTGCGGGAAAGCAATATGCTCAGGTTGAAGCATATGCCAATGCTAAGCGTGAATTTGTGCGTCAGAATAAATTCAAATTCAATATTCTAGACCCTCAGAACTCTGACCCCCTTTTCGCTCGTTCACTCAGTGGAAGATCAGAGACTCTTGTAAGGCGTCTGTTAAATCTGTCAACCTATCTGCGTCGTGAGCAAAATGCTAATGCGATCGATATTTTAGAGATGATTGAGTTGGCAGAACTTGGAGCCGATACCATGATGCATACCACTTCAAGACTTAGTACTCGTGAACAGTTATATAACATGAATAGTGATATGTCTGTCTTAATTAGTGTTTGGAATAAGCGTGCTAATGGAGTAGAGAAAGCGAGAAGTATTTTAACCGATAACCCACCAATTCCGCTTCTAAGCACCGGATCCAATAGGGGAGATATGATTAAAGTTCTAGAAAAATTCCAGGAACTGCAAGACTATATGACCTGGGAGGAAAAGGGTGCTTTCTTTAAATTTGGTATGGAAGAAGAGCTGGATTTTAATATGAGGGAGATTAAAGATCGAAACAAAGACTTTCACTTTATGGGAGTAGTTGAAGCGCATGCCAACCTTATCCGAGCATATATGGGTAATAATATTTCAGCTCAAGATTTTCGGGATCTAGAGTCAAGAATGATGCTCCATTGGACTTTGTTTGAAGCTGCAGTAGTGCTCCATCGTCTCCATATGGCAGATGCAACTTGGGCGACCTTTGTTAATTTAATGAAGATGGTTTTCAAATAGACTAGGTTTGCCCGCCGCCGTATAGAATTTTCTCTGCAATCGTTGCCGGTCCTTTATTTGGGCTGTCTGCATACTTTTGGGCCTTTAGTTTAAGCTTAGCTTCCTTAATAGCATCTCGATCCTTCTTTATTCCACCAATACTTTTATCGACAAAATTCTTCCCAAGCCCAAATCCACCTGTCACTGCCCCAATAACCATCTTTCCATAGCCAGGATCTTTTACTCCAAGATATCCTTTAACAAAGTCAGGTACATTAGGGGTCAGGAGCAATATTCCATATCCCAGAACAATTCGTAAAAAGGTAGTGCTCAGGTTATTTAGAAATGGCACCGCACCATTGGCAAAATCAGTGTTTTTGGGGGTGATTGCGGAGTTAAGCCCAAAGTTATTGGCGATATCGTTGTTATTTCCCAGAATATAAGCTGCCACGAAAAATACCGCATATAGAGCAGGAAAGATCATGACATTGGCAAAGAGCTCTTTAATCCAGTTCCCGGGACTCGATTTACTCCCCGGAATAGCGGCCACAAGTAATCGCATCGGTCCCATGATTGTTAAGGTAATAATAGAGATATAGGCACTAATTACTGCATAAAGCACTCTAAACATCGCTATAATTAAAGCAATAATTAGGATTACATACAAAAACAGCCCAGCCAGCCAGAAGATTAATCCAGTTTGGACCCCCGCTACTCCAGCTAGACCTCCTACGGCACATCCTACAAACTGTTCCAGGGGCTTCCCTATTGTGCCAAAAAATAATCCGGCTGCAGCACCAGCCAATGTTACCCCGCCACTTACCGGAGCCCCAGCCACCCCGCCTGCTGTTAGTAGGGCAGAAACGCTTGGTCCGAGCATTGCACCAAGCTTACATCCGACATAGGCGCTAATAATTGAAACAATACTTCCCACGATGCCCTGTTTTAAGAAGCTTAAAGTATCAGCTGTTTCCTGAGCGGTTTGAAGGAACTGATCTCCAGTAATAAAGTGTGTAAAAATACTAAATATCCCGTTCTCAGATTCGAGAATCTTGTTAGGATCACTTACAATCCCACCGGCCTGAAAAATACCAGCGACCAAATGCGAGCTGACAAAGCCAGTATCAACTATTAGCGCGACAATAAAATAACTAAATGTAATTAGGATGAGTGAAACTACTAGTCCAGGAAGTGCAGCCTGGACGCTAATAACAGTTTGAGGATTAAGTTTGCGTCGAAACATTAGCATAAATCCAATTACAATAAAGATCGCAGTCATTCCAAGATAAGCCACATTTCGCGAGAGTTCCCAGATCTTTTTAACCGGAGAGATTACACCAGCCCCACTTCCTGTTACCTGGGCATAAGCCGGTCTGATCACTCCTAAATTCTTCTGCAAATCAGCGAGATACTCTGAAGTTCTCACTGGGGGAGTAGCAAAAGCAAAAGCGATAATATCCCCAGATGTTCCAAGGAGTCCTCCACTAGGATCATAAGGAACTTCTACTGGGACAGAGGTGAGTAGTTTATTCTTATCTTCTGTTAGAGCCATCCCTAAGCAAGGTTGATACACAATCGATCTGCCTTCTGTAAAGCAGCTGAGTGTGTGAACTAAGTTTATAAATATTAAGTTTGCATACTGAGGAGATTGGGGTGAAAGATCTCCCTGAATAGGAGTTACCATATAGGGCGTGTGCGATAGTTGGCTAGAAGAGCTAGCGGTCTGTGCAAAGATTGGTTTAACCAGTAACGTGACACTTAATACTAAATATAAAATACTGACAACGAAAAGAACCCGGGCAGGCATACTACTAGCGTAGCAGAAACAGGGAGCGTTGGGCAAGTAAGGGAGGTTGGGAAGGTTTAATAATCTTTTAATAATTTTATTTCATAATCTATAAGATGGAGCAAATTAAGGGGTATCATAAGTTAGTAGTTTGGAAAAGAGCACGTGAGTTAGTCTCCCTGATTTATCAGTTAACAGCAGACTTCCCTAAATCCGAGATTTTTGGTTTAAAAGGTCAGATGAGAAGGGCGGGGGTCTCAATAGTGCTTAATATTGTTGAAGGTCAAAGGCGGAGTTCTGTTAAAGAGTTTATTCATTTTTTGGAGATTTCCATGGGTTCTTGTTCGGAAGTTGAGGCTGCTTGCGAACTTTGTCTAGATCTTAATTTCTTAAGAGAAGAAAATCAAAAACTACTACTATCAAAAATTCATGAAGTTAATTACCTACTCTATTCTTTGGTAAAAAGTCTAAAAAAGTAGTCCTCTCCTCCTCCCTGACCTTTCTAACCTCTCTGTCCTTCCCAACCTTTTCCTCCTCCTCAACCTTCTCAGGGACAATTATTCGGTCCACCCTTAAATCCAAAACAAAATACGGATAACTGTACTCCTGTAAATCCCTCGACCATTTTGATTGCAATCCAAGCCAATGCAAGAAACGCGATTCCGGTTACGGATCCAATAATCATCGCTCTGGCTGCAGCTGTTTCTTTAGGATCACCGCCGGAACGAATAAATTTTATACCAGAATAGAGGATCATCACAGTCAAAATTAGAAATGAAATTGGAACAGAGATATTAATGAAACGTAAAATTAATTCTTGGATCTGTACGGCACCAGATGGTTCAGTCATCCAAATACGAAAGAGTTTATGGATTCTCTCCGAGTGACGGGATTGAAGTTAATTTAAATAGATCGATTCCTACAAGTTGTCCTCCGAATACTGCTAAGAAGTAGGCAACAGCCAAAACTGCTAAACCGATAAGTGCGTTGATAATTCTGTTTCGAGCTTTACCGATAGCATCTTTGTCTCCACCAGACATGATCCAGTTAACACCACCCATGATGAGTTGATATAAAACAAAGAGAGCTGCGACGATGAAAATAATAGTAAGACCGTTAGAAAGGAGTTTATTTAGTTTAATATTTGGATCCACACCAATAGATTTGCCTTGGGCGTCTTTTGGAGGCTCAACCTGTCCTAGATCGACAGCAGCGAGTGCTGTAGCAGCATTTGCTAAATAGATAAATCCAGTAGTGACTGCAGCTGATAATCTTTTCATTCCTATCTCCATCATAAGTAGTAATTATTAAACTTGTCAACCCCCCACCTTTTAAACCTCCCACGCCTTCCTATCCTCCTAAACCTTTTTATCCTCTCAATCCTTCCCAACCTCCCAAACCTCCTCAACCTTTCTACTTAAACCACTTAAATCCGAGTACCTGTCCCACAAAGTTTGTAAAGAAGTAAGCTGTCGCAAGTATAATTAAACCGATAATCGCATTAATAATTCGAGACCTGGCTTTACCAATCGCTTCTTTGTCACCGCCAGACATAATCCAGTTTATTGCTGCCTGCACAATCATAAAAAGAAAGATAAACACCGCGAATACAAATATAAGGTTAATTACGTTGTTTAAAAAGGCTCCGATCGCCTTACCACTATCATCACCACCTTGATTAATAAGGGGTTGGAGTTCTTTTGGTGGTGTAACTTTTCCAAATGTTTTCTCAAAATCCATAAATTAATGATATCAGATATTAACAGACAGATATAAGAGATCTCTAATATCCAATATCGATTACCGTTATATCGCTATATCTCATCCTATTTTAATCACCTTTATCGTATCAATTCCAAAGAGAGCTTTAAGCAGGAATTGGATAATCAAAAAGCTAAACATTAAAACTATAATTCCAATGATTGCTTGCATTATCATCGCTCGGGCTTTGGCGATCTCTTCTTTATTCCCTCCGGATGTCATGTATTTAACTCCCACCCAAACGGTATAAATTAGTAATGCAAATCCAAGTATCCCAAAAATCGTAGGTATTACCTGGCTGATTAACTCTCCCGGGGTATTGAAGTATCCAAACCCATACTGGCTAGAAAGATCTGTGGGTCCGGCCGCGTGAACAGTAGAAACGAAAGAGATTTTAGGTGGTTTGGAAAGAGGTGTAATAGGAATATTTTTAGGCGCAAGTACCTCTTTAACAAAATTAGAGATAAAGAAGGCTAAAATTGTAACTGCCAGACCAATTATCGCCCAGGTAATTCGAGCTCGGGCTTTGGCGATCGTTTCCTTATTTCCGTTAGAGAAGATCCAGCGGAGGGAAGCGTTTATCAGCATAAAAAAAGCCAGAAAGGCTGCGATATAGAATAAAAAAGGCATAATTTCAGAGATTAATGTACCCAGACTAAAATCATTAGCATTAAATGGGGCTCGTAGTCCTGAAGGTTGGGGTACTGGTAGTTGTTCGCCATCTCTAAACCCTGGTAATGTGAGTACTAATTTATCCATACTTATAGACTACCATAACCCACCTAATCCTTCTCAACCTCCTCAGCCTTTCCCCCTCCCCAACCTTTATCACTACTTTCCAAAACCCGGTAGGTTCAATATATCAACTCCAATAACTTGAAGTAGTAAGACTGAAAAGATAATAAAGAGTAGTCCAATAAGGGCCGAGGTAAACTGTTCTTGTCCCTTTTTTAGCGACTCTGGGTTCCCTTGGGCAAGGATCATTCTAATTGCTCCAAAGCTCATTAGTAGTAATGCGAGTCCACCACCAATACCTAAAGAGAATTTAAAAAAAGCTTCTACAAAGGCAACAGGGTTGGTTGGAACACATCCGATCGCAGTCATAATTCCGCCATCACCTAGTCCACCAGTCTTAGGGTCACATCGGGTTCCGGCAGAGGATGCTTTTTCCTTAGGAGGAAGACTATTTCTAAACTCAGTGAACTCTTTTCCAGCACCTCCACCCGCGGTTGTTGGTGTTAGAGTTGAGGTGGTGTCATCGTTAGTCACAGTAAAATGACCATAAGCACAAACAAAGCCATAGCTGTTAAATAGTTGTTCAAACTTTCCACTGCCTTTAACTAATATTGCCAAAGTATAACCATTGGTGCTTACTGGAATATTGCTTTTGATACTCAGACTTGGAGTTTCCGGTTTGAAATCTAAATATTCTCGTGCGTTTTCTTCTGCCTTACGGGTTGCATCGGTTGTGAAACTAAACAGATTTGCTGCAGCTCCCACTACTCCTAAAGTTCCTAGGCCCAACCGTTCTTGTAGCCCCATGGCTCTGCCTAAGTCAAAGTCCGTTTTGCTCCCAGGAAAAAGCAGAGCAGTATAGTATGCATCTGGGGCAGGAGGTATTGAAATCTTATCAGATGGAATATTAAAACCTGCACCAGCTTTAACGTTGGAAGGGTATTCAAAACTACAAGTTACATCCTTTAGTTTACTTGGGATAACGAGATACTTCGGTCCTTCACAATAATCTGCTTTAGGGTCAATTAAATCTCTAATCGTTCCGATTGGCCAGATTATTCCCCAAAGAACCGTACTGGGTCGTAGTACTCTACTTGCGAGTGATTCCACTTTTCTTAAAACTAGAGTATGTTCACCAATATTACTTGTACCGCCAATGTTGGCTAAGGCAGAGGGGCTCATTTCAATGGTGAACTCACTTACATCAGAATTTATACCAAATCCCTCGGACACCCCGTTTATCGCTGCCACAGGTTTAGCACCATATGTAACTATCGCAAATCCATCTTTTGGGCTGACAGTTTTCTTGAGATCACCCCCGCCGATCGTTACTTTAATCTCAACCTTTTCATCATCCCCATAAACGTTTTTAGTTGGGGCAAGATTTACCCCAAAACTAGAACAAGGGCTAACAGCATAAACCGGTTTAATAAATAGGTGGAAAGTAAAAGCGACAAGAAGTAAGGGGAGTAGTCTAAAAACTATTTTCATCCTACTTTCAGCTTATCCCACTTTTGCGCCTCTTTGCAACACAACATCTAATCCTCCCCAACCTTTCCAACCTCTCCTTCTTTTGTTAAAATTCAACTGCCCGCTTCTGCTCTTATGAAAAAGTTCTCTTTCCTTATTATCATCGTCACTATTCTAGTCTCAGTCTTCGTTGCTTATAGTCCTTCTTCTATCGTTAGGGCAGATGAGGTTGAGGAGCTGCAGAAACAGATTAATGAACTAGAAAAAAACGTTAAATTCTTGCAGGATGCTAATAAAACCAATGAACAACAACTAAAGGGATTAAAGACTCAGCTCGAAAATATTAAACTAAATATTCAAGGGTTATCGAACAAAATAGTCCAAAAAGAGAAAGAGCTTGCTGCTCGTGAGGAGAAGATCTCCAATCAGCAGGAGTTGCTAAACCAGCGGATCCGTAACTATTATATTCGGTCTTACCTAACAAATCCTTTGCTCGTTATCTTCTCTTCTAGCAACGCCAGTGACCTGTTTCGCGAGCTTTCTTATCGCATAAAAACCGCCGACGAAGATCAAAAAGTTATTACTGGGTTAACCAATGAGGTAGTAGATTTAAACAACCAAAAGAAAAAACTAGAGAAAGATAAAAGTTCCCTCACCGGGCTGCAAGCCTCGATCGATAAACAGGCCAGTTTCCTAGAGGGAGAAGTAAAAAAAGCTAAAGATTATGAAAGCACCCTTAAAAGCCAGATAGCCGAGCTTTCCGCTAAACAACAGTCGATTCTAGCTGCTCGTTCTGGATCGTTTACTGCTAGTATTGGTGACAGCGAATTAGCAGACGACGTTAACGCTTCAATTAGAGGATTTCGAGATAGTGCACCTTCTGGTTACTTTGCAGTTTTTTCTTTTGGAGCGCATACCCACCGAAAGGGGATGAGTCAGTATGGTGCTAGAGGAAGAGCGCAATCTGGCCAGGACTACAAGGCGATACTACGGGCGTACTATGGTAAAGAACCGACCTCCAAAGATACTGGTGGAGATATTAGCGTTTCTGGCTTCGGCTCGATGAGCTTCGAGGAGAAATATCTTTATGGTATCGCAGAGATGCCGTCTAGCTGGCACCCAGAGGCACTAAAGGCACAAGCAGTTGCCGCTCGTACCTCTTTCCAGCACAGTGGGATCCGAAGCTTGGAATTCACGTGACTTGAAGTCGCGGC
>JADMIO010703131.1_pt1 | contig 79559 bp, 71 predicted proteins | sample 8958161 | NCBI WGS metagenome assembly JADMIO01 (sample SAMN16585339, study PRJNA669376) | soil metagenome | isolation source: Crop rotation soil | place: USA: Cullars Rotation, Alabama | collected 2011 | reverse complement strand
GCCGCGACTTCAAGTCACGTGAATTCCAAGCTTCGGATCCCACTGTGCTGGAAAGAGGATCCGGGCCGTAAGGATCTCAACACGCAGACCATTCCCAAGCTCGTCGGCGGGATCGATCCGATTTCCGGCGAACTGGCGCTGGCGCTTTATCGCAAGGCGATCAAGCAGGTGATCTTGGTTAGCTCGGCGGAAGTGGCCGAGGCCGCCAAGCTGCTGGAAAACATCTACCGCGCGGTGAACATCGCGCTGGTGAACGAGATGAAGGTGGTGCTCCAGGCGATGGGGATCGACGTTTGGGAAGTGATCGCCGCCGCCAGCACCAAGCCGTTCGGCTTCCAAGCCTTTTATCCCGGCCCGGGGCTGGGCGGGCACTGCATCCCGATCGACCCGTACTACCTCACGTGGAAGGCGCGCGAGGTCGGCCATACCACGCGGTTCATTGAATTGGCCGGTGAGGTCAACCGCTCGATGCCCGATTACGTCGTGTCGCGCACCGGTCTGGCGCTCAACAATCTCGGCAAGGCGATTAAGGGTTCGAAGATTCTTGTCCTCGGCCTGGCGTACAAGCCGGACGTGGACGACGTTCGCGAGAGCCCGAGCTTCGAGCTGATCGAAAAGCTCGAACACCTCGGCGCCCACGTCGATTACAACGACCCGCACGTGCCGGCGACGCACAAGATGCGGCAGCACGACTTGCAGATGAAGAGCGTGGCGCTGTCGCCGGAGAGCCTGAAGGGTTACGACTGCGTGCTGATCGCGACGCACCACGCCAACTACGACTGGCAGATGATTGCCGATCACGCGCGGATGATCGTGGATACGCGGAACGCGACGCGGAACGTGAAGGGGAAGCGCGACCACATCGTACAGGCCTGACACGTGGCGCCGGCGGGCCAGCGGTCGTGGCGGGATGGCGCGCGCGTTTGCCGGTCGTCCTCAATGAGCGTCAAACTCTCCATCGTCACCCCGAGCTTTAACCAGGGCCGGTTTCTCGACGAGACGCTGCGCTTGGTGATCGGCCAGCGGGATCAGGTGCACGAATACTTCGTCTACGACGGCGGCAGCACCGACGATTCGGTTGACGTGATCCGACGCTACGAGCGGCACATCGATTTCTGGACCACCGGCAAAGACAAAGGCCAGTCGGACGCGATTGCGAAAGGGTTCGCGCTGGCGACCGGCGATTACATCGCTTGGCTAAACAGCGACGACCTTTATCTGCCGGGGGCACTCGCTCGCATCCGCGCCGCGCTGGATGCACATCCGCAGTGGGATCTGGTGGGCGGCGATCACGTCCGCATCGACGCGGATTCGCGAATCCTCTCGGCCCATCGCTTCGCCGGCGAGAGTCGCGCGGCGGCGGAGTGGGGCATTTTTCATCCGTGTCAGCCGACGGTTTTCTTTCGCCGTGCCTTGTACGAGAAGGTGGGGGGGCTGAACCAGGACCTGCACATGGTCATGGACACCGAGCTCTTCTTCCGGATGCTTGACGCGGGCGCGGTCTGGGGGCACGTTCACGCGCCCATCGCCGCATTCCGACTGCACGAATCGTCGAAGACAATGGACCGTTCCGACAAATACGCCGCCGAGTACGCCTACCTCGATCAGACGTTTCCGCAGTACCATGCGCGTTCGGCCCGGCATTACGTCGGGCGGGCCGTGGGGAAGGGAATGCAATTCCTGTCCGGACGGGAAATCGCCGCCCGGCAGGACGCGCGGCGTTGGCGTGGCCGGACGGTGGACGACGTCTTCGGATCACGACAACTTACGACGCCGACGGAACCGACCGATAAATCCGACAGTATTACGCACAAGGGATAGCGAGCGCGCGAGCGAGGATGAGCATGAAAACCGTGCTGGTTACGGGATCGAGCGGACTGATCGGCTCGGAGGCGGTTGCGTACTTCGACCACCGCGGCTGGCGGGTGGTCGGCGTGGACAACAACATGCGGGCCGACTTCTTCGGGCCCAAGGGGGACACGACGTGGAATCTGAATCGGCTCCGGGCCGAAACGCGGAACTTCTCCTCCCTCGCCGCCGACATTCGCGATCGCCCGGCGATGAAGAAGCTGCTCGCCGACGTGCGGCCCGACCTGGTCGTTCACGCGGCGGCGCAGCCGAGTCATGACCTGGCGGCGAGCCGACCGTTTGACGACTTCGACGTAAACGCGGTGGGCACGCTGAACCTGCTGGAATCGACGCGGCTGGCGCGCGACGCGGGCCTGTGCGACCCGGTCTTCATCTTCATGAGCACCAACAAGGTGTACGGCGACGCGCCAAACGAACTGCCGTTGAACGAGCTGCCCACGCGCTGGGACTACGCGCGCGAGGAAGATTATCACGGCATCCGCGAAGACTTCCGCATCGACCGCAGTTTGCACAGCGTCTTCGGCGCGGGCAAGGTCGCCGCCGACGTGATGACACAGGAGTACGGCAAGTATTTCGGCCTGAAGACCGGCACGTTTCGCGGCGGCTGCCTGACCGGGCCGAACCACTCGGGCGTCGAGCTGCACGGCTTCCTGAATTACCTGTTCAAGGTCGCGAAAGAGGGCGGTAAGTACTCGATCTTTGGGTACAAGGGCAAGCAGGTCCGCGACAACATCCACAGCTTCGACGTGATCAGCGCGTTCGAGACGTTCGCCAACGACCCGCGCCCCGGCGAGGTGTATAACCTCGGCGGCTGCCGTGCGAACAGTTGCTCGATGCTCGAGGCAATGGACGCCGCCGAGGGTCTGACGGGGAAGAAGATCCAGCGCGGTTACGTCGATCAGAATCGCAAGGGGGATCACATCTGTTACATCAGCGACATGGCCAAGTTCCGGGCCCACTATCCCGGTTGGAGCATCACCAAGCCGTTGGCGCAGATCTATCAGGAATTGGTCGGCGGGGCGGCCGCCTGAGCGACGACCGATCGGTAAAGCGCGGCATACTCCTCGGCGACGCGCGTGGGGTCGAGGCGCGTGAGAACCCAGTTGCGGCCACGCTCTTTTCGCTCGGCGGCGGCGGCAGGGGGTTCGTCTAAAAGATGTTCGATCGCCGACGCGATCGCTTCCGGTGTGCGATCGACGATCGACGCGCCGGCCTGCTCAAGTTCCTTCCACGTGTCCACCCCGCGCGTGGTGACGACCGGCGTGCGGCAGGCGAGCGCCTCCGGCAACACCAGGCCGAAATTTTCCTGGCTCGTGGGCAGGACGAACACGTCCGCCGCTTGGTAGACCGAAATCTTCTCGACGCCCCGCACCATTCCCAGGAAATGCACCGTGTCGGTCAGACCGTGCTCGCGCGCCAGACTGGTTAATTGTTCAACATATGGTGGCTCGCCCGGGCCGGCGACCAGCACCGTACAGGGGCGGCCACGCTTGCGCAGTTCGGCGGCGGCGAGGATCAGCAGTTCGACTCCCTTCTTCGGGTGCACGCGACTGAGGAATAGCAGCCGGGGACGGTGGCCGTCGAAGCCGGCGAATTTGGAACGTGATAGTGCGGGTCCGGGCAGGTTCGTGAACGCCGTGAAATCCATAATCAATGGCAGGACGACGCCCCGATCCGCGGGGAACCGGCGACTCGCCTGTTCCAGCTCGGCGTCGGCGGTGCAATGAATGCGCGCGGCGCCGCGCAGCAGGCGGTTGCCGACCAAGGCCAGATAGATCTGCTTCTTCAGCCACTTCTGCGACATGGACCAATCGTCCAGCATCCCGTGGACGGATAGCACGTACGGGATCTTCATTCGCCGCGCGATCGATGCGGCCTGAACGTTGCTCGTCGTCCAAGGGGCATGGAGGTGGAGCACGTCGGCGCCGCGCAGCGCGGCGGCGAATTGGTTGCGAGCCGAGCGCGACAGCAGGCCGAGCCGCCGCGGGGCCTCGATCGCCACGACTTTCGGCACGCCGGCGACGCCGCCCTTCATCCATTCGGCGGGAACATCGGTCGCGTCGCCGGTGATTAACGTGATCGCGTGCCCGAGGCGGGCGAAGACGGCGCAGAAATCGATCACCGCCCGGGCGATGCCGCCCCCCGCGAGATGAGTGTGTTCGATGTAGTGGACGGATTGCAGCATGGGTCGCGCGATTCCGCGATGGCCGAACGAACGACCGCTTACAGACAGGTATTTGACCTTCGAGTGCTCAAAATTATACTTCTGCGGCTACACCCCGTAAACGATTCGGGTGGCCTCGTGTGCGCGGCGCGGTCAGCCGCCCCTTTCCAATCACGCAAGCGCGTCAGTTCTGATGAACCGTGGGCGCGGGGCGCGCGGCGGTCGCAAATACTTTCACGATCGCGCTAGCGTTCGTCTCCGGCGTTTTATGCACTACGTCTTTTTCAGCACCGGCTCCTGGGCGTTCAACGCGAGCATGGTGCGGCCGCGCGAGTTCGGCCGGCAGATGATTGCCCGCGGCATCGACGTCACCTACGCGGTGGACGATTGCGAGTTCAACCGCACCGGCCTCGACGTCGATCCCAAGGCGAAGGTAGTTTATACGTCACAGCTCGGCCGGTTCTCCCAGTTCCCCGCCCGCCGGCGGACGCTGAAGAGGCTCGCGCCGGACTTCGTCCACACGATCAACCCCGCGCCCAAATCGTGCGCGGCGCTGTGGGGCTCGCGGCTGAAAGTGGTTGGCGACTGGGACGAATGGCCCGCCATGCGTCCCTACCCCTTCGGGCTGCGCATGGTCGCCAAGTACGTCGATTACTGGCTGCGACATCGCTCGGTGCTGCGCGTCGTCGCCAGCCACTATCTGCAGGAACAGTTCCTCCGGCGCTACGGCGCGCCGTCCGCGTACATCCCGTACGCGACGTACCTGCCCGAGCATCCGCCGACGACCTCGCCGTACACGGAACGGACGGCCGTCTACATGGGGAATTTCTTTCCGGCGTACGACCATGATCTGTTGTTCGATGCGGCCCTGCGGCTTCGCGAACAAGGCAAGACGCCGCGCATCGCCTTCCTGGGGTGGGGCCCCGACTTGGACAAGTGGCGCGCGTTCGTCAAAGAGCGGGCACTGACGAACGTCGAGGTCGCCGGATTCGTCACGGGCGAGGACCTCTGGCGCCGCCTGCGGCACGCGCACGTGTTGCTCTTCCCGATCCGCCCGACAATCCTGAACCTGGCGCGGTGCCCGAGCAAGACGTTCGCCTACGCGCAGGCGAGGCGGCCGGTGATCACCAACCGCGTCGGGGAGATTCCTGAAGTGCTGGGAGACAAGGCGATCTATGTCGAGGGGACGGCCGAAGGGTTCGCCACCGCGATCGATCGCGCCATGGGCCAGGACTTGCCGGACGTCGATTACGGCGTGGAACAACACAACTGGTCGGCACGCACCGACGCGCTCCTGGCGGCACTGAAGGGGCTTTGATCCACTATAGGTAAAAACGAAAACGGGTGAGTCGCAGGCGACCCACCCGTTACGTTTTCCTCTCCCACCAAATCGGTGTTACGTCCGGCAACGCGATTCAATCCGTTGGGTCGCAGGCAACCGGCGCTTCTCTTCACAAATGTTCGAACGCGATCGTTTGGACGTGACGCCGAAAACATACATCGAGTGCGACCGGAATTGCAAATATTTTTCCCGAATACTTCAGCAATCGCGATCGCTGCCAAGCGACGGCTCGCTGCCTGTGCCGTTGTCGCTGTGCGTAACGCGCCCTAAACTTACCTTGGCAGGCACTTTATGACCCTCTCATCGACCGAACCAAAACCGCCACAGCCGTCCCCCTCCTTTGCGCCCGCCATCGAGAACGAATACAACCGAACGCGGACCAATTTCCGCGCGCCGATGCCTTGGCCAAAGGTGAAAGGCCCGGTGATCGATTTCCACTGCCACCTCTTTGCAGCCCACCATGCGAAGGTGTGGTTCGAGGCGGCCGACCACTACGGCATCGACGCGTTCGTCTCCATGACCCCGCTGGAAGAAGTCGCCGGCCTGCTCCGCGACTGGCCCGGCCGCCTCAACTTCATCGCCGTCCCGCAATGGATGTCAGACAGTCCGGATTTTTACGGCGATTGGCTCCGCCGGATCGAAATGTTCTACAACCTGGGCAGCCGGATCGCGAAATTCCACGTGGCGCCCCAGACGATCGTCCGCCGGGATCGCCTGGATTCGCCGCGTCTGCGCCCGATCTTTAACGAGCTTCGCGCCCGCAAGATGATGATCATGACGCATGTCGGCGATCCGGAACTTTGGTATCAAGGGAAGTACACCGACACGAAGAAGTACGGCACGCGCGAGGAACATTACCAGGCGTGGGAGCACATGCTCGAGGAGTTTCGCGGTACGCCCTGGATTGGCGCACACATGGGCGGCAACCCTGAGAATCTCGCGCGCCTCCAATACTTCCTCGATAAATTCCCCGATCTCGTGCTGGATTGCAGTGCGACGCGGTGGATGGCGCGGGAGATTTCGCAGCGGCGGGATGAAGCGCGAGAATTTTTCATTCGGAACGCGGATCGGATTCTCTTCGGGTCGGATCAGGTGAGCGGGGACGACCGCGGCTTTGACTTTCTTGCGAGCCGGTGGTGGACGCACCGGAAGTTGTGGGAGACGGCGTACAGCGGGCCGATGCCGATCGCGGACCCGGATTTGCCGGCGGATCGTCAGCCGACGCTGCGCGGGCTGGCGCTGCCGGACGACGTGCTGCAGAAGCTGTATCACGACAACGCCGCGAAATTGCTCGGCCGCGCCGGGATTCGGTTGGGAGAATAGTGCGCGGCCGGTTATTCTGACCGGCATTAGAGTAATCATCCCATGCGCGACAAACTGAATTCCCAGCGTTGCAGTAAGTTCCTTCGGGCGCTGGCGGACCCGGAGCGGCTGAAGATCATCCAGTGCCTGCGCCCGGGCCCGATGACGGTGGGGGAGATCTCGACGCAGTTGAATTCGCCCCTGGCGAACGTGTCGCACCACCTGAAGCAAATGCGCATCGCGGGCCTGGTGGTGGGGCGCAAGCGCGGCCGGCAGGTGCATTACGAGGTCGCCGAGCGGGTGGCGGCCACCGCCGGACAGGGGGCCAAGGCGCTGAACGTACTGGATTTCGGGTGCTGCCGGCTGGAGCTCGGTCAGAAGTGACGGGGGGTGTGGGCGTGCCACACACTGAAGTGAGCACGCGGGGCGCGGGATTTCGGTTGCGAACCCCCGACGCCATCGGCGAAGATTGCGCGTCGCAGGAGGACCATGGCGCGGCAGCGGCGGCGGGCGTTGATTGTCGAAGACGAGCCGGAACTGGCGGAGCTGCTCTCCGACATCCTGCGGCATCGCGACATCGACGCGGCGGTGCTCCACCTGGGCGATCCCGCGCCCGCCTGGATTCGCGAACACCAGCCCGACGTGGTGCTGCTCGACCTGATGCTGCCGGACCGCAGCGGGTATTCGGTCTGCGAAGAGGTGAAGCTGGACCGGCAGACGAACCTGACGCCGATCGTGATGGTCACCGCGCGGTCGGAGCACCGGGATCTGGTGAAAGGGCTGGCGGTGGGGGCCAACGAGTACGTCACCAAACCGTTCACGATCGACCAGCTCAACGCGGCGATCGACCGCGCGCTGGCGTGGCGGGACGATTTGTGCAACTGTGGGGCGCGCGGGGAGATTCACTTTCAACTCAAAAGTGACGCGCGGTTCCTCGAAGAGCTGAACCACATGCTGTCGTCGCTGTTCCTGTACAGCGGGCTGGCGAGCGAATCGATCCGGCAACTGACGACGGCGTTCCGCGAGATGGGGATGAACGCGATCGAGTGGGGCCACCGTAAGCACGCGGACCTGCTGGTGAGCGTGACGTACCGGATCGACGCCGACCGTGTGGTGATCAAGATCAAGGACAACGGCCCGGGGTTTAACCCGCACGACGTGCCGCACGCCGCCAACCCCGAGGACCCGGCCAAGCACATGGAAGTCCGCGATTCGCTGGGCCTGCGGGCGGGCGGGTTCGGCATCCTGATGGCGCGGGGGCTGGTGGACGAGCTGACGTACAACGAGACGGGGAACGAAGTGCGCCTCGTAAAATACTTCGATCGCAAAGCAAACTAACTCGCGTTCGTCGGCGCTTCCCCGACGCAAGAATCTTCAATTAATGCTTGACACGCGCCGGCGCGGTTGTCACCGTAAACGACCGCGACGCACCCGGGCCGTCGCGCCACTTTCATTTCGCAACGCGGCGTTAACGCGAATCGATGCCGACTCGGCCAATTCACGGACTCCGAGGGAATCCGAGCCGAAGCGCGGCCTTGAAATCAATCAGCGGAAGGAATCGCCATGTTCACGCCACTTTTTCGTAATCGCGCCAAACGTCGCGTCTATTCGATCACGTCTGCGATCCGTCGAACCGAGCGACTATGCCACAGCGTGGGGCCGGTCGTCCTCGAGCTCGAAGCGCGGACGATGCTGTCGCTGACGATCAACCCGACGTTCGCGGCGAACATCACCAGCGATCCGAACGCCGCCGCGATCATGGCGACGATCAACCGCACGATCGCCGCCTACGAGAGTTTCATCTCCGACAACGTCACCGTGGACGTCACGTTCCAGGAGGGAGGCGGCCTGGGTGGCAGCTCGGGCGGGCTGGGGTACAACGAGAAGTACGCCGATTACCGCTCGGCCCTCGACAGCCACAAGACCAGCGGCAATGACAACACGGCGCTGGCGTCGCTACCGAACCAGACGAACGACCCGGTGAACAACAACGAGCGCGTCTTCGTCCGCTCGCCCTTGGCGCGGGCGCTGGGGTTCAGCGCGCCCAGCGCCGGCGGTACGGCCGGCGACGGCACCATCACGCTCAACACCGCCATCTGCAACCTCGATCGCACGTCGGCGCAGGACCCGACCCACTACGACCTGCAGGCCGTCACGGCGCACGAGATCGACGAAATCCTCGGGTTCGGATCGGCGCTGGACGCATCGAACAACGGCGTCGCCCCGCCCACGGGCAACGTCAAGCCCGACGACCTCTTCCGCTACGACGAGAACGGGGCGCGGAGCTTTAAGACCGGCGGCACGGACCAGGCGTACTTCTCTATCGACGGCGGCACGACGAAGCTGGCGCGGTTTAACCAGACACACACCGCCGCCAACGCGGGCGATTACGGCGACTGGTACAGTTTCTTCGGCGGCCAGACGCCGCAGGTGCAGGACGCGTTCAACACGCAAGGCGCGACGGCGAACATGGGCGTGGAACTGACGCGGCTGGACATCCTGGGCTACACACTCGGTTCGCTGGACGCGCCTGTGGTGTCCGCGCCGGCCGCGGCGCAGACGGCGGTCGAAGGCGCGTCGAAGGCGATCGATTTAGGAAGCTTCACCGATCCCAACGCCGCGCCATGGGGCGTGACGGTCAACTGGGGCGACGGCTCGCCGAACACGACGTATTTCCTGAACAACGCCGGCGCGCTGGGCACACGGGCGCACACGTACACCGAAGAGGGCAATTACACGGTGACCGTCACGGTCAACGACTTCACGAGTCAGTCCGGCAGCAAGACGTTTAACGTGGCGGTGTCCGATCCTGCGGTCGTCGGCACGCCCGAGGCGTTCACCGCGGTTGAGGGCCAGGCGTTTGCGAACAAGGTCGTCGCGAGCTTTACCGACCCAGGCGGGGCGGAGGCGGCGGGCAATTACGGCGCGACGATCGATTGGGGTGACGGGTCGAGCAGCGCGGGGACGATCGTGCCGTCGGGCGGGAAGTTCCTGGTGACCGGCAACCACACGTACGCCGAGGAGTCCGCCACCGATCATCCCGGTTCGAACCCGTACGCCGTGACGGTGACGATCTCGCACGAGGCCGCGCCGCCGACGACGGTGCATTCGACGGCGACGGTATCCGATCCGGCGGTGATTGCCACGGCCGTGCCGGTAACCGCGGTCGAAGGGCAGGCGTTTTCCGGCAAGCCGGTCGCGACGTTTACTGATCCGGGCGGGGCCGAAGGGGTCGGTGATTACTCCGCCACGATCGATTGGGGGGACGGGACAACCAGCACGGGGACGATTACGCCGGGCGGCGGGACGTTCACCGTCAGCGGCGATCACACATACGCCGAAGAATCCGCGGCCGATCACCCGGGCTCCAATCCGTACGACATCACCGTGACGATTAGCCACGAGGCGGCACCGACCACGACGGTGCACACGTCGGCCGTCGTATCCGATCCGGCGGTGGTGGCGACCGGCGGATTCAGCTTCACGGCGGTCGAAGGAACGCCGTCGGCGACACAAACGGTCGCGACGTTTACCGATCCCGGCGGCGCCGAGCCGCTCGTGGATTATTCCGCCGTAATCGACTGGGGCGACGGCACGACCAGCGCCGGCACGATCACGTTCGCCGCGGGCGTTTACACCGTGCAGGGGAGTCACACCTACGCGACCGGCCTGGGCAATCCGGCTGACTTCGGCAACACGCTTTGCGACGCCGACCCGCCGACCTATCACAAGCCGATCACGGTGACGGTCAGCCACGAAAGCGCCCCGACCGCGACGGCGGTCAGCGACGCGACGATCTCGATCCCGCCCGGCTCGGCGCACCTGTCCGCCGACGGCAGCCTGATCGTGGTCGGCACGACCGGCGACGATCAGATCCACTTCAATCCCGTTGGAAACCAACCGCGCACGGTCGATGTCCGCCTGGGCTCAAGCAGTTTGGGCACGTTCACGGTCGGTGCGGGCGGACGCATCGTGGTCGCCGCACTCTCCGGAAATGATGACGTCCAACTCGCCGGCGCGATCCAGGTCGAAACGGCGCTGTACGGCGGGCCGGGCAACGACCGGCTTAACGGCGGGGGCGGGCGCAACATCGAGGTCGGCTGCGAAGGTGACGACGAGCTCAACGCCGGCAAGCTCGGCGACCTGCTCGTGGGCGGCCTGGGCGCCGACCGCATCATCGGCGGGAGCGGCAACGACACCCTGATCGCCGGCGTCCTCGTCGATGGCGCTAATGTCGAGGACGACCAGTACGTCGATCTCGTCGGCGTGCTCAACGCCGGCCAGGTCACACTGCCGCTCAAGGTGCTCGACGATGCCAGCGTCGATCGCTTGACCGGTGCTGCGGGCATCGATCGGGCGTACTACAACTTCTCCGGCGGCGGCATCAAGGACATCTTCACCGACAAGGCCGAGTCGGCGTTCGATATCTGAGCCGCGGGGGTCGCTCAACCAACGGACGAACGACGCCCGCGGGATCCTCCGCGGGCGGCGTCGTTGCGGTCGAATGAATCAGGGCGATTAGTCCGCGAGCTTCGTCGGCACGTTTTGCAGCTTGCCGTCCTTGAAGATCTCGATCCGCTCGACGCGGATCGTCTTGTTGTCGATCGGGAAGCTGCCGCCGTCGCGGTCGTAGAGCATTTGGAAGTTGATCTGTTCCATGCGGCGCGACGGCCAGTTGGGGATGAAGACGACGTATTTCTCGTTCACCCAGAGCTCGACGTTGCTCCAGTTCTCGTCGGACAGGTTGATCACTTCGATGCGGTTGGCAATGCCGTGATCGACCGAGGCTTGCGCCTGCGCCTCGGCACCGCGCGGGGCGGTGGCCGGGTAGTTGCGCTTGGCGGCGTCGGCGGCGAACGCGACCGAGGTCTTACGCAGGTCCTTGTCCGAGTTGGGGAACAGCGACGGCCGGCCTGCGCAACCGGCTAGCAGGACGACTACCCCGACCAGGCAAACAGTCCGATGAATTGCGTTTTCGAGCAACGACATGGCGGAATCCTTCCTCAAATGTGCACGCGCGGCGCACCGCTCCGGCGCGCCAGACCTTGATGTTATCGGACGAAGGGGCGGTGTGGCTTCAGCGAATTCGATCGTATCCGCAATTGCACGATCCCCCCGACTGACTAAGCTGGCCCGGCATGTCAGACGCCGATGACGTTAACCTACGAACGACCGACGCGCTGTCACCGGCGGTGCACGAGATCCTGAATCTCGACAAGGCGACCGCTTATACGCAACTGGTTGTTACCAGTGATGGCAACCGCGCCGCGGCCGAGTGTCTCAAGGCCCTGACACCCGACCAACTGCTGACGAAACCTGTCGCCGGTCGGGACGATGCGGAGGCGCTCTTGTCGGGCCTGTGGCTGTGGCACGACTGGCTGGATTCGTCGCACACGATTTCGCAGTCGCTGCACAACCCGGCCGGATCGTTCTGGCACGCGATTATGCACCGGCGGGAGGGCGACTTTAGTAACGCGAAATACTGGTACGCCCGATGCCGGTCGCATCCGGTGATCAAATCGATGCTTCCGTTCGCGAATGACATCCTGCACCCACTGCCGGCGGACAAGTCGCTCCTGCGGCTGACGCGAGACGGGTGGGATTCGGACGCGTTTGTTGACTTGGCGGAACAACTGCACGATCGGCCCGCCGATCCGCGGTTTGGGGTGGCGGTGGCGCTGCAGAAGTTGGAGTGGCGGCTGCTGTTTGATCACTGCATGAGGGGGGCGTCGGGTCAATAATGTTGGGATTGCTTTCCAATCGGATCAATCCGATCATTGCCGGATAGCCGACGTAATATGCGAATGTCCAACCGACTCAGCCGGGTTTTGTTTTGTCTGACACTCTTGGCGGGGGTGGGGGCGGGTTGTCAGTCAAAATACGCGAATATCCCCACCTACCAGCCGGCTACGCAACCCCTGTCGGACAACGGATTAACGGACCCGGCACCGTTTACACCCGTGGATGCGGTGGTTACGCCGCCGGTGGGATGGAAGCCGGACGAGCTAAAAAGTTCGGATCAGCATACCCACCAAGTCTGGTTAAGTCCTACGGGAAAAACGGCTTACGGCGTGATCCATTTTGGCCTGCCGCTGCCAGTGCCTGCGACGTGGATTCTGGACTCGTTTCTGTCGGCAATGAAAGAGAGCGAAGGGGAGGCGACGCTGATCGGGCCACCTCAAAAGGACGATAGCCTGCCGGGGGTTCGTTTCACCGTCGAGGGCGGTGATTACAAGATGCGGGTGAACTTGATCTGCAAGGGGTTCCGCGGGTGGGCCGTCTACGCGGGCACGCGCCGCAACCAGCAGGAAATCCCGGCTGAGCTGGAACTGGCGGAGCGGGCCAGGGACAAAACGCAGGTCGGCGTGCCGACGACGAGCACGGCCAACGAGGCACCGCCGACGTTTACCAGACCTACCGCTTCGTTGACAGAATGACGGCTTGTTAATCCCTTGAATAGCCGGGGCTTATCGCCGGCTAAATTCGGTTTGCACGCGGCGAATCCGTATTCGATCTCTCCTCCCAAGGAAGAGGAGAGCCATGAAACGGAATGCGTCGTTCAAGTCAAAGTTCAGTCTGATTGAAATGCTCGAAGCCCGTCAGTTGATGTCGGGCACGCCCCTGTCGGTCACACAGGCGATTGTTGACGGCGGACTTCAGCTTCAAATCAGCGGGGGAAACAAGTCTGATAACATCGCCATTGTGCCGACGCGCGGGGGGCTGCGGGTCTCGAACGGCAAGTGGTCGAAGAAGGTGGGAAACGCGTTCAACTCAATCGTAGTTAAGGGCGGGAGGGGGAACGATCGCGTGCAGATCGACGCCTCGATCACGGCACCGGCCATGATCTATGGCGGAGTGGGCGATGACACGCTGATCGGCGGCAGTGGCGGCGACAAGCTCTACGGGCAGGGGGGCACCGACAATCTCGAAGGCGAAAATGGAGATGACGTGCTGGTCAATGTCGGCGACAGCAAGGCGGACCTGGCAAGCGGCGGGGCGGGGCTCGACACGTTTTGGACCGATACGACCGGCACCGAGCAGGTGACCGACGCGTCGGCCACCGAGATCGCCGACGGCGCGGTGCACCGGGTGGACAACTTTTACGGATTCTCGACCGTGCGCAAGGGGGCGGTGCGGGCGAACCGGATTTCGACGGACCTCAACGGCGGCGACTTGGCGGACCCGGGCCTGGACGACCCGACCGCGCGTTATAAGAACTTTTCGAGTCACCCGCTCTTCTCCGGCGTCGGGCCGTCGCCGGACGACGTGGATCAGGGGTATGTCGGGGACTGCTGGTTCCTCTCTACGCTCTCGTCGATCGCGCGGATCAATCCCGAGGCGATCCGGCAGGCGGTGGTCGAGCTCGGCGACGGGACGTACGCGGTCCAGTTCGCGCACGCCGACGGGAGTAAGGCGTACGTCCGCGTGGACGGCGACCTGCCGACCGCGTCGTGGGGCGGGATGCAGTACGCCGAGTTCGGGGCCGACAAGAGCATCTGGGTCGCGATCATGGAGAAGGCGTACGCCTGCTTCCGCGATGGTGGGGTCGCCAATTACGCTGACCTGGACGGCGGCTGGATGAGCGAGGCGTTCACGGATCTGGGCTACTCCAGCACCGAGATCTGGGACGCGGCGAACGGCGAAGACTTGTTCGACGGAATCGCGCAAGACCTGGCGGACGGCAAGGCCGTCACGATCGCGATCAACCAGCCGCGGAACAACTGCCCGTGCGTCGGCAGCCACGCGTACAGCGTCGTGTCAATCGACACGGACGCGCAGGGGAATCGGACGATGACCCTCCGCAACCCGTGGGGCATTGACGGCGCCGGCCACGACGGCATGAACGACGGCTACGTGCGGGTGACGCCGCTGCAGGCGTTCACGAGCTACTGGGGCGTGATCAGCGGGACGGTGAATTGAATTGACGGGCGCGGCGGCCCGGAGTGATACTTTCCGACTCCGAGGTCTTGCCATGCCGACCGACTTTCCCGCCGCGTTCGCCGCACTTCGTGAGATCCTGGCGCGCAATGCCCACAGGATGATCGTGGTGGAGGACACGCCGACGCGGTTTACGGTCTCATCACCGGCGACGGTTCAGAAGGGCAAGCCGCTCTTTTTCGGCTGCGTGATGCTGATGAAGAGCGCGGTGACGTATCACCTCTTTCCGCTCTACTTCAACCCGAAGCTGCAGGCGGCCGTCCCGGCTGAGTTGCGGCCGCGCAAGCAGGGGAAGACGTGCTTTAATTTTAAGGGGCCGGACGCGTCACTCTTTGCCCAACTCGACGCGCTGACCGGATTGGCGCGCGAGGCGTTTGCGCGGCACGGCTTCCTTGAGCCGGGCACGATTTCGCCCGAGAGATTTGAGGCCGCCCTTCGCGCGGGCGGGGAAGATCCTAAGGCGATCGCGAAAACGCGCAAAGCGAAGGGGAAGGAAGCGGCGAGGAAGCGCGCGGCGACGATTAAGAAAAGGGCGGCCGCGCGTCCGGCGACAAAGCGCTCTCGCGCGGCGGCGAAGTAACTGCGGTTACGCCAGCAAATGCTCGATCCGCACCGGCAGTTCGCGGACGCGGACTCCAGTCGCGTGATAGACGGCGCCGGTGATGGCGGCGGCGACGCCGGCTAGGCCGATCTCGCCAATGCCGCGAGCGCCGTAGGTGTTGATCTCCTTGTCGGGGTAGTCCAGGAAGTGGACGTCGAGTGCGGGGACGTCGGCGTTCACAGCGACGAGGTAGTCGGCGAGGCTGGCGTTGATCGGGGCGCCGGTGCGGTGGTCGTACTCGGTGGCTTCGAGCATCGCCATGCCGATCCCCATGACAACGGCGCCTTCGATCTGGTTGCGGCCGGCGAGTGGGTTGATGATGTGGCCGGCGTCGATCACGGTGACGGTGCGACTCACGCGCAGACGTGCGATTTCCGGCTGCCAGGTGACTTCGACGAAGTGAGCGCCGTAGGAGTGGGTGGAGAATTTGGGCTTGGGCGTGCCAAAGGTGCCGTCGGCGCTGCCGCTGGCGTTGATGGCGTTCAGGTTGCCTTTCTTCAGCAATTCGTGATACGCGACGCCGGGGGACGCCGTGTCGTCCTTGAGGCGGATGCGGCCCTTGTCGAACCAGAGCTCTTCGGGCTTGCGATTTTCGAACGGCGAGCCCTTGACCTTGGTGGCGGTGGCGAGCATCGATTCGATCGCCTTGTCGGCCGCTTCGACGATTGCAGGCACCAACGACCCGGTGACAAGCGAGCCGCCGCTGACGGGGCCCGCGGGCAGGCTCGTGTCACCCAGCACCACTTCAACTTTTTCAAGCGGCAGACCGAGACGCTCGGCGGTGAGTTGGGCCATGATCGTGTAGGTGCCGGTGCCGATGTCCTGCGTGCCGGACGCGATGCGGGCCGTGCCGTCGTCTCGGAGCGACAGTGCGACCGCACTGGGAATCCGCGCCGCCAACCACGAGCAGGCCGCCATGCCCCAGCCGAGCGTCAGGCCGTCGCGCTTCATCGAGCCGACCTCAGGGGTGCGCTTGTACCAGCCGAACTTCTCCGCGCCGGTCTTGTAACACTCGACGATGTGTCGGGAGGAGAAGGGGACGCCCAGGCTTTCGTCGATCTTGGGTTCGTTCTTCAGACGCAGTTCGACCGGGTCCATCTTGAGCGCGACCGCCAGCTCGTCCATGGCGGATTCGATCGCGTAGAGCCCGGGCACCGCGCCGGGGCCGCGCATGGAGGTCGGCGTGCCGACGTTGCGCCGCGCCAGGCCCTGGGTGACGCGGAGATTGGGCGTGCTATAGAGGTACGCGGTCGCCTCGCCGCAGTCTTCCTTGTAATCGTCGAGGATCGAGGTGTGGGTGATGTAGTCCTGTTGCAGGGAAACGAGCTTGCCGTCGGCGGTCGCGCCCAGGCGCACCCGCTGCTGCGTCCGCGGGCGGTGGCCGACCGTGCGGAACATCATCGGCCGGCTGATGACGAGCTTGACGGGCGCGTTCAGGTTCCGCGCGGCGCCGGCCGCGAGGGCGCTGTGCGTCCAAGGCCAGAGTTTTCCGCCAAATCCCGAGCCGAGGAACTTGGAGATGACGCGGACGTTTTCCTTGGCGACGCCGAGGATCTGTGCCATGACCGTGCGGTGGTTCACGACGGCCTGCGTCGATTCGTAGAGTGTGAACGACGAGCCGTCCCACAGCGCGACGGTTGCGTGCAACTCGATGGGGTTGTGCGTCTCGACCGGCGTGACGTAGGTCTGATCGACCTTCACGGCGGCGTCGGCGAAGGCCTTCTCCGGGTCGCCGCGCTCGGATTCGACCTCAGGCTTCTCCGCCTCGAGCTTGTGCTCGACGTTCGGCTTTTCGGCGGCGTAGGTGACCCTCACCGCGTCCGCGGCGGCCTTGGCCTGCTCGAAGGTCTGCGCCACCGCGACGGCAACGTACTGCCCATAGTAGCGGACGACGTCGTCTTCCAACGGCGGGCGCACCTCGTCGATCAGCGCGCCGTCGGGGGAGAGATCTTCCTTTTTCACGGGCCGAAAGAGTTTGCCGATGTTCGACCGCTGGTAGACGGCGCGCACGCCGGGCATGCGCTCGGCGGCGGTCGTGTCGATTTGCCCGATGCGGCCGTGACCGATGGTGGCGGCGACCGGGACGGCGTAGAGCATTCCGGGGAAGCGGTGGTCTGATGTATAGATCGCGGCGCCGCTGACCTTCAGCGGGCCGTCGATGCGCGGCGTGGGCTTGCCGATGACGTTGGGGGTCGGGGCGTCTTTGGTTTCGGGCATGATGAAAGTCTCCGGATCGCTCGCGCGCGGGGCAAGCGGATTAAGCGTTCTGCGTGACCTGCTTGAGCGCGTGTACGAGGCACCGCTTGGCCAATTCGATCTTGAAGCCGTTTTCGCTTTGGGGCTTGGCGTCCTTGAGGCCCGCCTCGGCCGCCTTGCGGAACAGCGCCTCGTCGTTGGCGGCCTGGCCGGTCAATACGGCTTCGGCCTCGGGCATGCGCCACGGCTTGGTGCCGACGCCGCCCATGGCAATGCGGACGCGCTCGAACTTGCCGCCGGTCACCGTCGCCACGACCGCCGCCGACGCCAGTGCGAACTCGTAGGACGCGCGGTCGCGCAGCTTGAGGTAATATGACTTCGCGCCCGTCGCCGGTGGCGGCAGCATTACGTGCGTGATCAAGTCGCCCGGTTCGAGCACGTTCTCGCGCTGTGGCGTATTCCCGGGCAGCAGATGGAATTCGCCGACCGGCACGTCGCGTTCGCCTTTCGCGCCCTTGATGTGCACGACGGCCTCCAGCGCCACCATTGCCACGTTCATATCCGAGGGATTGCTGGCAATGCACTGGTCGCTGGTGCCCAGGATCGCGAGCATCCGATTCCCGCCGCCGATCGCCGGACAGCCGCTGCCCGGCTCGCGCTTGTTGCACGGCATGGCCGTATCGCGGAAGAACATGCAGCGGGTGCGCTGGAGCAGGTTGCCCGCGGTCGTGGCCATATTTCGGATCTGGGCGGACGCGCCTTGGAGGATCGCCTGCGACAGCACCGCGTAGTCTTTCTGAACGTCGGGGTGATGGGCGAGATCCGAGTTGCGCGCCGTAGCGCCGATCCGCAGGCCGCCGTCGGGCGTGCGCCCGATCTTGTCGAGCGGCAGCGCGTTAACGTCGATCAGCTTGTTCGGCCGCTCGACGTTGAGCTTCATCAGGTCGAGCAGCGTCGTGCCGCCGGCGACGAAGCGGACGTCGGCGCCTTGTTGCGCGGTCTTGGAGGCCGCCCCCGCGGCGATCGCGGCGGCTGGATCCTGCGCTCGCGTGTATTGGAAAAGTTCCACGGGTATCTCCTGCGTAGGAAGGCCAGAGGGTTCAGGCGTTTCGGCGCGCCTGCTGGATCGCGGCCACGATGTTCGGATAAGCCCCGCAGCGGCAGATGTTGCCGCTCATCAGCTCCTTCACATCCGCATCGTCCGGCCCGCACGGCTCTTTCAACAACGCCACGCCCGACATGATCTGCCCGGAGGTGCAATAGCCGCACTGATACGCATCGCAGGCGACGAATGCCTCCTGTACCGGATGCAGACGACCCGGCTGGCCAACCCCTTCGATCGTGGTCACCTCGCTCCCCTCCTGCATGGCCGCGAGGGTCAGGCAGGACAGCACCCGGCGTCCGTTGACGTGGACGGTGCACGCGCCGCACTGGCCGTGGTCGCACCCCTTTTTCGTGCCGGTCACGCCGACGCTTTCCCGCAGGCAATCGAGCAGCGACGCCCGGGGATCGACCCGCACGCGATGCTCCTGCCCGTTGACGCGGACGGTTAGGGGGATCAGCCCGCCACCTATTAGAGCGATCTCGCCCGTCGCGGTTGCGGAAGCGGTCTTTGCATTGTCTTGGGCCATGGCCAGCCTCGCTTCCATTGCCGCGACGCCGGCAACTCCGGCGTGGGTAAGAAATGTTCGCCGGCTCACACCACCGTCTGCCCCCGTGTCGTCCGCGCTGTCAGTGGGCATTGCGATCTCCGTGGTTTGGCGAAAGTGTATGCCCGCCACCGTCACGCCTTCAATCTGCAAAATCCATTACGTCTTATATTCGTCCCCGTGACTTGGCCGTAACGAGCCTTACCCGCTAGCATGGAGCGTCATGACTCAGCGACCGGCAATCCCTTTCGCCCAAGCCGAGCCGGCGACCGGCGGCGCGCTGCTGTGGTCGGCCATCCTGATCATCGCGCTCATCCTGTTGTTTGGGGCGATCGTCGTCTACCGGAAGTGGATGAATGCGGAGGACTCCACAACGGGTGAGGGGTTCACCCTGTCGGACCTGCGCAAGCTTCACAAGGAGGGGAAGATGACCACCGAGGAGTTCGAGAGGGCCAAGACGATCCTGATCGGCTCGCTGAAGGCCAAGGCCGTCGAAGCGGAGCAAAAGGGGGAGGCGGGGAAAGGTCCGAGAACATCTGCCCCCGGCTTCGACGTCCTCCCGCCGGACAATTAAACGCGGTTCGGTCGAGAATGTCTTGAATCCCGGCGGTACCCCGTTCCAAAGTCGGGCGCGCTTGCATAAGATGGACGCCCTTGGCCGGGTGGATGGAATCCTGAACTCTAAGTCAAGTCCGTCCCGGTTGATATTCGATAAATGACCAGAGCGAGGGGAGCGCCGGATCGCCCGGCGACTCTCATGCCGGCCCGGGGCTACGCGGGCGCGACGCAAGTCGTATTGCGGCGCGCGGACCCGCGCGGGCGGCCATGGTTTTGCAGGGCGTCGCGCTCGACGCCCTTGTGCGAGCGAGGAAGGCCAGCCGATGCCTAACGATCGACGCACCGGCAACGGTGGCGGCGGGAGCGGTAACCCGCCGAAAGACCCCAACACGCCCCCCAGTGGGTTTCGAGGACGACGCGTGACAACCTGTTCCTTTTGCGGCAAATCATCGCGGGACGTCGGTCCCATGGTCGAAGGCCCGTCGGACGTGTACATCTGCGCCAACTGCGTCGATCTGGCGCACAACATCATCCGCCAGGAAAAGCGCAAGCTGACCAGCGCCCAGCCGCTGTTCAACACGATCCCCTCCCCGCGGCAGGTCAAGGAATTCCTCGACCAGTACGTCGTCGGCCAGGACCGCGCCAAGCGGTCGCTGTCGGTCGCCGTTCATAACCATTACAAGCGCCTGAGCGTCGCCGACCCGAATGCCGCGCCGGAGAAGAAGGACAGCGACATCGAGATCGACAAGAGCAACGTGCTCCTGATCGGCCCGACCGGCAGCGGCAAGACGCTGCTCGCCAAGACGCTCGCCCGCATCCTCAACGTCCCCTTCGCCATCGGCGACGCGACGACGCTGACCGAGGCCGGCTACGTCGGCGAAGACGTCGAGAACATCCTGCTCAAGCTGCTCCAGAACGCCGACTACGACCTCGAATCCGCGCAGCGCGGCATCGTTTACATCGACGAGATCGACAAGATCGGCAAGACCCAGAACAACGTCAGCATCACCCGCGACGTGTCCGGCGAAGGCGTGCAGCAGGCGCTCCTGAAGATGCTCGAAGGCACGATCGCCAACATCCCCCCGCAAGGCGGCCGCAAGCACCCCGAACAGCAGTACATCCAGATGGACACGTCGCAGATCCTCTTCATCTGCGGCGGCACGTTCGTCGGCCTCGAAGACATCATCCGCAAGCGCCTGGGCAAACGGCAGATCGGCTTCGGCAGCGAAAACTCGCCGGTCGAAACCGCCCGCGACCGGGCCCAGATCCTGTCGCAGGTTCAGCCCGAGGACCTGGTCGAGTTCGGCATGATCCCCGAATTCGTCGGCCGCCTGCCGATTAGCGCCACGCTCGAACCGCTCGACACCCGCACGCTGATCAGCATCCTGACCCAGCCGAAGAACGCGCTGGTCAAGCAGTACCAGAAGTTCTTCCGCATGGAAGGGAGCGAGGTCGAATTCACGCCCGAGGCGCTGGAACTGATCGCCGAGCGCGCCCTGAAGCGCGATACCGGCGCCCGCGCCCTCCGCGCCGTCTGCGAGGAGATCATGCTCGACCTGATGTACCGCCTCCCCGACGAAGGCCAAGGCGGCAAGTACGTGATCAACGAAGAGGTCGTCGAAGGCAAGCGCAACCTGTTCGAGATCAAGCCCGAACCGACTCGGCGCAAGGAATCGGCTTAACCGCACGATAGTTCACGACATGACATCGAACGCCCACCGAGCTCGCTCGGTGGGTTTTTTGTTGCCCTCAATTCGTCCTCGATGCAGGATATTGCTCTATGCGTCGTCCCGGTCCCGAGATGCTATTGCGCGTGGCGAGCCTCGCGGTGCTCGCTGGCGGTTGGTGGTGGCTGCGGTCATCGCACGCGCCGGCCTGGGCGGTGTCGGGCCGAATCTGGATCCGCAACCGCCCGCCGTCCTACGACAACGCCGCGGCGATCACCGGCGCGTCCATAATCGTCATCTTCCTTGCGGCCTGTCTGTGGGGACGGTTCAACCCGAAATGGCGCGGCGGACCGGACGGCGCGATGGGGCAAGGATGCGTCGTCTTCATGGCGTACGGCTTGGCGCTCCTCGGCGTGGTTCACGCGATCGCGTGGTACTTCCACGTCACGTTCCTCATTTGGCTCATCGCGGTGATCACCGTCCTGCCGGGCATCCAGCTCGGAGCGGCGCTGATTTACGAGGGGTTCAAAGCTTGGCGGAAGCGAGCGCGGCGGCTGAAACCAGTCAACGCGAGTAGGTCGTAGACGCGAACGAATGCCCACGGAACTCGTTCCCTGCGTTCCCCGTTTTCGATCAAAGATCAATGACCAGGTCCGACTTCGCCAGCTCGATCTTCCGCCCGCACCGCTTGCTCTCTAGCGCCAGGCTCTGGTCGATCCCGATGCGCTCCTGCCAGCTCCGCTCGGGGTCGTGGTGGCCGATCAGCGTGTGTTTCACGCGGCACTTGTGGCAGCGGGCGAGCACATCCTCAATGCACCCATGGCCCCAGTCGATGCGCGGAACGGCTGCCGTCATGCCGATCCGCTTGCGCCCGAAATACTCTTCGAGATAGTACTGCCCGTCGAAGTAAGCGAGGTCGGCGTCCATGCAGTGCTCGACGATCCGCGCCTCGGCCGCCAGGCTCCGCTGCTGCCGCGGGTCGGACGGGTCGTCGCCGTGGCGCAGCTCGTGATCGGTGCAGAATACGAACGTCTTGCTCCCGTGGCGGATCTTGTACGCCAGGCAGCGCGTCGGGCCGTGATAGACGTCGAACGGCGTGATGACGGTCGAGCCGATCTGGATCGGCTGATCCATCCCGTGCGTGCTCCAGGATTGGGCCTTGGCAGGGGGGTCGTCGGGGGAAGGGATTTCGACGCCCCTGAAAGTCGCCGCCATGATGCGGTAGTCGATCGGATCGTCGTAATACATCCGCGCAGTAATGCGCCGGGAAAAGATGCCGTACCCCTGGTCCAGCGCGCTCAGGAAACTGCGCGTTCCAAAGACGCGGATGTCGAACGGCGGTCGCATGAAGCAGAACTGCGAGAACGGCAGGCCGCTGCGGTGGTCGAGGTGCCCGTGCGACGCCAGCAACGACAGCTCGCGCGGGCGGTCGCTCCAGTGTTCGATCAGGTGCTTCGAGCCGTTGCGGATCCCGCTGCCCCCGTCGAGCATGAGGATGTTTCCCTCGGACGTCTCGATGCTGACGCACGTCGTCTCGCCGCCGTAGACGGGCAGCTCCGACGCGCCGAGGCTGCGGAGGTATGCCATCAGCGCGGCGTTGTCGTCGGCGATCGCCATCAGGTCGTCGAGCGCGGACGTCGGCCCGCCCCGCGACTTACGCAAATCCCGAAGCACGCGCTGGATCGCGTCCTGCGCGACCATCCACCGGTACTCCTCGACCTCGTGGGGCTCGGGAAACATCGGGCAGCTTCCCTGCACGCCCCAGAACGTGATCCGAAGATTTTCAACGGGCGCGGGGGTCACGGGCGTACGCGCGGCAGCGGGGGTCATAGCGATCTGTAGTGTAACCGGACGAATAATCGGATGGCACGAAAACCTCGGTGGACCACTTTAGGGCAATTGACAAGGTTGACCCAAGAAGCGGCCAAATCGAACGATTCGAAACCGGCGAACTACAACTGCGCATGCCCTCAAGTCAACCGGCCGCGTCGTCGCCACTGGATCCACTTGAGCCCCGCCTCCTCCTCGCCTGGGGCGCATACCCGCAACTGATCGACCAGGACCAAGCCGCCGCCACCTACCCGCAGGTGAACGGGTCGGGCCAGTTGATCGTCGTCATCGATTCCGGCGTGAACCTGAACCACCCGAATCTCAAAGGCAAGCTCTGGACCAACCCCGGCGAAATCGCCGGCGACGGCATCGACAACGATCACGACGGCTATGTGGACGATGTCCACGGCTACGACTTCTTCCGAAACGACCCGAATCCGGACGACGAGGTCGGCCACGGCACCGCCGTCGCGGGAATCATCGCGGCGACCCCGTTCACCTATAACGGCGCCATCTACGCGGGCCTGGCGCAGGGGTCGCGGATCATTTCATTGAAGGTGCTCGACCTCACCTCCGCCTACTCGCCCGGCACCGAGCAGCGGATCGAAAAGGCGCTGCAATGGGTCGAGATGATGAACAAGCGGTTCCGCATTACCGCGGTGAACCTGTCGCTTTACACCCCCGCCGACGTTTACCACGCGACCTACGCCGACGAGATCCAGCGCCTCAGCAAGGCCGGCCTGATCATCAGCGCGTCGGGCGGCCAGGACGACCCGAACGCCGACGTCCATTTCCCTTCGGCCGACCCGCTCGTCTACGCCACCAGCATCGTCGATCAGGACGATCACCTCTCGACCATCGTCAACCGCGGCCCGATGCTCGATCTGCTCGCCCCGGGTAAGAACGTGCCGATCCTGAGCAAGACGGGGAGCAACATCTCCGTCAGCAACGAGGGCTCGAGTTTTTCGACGCCCTACACCACCGCCGCCGCCGCGATGATGCGGCAGATCGACCTGAAGTTCACCGCCGGCCAAGTCATGGGCATCCTGAAAGATTCCGGCGTGAGCGTGACGGATACCAGCACGCAGTTCACCTATTCCGGCCTGACCTACAAGCGCCTCGACCTCGACGACGCGATCAAGCTGGCGTACGCCCGAAAAGGCGGAATCGTCCAACCGCCGCCGCCTCCACCCCCGCCCCCGCCGCCCGCGCAGTCGCCCTACAAAGGCGCCGCATTTTCGACCGGACAGATTATTCAGGCGGAGGACTTCGATCTCGGGGGCGAAGGCGTCGCGTACCACGACACGACGTCGTCAAACGTCGGTGGCGGCGCTTACCGCACCTCCGCCGTAGACACCGGCGCGATCCCCGCAGGCAGCGGCGGTGGTTATGCCGTTACCTACGCCGTCGCCGGTGAGTGGCTCGAATACACGATCGACGTCACGACCGCCGGTCCGTACGTCTTCAACGCCCGCGTCGCCTCCCCGCGCCCCGGTGCGAAGTTTCACGTCGAGATCGACGGCCGGAGCATGACCGGGTCATTGGCGGTACCGGTCACGCCGTCGTGGCAGGACTATGCGTTGATGCGGAGCGGAGCCTTCAATCTGACCGTCGGCCGGCACGTTCTACGCGTTGCATTTGAATCCAACAATTCGTTCGGCTACGCCGGAAACTTCGACTGGTTTTCGATCACATCCGCGTCTTAAACGAATGCCCCGAAAAGTCGTCGCTATGTCGATCGGCATACGAACATCCGAGGCGATGACTACGCGTATTTCTCGACACGGACAAGACCGGGGCGTCCCGAATCAGGGGGACTCCAAATCGCCGACCCGGCTGACGCTAAATGTGAATGGATTAGGGTTTACCAACGTCGCGCGATTAGCTCGGCGCAGAAAAAAAGAGCCGGTGGGTGAAGAAGGAAGGGGGGGAACCTTCTTCGGGGATACCGCCGGCTCGAACCCTAATACTACCACAAGTCGTATCCCCTCTGCAAGTGCATTAGCATGAATTCATTTGAATTGGCGGATTTGCCGATGGCGGGTGCGAATTCACTCTGACAGGGCTTTCAGGTCTTCAATGACGAGATCGGGCCGCGCGCTCGCCATGAGGCGGTCCAAGTCGGCTGCGCAGGTCACACCGGTGAGGGTCAGGACCGTCGTCATCCCCAGTTTTTTCGCCCCCGCGATGTCGGATTCGAGATTATCGCCGACCAGCACACATCCGTCCGGCCGCACGCCCAGTTTGTGGCATAGCTCTTCGAAAAAGATCCGCTCGGGCTTGCCCGCGTAGGTGGGGCGCACGCCGGCGGCGTAGGCGAGCATCTCCGTCATCGGTCCGCTGCCGAATTCGAGGCCGCGCGGGCTGGGGTAAACGCGGTCGGCGCAGATGCCCACCAGCGCCGCGCCGGCGCGAAGGAGGTAGAGTGCCACCCGCTGGCGGTCGGCGGTGGCGAAGACGTTGGCCGGTGCCCCTGCGATCACCACGTCGCACGGATCGCCGATCTGGTTGACCCAATGAACTTTTCCCTCGAGCAACTCGGCCAGTCCCTCGGTCGCGAGGTTAAAGACGCGCGGGCGCTGGCCGAATCGCTCCAAGACGTAGTCCGCTGCCGCTGACGCGGCGGTGAAGATCGCCTCGGTGGGCATCTCGATTCCCATGGTCGCCAATCGTGCTCGCAGACGCTGCGGGTTGCTCGTGCTGTTGGTAATGCAGGCGTATTTCCGCCCCTCGCGCTGCAGCCTGGCTACCAGCGCCGCCGCCCCCGGGAGCACGTGATCTTCGTGGTAAATCGTCCCGTCCAGATCCAGCAGGACGGCGGAAAATCGCGAGAAGTCGAACGACACGCGGCGGAGTCTACGAGCGGGTCGGGCAATGTCCAGCAAGCACTTATGCGCGGGTAAAAAAGAAAGGCGACGGACAAGCCGTCGCCCGATGCAGCCGATAGGGATCGAACCTATAACCTGCGGTTCCGTAGACCGCCGCTCTATCCAATTGAGCTACGGCTGCGCCTCACATCACACCCGATTTCGGGCGGACGGATAAGGGTACGCTCGCCGTCGCGTCTGTCAAGGTGCGATACCGGTCGGGAAGGCCAAACCAGCCGAAGCGGCCCGCCGAAAGGCTTTCCGGCAGGCCGCGCCGTGACTTGGGATTACCACGCCGGTTACGAACTGATCCGGTCGCTTCCCGCCACCTTCACGATCTTGTTGTAAATGCCGAGCAACAAGAACGTCGGCGCCCATTGGCCGACGAACAGGGCTTCGTGGTCCTTGCCGGCGAACTTCAGCGCCAGCGAGCCCAGGATCGAACCGCCCGCGAGCCAGAGGAAGGTGTCCGACGGCAGACGGGCCGTAATGTCTTCGATCGGCTTGGCGAGACCGCCTTCACTGTGTTCGATCGCTTCGGACATCATGCGAGACATAAGACTTCTCCTTTCACAGAGTTCCGCCGCCCGTGGTCAAAATGACCGCTCGGCGCGCGGCTTCGGAAAGGGGTGCAAGGGGGATGCCAGTAAGTTGGGATAACCTAAGGAACCTACGGCAGATGATCGAAGAGCGTCGGCTCGTGATCGGGCTCATCTTTTGAGCCAGCGGGCTCGGCGTCGCGCGAGGTGTTGGCGGCGCTCTGAAAGATTTCCTCGACGCGCTCGAGCCGGTCGGCGTCCTGGGGCCTCTTGTCGAACCGGATCGTCTTGATGCGCGGGAAGCGGAGCGCGAACCCGCTGGCGTGGCGGTTGGAGCGCTGAATCTGGTCGAACGCGATCTCCATCACGACCTGCGGGCGCACCTGAAAGACTCGGCCGTTGTCCGAGATCGCGATCTCTTTGAAGAGGGTGGTTAATTGGGCGATTTCGGCGTCAGTCACGCCGCTATATGCTTTGCCGACGTTCAAGAGCTCGGCCGCCGCATCGGCCGGGTCGATACGCCAGACGGCGAAGGTGTAATCGCTCAGCAGGTTTCGCCGCTTGCCGTGACCGTACTCGGCCGCGGTCACGACGCAGTCGAGCGTCGGCAGGTGGGTCTTGAGTTTCAGCCAGACCTTGCCGCGGCGGCCGGGCGAGTAGATCGAATCGGGATCCTTGAGGATCAGCCCTTCGTTCCGGCGGGCCTTCGCTTGCTCAAACGCGGCGGTGATCTGTTCGACTGTTCGAACCTCGGTGATCGACGTGATCGCCAGCGCGTCGGCGTCCGCGAGTTGCGCGAGCCGAGCGCGGCGTTCGCACAGCGGGCGCTCCATCAACAGGTCGCCGTTGGCGTAGAGCACATCGAACGCCACGATCCGCACGGGATACTTTTTAAGCATGTTCGCCGTCGGCTTTTTTCGGCCGAGTCGCCGCTGGAGATGCGCAAACGGCGACACGGCGCCGCCGGCGTACGGCACGATCTCGCCATCGATCAGGAAGTCGCCGGGGATGCGCTTGATGGCCTCGATCACGTCCGGAAAGCTCTCGTCGGCGCGGTCCATCGTCCGTGTGTAGATCGAAACGCGGCCGCCTTCCTTGTGCACCTGCGCGCGAATGCCGTCGAGCTTGTCCTCGGCGTAGAAGGTGCGCCCGTCAAGCGTCTTGGCGGCGTCGGCCGGCGTCTCTTGCGGCGTGGCCAGCATGAACTGGATCGGGTGAAACAGCCCGAAGCGCGCACCGCACAACTCGTCCTTCTTCGCCAACAGCGCCACGTCTTCCAGGTTGCCGACGAGCAACTGGCACCGCTGGACGTCCGCCAGTTTCCTTTCGAACGCCTCGGCAACGGCGGCTTGCAGTATGCCTTCCTGCACACCGGTGCGCATGTCGCGGAAGATGATCTTGGCGAGGTATGTGGCCTCGCGCCCGGTGCCGCACCGCTGGAAGAGTTCGGAAAGGATTCCGCGTTTGCGCTCCTGCGGGCCAGTCGCCGCCAGCGTCTCGAACGCCTCGGCGAGTTCGCCCAGGAGCAGCGGCGGATCGACGCGGGTTTCCGGCCAGACTTTCGATAACGCCTCGCCGATCTCGCCGTGCGCGATCGTCAGGCGGCGCAATTCCTCGTGCGCCACCGGAAGGATTTGGAGCAGCACGTCCCAAACGATCGCCCCGCCGACCGCAAGGACGCGCTCGTCCTTCGCAGCGAACGCGCGGCCTGCGGCGAAACGAACCGCCAATGGCAAATCGTCGTCCGAAAGGGTTCGGAAATATGCCGCCAGCGTGGCCTGCTTGGCCAGCTTGCCCGGCACCGCCGCAACGGCGTCTTTCACTCGCGCGAATTCGGCCAGCGGCGCTCGTTCCACGGCCCGATTCTAAGGCCGGCCAAGCGATCTCGTCTGCGGGTGTTTATGCCGACGTTCGGACGTTGGAAATAATCCAGTTCCAATGGAATTGCCCATGTTTCCACGGGCGGGCGGATCGTCAAATCGCCGGCACCGCGTACAATCCGCTCCAGCGCGCTAAAGACCATGCCCGATATCCTCCTCGCCACCCTCAACGCCAAATACCCGCACGCCGCCTTCGGGCTACGCTATCTGTACGCCAACCTCGGGCCGCTTACCGAGCGCGCGGCGATCCTCGAATTCGACATCAACCAGCGGCCGACCGACGTCCTCGAGGCACTTCTCGCGCAGAATCCGAAGATCGTTGGTCTGGGCGTTTACATCTGGAACGCGCGCGAGTCCACGCAGCTCGCCGCCAACCTCAAGCGCCTTCGGCCGGACGTCACACTGATCCTCGGCGGGCCGGAGATCTCCTACGAGACCGATCAGCAGGAGATCGCCCAACATGCCGACTACGTCGTCACCGGTGAGGCCGACCTCGCCTTCGCCGAGTTGTGCGAGCGTCTGCTTGCCAACCGTCGGCCGCTGCAAAAGGTGATCGCCGCGGAACTGCCGCAATTCGAAGAGAAGAAAACCGGGACGGGGACGGTTTTCTCTTCGCCGACGACGGAAAAGGGGACGGGTACCTTTTTCGCGTCTCTGCGCCTGCCGTATCACCTTTACACCGACCATGACCTCGCCCACCGCGTCGTTTACGTCGAAGCGTCGCGCGGGTGTCCGTTCAAGTGTGAGTTCTGCCTGTCGTCGCTGGACGTGCCGGTGCGGAACGTGCCGCTGGAGGCGTTTCTGTCGGCGATGCAGTCGCTCCTCGACCGCGGGCTGCGGCAGTTCAAGTTCGTGGACCGCACGTTCAACTTGAACCTAAACATTTCCAAGGCAATCCTTCAATTCTTCCTCGACCGCTACCGGCCTGGCCTGTTCCTGCATTTCGAGATGATCCCCGACCGCCTGCCCGAAGCGCTGCGGGCGCTGATTCGCCAGTTCCCGCCGGGCGCGTTGCAGTTCGAGGTCGGCATCCAGACGTTCAACGAAGACGTGTCCGCCCTCATCAGCCGCCGGCAGGACAACGCTAAGCTCGAGGAGAACCTCCGCTTCCTCCGCAATGAGACCGGCGTCCACATTCACACCGACCTGATCGTCGGCCTGCCCGGCGAAGATGTGGCGTCATTCGCGGCGGGCTTCGATCGCCTCGTCCGCCTGAATCCGCAGGAGATCCAAATCGGCATCCTCAAGCGACTCCGCGGCACGCCCATTGTCCGGCATGACGCCGAATGGGGCATGGTCTACAGTCCCCACCCGCCTTACGAGATCCTCCAGACCAAGCTGCTCGACTTCGCGACAATCCAGCGTCTTCGCCGATTCAGCCGGTACTGGGACCTGCTCGCCAACAGCGGCAACTTCCGCGAGACGCTGCCGATGCTCTGGACGGCCACGCCGGACGGCGGCCAACGATCGCCGTTCCGCACGTTTATGGACGTTAGCGACGCCCTGTACCAGCAGATGGGCCGAAACCACGGCATCGCCCTCCAGGATCTTGCGGAATTCCTATTCAATCACCTGACGCGGGTCACCGGCCAACCCGCCGACGAACTCGCCCGATCGCTCTGGCGCGATTACCAGCGGAGCGGGCGATCGGACCGTCCCGCCTTTCTGCGGCCGTTCATCGCCGATCAGCCCATTCCCCGGCGGAATACGGTGCCCGTGGCGGGTGGAGCTCAAAGCGCCCCCCCACGCCAGGCACGACATTTGGCGTAACACCAATTTGTGCCGGGGCAGCGATTTCGCGATCGCGGAACGAACCGTCGCGTAAGGAAAACGTTTGATTACGGTGCCCCAAGGCGGCGGGCGATATCGGTTAAAGAATCTCAACTGTGGCGCGCGGTTCGACGGGCACAACCGTTTTCACCGGCAATTACAATGCATTGGCCCTTAATGTATGAGAACTTCGTTGGACAAGGTTTCTCAATTGCGAAACAAGGGTTTTCATTGCGAGCGCGTTGGAAGCGGGCCTAGAATGCCCTTTCACGTCTGCGGGAGCGCTTCAGGCGGAAGCGTCGTCGCCCGCATGCCGCGATCTAAAGGGCCGGCGGAGTTTTTTATGATTTCAAATAAGAGTTCGCTATCGTCCGCACGCCGAAAAACCGGCGGCAGCACCATGCCCGGTTTTACCCTCGTCGAACTACTGGTCGTGATCGGCATCATTGCCCTGCTGATCGCGATCCTCATGCCGGCACTCGGCAAGGCGCGGGCGCAATCGCTGGAAGTGTCGTGCGCAAGCAACCTGCGGCAGATGGGGCTTGCTATGACGATCTACACGATTGAGACGAAATACTATCCAGGGTGCTACGCGGTGGGGGTGGCAAACCACAGCACGAACTTCGCGGTCTGGCCGACGCGCCTGCGTTGGGCGATGCGGATGAGGCCCGGGACGGGCGGGGCGGCCGGCACCACCGGTGGCGGCGGGCTAGAAAAGCTATTCTGGTGTCCGGCGGCGGACGAAGGCCTGCAATGGCAGGTGAAGTACGGCGCCCCGGGCGGTCTCTATGCGATCGACGCCGATACCGGGTTTGGGTACGACCCGGGCGAACTCTTGCTGGACAATATCAATATCGGGTTCAGCTACGGTTACAACGACTGGGGCACGGGCCCGGTGCGTCCGCCGAACCAGGACGATGCCACGGGTCTGGGCGGGGACATCGGCGGCGTTTACCATGAAGTGAAGGCGGCGCGCGTTAAGGTTGCGTCGGAGATGATCGCGATCGGCGACAACACGTCGATTCATAACTGGGATTTCAACATCGACCCGCAGGAGGCCGCACAGTACCCGAGCAACCGCCACCGCGGCGGCTGCAACATTCTGTTCTGCGACGGTCACGTCACCTGGTACAAACAGACGGAAGTGTCGAACAAGGATCCCGCACACAACGGCGTAGATGCGAACACGGCGGCGGGTTCGGCGATGCGCCGGATGTTCAACCGCGACCACGCGGTCCACTAGGGCGGAACGCCCGTCGCGGTGAGATTGCCGGACGCGGCGTCCAGCTCTATATGAAAAACGAACTAGAAATGAATGAGGTAATGAAGTGCCAAAGTTAGACGATTCTGACCGGAAAAAGGCGTACATCGGGGGCGGCATCCTGCTGGTCGCCTTGGTGTACATCGCCTTTTCGCTTTTCCACCGGTCGCCGGCGGAAGGGTCGGCGATGCCCGACGGGACGTTCTGGGTCTGCAAAAAGTGCGACAACCACTTCAACGTCTCGGAAAAGGCGCTTAACGAGCACCAGTTGAAGCACTACGGCGAGCCGCTGCCGTGTCCCAAGTGTGGGTCCACGGAACTGATCCGATCCATCAAGTGCTCAAACTGCGGGGAGTATTATCCGATGGCGCGGGGTGGGGAGCAGAAGTGTCCGAAGTGCGGGACGCCGGCGAATCCGCAAGCCAAGTCGTAGCAAGACAAGCAAAACGGACAGGGCAGGGTGATCCCCGCAGGTCGATCGCCCTGCCCTCTTCTTTTGTGTCGTGTCTCCCTCGTCGCCGCCGAAGCTGATAAAGTCACTGCATGTCAGGCAAGCCCGACCTCCCGGCTGTAACCGCAATCGCTGTCGGCCGCTACCGGCATTACAAGGGCAACGAATACGAAGTGCTCGGCGTCGCCCGTCATAGCGAAACGCTAGAGGAACTGGTGGTCTACCGCCCGCTCTACGGCGAGCGGGCGCTTTGGGTCAGGCCGCTGGCGATGTTTGTTGGCACGGTGGATGTCGGCGGGCAGCCGATTCCAAGGTTTGCCCGGATTGGCGATTAGCGGGTGCGTAAGCCCCACCAAATGCGCAAACGAAAACGCCGACCGAAAGGTCGGCGTTTTCTGTTGGCCATCTAACGAAATCCCGCGGCGTTCCGCGGTCTTCCGCGCGGGCAATTAGTGCCAGCGGAAACCAATCCCCAGGGCGTACAGGAACCGGCCGTCCGAGAAAGACGAGCTGGCGTCGCTGTCCTGGTCGAAGAAGAACTGGTATTCGACGCCGAGCTGGATGAAGGTGGTCGAGTTCACGAACCACTTGATGCCGGCTTCGGGTGCCGCTTCCCACGTGTTGTGGATGTCGCCGTACTGGTAGCCGATGTTGCCACCGACGTAGGGCTGAACGCGGCCGAGGTCGAAGTGGTAATCGAGCGCCAGGCGGGTGCTGCCGAACCAGGCGCTGCCGGCGCCTTGGTCGTCGGCGTAGCTGACCGACTGACGGACGCCGACTTCGAGTTCCTTGGTGAGGAAATAGCCCAGATTCGCATTCACGCCGAAATCCGTGCCGTTGAAGTCCGGGCCGTTCGAGCCGCTGCCGCTCAGGGTGAGTTCGTAATCCCCTTGTTGGAACTGGGCCTGCGCCGCCATCGCCGGGAGCAGGGCCAGAGCCGCCACAACCATCAACTTACGCAACATGAAAACCTCCTTCAGTAAAGTTTGTTGCGCCTGTACCGACTGGCCTACATAGCCCGTCTGCGCGGGATGGTATAGACAAGCCGCCGCTTTGGGAAGAGGCAAAGTGGGTCAGGATAAATGATCAGATGAGTCCGCTGCCCGATTATTGGGCATCAGATTCCTGCTCCGACCGCTTGGGTGACGTATCGGACGGCGTTTTGGAAGATGGCGAGGCCTTGGCCGGCGCCGGTCGCGCCGCGGCGCGTCCATGCGGGGTGCTGGACTGCGTCAACGAAGCGCTCGGGGTGCGGCATGAGGCCGAAGACCAATCCGCTGGCGTCGCAGACGCCGGCAATGTCGTCAGTGCTGCCATTGGGGTTGTCAGGAAACTGCCCGCCGACAGGGTGTCCGTCCGCGCGGGTGTATACGAGGGCGACCTGGTCGTTGTCCCAAAGGGCTTGGCGGACGGCGTTGTCGGCTGGCGTGAACTTGCCTTCGCCGTGGGCGATCGGAAGTTCGAGGCGATCGACGCCGGCGGTCCACACGCACTTCTTCGACCGTCCGGCGAGGTGGACCCACCGATCGACGAATCGGCCGCAGTCGTTGTGGGCGAGCGTGCACGATTGGCCTGTGGCACCACCGACTTGGCCGGGCAGAAGATCGGTTTTCACGAGCACTTGGAAGCCGTTGCAGATGCCGATGATCGGCTTTTGCGCGGCGATGAAGCTCGCGAATGCTTCGGCGAGGTGGTGACGGATTTGGTTGGCGAAGATTCGACCGGCGGCGATGTCGTCGCCGTAGCTGAAGCCGCCGGGGATGGCCAGAAGTTGATAGTCGTCCAGCAGTTGTGGCTGTTTGAGGAGTTGATTGACGTGAAGGAACTCCGGCGTGGCGCCGGCGAGCTCGAAGGCGTGGGCGGTTTCGCGGTCGCAGTTGACGCCGGCGGTGCGGAGGATGAGGGTGCGGGGCTTCATGATCATATCATACGGCGACAGGGTCGCTGAAGCGACCCAGCCAACGACTCGCGCGCAGGTGGGTTGCCGTTGGGGAGGAGGGGGGTAATCTCGTGCACATGACGCCACCGCCACCGATTGGGAAGGACTTACGCGCGCAATGGATGCTGAAGGAGGGAATCTCGTTCCTGAATCACGGGTCGTTCGGTGGCGTCCCGCGCGTGGTGTTCGAAGAGCAGGAACGCTGGCGGCGACGCATCGAGGCCGAGCCGATCGAACTGCTGGGCCGGCGGCAGCCGGAACTGATCGAGGTGGCTAAGCGGCCGGTGGGGACGTGGCTCGGGATGCGTACGGAAGACTTTGGGCTGGTCACCAATGCCAGCGAGGGGATCAACGCGGTGCTGTATTCGCTGCGGTTTTCGCCCGGCGACGAGCTACTGACGACGACGCACGTGTACAACGCCGTGCGGATGGCAATGCGGCACACCGCCGCGCGGCATGACGCGACCTACCGCGAGATCGACATCCCCACGCCCGTCGGCGGGCGGGCGGACATCGCCGGGCCGGTCATTGCCGCGCTAAACGAGCGGACGAAACTGGTCGTGATCGACCACATCACCTCGCCTACGGGGCTGATCTTTCCGGTTGAGGAAATCGCGGCGGCGTGCGCGAGCAGGGGGATCGAGGTGCTGATCGACGGCGCTCACGCGCCCGGCATGATCGACCTCGACGTCCCGGCCACCGGCGCGACGTACTACGCCGGCAATCTGCACAAATGGGTCTGTGCGCCCAAGGGGTGCGCGTTCCTCTGGGTGGCATCCCGCCGACGGGCGGACGTCCACCCGTGCGTCGTAAGTCACAATTACGGCAAAAGCCTGGCGGAGGAATTCGGTTGGCAGGGCACACGCGACGCCAGCGCGTGGCTGGCGATGCCGACGGCGTTGGCGTTCATGTCCGACCTGGGGTGGGAGCGCGTGCGGACCCACAACCACGCGCTGGCGGTCTGGGCGCAGGCGATGCTCGTCGAGCGGTTCAATGTGGCGCCGGTGAGCCCGCTGGACGGAAGTTTGATCGGCGCGACGGCGACGGTGCCGCTACCCGCGCCGCTGGCGAACATGACCGACGAACAGGGGGCGGCGCTTCAGCAATCGCTCTATAGCCGCGACGGCGTCGAGGTGCCGCTCTTCCGCTGGCAGGAGACGTGGCATTTGCGCGTGTCGTGCCAGGTCTACAACGAGCCGGCGGACTACGAGCGTCTGGCGCGGGCGGTCATCGCCGCTTGTCAACGGCCCTGAGGATCGCCAGCAGCACCACGGCGCCGATGAACGCGGTGATGATCTCGCCCAGCACGTTGTTGGGGGCGAAGCCGAGAATACCCAGCAGAAACCCCCCGACGATCGCGCCGACGACGCCGACGATGATGTTCCCCGCCAGGCCGAAGCCCTTCCCCTTGGTGAATTTCCCGGCCAGCCAACCCGCGCAGAGGCCGACGAGGAGAAAGGTAATGATTCTCATGGGCGTTTACGTCCTTACGGTGCTCGCGGGCGGAACGGATCGGGCGGCCGGACCGTCCTTGACCGCGTTCGGATCATGGTCATACTCGCCCGCGCGACCGATGGGAAGGCGATGCTGAAGCGCAAAATCGAAAACTGGCTTGCGCGGCGGGGGATCCGCATCGTCACGCGCAACAGCCCACACTTCGACATCGTGCCGCGCAACGTCGAGCCGGAATTCCTCGCCGCCTACGAACGATGGGGCCCGATCTCGACCGCGCCGCCCGACGCGATGTACGCGCTCTGGCGGGCCGTCGAATACGTCATTCGCTCCAATGTACCCGGCGACTTCGTCGAGTGCGGCGTCTTCCGCGGCGGATCGACGGGGATGGCCGCCCAGGCGCTGGCGCACTTCGCGGATGTGTCGCGAAAGCTCTACCTGTACGACACGTTTGAAGGAATGCCCGCGCCGACGGCGCGAGACGTCGATTTCGCCGGCCGAACGCCCGAGCAGCACCTGCGCACGTGGGGCGCGTCGCGGATGAACGACATGGCCAACAGCCCGATCGACGAGGTGCGCGCCAACGTCGCCAAGTCCGGCGTACCGGCCGACCGCTTCATCTTCGTGAAGGGAAAAGTCGAAGAGACGATCCCCGGCACAATGCCGGCGGGCCGGATCTCGATCCTCCGCCTCGACACCGACTGGTACGAATCGACCAAGCACGAGCTGGTGCACCTGTTTCCCCGCCTCTCGGCCGGCGGCGTGCTGATCGTGGACGACTACGGCTTCTGGCGCGGCTCGCGCGAGGCGTGCGACGAGTATTTCCGAGAACACGGGACCAAGATCCTGCTGTCGCGCGTGGATCGCGTGGGGACGGTCGTTGGCGTGAAGTAGTCGGCCAAATCGCGGCCGTGAAGTATACTTGGGGCGGGGAGATACCTTCGAGGATCGCATGCGGTTTTATCGGACGGGCGTGGTCGTTATCGTCGTCTTGCTCGCGTTGGTCGCCGCCGGCCGGGGCGCGGACGCGGTGATCGAAGCCAAGCGTCGCGCCGCCGCGGAGTTGATGAAAGAAGGGAAGACGGCCGACGCGATCGCGCTGACGAAGGAAGTGATCAAGTCCGACGGCGAAAATTACCGCGATCACCTGCTCCTGGCCCGCGCCAACGACAAGCTGAACAACCGCGCCGAGGCGGTCGAAGCCTACCGGCGCGTGTTGGAATTACTCACGACTAATGACGACCGCGCCGTACGCACCGAGGTCGAGCGGCGGCTTAAAGTGCTGGACGCCCAAACGATCAAGATCCAGGCGGCCGAAGACGAGTTTCTGAAGAAACTGGAAACGCTCGAGCGCGAAGCGATCGCGGCCAAGGACATGCGGGCCGTGGAACACGTTTTCCGCCTCAAGGGGGGCGTGTGGGCGGCCCAGGGCGCGAAAGACGCGGCGGGGTTCGAGGTGACGGCGAACGGGGAGTGGCAGGCGTCGCCGCTAGTCGCCCGCCAGGGGGCAACGTATCGCCTGCGGGCGGCGGGGCGATGGATGGTCGGCGGCGCTGCCCCCTGCACCGCCGACGGCTTGACGGATCAGCCCGTGATTACCGGCGGGCCGATGGGGTGCCTGATCGTCGCGGTCTCCGGCGAACACGGGAAGTACCAGGTCGTGGGCAGCGACGGCCGATTTACCGCGCCGACGTCGGGCAAACTCGCGTTTATCTGCAACATGAGGACCATGGCCGAGCGCGCGAAGAACACCGGGACGGTTTACGTCATCGCCTGGCGCGAGTGATTTGCCGCCCATTTCACGTCAGGCTATTCTGCCCGCGACATGCAGAGCGTTCGCAGCCCCCTTACCCATTCCGAGCAGGTCACGCTGATCCAAACGACCCCGGCGGCGGAACTGATCGAGGACTGGAAGACGCTGGGCGTGGACGTCACCGACGAACTCAAGGGGCATCCTGAGATTCTTACCTACGAATGTGACCGGACCGGCCTGCGGTTCTTCTGGCCGAGCGACGTGGCGGGCTCAGCCCGGTTGTACGAGGCGTTGCAGCAGTACGACTGGTATTACGCCCCGCACAAGTGGGAGTACGACGTCGCGCTCGAGACGCTGGCGGGTTGTGGCAAAGTCGTGGAGATCGGGTGCGGGGACGGCGCGTTCATCGCCAAGGCGATGGGGGCGGGCATCGGCATCACGGGCATCGAATTGAACCCCAAGGCGGTGGAGGTCGCGCGGGCGCGCGGGCTGCCGGTCGAACACCTGGACCTGGCGGACGCAGCGGAGCGTTACGCGTCGTCGGCGGACGCGGTGTGCGCGTTCCAGGTGCTCGAGCACGTCCCGGACGTCCGCGGTTTTCTCGAACAATCGATCCGCATGGTCAAGCCGGGCGGGCTGCTTGTCTTGTGCGTGCCCAACGCGGAGGGATACCTGAAGGAGAAGTCGGTGCCGCTCGACATGCCGCCCCACCACATGTCCCGCTGGAGCGCGCGGACGTTCGCGGCGTTGTCGGGGATCTTCCCGGTGGACCTGGTCGGCACGCGGACCGAGCCGCTGGCGCGCGTCCACGTCGCGCCGTACGTCGCGGCCAAGTGGAGCGTCTACCGCCGCCGGTTACCGTACCTCGCGTGGTTGTTCACGCGTGCGACGGCGCCGATCGCACGGGCGGCGCTGCGGCTGGGATTGCGGCGATTCGCGACGGGCCAAAGTCTCTATGCCGTACTGAAGAAGCGGGCGTGAGTCAGAGTGGGGCCGGTTGCGGGGGGGCGGCGGGGCTCGCCACCGGTGGGACACGAAGCAGGCGCAGCACGGCCGTCAATTGGATGGGGATGGCGATCAGGAACATGACCGCCGCCTGGCTGACCACGACGCCCGGAATGCCCATGTGGTCGGCGAGGAAGATCGCCAGGGGGATGTTGATCAGCCCGCAGATGACGGCGGCGACGAGCTGCGGCGCGAGCCGGCCGGCGCCGTTCAACGGGTAGGCAACGACCATGCCGGTGCCGAACGAAAGGGCGTACGCGAGCATCGTCCACAAGAGCGCCCACGGCGGTACGGCGTCGGGGCCGGCCCAGACGTGAATGATGTAACGCCCCCCCACACCCAGCACTACCGCCGCGAGCGACCAGAGGCCGAGCACAAGGCGGAGGGATTTGAAGAAGACGCGGCGGGCCCAGTCGAAGTCACCGCGGCCGAAGGCGTCCCCGTACGCCGGCCAGAGCGGCGCGACGATCACCTGGAACGCGGTGACGATCACCAGCACCATACGGTTGGTGATCCCGTACGGGGTGACCTCGGTGGCGCCGAGTTTTCCGGCGATGATGATCGCGCCGGTCTCGAAGATGAAGATGCCGAAGAGTTGGATGACGAGGAACTTGATGCCCATGCGCATCATGTCCCACGCCTCGCGGCGGCTGACGTACCGCGCGTCGAGGGGGAGCATGCCCATCGAGCGGATGATGACCAGTTGCGCCAGCGCCGCCGCGCCTTGCGGCAGCATCACCGCCGTGCAGAGCGCGGGCATCCCCCAGTGCAGGCGGATCGCGGTGACCAGCAGGGCGAGCGTCGCGAGCGATCCGGCGGTGCCGGTCACGTTGAGCAGGTCGATCCGCTGGAAACCGCTCAATACGGAGCCGGCGACGGTCAGCGGCAGGAGCAACAGGACGATGGAAATCGAGACGAGAAACGTCGGCCTGGCCTCGGCGATCGCCAGCGGCGTCCCGAGTTTGAAGATCGTCGCCCACGGGATCAGCCACGCCGTCAGGAGGCAGAGGGGCAACAGGATCGTGGCGATGCAGGCGGACATCGCCAGCGTGCTGCAAATGGAGCGGCGGGCGGCTTCACGCCGCGACTCGTCCCCCGTTCCCAGCGACGAAAGCCGCGTCGTCAGCCCCTGCCCCAGGCCGAAGTTCGCCAGCGTCAACCAGACGGAAACCGTGCTGATGGTCGTCCAGACGCCGTAACGTTCTTTGCCCAGATAACGGACCGTCATCGAGATGCTGAGCACCTGCACCAGAATGTTGACCAGACGTGCGGCGGCGCCGGACCAGAGCGCCCGGAGGTAGTGGCGTCGCCTGACGCCGCGGAGGTGTCCGTGATCCACAATGGGCTGGGCGGCTGCGGAAGACGGCGCGCCCGCATACGCGATCGGGCCTGGCGCGGGATTCTCCGGTAGTGTCGAGGACATGACGGGTTCGGGAATCGCGAGTGGGACTCAGGTCGTCGGGCGTCGGGCTTCCATGTAGAGGCTTACGCCTTTCCAGGGCGTGCCGCCGGCCTCGACGTCCAAGGCGTATGTCGCAAAATCGGGAATGTCGCTCGTGTGGGCGGTCATGCGCTTCGGGTCGGCGAACCCCACTTCCTTGAGCACGTCTTGCAGGAACAGATCGTCGTACATCCAGAGGTGGATTTCACCCGAGCGGCGGTAGCGAACCTGGTCCAGCGTCGTCGAGAGACCGCCGGGCAATATCGAGAGCGCCCGCTTCCACACCCGGTGTTTAAGGGATCGCCGCGCCGGTTGCGCCTTGCGGACGTCATCCATCAGTTGCATTCCGTACGCGCCGAGTCGCGGGGCGATAAAGTCATCATTCCCGGCCTTGGCCGCGAGCGCGTCCACCCATTGCCCGCCCGACCGTGTGCGCACCATCTGGTCGAAGAGCTCGAGCAGCATCCAGTAGTGGTCGGCGGGAGACGACCGGCCTTGGCGGCGGGCGGCCAAGACGTCGAGATAGTCCCGCGCCGACTGTTCGAGGTCCGGGACGACGACGCGCAGGATGCCGCCGGGGGCCAGCACGCGGAGGCACTCGGCTAGGAACCGCTTGCCCAGGTCGAGCGGGAGGTGTTCCAGCACGTGCGAGTGGTAGACGCAGGACGCGGCGCCGCCGGGCAGCGGGATGCCGCCGATGAAGTTCGCCTGGCGCACACCCGGGCCGGCGGGCGTCAGGTCGTAATTCGCCCAATCCGGGTGGTAGCGGGTGCCGCACCCCAGGTTGACTCGTAACAATTGCGCGTCGCTCACCCGATGGCCTCCAATGTCCGTTCCGGGGGCACTGTACGTTGCCCGTGGGATTGGTGAAAGTCGTCGTGTACCTGCCGATACAGTTCGACGTGTCGCGTGACGTATCGCGCCATGTCGCAGTGCGCGCGAGTCCATTCGCGGCCGGCCACGCCCAGGCGGGCGCGAAGGTCGGGTGAATCGAGGAGCGTCATCAGGTTCGACGCCAGTTCCGCCACGTCGAACGGCTTGGTTGATAGCCCGCGCTCGCCGTCGCCGACCATTTCCGTCAGCCCGCCCACGCGGAAGGCGACGATCGGCGTGCCGCACGCCATCGATTCGAGCGCCACGTAGGGAAAATTATCGGCGATCGACGGGATCAGGGTTACGTCCGCCGCCCGGTACGCCCGGGCGAGTTGGCCCTCGTCGGCGACGAATCCCGTGCAGACCGCCGCCAAGCCCGTGCGCGAGGCGATTTGCTCGCCGCCTGCGCCCACGACCAACAGCGTAATCCCACTGTCTCGCAAGCGCGATAGCGCCTCCGCGGCCAGTGGCATCCCTTTGAATGGGCTGGCAAAGTCGGCCGCCACGAGCAGCGCCACCCGTGATCCGACCGGGAGACCCAACTCCTGCCGGCACCTAGCGCGGTCGGCGTCCACTTCGGGCCGGCCAGCCATCGTCAAACCGTATGGGATCGTGTGGACGGGGACGCCCGTGAACCGTCCGGAGCGCTGCACCAAGTCTACCATGTATTGCGAGGGGACGACCACCGCCCGCGGCCGCGGCATCGAGCGGTCCAGCAGCTTGCGCTTTGGGAGCGCACGTGGGTCGCGGGAACCGAGCAGCGGCTCGGCGCCAAACCACTGACGGAGCGTCTGATCGTCCAGCACTCGGCTCAGGTCGTACGGCAGCCCGCCCGACGGGGCCCACTCGTCGTGCAACGTCCAGACACAGGGCACCCGCTCGCACAAGCGTTTCACCGCGCGGACGGAGATCCATCCCTCGTGAAGGTTGTGCAGGTGTACGACGTCAACGTTTTCCGGCGTCAGGCACGCCAGCGCCCGCACCGAGCCCGGATACCGCCTGTCAGTACGAAGGCCAACCCACTCCAGTGCCCTCAGGTATTTCTCGCCCGGATAGCGAACCGCCGTCACTCCGTCGGGATCGTTGGCGGCGCGCCGCGCGACCAACATGCGCACGCCGTGGCCGGCGGCGCGGGTTTGCTCGAACAGTTCGCGCGCGCAGCGTTCGGCGCCTCCGCCGCGATATCGTGGGGTGATGTACGCGATCCTCATGCGTCGCGATTCCCGTACGCCGCGCCCGACGAGCGCGTGCTACGCCACGCGCAGGGAGTCCTCCCGGTCGTAACCCATGGGCTCGTACAGCGGTTCCCCGTACGCCTCTTCCACCTGCTGGCGCGCGACGGTCAACTGCATCGCCCGAACGCGGAAGACGATTCCGAACATTAATCCCACCAGGATCGCCAGGCGCTGCTGGTTAATGGTCTGCGAAATGGTCGCCCACAGGAACGAGTATGCGCCCGTAATTGCGCCGATCGCCCCCAGGATCGACATGTCGCGGTCGGTTTGGTCCCGCCAGATTCGGAAGCCGACGACGATGCTCCCGATGACCGGTATCGCGTAGCCCAGAAAGCCGATCGGGCCCATCTGGGCGAGGGCCGACGTCCACACGTTGTGATTCGTGCCCATGCCGATTTCGCCGTGCTCCTCCTCGTACTGCCGGCCGATCGCGAACCCTTGGCCGGTCAGGGGGTTTTCCAGCCAGAGGCTCAGTTCGGCGAGAATGCCCGGCAGGCGCGTCGCCAATACGGTCGTCTTGGTTTCCTCATCGAATCCGGGGAGCAATTCCTTAATTCGCTTTTCGACGACGTAGGTCTTGAAATCGCGCCCCGTGAGTTGGGAGATCACCGCCCCCATCGATAGCAATGCAACCGCCATGAAGACCATGCCCACCGCCATCATGCCCAGCCGGCGTCCCCAGGGGACGCGCGGGAGCGCCAGCACCGCGAACAGGAGCGTGCACGCGCCCACCACGTAGTTCCCGCGGTGGGGCAGACTGAAAAAGGCCGCCGCGCTCAAAAGGAGGAAGGCAACCATCAACACGCGCGGCAACACACGGACGCCCGCGACCAAGGCGAACGCGAAAAAGGCCATCGCCGTAAGCCCCGCATCCCCGCCCTGCCGAATGCCCCGCAGTTGGTCGAAGCTCTTGCCCCACTTCACCTGTTCGGCCGTGTCTCGCACCAGGAAGAGAAGCGCAATCCCGCTGAGGACGGCGCCGAGCAGCCAGATGTAGGTGATCGTCCGCGTCGAACGCGGCGTGCGGACGACCATGTAGCCGATGAATATCGCCAGTGGCAGCATGGCCACGTTCCGCATCGCGGTGATCCAGTCACGGGCGCGCGTCCCGTTCATCATGGATCCCATGACCCCCACCAGGACCGCCAAGACCAATATCACGACAGACCAGACCAGCAGCGGATGAACCCGGTCGGCCCGGAAATCACTCCTGCGGGACCGGACCAGTTGGTGGACGAACGTCAGGACGATCAGCCCGTCGAGCACGTTGAGGGGCAGGCCCGCCACTTCCAAGCGGAAGTTGAACATGAAGTCGGTGCTCAGCGTGAAGTCCAGCAGCACCAAAATGGCGAAAAGCACCATAAAACCGCTCTCGTTCTCGTGCCAATGGCGTGGGGGCCGGCCGGACGTGCCGCAACCGCAACAAATGGCGCAGGCGACTCAAGCCTATTATCGGAGACATTCAATCCGCGGTCGAGCGGAAGTGGCTGCCTATTTCCTGCATACGGCCGGCTTTGGCGTCAGTTCGGCGGGTCATTGGACGGTGTCGTACCAGCCTCCGTAGGTGCATCACGCAAGTCATTTACAGAAATCGGTTTACATATTGCGCGACCTGAATCATACAAGACGTAGTGTCACCCCGGAGATCAAGGCTTATAGTACCCCGCATCTCTTTTCAAGGGGACGTCTCGCCGATAGTCTGGGAAGTCGATTGAGGCGGATTGATGAGTGATGGTTCCGAGCCCGATACGGCCGCGAGCGGTGCGCCGCCGAGCGTCTTGATCCTCACCTTCAACGAAGAGGGGAACATCGCCCAATGCCTCGAACGTATGGCGTTCACCGACGACATCGTCGTGGTCGATTCGTTCTCCACCGACCGCACCGTCGAGATCGCACGATCGTTCCCCAACGTCCGCGTCTTCCAGCGGACCTTTGACACCGAGTACAAGCAGCGCAACTACGCGCTGCACGAGATCGAATACCGGCACGACTGGGTCTACATCTGCGACGCCGACGAGCGCGTGCCCGACGACCTCGCCATCGAATTGACGCGTGTCGCAAACGACGCCTCACGTACCCACGTCGCCTACCGCCTGCGGTACAAGAATATGTACATGGGGCGGTGGATCAAGCACGCGTCGAGCTACCCCGTCTGGATCATCCGCCTGGTGCGGCCGCGGCTGGTAACCTACGAAAAGCGGGAGACCAATGTCCACCCGATCGTGGACGGGACCATCGGCGAGCTCGATTGCCACTTCGTCCACCACAGCTTCAATAGCGGCCTCGTGCGGTGGTTCTCGAAGCACAACTACTACAGCACTCGCGAGGCGATGGAGGGCGTCCGCATCCGCCGGCAAGGCCGCCCGCGGCTATCGCAAATGAAGAGCGGCGACCCGATGATTCGCCGGCGGGCGATGAAGAACTTCAGCTACTTCCTCATCGGCCGCGGGTGGTTCCGCTTCCTCCATCTCTACTTCGTCAAGCTCGGGTTTCTCGACGGCGCGGCGGGATTCAATTATTGCGCGATGATCGCGATGTACGAATACTGGATCGAGGTCAAAATCTCGGAACTGGAATCGAACTGGCGGCGGGCGACGGACCGTAAGGTCGCGCAGCTTTTGGCGGAGTCCGCCGCTTGACCCCGCCGACGATCGACATCGTGATCCCGACGCTCAACGAGGCCGAGCACATCGCCCAGACCGTCGCGAACGCGCGGACGCTGGGCGAGGTCTTCGTGCTCGACTCGATCAGCACCGACGGGACACAGGAACTTGCCCGCGCCGCCGGTGCCACCGTCGTCGAGCGGGCCTTCACCAACTACGCCGACCAGAAGAACTGGGCGCTGGACAACCTGCCGCTGCGCGGCGACTGGGTCTTCATCCTCGACGCCGACGAGCGCATCACGCCCGATCTGCGGAACAACATCCGCGCCAAGCTGGCGCGGAACACCCGCGTCAAAGGTTATTACATCAACCGCGTCGTCATCTTCATGGGCAAGACGATCCGGCACGGCGGCCTCTACCCGTCCTGGAACCTGCGGCTCTTCCAGCGCGGCATGGCGCGGTACGAGGAGCGCTCGGTTCACGAGCACATGGTCTGCAACGGGCCGACCGACTACATGCGCGGCGAAATGCTCCACATCCGCCGGGAGTCTTTGTCGCGATTCCTCGACAAGCACATCCGCTACGCCGACCTCGAAAGCGACGAATGGCTGAAGTGGCATTTGGGCGAAAGCCGAATGGAAGCGCCCGGCTCGCTGTTCAAGGACGTGCTGGCGGCGCGGCAGTGGATCCGCCGCAACGTCTGGCCCCGCCTGCCCGGCCGGCCGCTCTGGCGGTTCGTCTACATGTATTTCTTCCGCTTCGGCTTCATGGACGGCCTGCCCGGCCTGCACCTCGCCCGCCTGATGGCGAGCTACGAGTACATGATCGGCCTGCTCTACAAAGAGAAGTTGCAGCGGCAGTCGCAACCGCCGAAGGGCAGCACTTAATTCTCTCGGCTTCGGGTGCCACAGGTCGGCGTTCCACGCAGACCTGTGCATCTGCGGCGAACGAGTAGACACAGGTCTCGGAGTACCGCGACCTGTGGCACCCATGACCACTACAAATCCCGCCAGCCGACGAGATCGTGCCCGGCGGCGCGGGCCGTGTCCGCGAAAGTCTTGATCGCCCGCCGCTCGGCGTCGCGCCACGGTTCGGCGTATCCCGGGTGCACGCCCACTTCCATGCTCGCCGCGCCGCTCTCCCGCGCGAGGACGTGACTCGTCCACGTCGTGTCCAGTGTCTCCGAGGCGGGCATGAAAAAGTCTTCCGTGGTCGTGAACAGCTTCATGATCTTGCCGCGCCACCACCGACCGAGCCAGAACGTCGGACTCTTGAGTGGCCGGACGACGTAGACGTTCTGCACGTTCCTGACCTTCGTAATCCCGAAGCGCGGGAGGACGTTGCGCAGCGCCTGCCGGAACGGCTTGAACTTGTGCAGGTGCCCGTGCGAATCGACGTGCGACAGCCGCACGCCCAGATCGACCAGCCGCCGGAGTTGCGCGGCCGTTTCCCGCTCGATCTCTTCAACGGAAATCCTGTTCCGCATGGCCTTCACACGCGTCGCCTGCGACTCAAAAAACCTGCCGTCGGGCGTCGCGAGGGTGGGCAACGTGGCCGCATCGCACAGCGGGGCTTCCACCGTGTCGGTCACGTACGTCAGGTGCGCGCCGAAGCTTTTCTCCGGGTGGGCCCTGGCGTACTCGACCGCCAGCGCGGTGGCGGGCATGTTCGGCATGATGGTCGCGCTCGTGAGCGCGCCGTTTTCGAGACATTCGATCGTGGCCTTGACCGTGTCCTCGTCCATCCCGAAATCGTCGGCGTTAGTGACGATGCGCATTACGTCCCGCCGTCCAAATTCATGGTGCGCGGCTTGACCACCTGCGCCGGGTTCCCGGCCACGACCATGCCGGCCGGCACGTCCTTCATGACGACGGCGCGCGCGCCGACGACCGAATTGTCGTGCACCGTGACGCCCGGCCCGATGAACGCCTCGCGCGCCAGCCAGACGCCCGACCCGATCCGGACCGGCGGCCGCTGCAGCGGCAGGTCGGGGCGGGTGTAATCGTGCGTGCCGGCGCACAGCACGACGCCCTGGCTGATGACCGTGTGACTGCCGACGGTGATCGGGCCGAGGTTGTAGAAATCGACCTCCTTCGCGATCGTGGTCTGCTCGCCGATTTCCAGGAGCCACGGGTGATAGACCTTGACCGATCGGTAGAGGTAGCTCGTACTCGCGAGTTTCGCCTTGAAGCACCTCAGTAACATTCGCCGCCACCAGAAGGCACGGGGCAGGCTCCAGCGGAACAGGCCCCAGTAGACGGCGCCCCAGAGGAACCGGCCGGCGTAGAAGGACAGCGGGTACGGCCGCTTGGCGGTTCCGCCGGTCTGCTGGAAGGGGGAAGTTGGATTGGTGTCCGGCGCGTCCATAACCCGACCGCGAACCTTTCAGGAAAAGAAATTGTCGCCGTCCGCCGGGCGGATCGTCCAGTCCCGGTCGGGGGCGGTCGTCAGTCGTTCATTCCCGGCGCACTTCACGAGCAGGTGAAGCGCCCCCACGGGGACGAACCCCCACCGCCGCAAGCGCACGCCCGCCCAATCCGGCGGAACGCAGATTTCGATCGCGTCCGGATCCCACCGCGAAAGCTCGCGGATCGCCAACTGAATCATTGTCTGTGGCGACACCACGGCGGGCTCAAATACCCGAAAATCCTGTAGCGACCCGAGTTGAAGGTTCTTGAACCCGCGGTGCGTGGCCGTCTCGTAAAACCGGCTCTTGGCGATGAAGTACGCCACCAGCCGCCCCTCGCGGCCGCGCACGTAGAAGAGCGCTTTGCGATTACGCGGATCGCTCTCAAATGAGTTCTCCAACAGCCAATTGACGTATTGGGCCGAACGGTGACTCGCGATCCCGACGCGCGGTCTGGCGAGCGCCTCGTCCAGTTCCGCCGTTGCCCGGTGCACTTGTTCCACCCGCAAACCAGCCGTTCGCAGCGCACGAACGACGCCCGCCAGCGACCGGTGTGCAAAGAGCGCCGCGTCGGCCAGCACGCGCACCGGCAGGACGAGCACCCGCCGTTTCACGTACCGCTCCACGATCGACCGACTGCGCCGCACCATAATGTGCCGCGGCATCGCGAAATCCCGCCACTTCAGTTTCTGGTAAAGCGGCAGCGCCATCTGCGACACGCCACACACACCCAGTAAGTTGTGCAATTGCTGCATCTTCAGCAACACGGTCACGCCGAGCAGCGACTGCCGAAACTCCGGCGGCACGTAAAGCGTTGACGCCCAGATGCAACGCACGGGCTCGCCGTCCACGTCCAGCCGCCCGGCGATGAGGTCCAACCGCCCGCCGACGCGGTTGCCGCGCGTGCCCACGATCTGTACGGGCTCGTCATCGTTCGTGCCGAGCGGATTATCGAGCAGGGTACGGCGTTTTTCGGGTGTAATAACGGCCACGCCGTCGGGGTCGTCGAACGCGTGCAGGGGCTCGGTGCTGCGGAGCGCGCGTTTCGGGATGAGATGAATGGCCGTCGTTTCCCGCATGTCGTCGCCGCCGCCGCCGCCGCGCAGCCGCCTTCCAGCAGTTATCGTCCCTCGCCCGCCGGCCCTTGAGATGCCGGACCGCGGCTGATCTGGACGAACAGTAACAAGTACTTCTCCCAAAGCCGGCGCGACAGCCCGGTCACCGGAATCCGGTGCCGGCGCAGCGTCCAGTTCCCCTTCAGATATCGGACGAGGTCCCACCACGACACCCAATGGATCGCGTCGGAATCTCGGAACCACGGCCGATGCAGCAGCGCCGGATCGAGGTGAATCAGAAAGTCCGGCCGCCCGCCCATGCGGACGCGCAACCGCCGCCACCACAACCAAGCCGACACCAGGATCTGCCGCGGCTTCGAGTAATGCCGCCCGGACGGACTGATGTAGAGCGGAAAATCGTACCGCGGGCTGATAATGAAAAGACTCCCCCCCGGCTTGAGCAGGCTCAATAAACGGTCGAGGACTGCCTCGGGCGTGGTGACGTGCTCCCAGACGAACGTCGAAAAGATGACGTCGTACGGCGTGTTGATCGCGCGGACGTCGCCAATATGGACCGAGTCCGCCTGCGTGCGCAGGTATTCGGCATTGCGGCCGGTGACGTCCTGAACGTGGAATCGCAAGCCGGCGGGGCGGTCGCCCAGAAAGCCGCCGAAGGATGTTTTCCCGGCCCCGACTTCGAGGATGTCGCACCGGCCTTGCGACCGAAAAATGCGGAACGCTTCGTCCCGGATCGGCCCCCAGAATTCCGGCTTTTCGGACGGAGCTTCGAACGACTCATAGTCGGAAGCCGAATCGTAGAAGTGATCCAGTTTTTGCCGTAATTCCGCCGTACGCGGATCGGCCTCGGTTGCGAAATCGCGTGTCGGCAGCATGAGGAATGGCGGAGAAACTCGAACGAACGGCGCGGCCCTCGCCGCCCGAATATCGTAACGCTATGATGGGAAGCCGGCAACGATTCACGACCCCGCCGGGTCATTCCCGTTGGCACGACCGTTCCAAGTAATGTTCGTATGACGAGCAGTTCAGACCCTACACCCGAGGCGATCCGCGAGCGGATCGAAAGCGCGATCCGCGACGGCGACTGGGCGGGCGCGCGGGCGCATTTGTTGCGCCTGTGGGCGTCCAGCCCCGCCCCGGCGCTCGCGCCGTTCGTCGTCTCCCGCTTTGAAAAGTTGCGCGGCCACGTCGCCCTGACGCCATGCCGCGTCGCCGTCCTGCGGTCGTTCACGGTCGAACCCGTGGTGCCACTGGCGCGGGCGCTGGCGTTCGCCGGGGGGATCGATCTCGACGTCCGCGTCGGCGACTTCAACACGTTCACGCAGGAAATCCTCGACCCGTCCTCCTGGATTTACAACGATCGCCGGCAGGTCGTCATCCTCGCGGCGCAAACGCGGGATTTGTCGCCGGACCTGTGGGCGAATTTCGCCGATCTGTCGGCGGCCGACGTCGAGGCGCGGGTGGCGGACCTCTCCGCCCAAATCGTGCAACTACTGACGACCCTGCGCTCGCGCACCGACGCCCACATTGTCGTCCACGGATTGCAGACGCCGCCTGCATTGGCACAAGGCATCTTCGATAGTCGCGCCGCCACCAGCCAGGTGGAAGCGATCGCGCGGGTCAACGCGAACGTCCGGCGTGCGGCGAATGAACTGAACAACGTTTACGTCCTCGATTACGACGCCCTGGTCGCCCGCCACGGCGCCGCCAACTGGGAAGACCCGCGCAAGTGGCTGACCGTCCGTCTGCCGATCGCCGCCGACCGGCTGATTCACCTGGCGCGCGAGTGGCTGCGCTTTCTCCACCCGATCACCGGTCGGGTTTGCAAATGCCTGGTCACCGACCTCGACAACACGCTCTGGGGCGGGGTCATCGGCGAGGACGGCTTGGACGGCATCAAGCTGGGTTCGGGGACGAGTGGATATGCCTACGAATCCCTCCAACGGGCGATGCTCGACCTCCACCAGCGCGGCGTGATTCTCGCCATCGCGAGCAAAAACAACCCCGCCGAGGCGCGCGACGCGATCGAGAAACACCCCGGCATGGTCCTCACGGCCGGGCACTTCGCCGCCCAGCGCGTCAACTGGAACGACAAGGCCACCAGCCTCCGCGAGCTGGCCGCCGAGCTGAACATCGGCCTCGACGCCCTCGCCTTCATCGACGACAACCCCGTCGAACGCGAATGGATCCGCGGGCAACTGCCGGAAGTGGCGGTCATCGACCTGCCCACAGATCCCATGGGCTACGCCGCGGCCCTTCGCGAAGCGCCGGTCTTCGAGCGGCTGACCCTGACGGACGAGGATCGCAACCGCGGTCGGATGTACGCCGAACAGCAGGCCCGCGCGCAACTGCAATCCTCCGCGGCGTCGCTGGAGGACTTTTACCGTTCGCTGCAAATCGAGGTGGACGTCGCGACCGTGCGGCCCGACACCATCACCCGCGCCGCGCAACTGACGCAGAAGACCAACCAGTTCAATCTGACCACCCGCCGCTACAGCGAACAGCAGATCGCCGATCTCGCGGCGAACCCCGCCTGCCGCGTCTACGCCATCCGCGTGAAAGATCGCCTGGGTGACAACGGCGTCGTCGGCGTCGCCATCACGCGCGACGCAAGCGGGCGGTGCGAGATCGACACGCTCCTGCTTTCCTGCCGCGTTATCGGCCGAACCGTCGAAACCGCCTTCCTCTCCCACATCGCCGACGAGGCCCGCCGGCGCGGGAATTCATTCTTGACCGGCCAGTTTCTGCCCACCGCGAAGAACGCGCCGGCGAAGGATTTCTACCGGTCGCACGATTTTTCCGCCAAAGCGGAACGGCCCGACGGAAGCGATTGGGAACTCGACCTCTCGAAGCCCGGCCCCGCTTGCCCCTCATGGATCACGCTCAGGACCGCGAACGGAAATGCGCCCAAATGAATCAAGCCCAGGAACGACAACTCTTGCAGGTCGTCGCCGACGTCTTGAACCTGCCCTTTGATCAGGTCAAACCGGATCTGTCGCCACAGAACGCCGAAGGCTGGGATTCCGTGCAACACCTGAACCTCGTCCTCGCGATCGAACAGGCGATGGGCATCTCCTTCGCGCCCGAAGACATCGAGAAGATGCAAAGCGTCGGCGAGATCGTCGAGATCGTCCGGGAGAAACTGAAAAGTTGAACCCGCCGCAATGAGCCGACCCGTCACCCTCCGGACCACCCGCCCCACCGACGCCGAGCGGCTTCGCGCCCTTCGCATCGAGGCGCTGACGCTTCACCCGTCGGCGTTCGCCAGCAGCCCGAAAGAGGCCGCGGCAGACGATTGGCACGCGCGGGCCCGTGACGGCGGTGGAGACGGCCTGTCCGCCATCTTCGTCGCCGACGCGGGGGACGGGGAGCTCGCCGCCATGACCGGCATTCTACTCAACGACCGGTCCAAACACTTGCATAGCGCCTTCCTTTGGGGCGTCTACGTCCGCGACGCCTTCCGCGGGCAGCGGCTGGGCGAGCGACTGGTCAACCTCGCCACCGATTGGGCCGCCGCCAAGGGCCGCACAATCGTCCGGCTCGGCGTCACCACGACCAACGCGCCCGCGATCGCCGCCTACCTCCGCTGCGGCTTCAGCGTGTACGGTATCGAGCGCGCCTCGGCAATCGTGGGTGGTGTAACGTACGACGAACTGCTCATGCACAAGACACTGCCGCCCCCGAGGTAATCATTCACCGTGACGTCGCCGGGTCTGCCTCCCACCCGCCCCCCAGCGCTTTGTAGATTGCCACGAGATCATTGGCGACGGCCTGGTCGCTTTGCGCCAGCGCGTCTTCCGAAGCCAGCAGGCTCCGCTGCGCGTCGAGCACCGTCAGGAAATCCACCAACCCCTGCCGATATTGCTGCCGCGCCAGATCGAGCGACGTTCGATCGGCGTCGGCGGCCTCGCGCAAGGATTGCCGCCGAACCTGCTCGTTCGCATAGTTGACCAGCGCCGTGTGGGCCTCCTGTACCGCGGTCAGCACGGTCTTCTGGTACGCCGCCAGCGCGCGCTCCGCCCGCGCGCCCTGGATCGCGATGTTCGCGCGGACCCGGCCGGCGTCGAACAGGTGCCACCGCACCGACGGGCCGAGCGAGTAGAACCGACTGTCCCAGTCGAACAAATTGCCCGCGTCCAAACTTTGCAGCCCGGCCGCACCCGTGAGCGAAAACCGCGGGAACAGGTCCGCCGTCGCCACCCCCACGCGCGCCGTCGCCGCCGCCAGCTCGCGCTCCGCCTGCCGCACGTCCGGCCGCCGCCGCAGCAGGTCCGACGGCAGCCCGACCGGCACCTCCGCCGGCACACCCGGCACCGGCGCCGGCCGCGACAGCTCCGCCGCAAACTCGTCATCCGGCGTGCGCCCAATCAACAGCGCGAGGCGATCGATCGACTGCCGCACAGCCGCCTCCAGCGCCGGCAACGTCGCCGCCGTCGTCGCCACCAGCGCCACCGCCCGGCTGACGTCGAGCTGCGTCGTCACGCCGTTCTTCGCGCGGTCGCGCGTGATCTCAAGCGTCTCCCGCTGCGCCGCCAGGTTCGCCCGTGCGATGTCCAGCCGCCGCTGGAGCGCCCTCAGCTCCACGTAATTCCGCGCGACCTCCGCCAGGACGGTGACCAGCGCGTCCCGCTGGCGCTCGACCGACGCCCCCAGGTCCGCGTCAGCCGCCTCCACCTCGCGCCGCGCGCCGCCGAACACGTCCAGCTCCCACGACGCGTCGAATCCCACTTGGTACAAGTCGAACTCCGACGGGAACGCCCCGCCCGGGATCGCCCCGCTGCCCGTCGGCCCCGGCTGCGGATTGACGGTGACGCCCCCGCCACTACCGCCGCCGCCGAACCCCGCCACGCCGTTCTGGCTGACGCGCGTGTGCTGGTAACTGGGCGCAAAATCGAGCGACGGCAATAGCGACGCTCTCGCGGCCGCGCGCGACGCCCGCGCCTCGATCACCCGCGCCCGCGCCTGCCGCAAGTCCAGGTTCGCCCGAGCCGCCCGCGCCACCAGTGAATCCAGCACCGGGTCGTTAAACGTCGCCCACCACTGCGTGATCACCACAGGCCGGGTCGTGGTGACGCTGGGCCGAGTGGCCGCGGTGTCGGTTCCAGTCTGGCCCCACCCCGCCGGCATGGCGTCGTCAGGGACACGATAGTTCGGTCCCACCATGCAGGACATCGAGACGGATGCCGCCGCGACGGGCAGAAGCAATTGACGAAGATTCGCGCGTCGGATCGCCATATTCAATGCCCCGCCTGTGCTTTGTGCGGGTCGATCGTCCGCAGGAAAAAGACCAGCGGGATCGCCGCCACCGCCGCCACCGCCAGCCAATGGAAAATGTCGATGTACGCCAGCATCGTCGCCTGCCGCTGGATCTCGTTGAACACAGCGGCGATCGCCCGTTGCCCCGCGCCCGCCGGATCACCCGCGGCCGCCATCCGGTGCGTCATCTCCGCAATCCGCGCGTCGTACACCGGATTGCCCGGCGAAGCGTGGCCGACAAGAAACGTCTGGTGAAACTGCCCCCGCCTCGCCAGCCACGTCTGCGCGATCGAAATCCCGAAGCTGCCCCCCAGGTTGCGCGACAAATTGATGATCGCCGACGCCGCGTTCGTCTTGTCGGGCGCAAGCCCGGCGTAGGCAATCGTCGAGATCGGCACGAACAAGAACGCCAGCCCCGACGCCTGGATCGTCCGCGCCCACGCCAGCTTCCCGTACGACACGTCCAGAGAAAACGTCGCCATGTACAGCAGCGCCGTCACCTCGATGACGAGCCCGACAAGTATGAGCCACTTCGGCTGCACGTGGCGCAGCAGCAAGCCCACCAGCGGCATCAGCGCCAGCACCGCGAACCCACCCGGGCTGATCACCTCGCCCGCGATCGTCGCCGTGTAACCCAGCAGCGTCTGCGTGAGCTGCGGCAGCAATTGCGTCGTCCCGAACAGGATGAACCCCAGCGCGAACATCACCACGTTCGACACCGCGAAGTTCAGGTTGCGGAAGAGCGGCACGTCCACCACGGGGTTCGGCCGGTTCAACTCCCACACGATCAGCACGACCACGGCCACCGCCGACACCGTCGCGAACACCTGAATAAAGCGCGACTCGAACCAGTCCTCCCGCTGCCCCTTATCCAGCACGATCTGCAGCGCCCCAAACCCGATCGCCACCAGGCCGAACCCGACGTAATCGATGCCGCCCCGCTTATCCTCCCCGCCGCCGACACGGGGCTCGTGCAGGATCAGGTAGACCAGCACCAGCGACAGCACGCCCACCGGCACGTTGATGAAGAAGATCCACCGCCACGCGTAATTGTCGGTGATCCATCCCCCCAGCGTCGGCCCGACCGCCGGCGCGACCACGACGGCGACGCCATACAGCGCGAACGCCATCCCGCGCTTCGCCGGCGGAAACGAGTCGGCCAGGATCGACTGCTCGCTCGGCGCCAGCCCGCCCCCGCCCAGTCCCTGCATGATGCGGAAAACGATCAGCCACCCCAGGCTCGGCGCCAGCCCACAGAGCAGCGAGCTCGCCGTGAACAGGAAGACGCACCCCATGTAAAACCGCTTGCGCCCGATCGCGTTCGCCAGCCACCCGCTGACCGGCAACACGATCGCGTTCGATACCAGGTAGCTCGTCAGCACCCACGTCGATTCGTCCAGCGACGCCGACAGCTCGCCCGCGATGTGCGTCAGCGACACGTTGGCGATCGACGTGTCGAGCACTTCCATGAACGTCGCGATCGACACCACGATCGCGACCAGCCACGGGTTGTGCCCGCCCGCCATGCTGCGGCCATTGGTTTCGTCTCCCGCGCGGGCGCGCACCCGCCGCGCCGCCGGGCCGGCCGTGCTGGGACGTCTTGAAGTTGAGGCGGTCGCCGTCGCCATGTGTGCGCGGGAAGTTGGCTCACTTCACCCGGACCTTCGGCGTCACCGACATGCCCGGCCCCAGCAGGTAACGCTCGTCCGGCAGCTCGTCGAACACGATCTTTACCGGCACCCGCTGCACCACCTTCACGTAATTGCCGGTCGCGTTCTCCGCCGGCAGCAGGCTGAACGCCGCCCCGCTGCCCGTCTGAAAACTGTCCACGTGCCCGCGGAATTCGGCGTCCGGGTAGGCGTCCACCTCGATCGTCACCGGCTGCCCCGGCCGCATGTCCGTGATCTGCGTCTCCTTGTAATTGGCGACGACCCACACGTCCCGCGGCACGATCGAGAAGAGCGGCTGACCCGTTTGCAGGTACGCCCCCGCCTCCACCGTCTTGTTCGTGACCCGCCCGTCCTGTGGCGCGACGATCTTCGTGTAATCGAGGTAGAGGTTTGCCTGGTCGAGCGCGGCCTGCGCTTCGCCCACCGCCGCCCGCGCGGTCGTCACCTGCGATTTGGCTGCCTCCACCTGCGCCTGTGCCGCCGCCGTCTTCTTCCGCGCCGATTCCACGTTCGCCCGCGCGGTTCGTGCCGCCGCCCGCGCCGCGTCGAGCTGTTGCTGCGACACCGCCCGCGCGTCCAGCGCCTCGTACCGCTTCAGATCCGCCTCCGCCCGCTCCGCCTCGGTGTTCGCAGAGGTTTCGGCCGCCCGCGCCTGCCCGACCTGTGCTTGCGCCGTCGCCACCGCCGATTCCGCCTCCGCCACCCGCCCCTCCGCCGACCGCAGGTCCGCCCGCGCCTGCTCCACCCGCGCCTGGAAGTCGCGCGGGTCGATCTGCACGAGGACGTCGCCGCGGTGGACGATCTGATTGTCGTCCACCATCACCTTCATCGCCTGCCCGCTGACCCGCGGCGCGACGCGGATGATGTGCCCGGTAATGAACGCGTCGTCCGTCTTTTCAAACTTCCGCGCGTGCAGCCACCACAGCACGCCAGCGACGATCGCCGCGACGACCACGACGCCGAGGATGATCATCGGGACCGGCCGCTTATAGAACGGCGGGCGGTCGGGCTGCTCTTGTTCGTCGCTCTCTTCCTTATCCTCGGCTTGAGCATCGCCCTCGTCCTCGGCATCCTTATCGTCAGTCTTGGCGGGACGGCGATCGGCTCGGCCGAAGGCTTCTGGAACGGGCGGCGCGGTGGTCGGAGGGAAGGAGCGGCCGAACGCCTCAGGGTAACGCTTGCGGTCGCTGCCTACGGGTTCCTCGCCGGCATCGGGAGCGCGATCGCGCGCCGGGCGCTCGGCCGGTTGTTCGCGTTTATGAGTCGCCTCGGGCATACGCGGCAAGCGCATGGCGGCGCCGCCATCCGTCGGGAACAGCACAGCCCGGACCAAACACTTTCCGCGCCGATCTGACGAAATGACCACGGCCTCCCCCCGCCAACCGCGACAGATTGTTATTCAGCCCAACCGATGTGACGCGACTACTTCGCCGCCACAACCCCCGGGCCAATCCCGCCACATCCACCGCATCACGTCCGGGAAAATCGCCGCGCCGTGCCGCCCGTTGTGTGTCCCCTCGCCCACCGTGAACTTGTGATCGTACCCCTTTTCTTCCAACGCCGCGTTCATCGCCCGGTTGGCCTCGGGCCAGCTCCCGAACTTGTTGACGATGTCGTTCGACCCGTCCTGCTGGTAAACGCGGATCGGCTTCTTCTCCGACTTGCGGACGAGGTCCGGATAGACGTTGCCGCCGCGAATGTTCGTAAACGATCCGATCGTCGTGTAGACCTTGCGGAACGCCTCGGGGTGTTCCCACGCGACGGTAAACGCACAGATGCCGCCCGACGACGCCCCGGCGATGCAGCGGCCGTCGGGGTTGTCGGTCAGCTTATATTTCTTCGAGACTTCGGGCAGGATCTCTTCGAGGATGAACTTCGCGTACGTGTCGCCGAGACTGTCGTATTCGACGCTGCGGTTCGAGCGCGTGTTGGGCTTCCCATCCGCCTTCTTCGCCGGCTCGCCTTCCTTGGGCGGGAAGTAACCAGGATTGATAAAGATGCCGATCGTCACCGGCATCTGTTTTTTCGCGATCAGGTTGTCGAAGACGACGGGCGCGCTGTACTGGATGCCGTCCTGACAGACGAAGACGCACGCCGGCGTCTTGCCGTCGTACTGGGCCGGCACGTAGACCCAGTAATCGTGGATCGTGCCGGGAAAGTGCTTGCTCTCCTTCCAAACGTACTTCGTCACCACACCCTTCGGCACACCCTCTTGCGGTTTGGAATCCGCCCCAAGCACGTATTGCTCGTTCGGGTCCGGCTTTTTCGGCTGAGCGGGCTGGGCGTGGGCGTTGGCGACGAGGGCCAGCGCGAACAGGGCGCACGCGATTCGGGCAGGGGATGTGATCGTCATCATCTTCGTCTTGGTCTTCATTGGGGTTAGCTCCGTTGGGCGGCCACAATCGATACCCGCCATCTGGCGACGTTGTTTATCCGCTTCGCGTGGCGGACTTGGGCTGGCTTCGCACGCGCACGCGTTGAGGGGGCGCGGGAGGTTTGGTAAGCGGGGCGGGCTCGTCACGTGCACCGCTCGGACACCGGTCCCGTGGCGGTCGTTGTGGACGATCCGAAAACTTCGGAAAAGTGCTTGCACAATATTACACCTTATGGTGTAATATCCGTGTGGATCAACTCTCCGATGTGCTTACTGCAATTTCTCACCCCACGCGGCGGGCGATCATTGGGCAGCTCGCGGACGGGCCCGCACGGTTCCTGGATATCGCGAGGCCTTTCGACACTGCTCTGAACGCCGTGACGAAGCACTTGAAGCTTTTGGAGCGAGCGGGGCTTGTTCGGCGCGAGAAACGCGGGCGCGAAGTCATGATTTCCTTCACGCCGGAGCCGCTTCGTCAGGTAGCCGACTGGGTGGGCGGATACGAGCGATTCTGGAACGAACGCCTCGATCAGTTTGAGCAGCATTTCAGGAAAAGACAGAAGAAGGAGACCAAGAAATGAAGACGGACGCCAAGACCATCGAATTCAAATTCGAGCGTCTCATTCGAGCCTCTCCAGAGGAGGTGTTTGAGGGGTGGCTTGATCCCAAGATTCCCGGCACCCCGTGGAACGCGGCCGAGAATTTCATCTTGAACGCAAAATTGGATGGGCTGTTCTACTGGCATTTGAAGGGAACATCGCACTACGGGCGATTTACGGCGTTCGACCGGCCCGCCCGAATGCAGCATACGTGGGTTTCGCCGAATACCCTGGGACTGGAATCGCTGGTCACGATTACTTTCAACAAGCACGGGGAAGCGACGCGGATGACCCTCGTTCATTCCGGCCTTCCTGACCACGAGCTTGCGAAGGGGCATGAGAGGGGCTGGAACTACTTTCTCAACACGTTTCTGGACCAGTTCGGGGGCGGCTCGCGCAAGCCGTACCGCTGGGAAGAAGCCCATCCGCCCACCCAGAAATGACATCTCGAACTCGGGGATCACAAAACTACTCGGAGCCTCCAGTGAGTCCGATCAAGTGGCGCGGGATCGCGCGGGCAATGCTTTTACCGTTACTGGCTGCTTCGCAGGCGATTAGCGGATGCGGCGACTTGCACATTGGCACTAACCGTATGCATAAGGAAACGGCAGGAATGAGCGCGAGAAACCATACGACGAAGAGCCACGGATACGCGCCCGTAAACGGTCTCAAGATGTACTACGAGATCGAAGGAACCGGCGATCCGCTCGTGTTTATCCCGCCCGCGTTCGGGTTTTCTGGCCAGAAGTCATTTCCCGAATTGGTCCAAAACCATTCCGTCATTTCGGTCGATCTGCAAGGGAATGGCCGCACGGCGGACATCCCGGATCGTCCGATTTCCATCGAGCAGTATGCCGAAGACGTAGTGGGGCTGCTGAAATATCTCAAAATTTCTAAGGCGGATTTCCTTGGGGAGAGCTACGGCGGAGATACCGCGGCGATGATTGCGGTTCGGCATCCCGAGCTGGTTCGCCGCGTCGTAACGTATTCGGCCACTTTCGCCGCCCCGCCGGCCACGCTGGACCCTGTGATCACGCGTTACGACCACACGCCGACCGCCGAAACCAACGACGTCAAATTCCAGAGGGAGAGCTACAAGAGGGTCGCGCCCGACCCGGACTATTGGCCCAAGCTTTACGACAAGGTAACCAACATTCGGTGGAAAGGCTTTTCGATGGACGAGCTGTCTTCCATCAAGGTTCCATTTCTTCTCATTCAAGGTGACCATGACTTCGTTTTACTGGAGCACTCCGTCGAGACGTTCAGGCTCATACCACATGCCGAGCTTGCGGTGATCCCGAGCGGTAGCCACTTTGCCTTGTCTTCGGAACAGGAACGTGTGGCGTCAATCATCAAACATTTTCTGGAGAAACCCGAGGGGCAAATTCCGTTGGCAACGGCCAACGTTGGATATCACCCCGGCGAAACGAGATAAGCGTTCGAAAGAGAGGCGCGTAAATGGGAACGCATAAAGTTGGCACGCGGGACGAATGGCTCGCGGCACGAATCAATCTGCTGAAGGCGGAAAAGGAATACGTGCGCCGCGGTGATGAAGTGGCGCTGATGCGGCAAGCGTTGCCATGGGTTCGGCTGGGCAAGGAATACCGGTTCGAAACTGATCAGGGTTCCGCCTCACTGTCCGACCTGTTCCGGGGCAGATCGCAGCTGATGGTGTATCACTTCATGTTTGGGCCCGAGTACGCCGCGGGCTGTCCGTCTTGCTCGGGAATTGCGGATACCTTTAACGGAGTCTACGTCCACTTGGCCAATCATGACGTGATGCTCTGGGCGATTTCACGCGGCCCCCTGGCGAAACTGCAGGCATATAAGCGACGTATGGGGTGGACATTCCTGTGGGCCTCGTCGTTCGGCAGCGATTTCAATTCGGACTTCGGCGTGGGTTTCACTGAGGAGGAACAACTTCGCGGCATCGATTACAACTATCGTCGCGAATCAGCTTGCAAGTTACCGCAAGAGGGAAATGTTGACCAAAACATGTGGGGAACGGGGGTCGATCGCGCCACGTTTCTTCGCGAACGGCCAGGTGTCAGTGCCTTCGCGTTCGACGAAGGCGTCGTTTATCACACCTACTCATCCTACGCCCGCGGCGTGGATGCCCTATGGGGTATATGGCAATGGCTCGATCGCGCCCCCAAAGGGCGCAATGAGACAGGTCACTGGTGGCGCCGCCACGACGAGTACGACCAGCGATGAGCGATACGATAAGGGTACGCGCGAACGCGTCGTGTCCGAAATCGGAGGTTCATGTAGGGTTCGCGAGCGAAACGGGCCTTGGCGGCGGCGCGCCAAGGCCCGTTTGCGATACTTGCGGCCCGTCGGCGCGCCCGGGAGTGACGTGCGGAACGCGTGGGGGGCCGAGCCTTCGGCAGGGGGGGCGTAACTGGCAACTACCGTTGGTGGGTGGGATGCCCTATTCTACTGGTCTATGACCCTCGCGGAACTCGCCGAGAAGATCAATGCCACCTTGGTCGGGAACCCCGGCACGGAAGTGAAAACCTGCGCCACCCTCGACCAGGCCGGCCCCGGCCAAGTGTCGTTCCTGGCCAACCCCAAGTACGTCAAGCAACTCGAAACCACCAAGGCCACAGCAGTCGTCGTCGGCCCCAATGTCGATGCCGCCGCCATCGGCCGGCCGGATTTGTCGCTGCTGAAGGCCAAGGACCCGTACTACACGTTCATGCAAGCGGTCGTCGCGCTCCACGGCTACCGCAAGCACCCGCACGAGGGAATTCACCCGCAGGCGCACGTGGATCCGAGCGCGGTTGTCGGCGAAGGGACGGTGGTTTACCCCGGCGTATTCATCGGCCCGCACGTGAAGGTCGGCCGGGATTGCATCCTGTATCCCAACGCCGTCGTGTATGACGGCTGCGTCTTGGGCGACCGCGTGACCGTACACGCCGGCGCCGCCGTCGGCGTGGACGGCTTCGGCTACGCCACCAGCGCCGGCGTCCATCACAAGATCCCACAGACCGGCAACGTCATCCTCGAAGACGATGTCGAGATCGGCGCCAACTGCGCCATCCAGCGCGCCACCCTCGGCTCGACGATTATCGGCAAAGGCACCAAGTTCGGCGACCTGATCGACATCGGCCACGGCACGAAGATCGGCCCCCACGCCCTCTTCGTCGGCCTGATCGGCATCGCCGGCAGCGTCACCATCGGCCACCACTGCACCATCGCCGGCCAAGCCGGAATGGCGGGCCACCTCAAGATCGGCGACAACGTGACGATCGGCGCCCAGGCGGGCGTGATGGAATCGATCGCCGACCAAACCGCCGTCTTCGGCGCCCCCGCCATGCCCGCGAGCACGGCGCGGCGCGTCTATACGCTCTTCACCCAGTTGCCGGAATTGGTGGGGCGGATCAAGCAGCTTGAGCAGAAGGTGGAAGAGTTGGGGGCCGATCCGGAATCGGAGTGAAATGTCTTGGATACGCACTTCTATAAGTTAGTCGTGTCCAAGGCCAAGTCTGACGGACTGCGCAGCTTCGCCCAAATGATGCTGGAAAGGTGTGCGGACTACGATCGATTAAAAGAAACAAACCTCCAACTGAGAATGCGGAACCGCGCGGTGCGAGAGGGAATTTCGCTCCAAGAGATTGAGCGCGAAGCGGCGACCGGGGCGCGACGATTCAAGCTTGGTCAGGAGCAATCGCAAGCCTTGCAAGTTTCTCTGACAGAAATGCTCGGGGAATCGCCAGAGGACCGAACACTCCTCGAAATGGCGGCAGTCGTGGAGGATTCGCATCGGCGGAATGTGGATATTCATCTGGCGGATCGAACGTTGCCACCCGAAGATCGATTGATACTTCAATCCGAATTGAATCTCCTCCTTGAGAATCGGCGACTGATCACGGAATTCGCGCGAGCTAACGGATGGTTGATCTGATGCGACCGCTGATCTGGTTGCACACGTCCCCCGTCTCAAAACCCCCCGCATGACGCCGACCGCAACCCCCGTATAATCCGCCGAAGCACAACCGCCAATGCCCATCGCCACCCTCACCAACCTCGAGAAAACCTTCGGCCAGCGCGTCCTCTTCGACAAGCTCAACCTCAACGTCTACCGCGGCGAACGCATCGGCCTCATCGGCGATAACGGCGCCGGCAAAACCTCCCTCTTCAAAGCCCTGCTCGGCGAGCTCATACCCGACGCGGGCACGGCGGCAGTGAACAAATCCATCAAGGTCGGCCACCTGCGGCAGGACCCCGTCTTCGATCCCGCCAACACCGTCATCGACGAGGCCGAGCTCGCTTTCGCCGAACTGCACGCCCTCTCCCACCGCCTCCGCGACCTCGAACACGAAATGGCCAGTCTCGCCGGCGGCGCGCTCGAAGGCGTCCTCAAGAAATACCAGACCGTCCAACACGAATTCGACCTGGCAGGGGGGTACGCCTGGCAGCACAAGCTCGAAGCCACGCTCCAGGGCATCGGCCTCGAAAAGGCGATCTGGAATCAGAACGTGACCACCCTGTCCGGCGGACAACGCTCCCGCCTCGCGCTCGCCAAGCTCCTCATCGCCCAGCCCGACCTCCTGCTCCTCGACGAGCCGACCAACCACCTCGACCTCGCCGCCATCGAGTGGTTAGAGCGATATCTCAGCGACTTCTCGGGCGCCGTCGTGCTGATCTCGCACGACCGCTTCCTGCTGGACCGCCTCGCGACCCGCATCGTCTGGCTCACGCGGCACAAGCTCAAGAGCTACAAGGGAAACTACACCGCCTTCGTCACGCAGCGCGAGCTCGAAGAATTAACGCAGCAGCGGCAGTACGAGCAGCAGCAGGCGGACATCGAAAAGCAGCAGGAGTTCATCCGCCGTTTCCAGGCCGGCCAGCGATCGAAGGAAGCCCGCGGCCGCGCCACCCGGCTCGAACGCTTCATGAAAAGCGACGCGATGGTCGGCGCCGTCGCCAAACAACACAACATCCGCCTCTCCCTCTCCACCGACCAACGCGCCGGCGACCGCGTCCTCGAAGTCCGCGACCTCTCGAAGGCGTACGACTCGAAACAGCTCTGGAAAGACCTCCGCTTCGAGATCAAGCGCGGCGAGCGGATCGGCGTCATCGGCCCCAACGGGGCGGGGAAGACGACGCTGCTGGAAGTCCTCCTCGGCCGCCGCGATGCCGACACCGGCGAACTCCGCTGGGGCGCCAACCTGAACATCGGCTACTACGATCAACGCCTCGGCGTCGAGGAGTTCGATCCGGAAAACACGGTGATGGAAGAGGTCATGGCCGACCGCCAAGCCTCCCTCCAGGAGCTCCGCGACGTCCTGGCCCTCATGCTTTTCCGCGGCGACGACGCCAACAAAAAAATCGCCATGCTCAGCGGCGGCGAGCGGGCGCGCGTCCGCCTCGCCCAACTCCTGCTCGACAAGCCCAACGTCCTGGTGCTCGACGAGCCCACTAACCACCTCGACATCGCGTCGCGCGAGGCTCTCGAAAACGCCATGGCCGGCTTCGAGGGCACGATCCTCTGCGTCAGCCACGACCGCTATTTCCTCGACAAGGTCGTCAAGCGGATGTTCGTGGTGACGCCGCCAAACCTGGAGCAGTTCGACGGCAACTATTCCGCATGGCAGGCCAAGCAGAAGGCCCTCGTCGAAGAGGCCGCCGCCCGCGCCGAACGCGCCAAAGCCTCCGGTGGCGGCGGCGCGAAACCTCCGCCCCCCAAACCCAAATCGGAGGGCTCGAAAAAGGACAACCCGTATCTCCGCCCCTTCGGCCGCCTGTCCACCGAAGACTTGGAGCGCCAGATCACCGAGACGGAGATCGCCGTCGCCGAATGCCAGGAACAATTCGCCGACCCGGCGTCGTTCAAAGACCCCGCCGGCGCGCAGCGGCTTCAGAAGGAAATGGCGGAACTGACGAAAAAGCTCGAGCGGTTGGAGGCGGAGTATTTCGCGCGGGAGGAGTGATCGCGCCGCCTGCATTATGTAGGGTCCGCTTTAGCGGACGGTTTTTCCGCGGGCGAAAAATTGCGTCCGCTAAAGCGGACCCTACCCTAACCAGGGCTTTGAGATTCGGAATCTTGTTCAAAGGCAGACAAGAATGTCTGCCCCACCAAAGACCCAAAAGACAGGCCCGTTCAGTGGCACTTAGGGCAAACGCCGTGGACGACGAGTTCCGCGTACGTCACGTCGTACCGCCGCCCGAGATCTTTTGACCGAACCAGTTGTTCGGGCACGGGAACGCGCTGGAGGCATTCGACGTCGCCGCAGGAGTCGCAGACGAAGTGGGCGTGGGGGTGATCCCGGTGCTCGTCCCGTGTACTCCCGGACGATGTGGCCGCGTACCGCCACGCCCCGTCCTCCCCGCGCACCCGGTGCAGCAGCTTAGCCTCCGCCAGCGTGTTGAGGGTCCGGTAGACCGTCACCGGGTCGGTCTCTTCCCCAAGCCGGTGGATGACGCCAGGCGCCGACAGGGGGGCGCGCGACGACGTGACGGCGTCCAACACCGCCACCCGCACGGGCGTCCGCCGCAGCCCCGCCCCGCGCAGCGCGTCACCGATTGAATCTTCCCGGTTCACGCCCTAATCTTACCCACTCCGGGAAACATTTGTAAATGCCAGTCAATTGCATTTGACGCGCGGCCTCCGCCGCGGTTATGCTTTTGCCAGTCACTTGCATTTAGCGTGTACGCCGCACAAACCACCGTGGCCCTCGAACTCGTCAATTTGAAAAAGGACTACGCCGCCCCCGACGGCAGCGTCGTCTCCGTCATCGACCTCGAACACCTCGCCATCGCCGACGGCGAACAGGTCGCCCTCATCGGCACCAGCGGCTCGGGCAAGACCACCCTCCTCCACATGATCGCCGGCATCGTCGCCCCGGATAGCGGCCGGATCGTCTACGACCTCCGCGGTCTTGGCGGCCCGCCCGCGACCGCCGCATCAGTCGCGGCCTCCACACCCCTTCTCGACTACCGCGGCAACGGCGCCCCCGAACCCAAATCCGATCTCTTCCCCCAAGGCGTCACCGACATCGCCACCCTCTCCGAAGCCCGCCGCGACGTCTTTCGCGGCAGCCACGTCGGCTACATCTTCCAGACCCACCACCTCCTCGGCGGCTTCACCGCCCTCGAAAACGTCCTCCTCGGCATGAGTTTCACCGGCCGCAAGCCCGACCGCGCCTGGGCCCGCCGCCTCCTCGACGACGTCGGCCTCGCCGCCCGCGCCGACTACAAGCCCGAGAAACTCTCCGTCGGCCAGCAGCAGCGCGTCGCCGTCGCCCGCGCCCTGGCCAACCGCCCCAAGCTCGTCCTCGCCGACGAACCCACCGGCGCCCTCGACCCCGCCACCGCCCAGCAGGTGCTCGGCCTCATCCGCAAGCTCTGCCAGGAAGTCGGCGCCTCCCTGCTCCTCGTCACCCACGACCTCGACATCGCCCACCAGCTCCCGCGCGTCCTCACCCTCTCCGAAATCAACCGCGCCTCAAAGCCCCCAACAACAGCAACGCCGGCCCTGACAACTGACCACTGACAATTGACAATGAACAATTGACAATTGACCCGCAATGAACTTCTTCCAAATCATCCTCAAGCAGATGCGGCAGCGTTCGCTCTCGACCTGGCTGACGATGATGTCCGTCCTCCTCGGCGTCGCGCTGGCGGTCGCGGTCCTCGTCGTCCACCGCGAGAGCAAGAACCTCTTCGCCCAGACCGATTTCGGCTACGACATCCTCATCGGCCCGCCCAAAGGCTCGCCCCTGCAACTCACGCTCAACACCGTCTACCACATGGACCAAAGCCCCGGCGTGGTCCCGTACCAGTTGTACGAAGACCTCGCCCGCACCACGCCCCCGCCCCCCGGCCGCCCCGATTTCCGCCGCTACGTCCGCACCGCCGTCCCCTTCATGGTCGGCGACAGTTACAACGGCCGCCGAATCGTCGGCACCTCGCCGCAGATGTTCGGCTTCGACGACAACGGCCAGCCCGTCACCGGCACGCCCTTCCAGTACCGCAAGGACAAGTCCTACGAGCTCGCCGCCGGCCGCGTCTTTAACCCCGTGCGCTTCGAGGCCGTCATCGGCAGCGACACCGCCGAGCGCGAGCATTTCGTCCTCTACGACGACAAACTCTCCGAAGAGGAAAACGAAAAGCGCCACGCCACCTTCCGCGCCACCCACGGCATGCCCGCCCCCGACCAGAAGCCCGACGTGCACAAGCCCAAGTGGCACGTCGTCGGCATCCTCAAGCCCACCCACACCGCCAACGACCGCGTCCTCTTCGTCCCCGTCGTCAGCCTCTACGCGATCGCCGAGCACGAGCAGGGCATGCTCGACCAGGCCCTGATGAAGGCCGACATCGACCCGAGCAAGGTCCCGCCCAATAAGGTGGACGAGACCCTTGCCAAGCTCGGCTTCGACCCCAAACACGTCCCCGCCGCCGCCAAGAAACGCTTCGGTCTGAGCAAAAGGCCGGCCCCAACGATCAAGCCCGGCGGAGATCTGCTGAAAGACGCCGCGCCCGGCGGCGACCTCTTGAAAGACGCCACCCCCACGCCCCCCGCACAGGCGAGCAAGACCGCCCCCGTCGATCAGGAGGAAGACGAAGACGCCTTCCACTTCGACGACAAAGGCGACATCGTGCCCGACCTTCCCAAAGACGAATGGGCCGTCTCCGCCGTCATCGTCCGTTCCCGCGGCGAAGGGGGTTTCAACGGCCAGTGGCTCATCTACAATTTCAAGGTCATCGACGACCGCGCCACCGCCGTCAACCCCGCCACCGTCATGCGCGAGTTCTTCGACACCTTCTTCAAGGGGAGCACCGTCGTCCTCTTGATCATCGCCGTCCTGGTCTCGGTCGTGGCGGCGGCGTCGATCATGACCACCATCTACAACGCCGTCTCCGCCCGCCGACGCGAGATCGCCATCCTCCGCGCCCTGGGCGCCACCCGCGCCCGCATCCTCTCCCTCATCACCTTCGAAGCGGCGTTCGTCGGCCTGCTCGGCGGCGTCCTGGGCGTCCTCGTCGGACACGCCCTTTGCGCCGGCGGCTCGGTCTACCTCCAGCAAACCGTCGGCGAAGGCATCCACTGGCTCGTCTTCGACCGCTGGGAAGCCCTCTACCTCTTCGGCGTCGTCCTGATCGCCTTCGCCGCCGGCCTGGTCCCCGCCCTCAAAGCCTACTCCACCCCCGTCGCCACCAACCTCGCCGCAACATAAAACCCCGTATCACGGGCGCCCCGCCCGTGGACTCCCGGTACTCCGGGAGCCAAGAGCGCAAGCGATCTTAGTTTCTGAAGCGAACGGTCACGATACGACAACAATCATTCGGAAAATGTTCGGCCAAACCCCCCATTCAAATAATCAACCCACAACACGATTTTCAGTCGGATATACTTAACCAAGGCGTGCCCCGCGTATCGGCACGAGCGAACCCCGCAGCCGGACCACCAGTAGAATAACCACCGCCCGCGGACCATCGACCCGACGACGACAACTCTCTCGGAGCCATATATGAAACTGACCGCCGTGATCCTCGCCGCCGCCCTTGCCACCCCGCTCTTCGCCCGCGCCGAAGACCCCAAGCCCGCCGCCGCCGCCACCCCCGCCCCTGCCGTCGCCAAGGACACCAAGGACTCCAAAGACAACGCCACCACCCTCGAGCTCCGCGCCAACGAAGCCTTCAACCGCGGCCAATACTCCCTCGCCAAGGAACTCTTCACCAAGGTCGCCGAGCGCGTCAAGGACGACAAGAAACGCTACGGCGCCATCCAGGAACAGATCCGCGTCTGCGAGACCAACATCAAGCAGCTCGCCTCCTCCGCCCCCATCCCCCAGGCCGACCAACTCGGCCAGCCGCAGATCGAAATCTCCGCCGAAAAACGCAAGAAGTTCACCGCCCCCAAGGAAGGCGAAGTCCTCGCCCTCGCCAGCATCAAGGAACTCGGCAACTTCGACTACGACGCCGACAAGGGCGGCAACATCCCCGACGACGTCAAGAAGCTCAACGGCGCCAAGATCCGCGTCTCCGGCTTCATGATCCCCCTCGACCAGGCCGACAACATCTCCCACTTCTCCCTCGTCCCAAGCCTCTTCGCCTGCTGCTTCGGCCAGCCCCCCCAGATCCAGCACCAGATCGTCGTCCACACCCCCAAGGGCAAGGCCGTCGGCTACTACCCCGATGAGATCATTTGCGAAGGAACCCTGAAGGTCGATGAAAAGAAGGACGACGGGTACATCGTCAGCGTCTTCGAAATGGACGTACAAAGCGTGAAACCCGCCGCGAAATAGATTTTTCACGCCGACTCCTGCGGAGTCGGATGAAGTTGCAGGAGTAACGAACAATGGAAGCCACCGCCAAACTGCCCGCCGAACGCAACTGGGGCGTCATCGTCCGCGTCGGCGTCGTCCTCGCCCTGATCCTCGCCCTCGTCGGCTACGCCATGAAGGTCACCTACGAAAGCGTCATCCAGGGCGGCGTCGTCAACGCCGGCGACTTCTACAAGGTCGATCTCAAGTCGATGAGCAACTTCGAGATGAACCAGGCCACCGCCTCCCTCGACGACATCCCCCAGCGCTTCCGCGAGCTCGACGGCAAAAAGGTCCTCCTCCAGGGCGAGATCGCCCCAACCGGCTTCGAGGCCGGCCCAAAGGTCACCAAGTTCAGCCTCTGCTACTCCGTCGCCAAGTGCTGCTTCGGCGGCCCCCCCAAGGTCCAACACTTCGTCGCCTGCTCCGCCCCCGCCGGTAAGGAGATCAACAGCAGCTCCGTCCAAGTCTACGGCACCCTGCACGTCAAAGTAATCAACGACAGCGGCGTCGTCAGCAGCATCTACCAAATGGACGTGGATCGGGTCGAACCGGTCTCCTGAACGCAAAGTCAAAAGTTGATCGACACGCAGACGACACGCAAACGCCCACCGAACTCGTTCGGTGGGCGTTTTTAATCCGGACATGACGACGCCTGACCAATCCGGGGAGACAACGCCGCCGCGGCAACGATCGATCCTGCGCGCCATCGTCGCGCGGGTGGTGCTCTATTCGGCGTTGTGCGCCATCGTCGTTGCGTCACTGACAGACATTGGTTCGCTCTGGTCGCGATCGCGCGAAACGCCATCGAGCGCCGCCGGTGGCGAAACGTTCGACGCCGCGACCGCCGCGGTGGGCCAAGGCTGGCCGCAGTTGCGCGGACCGACATACGACGGCCACTCGACCGAAACCGATCTGGCCGACAGTTGGCCCGCGGCCGGTCCGCCGATTCTGTGGACCAAGGAAATCGGCCACGGCTTTGGCGGCTTCGCCGCCCATGGGACGCGGGTCTACACCCAAACCCAAAGCCTGACCGAGCAAAAGGTCATTGCCCTCGACGCCGACACCGGCCGCGTCATCTGGGAACACGCCTACGGCTGGCCCTACCAGGCGGCCGGCATGTTTCCGGGCCCGCGCGCCACCCCGACCTGCGCCGCCGGCCGCATCTACTTTACCGCCCCCAACGGCCTGGTCGGCTGCCTCGACGACGCGGCCGGCGGTCGTGTCGTATGGACGGTCAACGTGGTCGAGCGCTTCAAGGGCCGCGGCGCGACCTTCGGTTACGCCTGCTCCCCGGTCGTCGAAGGCGGCAAAGTCGTGCTCCCGGTCGGCGGGCCGTCGGCGTCGGTCGTGGCGCTCGACGCCGATACCGGCGCCACGCGTTGGGCGTCCGGCGACGCGCCCGCCTCTTACTGTTCCGCCCTGCCGGTCACGTTTCGTGGCCGGCGCCAGGTCGTGACCTTTCTGCAGAATTCCCTCGCCGGATTCGACCTCGCGACCGGGCGCCCGCTCTGGGAACAGCACTACGCCCGCGGTTTCGACGAACACGCCGCCGCCCCGCTCTACCGCGAGCCGTATCTTCGCGTGATGCAGGCGTACCGTGCCGGCTCCGACCTCTACGAACTGCAACCTGCCGACAACGCCGAAGTGGGCGGCGAGGCCACCGCGCCCGGCGTTCGCATCACGCGCGTGCGCCACGACGCCCCAATGTCCAACGACGTCGCATCGAGCGTGCTGGTAGACGGTTTCGTCTACGGTTTCGACCTGCGTGACCAGCAGACGACCCGCGGTCACCCCTCCCACGGGACGTTCCGCTGCATCGACTTCATCACCGGCCGCGTGCGGTGGTCCAGCGACCGGCCGGGGCAGTCAGCGATCCTCGTCGCCGACGGCAAGCTGCTGATGCTCAACGACTCCGGCGAGCTCCTGCTCCTCCGCGCCAGCCCCGACCGCTACGAGGAACTCGCCCGCGCCTCCGTCTTCCCAAGCGAGACCTGCTGGACCGCCCCGGCCCTCGACCGCGGCCGCCTTTACCTGCGAAGCCCCACCCGCGCGGCCTGCGTGTTCGTCGGCGACCCGCGCCGCATGACGCCGCGGCAACGCGCCCGAGCCACGCCGCTTGCCGCCGCCGCGCAGGGTATGAGGCAATCGGCGGCCGCGGATCTGACTTGGCTCTTGGGCGGCCAGCGCGAGTATCCGTTCGAAATGCCGGACGTGCGCGAGCTGACCCGTTGGTATCTGTTCTCCCTCGCCGCGCTCGCCGCCGCCGCCCTGACCGCCGCCGTCGTCCAATTCGTCATGCAGTCACTCGTGCGCGCGCCGTCATCACGAATCGTCATGTCCGTTTTCTGGACAACGGTCCCCGTGTTGGCGGTCCTCGCCACGCCTCTCGCTAACCGCCGGGTGATGCCGTCGTTCGTCTTTACCTGGCCACTCGCGCTCGTCGCCGCCCAGCAGATCGCGATCAACGCCATCCGCCGGTCGAAGACGTCGAACCGATCCGCCGCTGACAGCGAATTCGCCGTCGCCGCCGCGCTCGCGCTCCTGACCCTGACGTGTCTGGCCTATTTCAAACTCACGCGGCAATTGAGCCTCGCGCCGGCTTGGTATTTCCTGGTCGCGCTCCCCGCCACCTGGCCCTTGGCCATTCCCGCCGCCGCCGGCGCCGCCCGCCGGCTCGCACGCCCGGGTGCCGGCATAGCCGGCGCAGCGCTCTGGCTCGCCGCCGCCTTCTCCGCCTGCTTCTGGACCGCCGGCGCGATCATGCTCGTCCGCACGGCCAAGCTTTGACGACTTACCGACGCCTACCGTCCTTGCACCACGACGTCCCGAAACCGATACCAGCTCACGCCCCCATCCGACCCGTCATAAAGCATCAAAATCCCCACCCAAACCTCCACCCCCAGCAACACCACCAACAATCCCCCCACCACACCAATCACACACCGCCGGCGCACCTTCCGCCGCACCAATACCGCCAACAGTAAAATCAACCCCACGATCCCACCGCCGACGATCATATGTGCCAGATCGCGCGGCTGACCCAACACCGGCGTCAGTTGTTCCCACGACCGCCCCGCCACCCAAACCCCCACCGCCGCCGTCGCGACCGCCACCACCATCGCCACGATCCACAACAGTGATTCCTCGCCCACGCCCGCCATACCGCCAGTGGGTGGCGGCTCGTGCATCCGCCGAACTGAAACCCCAAGCGCCACCATCGCCACCGCCACCGTCAATCCCGCCAGCATCGCGTGCGACCGCGAAACCGTAATTCCCGGCCCGTGCGTCGCCTCCACACCCTGTCCCGCAATCCAAGTCCACGCCAATACGCCGATGCCAAGCACCACCAGCCCCAGGCAAGGCAGATACAGTCGCCGCCGCCACCGATCGCCCGCCCCGAGATGGATAACGGTCCCCAACGTCACCAAGACGGTCCCACCCGTCGTCCCCCAAAGCCGATGCCTCACAAGCTCCCATCGCTCCGGCGCGGCCCGCGTCAGACGATACCAAGGCTCGTTCCCCAGTTCCCCCGCCGCCGCATCCACTTGTCCGGCGAGTCGAACCGAATTGTAATACCGACATACCTCGCTCATCGCCGCCGGCCAACACGCCATCGCCCCCAGCAGCACCATCCACCGGCCCACCGCGCGCAGCATCCCCCGTCGATACCAATAGCTCGCCAGCACCATTATCACGCCGAGCGTCAATAGCGCGATCGCCAAGTCCGGTCACTCCTTCCCTCCGATCGATATCGACCACGCCGCCCACCGCCGCTTGACCGCCCCGCGCCGTCCCGACCATCATGGGCCGCAACATGACCCCAATCGAAATCATGAGCGACGTGATCGCCCGCAACGCCGGGATCCTCAAGATGACTTTGGCCGACTTCTCCCAGAACGAGATGCTCGCCCGCCCCGTCCCCGGCGCCAACCACGCCGCCTGGCAGCTCGGACACCTGATCGGCAGCGCCACCTACATCCTGCGGGAAGTCGCGCCCGGCGTGATCCCGCAGGCCGCCGCCGCGATGGGCGAAAAGTTCACCGGCAAGACCGCCGCGAATGACGATCCGGCCTTTTATCCCGACAAGTCACAACTCCTCGAAACCTTTTCCCAAGCCTGTGATGCCATCGTCGCCTGGACGAAAAACCTTACCCCCGAAGAAATCGCCAAGCCCACCCCCGGCCGCATGGCCGAGTTCGCCCCCACCTTGGGCCACCTCGCCTTAATGACCGCCAGCCACATCACGATGCACGTCGGACAAATGCAAGTCATCCGCCGCAAACTCGGGAAACCCCTACTCTTCTGACATATTGCCGCGGCCCAATTTAACAGGATCGGGCTCAATTCGTTGACGAAAACGACGATCGCAGCGGCTTAAAGCGTACACATTGCGCAATTGTCGCCGACTGTGGGGCACACCGGGAATTTCTTGCATTTGTTTTACCCGGTGGCAGAATCCGCTTCGTCGTTGAATGGCTGTTGCGTGACGTTCGCGGGCAGGGAAGGAAATGCGGCGGCCGCCGCATCGGGTCCGGGCAAGACCTGAATGGCCGCTTATCTCGCCGATCGGCACCTCACGCCAGATCAATTTCTTTCATTTCGCGGGATTCGCGTTGGCGCCCCGGTGCGCGCCATCGTTCGAAAGGAGCTGGAACGTGGATAACGGGACGTCAGGGAATCGTGGTGGTCGTTCGCGCGCGTCGCATTCGTTGCCTCTTCGTCGCGCACTCAAGCCGGTCGTCGAAACGTTGGAAAACCGCTGGCTGCTGTCGGCCGGCGACGTGGATCTCACGCTCACGGCCGGCCTCTTCGGCCCGTCCGGTGACAGCGTGACCGCGGTCCTGCGGCAGGGGAGCAAGACGATTGTCGCCGGCGAATCCTTCGGCTCGGGCGACGCCTTCCTCGCCCGCTACGACGCGTCCGGTAACCTCGACACCACCTTCGGCAACGCCGGCCGCACCAACATCGATCTCGGCGGCGGTGACGACGTCATCCGCGCCCTCACCATCGACTCCGGCGGCAACATCGTCGCCGCCGGCGCGAGCAACGGCAACATGGCCGTCGCCCGCCTCACCGCCAACGGCCAGCTCGACGCCTCCTTCGACGGCGACGGCGTGCAGACCGTCTCCTTCTTCGAGCCTGCCGGGGCCCTGTCCGTCTCCGCGAGCGGCGGCGTGATCGCCCTGGGCGGCTCCAGCGGCTTCGACCCGGCCGCGCGGCACTTCGCCGTCGCCGAACTCGACGCGAGCGGCCAACTCACCGGCTTCGGCACCCAAGTGACGGCGATCGGCGACGACGCCGTCGTCAACTCCGTCCTCGTGGACGGCGTCGGCAACGTCTACGCCGGCGGCCAATCAACCACGGCCGGCCAGACCTCCTTCACCGTCGCCAAGTACAACACCGGCGGCCTCGACGCGACCTTCGACGGGCCCGACCTGCTCAACCCCGGTAATGGCGTCGTCGTCACGACGCTTGGCGGGGCCTCGAGCATCAAGTCACTCGCTTTCCACGGTACAGGCGTCCTGGCGATCGGCACCGGCGCGGGCGTCGCCATGGCGCAATACGACGGCGTCACCGGCCTCTTCGACCCGACCTTCAACGCCGGCGCACCGTTCCAGGCGAACGTCGGCGGAATCAACGTCACGAGCGGCGGCGTGGACAGCGCCGGCCGCATCTACGCCATGGGCACCGTCCAGAACGGCGGCCCTCGCCGCCCCGGCGCCCTCCGCTTCCTCGCCACCGGCGCGGTAACGCTCGACGGGACGTACGGCGCCGGCGGCGTCGGACAGAGTGGTCTGACGGCGGCCAGCAACGACGAGCCTTACCTCGCGCTCGCCACCGACGGCTCGATCAGTGCCGCCGTCGAGTCACCGATCACGGTCGGCGGGAACGACGTCGGCACGATTACTTCGGCCGGCGCCGCGGGCGCGACCGGCTCGACCGGTTTCACCATCGCCACCGACGACGCCGCCACCGCCGTCTACGTGGACGCCACCGGCGCCACCTACCTCGCCGGCGCGACGACCGACGTCGCCAACGACCAACGCCACGGCTTCATCCTCAAGCGCCTCGCCAGCGGCGCGGTCGATACCACCTTCGGCACCAACGGCGTCGTCGGCGTCGATTTCGGCACCGACCTCGAATCCGTCACAGGATTGGCCGTCGATGCCAGCGGCCGCCTGCTCGTCGCCGGCGTCACATTCAACACGGTCACGGGTGCCGCCGTCGCGCGGTACTTGCCCAATGGCACGCTCGACGCCTCCTTCGGAAATAACGGCGTCGTCACCGTCGTCCTGCCCCTGGGCGATTCGGTCGGCGGCACCGATCTGGGCGTACCCCAGATCGTCCGCGTCGCCGCCGACGGCAACGACGTCGTCGTCGCCGGCACCGCCGAAAGCGACTTCGGCAACGTCTTCGTCGCCCGCTACCTCGGCGCCAACGGCGCGGCCGACCCGGCGTTCAACGGCGGCCAAACCGCCGTCAACGACTTGGCACAACCCCTGTCGCCCGCCGGCGTCACCGCCGACGCCGTCTACGCCCTCACCGTCAACGCCCACAACATCTACGTCGGCGGCGTCACCAGTGACGACGCCGTCGATTACAACGCGGTCGTCGTGAAGTACACACCCGCCGGCGTGATCGACACGTCTTTCGACACCGACGGCATCGTCATCACCGACTTCGGCAACAGCGCCGACGCGATCAATGGCCTCGCGATCGACGCCAGCGGCCGAATCGTCGCCGCCGGCGCGTCCGGCAACGCCATCGCGGTCGCCCGCTACAACGCCGCCACCGGCGCGGCGGTGGATCAAACCATCCTGGGCCTCAACACCGTCGGTGGCGCGCAAGGCCTGGCAATCGACGCCAGTGGCAACCTCGTCCTCGCCGCCACCACCGTAGACGGCGGAAACGTCCACCACCTCAGCGCGGTTCGCTTGACCAACTCCCTCGCCCTCGACGCCGGCTTCGGCGCGGGTGGCGTGGCGCAGGCGACCTTCGCCGGCGCAAGCGACGCCGCCGCCGTTGCCATCGGCGCCGACGGCAAAATCACCGTCGCGGGTTCCACCGTCGCCGGCTCTTTGGACGTCGCCGCGGCCCGCTTCCTGGGGACCGTCGTCGTCGTCAACCAACCCCCGGTCGTCAACCCGATCGTCGGCCCCAGCACCGGCCTCTGGCAGTCGCAACTGACCTTCACCGGCAGCTACTCCGACCCGGGCGACGTGACCGTTCACACCCAAACCTGGGTCGTCCGCAACGCCGCCAATCAGGTCGTCTTCACCGCCTCAGGCTCGACCCTCAACTGGACGCCCAACGCCGTCGGCACCTTCACCGTCACCTTCACCGTGACCGACAACAACGGCGCCGGCCTCAGCGGCTCGGCCAGCAAGAACGTCACCGTCACCTCCGCCGCCGTCGTCGGCGGTGTCCTCACCATTCAAGGTAACGGCTCCGGCAACACCATCTCCGTCAACCGCACAGGCACGGGCGACTACCGCGTGCTCGTGGACGGCCAGGCCGCCCAAGTCTTCTCGCAGGCGTCCGTCGCGTCGCTCTTCCTGACCGGCGGCGACGGCGCAGACGTGATCACGATCGCCAGCGGCGTCAACGTCCTCAACGAAGTCCACGGCGGCAACGGCAACGACGTCATCACCGGCGGCGGTGGCGGCGACATGCTCTTCGGCGAGGCCGGAAACGACCAGCTTATGTCCCGCGGACAGGCCGACATCCTCGTCGGTGGCGACGGCGACGATTACCTCGACGGCGGCGCCGGCCGCGACGTCCTGATCGGCGGCACTGGCGCCGACATCATCTTTGGCGACAACGGCGACGACGTCCTCATCGCCGCCTACACCACCCACGACGCCGACCCCGCCACCCTCAACGCCATTCGCACGGCCTGGACCGGCGGCGGCAACTACGCCGACCGCGTCGCCGCCCTCAAGGCCACCCTCCTCCGCCCCGGCGTCGATTACTTCGACGACAACATCATCGACCTGATGAGCGGCGACGAAGGCAAAGACTGGTTCATCGCCAACACCTCCGGCAGCGGCGCGCACGACCTGGTCGTCAGCGACCTCTTCCGCGAAGTCGTCACCGACATCTGATCCGCGCGACCCGCGAGTCTTTGAAAGCAAACGCCCCGACCCCCCCGGTCGGGGCGTTTTTCCAAGCCACCTAAGGGGGACATCCGCCCTTTTACATCGCAAGAAACCCGCCGATTTCCCTCATTTTCACCCCCAGAAAAGCGCGGATGTCCCCCTTATTTTGCTTTTTGTGTCTCCCTTATTTTGACCTGCAGCAGCCGCCCCGTCACTCCGCCGGACTCACCGACTTATCATCCCCGTCATACGCCTGATCCGCGTTGTCCCCCTGCACCTCCACCCGCTCCATCGACACCGCCCGACCGGTGGCCTCGTCGATCTCCGCGATCGCCCCGCACATCCGCACGTCCCCTGTCGCCACGTCGAACGCCGTCGGCATGCTCGTCGTCATGAACCGCAGCACCTTGTCCTTCCGCCGGCCCAGCACCGAGTCGTACGGCCCGCACATCCCCAGGTCGCTGATGTACGCCGTCCCCCCCGCCAGTACCTTCGCGTCCGCCGTCGGAATGTGCGTGTGCGTCCCGACCACCATCGAGCACCGTCCATCCAGGAAATGCCCCATCGCCACCTTCTCGCTGCTCGCTTCCGCGTGCATGTCGCAGACCGTCACCTTCACGCCCGCCGGAAACCCGCGCAGCACCTTATCCGCCGTCGCGAACGGATCGTCCGCCGGCAAATTGTTCATGAAAATCCGCCCCAGCAGGCAGAAGACCCCCACCTGCACCCCGCCCTCGGTCGTAACGACAGTCGAAACCCGCCCCGCCGCCTGCGACGACAGATTCGCCGGCCGCACGATCCGCTCGCTCGCCTGCATCGTCGGCACGATGTCCGCCTTGCGATACACGTGATCGCCCAGCGTCACCACGTCCACCCCGTACGCCCGCACTTTATGGAACAAGTTCGCCGTAATCCCGCTCCCCGCCGCGATGTTCTCCGAATTGGCGATCACCAGGTCAATCTTCCGGTCCCGTACCAGCCCCTTGAGCTTCTGCTCGACCACCTTGCGCCCCGGCCGGCCGACAATATCCCCCAGACAAAGAATCCGGATCGCCATCCCCGCAGTATAGCCGGAGGCCGCCCCAAATCCTCAGAGCGGATTCCTGCGGGCACCGCCAGACCGTCATGGCAACCGCCCCGTGGCACGTGTATCATTTAGAAACGCGAGGAGTATTGGCATGGTAGCGATAAAAGGTCATTTCGACGGCAAGGTGATCGTGCCCGACGAACCGCTGAACCTGCCCCCCAATCAGCGGCTGCTCGTGCACATCCAACCGGAAGAGACCATCAACAGTCCGGAATCCCAATCGGCGCTCGATTGGATCGCGGACCAGGCGGTTGACGACCCTGCCGCGCCGACCGACTTGGCCCACCAGCACGATCACTATCTTTACGGCAAACCCAAACAGCCATGACCGCGTCCGCGCCGCTGTTCGTTGATACGTCGTTCTGGATTGCCCTGCTTAATCGCCGCGACGAGCACCACGCCCGCGCCCTGCGGTGGAAAACCTTTGTCGCCGCCACGAGAACCCCGCTGGTCACGAGCGAGGCGGTCCTCTGGGAATGGTTGAACGCGTCGGGCAGTCCGCTCTTACGCGCCCGCGCGGCGCAAGGCTATCGGCGGTGCCACGACGATGACAAGATTACCGTCGTCGGCTTCGACGGCGATCTGGCCCGCCAAGCCGTAGCGCTCTACGAACAACGGGCCGATAAAGAGTGGAGTCTGACGGACTGCTTTTCATTTATTGTGATGAATCAACACGGCCTGCACGGGGCGCTCGCCACCGATCATCACTTCAAACAGGCGGGGTTTGAACCTTTGCTGCTGCAGGACCCATCAAATCCGTAAGGCCGCTACCGCAGGCCGGTTCCCGTTTGCCACCCCCCTCGACAGCCCCTAAAATTCCCGCGAAATGCCGCTCCCCCTAAAAGTAATATCCGCCGCCGCCCCCACCACCCAACCCGCCGGCCGCAAGCCCCCCTGGCTCAAGATAAAAATGCCCGCCGGCCAGGAGTACGCCAAGCTCCTCAACCTCGTCAACGACCACCGCCTCCACACCGTCTGCCAGTCCGCCAAGTGCCCCAACATGGGCGAATGCTGGGCCGCCGGCACCGCCACCCTCATGATCCTCGGCGACGTCTGCACCCGCTCCTGCGGCTTCTGCCACATCGCCACCGGCAAACCGCCCACGCTCGACCTCGACGAGCCCCAGCGCGTCGGCGACGCCGTACGCATCATGAACCTCGGCCACGTCGTCATCACCTCCGTCAACCGCGACGAACTCCCCGACGGCGGCGCCAACATCTGGGCCCAAACCATCCGCCAGATTCGCGCCCAGTCCCCCGGCACCAGTGTCGAAGTCCTCATCCCCGACTTCTGCGGTGACTGGGACGCCCTCCAACTCGTCCTGAACGAAAAGCCCGAAATCCTCAACCACAACATCGAATCCGTCCCCCGCCTCTACAAGGTCGTCCGCCCCCAGGCCAAGTACCACCGCAGTCTCAAGCTCCTCCAGATCGCCAAGGATCAAGGCCTCGTCAGCAAGACCGGCATGATGCTCGGACTCGGCGAAACCGAGGACGAGATCGACTCCGTCCTCGACGACCTCGTCGCCATCAGTTGCGACATCCTCACCCTCGGCCAATACCTCCAACCCACCGCCAAGCACCTCCCCGTCGAGCGCTGGGTCCACCCCGACGAGTTCAAAATGTGGAAAGACCGCGGCGAACGCAAAGGCCTCCGACACGTCGAATCCGGCCCCCTCGTCCGCTCCAGCTACCACGCCGAAAAACAAGTCAAAGCCCACGCCGCAGTCTAACGCGCCAAATTCACCGGCGTGCTCACTTCAGTGAGGCACGTCCCCCCGTGAGTGCGCCCCCGAATCGGCGCCGAACGGATATCGCTCGGACAAGACGTTATCAAATCTCTCGTCCGCCATCGGATCGATCCCCGCCTCTGCGTGTTTCAGCGCATCATCCACTTCCCCCTCGACTTCCCCGACAAGGCGTTCCATCGCACCAGAATCGATCACACCCCGCTCGCGCAAGGTCTCGCCATAAACCCGGATCGGATCGCGCGCCTGCGCCGCCCACTGCTCCTCCCTCGTTCGATATTTCAAAGGATCCGACATGCTGAACCCGCGCAACCGAAACGTCCGCGCCACCAGAAACGTCGGCCCCTCCCCCGCCCGCGCCCGGTCCGCCGCCTCCCCCACCTCCCGAACCACCGCCTCCACATCGTTGCCGTCAAACCCCCTCGCGGGCATCCCCAAGGCGCTCCCGCGCTTAACCAGATCCGTCTCCGCACTGTGACGGTGAAGCTTCGTCCCCATCGCCACCCCGTTGTCCTCAAGGACGAACACCGCCGGAAGCCGCAGCAGCGCCGCCAGGTTCAGCGTCTCCGAAAACGTCCCCTGGTCCACCGCCCCGTCCCCCATCACCACAAACGCGACGCCGCCCGTATTGCGGTAAGCCGCCGCAAACGCCGCCCCCGCCCCCAGCGGAAGCTGCCCGCCGACCACATAGTAAGTGCCCAGATTCCCCACCGCCGCATCAAACAGATGCAAAAAACTCGCGTAAAATCAGGCGTTTTCGCCGATTTGCGAGGCTGGCCAGCTCCACG